>Ga0207695_10000447_pt1 | contig 90113 bp, 91 predicted proteins | sample KBSC54metaG_FD_184354 | JGI IMG/M metagenome (GOLD analysis project Ga0207695, IMG submission 184354) | Corn rhizosphere microbial communities from Kellogg Biological Station, Michigan, USA - KBS C5-4 metaG (SPAdes) (version 2) | ecosystem: Host-associated > Plants > Roots > Rhizosphere > Soil... | reverse complement strand
TTCTTCTTTAAAATGTCCAGCTTTCCGTTATTTACGCCGAAAAATTCAATGGGGTTAACGGTTTCCAGGTTGATAATAGTTTCTGTCAAATTCAAGTCTTTTAGAGTTGCACAAAAAAGTTTACACTTCGCAAGGGTCACCGTCCAGCCCGGGTACTGTACGGTTAAAGGAGATCGTTGGTGTTGTTAACCAAATATAATCCGGATACTCCTGATTTCCAGACAATTCTTATTAACAGCGTGTGAATATTGATGCGTTCGATTTTTTTCCTATGTTTGCTGACTGCTACCTTACTCAATTGGGTGTATGGGCCCTTCCGGGGTCTCTAGAAGATCAACAACTGTTGCACGATTTTGTTCGTAGTAATACCATGCTATCCAGTGCTGAGCCACAAGAGTTGACCCTTAAACCAAACTGCCGGATAAAAGGCTGAGAATGAAATTTATCTGTATTGTAGCCCGGTTAATGCTGCTCTGGACCGCATTACCCGGAATGACTTTTGCCCAGGCCGGTGAGATCACCCGGCTCCGCACCCGCCTCAGGATCATTGCGGATGGTAATAACATTTCATCGGACACCGCATATGTCGACACGCTCAACCGCCTGGCGCATGCATTCTATGGTATTAACGCTGACAGCGCCTTTTTTTATGCGCGGAATGCCATCAATTTTGCGGCGAGGACGGGATATACGAGGGGGCAGTCGGAGGCGTTCCGGATGCTGGGGAACACCTATGAGATGCAGGGGGACTATGCCCGTATGCTGGACAGCTATCACCGGTCTCTGAAGATTGCCGACAGTATCGGAGATAATCGTCTCATTGCCAAGGCCAATTCCAATATAGCCCTTTTTTATAAGCAGGAGGGGGAGTACGAGGCGGCGCAGCAGATAATGGAAAAGGTGAGCGAGAGCTTTAAAAAGAGCGGTGACAGCACGCAATCGGCGCTGGTCCTTGCCGATCTTTCCGACCTGGCTTATCGCCGCCGGCAATACAACGTGGCGCTTGACTTGGCGGAACGCGCGCTGGAGGCCGCCAGCCGGATGAAGGATGAGCCGGCTGTGGCCATGTACAATAATGCTATCGGGAAGATACTGGCGGCGCGGGGCGACTATCCGGGGGCGCTGGCGCATTACCAGCGGTCGCTGGCCTTTTACCAGGAGTCGGATGAGAAATTAGGGCTGATGGCCACTACCAATCTGCTGGCGCAGGTCTATCTATCCCTAAAGGACTACCCCCGGGCGCTGCATTTTGCGGACCAGTCGCTAGGGCTTTCCCGGCAGCTGCACCGCAAGCAGGAGATACAGGAGGCCGCCAAGGTGCTGGCGGATATTTATGAGACCAAGGGCGATGATCGTCGGGCGCTGGCCTATTACAAGCTTTTCAAAGACTATTCGGACAGCCTGTTCAACGATCAGTCGCGCAAGCAGGTGGTGGCGATGGCGGCGCGGTATGATTTCGAGCGGCGGGAGTCGCAGTTGCGCGCCGCGGTGGCCGAGAAAGAGGCACTGTATCAGCTGCGGCTGCGGAAGGATTCTCAGCAGATATCCATTACCGTTGGGGTCATCGTGGTGCTGAGCCTTCTGGCCTTTGTCCTGTGGCGAAGTCGAAGGGTCAATCGCCGGAATAATTTTTTATTACGGGAGAAGAACGAGAAGATCGAGGAGCAGAAAGAGGCGCTGGAGCACCAGGCTGTGCAGCTGTTGCTGAACAATCAGCAGAAGGACAAGCTGTTCTCGATCGTCGCTCACGATCTGCGCGGCCCCCTGAATTCGCTCAAGGGACTGCTGGATTTTCTGAAGGAGAAGCAGCTGTCGGAACAGGAGATCAATAATATGCTGACCGAGCTGAGGCGGAATGTGGATTCTTCTTCGGAGCTGGTCGGCAATCTGCTGTTCTGGGCGAGCAGCCAGCTGGATGGGATATCCGCCAAACCCGTCCTGGTGCCGCTGGAGCCGCTGGTACACGATACGCTGGCCTTATTTGCGCACCAGGCCAAAGAGAAGAAGATCGAGCTTTTGTCAGAGACGGACCCTGCACTGGTAGCATATGCGGACAAAGACATGTTACAGGTGGTGATCCGGAACCTGGTCAGCAATGCGATAAAGTTCTGTCGTCCGGGGGATAGTGTTACGATCTATTCCAGTCGGTTGAATGGCGAGATCGAGATGCGCATTGCTGACACCGGGATCGGGATGAAGGAAGATGCGCTCGAGCGGATCCGCCGCAGGGAAAGTTTTACCAGCTATGGTACTGCAAAGGAGAAAGGCACCGGCCTGGGGATGCTGCTTTGCCAGGAGTTTACGGCTGCAAATAATGGCCGCTTCCGTGTAGAAAGTGAGTGGGGAAAGGGAACATGCTGTTATTTCACCATTCCGGTGGCGCCGAGCTCTTCTTCGATAAGCGTGTGAAAGGTAGCTTCATTCTCCCATATCCATGCGGGCAGCTGCTGCTTGATGATCTTCCACACTCCATCTTCGCGTTGCATTCTCAGCACGATCCGGTTGCCGCGGTCATCACTAACGTCCACGGTGAACAGGCCTTCCTGCAGCCCGTTGGATTTGCGAAAATTGAACTCTCTCAAACGGCCTTCGGCCTTCACCAGCTTGGTGAATTGAATGTTCCGGATAAATTGTATTTGCATAAGGATGCCTTTGAATTTAGTATGATCAATTCTTGTGCTACAGGTTGGGTCAGGCTTCCTAAAGAATAGTGAATTTTTTACGCAGGGAATAGGCAGGTGACTACAAAAATAATAAAAAAGGCCGCGTAGGAAGGACAAAATAGTAATTTTTTTGTCCCCATTTTGGATAAAAAATCCTCGAAAATGCCCCTAGGAGGCAACCGTCTGATAGCGAATAACTTTCCTGCCTACCAGCAGGATGGTAAGGGCCGCTATGGCGCAGGCCGCCATGACACCGGACATAGGCACGGCGGTATGGTTGCTAAGCCAGCCTACTGATGCGGAAGTAAGCGCCCCGATACCCATCTGGATACCCCCCATGAGGGCGGACGCCGTCCCCGCGTTATGGGCGAAGGGAGCGAGGGAAAGGGCCGAAGAATTGGGGAAGACGCAGCCCTGGCAGCAGAGGAACAGAAAGATCAAAAATATGGTGCTAAAGAGTTCCAGCGCCCCGAGGAGATTGCCGATGAGCAGGGCGAGCCCTGTGGCCACCTGGAGGAAGAGCGCGATCCGGATGATCTGTTCACTCTTATAGGTTCGCAGGAGCACACTGTTGAGCTGGCTGCTCCCGATGAGTCCCATGGCGATAATTGCGAATATCCAGCCGTACTGGCGTTCGGTAACGTGGAACAGTTCCATGAATACGTATGGCGAACCGGCGATATAGGCGTAAAGACCGGCGGAGGCGATGGCGCCGGTCAGCGCATAGGTATAAAAGCGGGGTTCGCGCGCGACGGCCCAGAAACCAGCAATGATGGGAGCGGGTTTGAGGGAAAGGTCCTTGTTCGGTTGGCGGCCTTCGGGCAGCGCGAAGTGTACTGCTATCAGGATGAGGGCAGTGATCGTGGTGAGCACCGCAAAGATGTATCTCCAGCCCAGGGTCGAGGAGATCGTGCCGCCTAAGGTAGGCGCGATGATCGGCGATATGCCGATGACGAGCATCAGCAATGAAAAAACCTTTGCGTTCTCGCTGACGTCGAAAAGGTCGCGGACCAGCGCCCTGGAGGCTACCATGCCCGCACAGCCGCCGATTGCCTGAAAGAAGCGCAGCACGATCAGGGACTCTACGTCGTGGACGAAGATACTGCAGGCAGATGCGATCACATAGATCGAAAGACCGATATAGAGGGGATTTTTGCGTCCGAAACGGTCTAACAGCGGACCGTAGATGAACTGTCCGGCCGAGATGCCAATGAAAAAGCTGGACAGGGACAGGGTGACCTTCGCGATGGTCGTCGACAATGATCGGGCGATGTCCGGGAAGCCGGGCAGGTACATGTCAATGGAAAAGGGACCGATGGCGGAGAGCAGTCCGAGTATCAGGATGACAAAAAATGAGTTACGTTTTGGCTGGTGCATTGCGGGTAAAATTAAGCCATCATGAGCTAACTTTACGCATGGCATCATCGATCATCATCATAGGAGCCGGGGTCAGCGGGTTGCTGGCGGCCAGAAGGCTTGGCGAGGCTGGATTCATTGTGACCGTTTTGGAGGGTTCGGCCCAGCCCGGGGGAAGAATAATGACAATTACCGAGGGGTTCTCTTCCATCGTGGAAGGGGGCGCCGAATTCATCCATGGCGAGCTGCCGCTGAGCCTGCAGCTGGCGAAGGAGGCAGGGTTAGCGCTGCAGCCTGTCAATGGGCATATGGTGCGTCTTCAGAAAGGACGCCATTTGGGTGATAGCGGGGACAATGCTTTTTTGGGTGGTGACTGGGGCGAGCTGCTGGAGAAGATGGAGGGACTGGAGCAGGATATGGCGGTGGACCTTTTCATGGGCGAATATTTTGGCGGGGAGAGATATGAGGCGCTCAGGGAGTCGGTATTCCGATTTGCCGAGGGCTATGATCTGGCGGATATCCGGCGGGTAAGCACCCGGGCGCTCTATAATGAATGGGCGAGGGAAGGGGAGGATGAGGAGTACCGGCTCGAGGGCGGGTACCGCGGGCTGGTGGATTTTTTGGTTAAAGAATGTTTGCGGCTGGGGTGTCGGTTCTGTTTTTCGTCGCGAGTGCGATCGGTTTCGTGGGAGCCGGGTAAGGTGGAGTGCGTGGCGGTTAGCGGTGAACGTTATACGGCCTCCGGGCTGATCGTGACGGCCTCGCTTGGGGTGCTGCAGGCCGGGCAGTTGCGCTTTTCGCCGGCTGTCGACGGGCATATGGAGGCGGCTTCACGGCTTGGGTACGGCTCTGTGGTGAAGATACTGATCGAGTTCAGGACGACCTTCTGGGAGTCTGCGGGGCAGACGTTGTTCGTGATCAGCGAAGAGGATATCCCTACCTGGTGGACGCAGCCGGTGGAAGGCAGCCGGCTGCTGACGGGGTGGCTGGCGGGAGGGAGGATGCAGGCTTTTCTGCGGCTGGGAGAGGCTCAGCGGGTCGACGCCTGTCTTCGGTCGCTGGCGCATATTTTTTCCATGGATATGGAAGCGCTTCGCAAGGAGGTGGTCGCTTTGCGGATCGTGGACTGGGCGGCGCATCCTTATGTGCTGGGAGGATACAGCTACGATACGGTGGGGGCGGCGGATGCACGGGCGCAGCTGTCGGCGTCTGTGGAGGGAACGATCTGGTTTGCGGGCGAGGCGCTGTATGAGGGGATCGCGCCGGGGACGGTAGAGGCGGCGCTGACGAGCGGGCAGGAGGTGGCGGAGAAAATAATAGCGCGGCCGGGACCGCGCTAGCTTGTGATCAGAGGATCTGTGTTCAAAGGGCGCTTGTGGCCAGAGGCAGCGTTAAGCGTAAGTTCTTAGCGCCTTTACTTCGTTATGAGAGGTCAGCAGCGCCTCCTGCTGCTGCAGCAGCAGGTCGCGGATAAAAGAAGGCAGGTCGTGGCTAAGCGCCGACCGGTATGCTTTTTGGGTTGAGTCTTCGATCGATTCGCAGCTGGCGAGCAGCGCGTGCCGGCTATTGCCGCCGAAAGCTGATTTTACGTCCATCCAGGCCCGGTAGATCTTGCCGGTGGCGGTGGTACCCTGTTCAGCATTTGCGCCGAGCGCCTGAACTTCGGTTGACAGCGCTATCCGGATCCGGTGGCTTTCTGCTATCATGGTAGCGAAGAGCACTTTCAGGTCGTCGTCTTCCGACTTGGTCTCCCTGATGGCTTTTTCGTAGCCGGCGATGCGATCGTTATTGATCTGGATGAGGTCGTTCAGCACCTCGATAGTTTCAGATGTAGTTTGCATAATCACAGTTTATAGCATTATTGGTAAAATCGTGCCAGGCCGGTGGGGGCTAAGGGGGGTAAAATATTCCTCAGTTGATCGGGGTCGGGGAAGATCAGAAGATCTTCTGCAGTTCGACCGCTCTACGCTGGGCAATGAGGCGGTTGATGAGGAGCGAGCCTTCGATCGATATATCCAATTCGGCGGCTATCTTGACCAGCAGGGCCTCTTCTTTGGCGTCCATGACGGGATCGTCGATGCAGAGCTCGACGCAATAGGAGTACAGGGCGAGCTCGTTGACCGGCTTGATCAGTCCCAGGAGCCAGCGGATATAGGCTTGTTCGTCGGTGATCTGCGGCTTGTAGCTGCGGTAGGCCACCAGCTCGTCCTTTATGTGGACCTTGTCGCGCAGGCCCAGCGCGACTAACTTTCCGGAGAGGTCGTTCATTTCCTGTTCGCTGAACTGGTTGTCTTCGAGGCAGCAATGAAAGAAGAGGTGGCAGACGGCCTGGTCCTGGCTGGTGACGATAGTGTTGTACATGGAAGCTTTTCCAGGGAAGGGGCAAGTCCTGTGCCAGATGGGTCTGCCCGCGAGGGTCGGACCCGGCGGGGTGACCTTCGTGCGGGGCCAGGTGGACGAGGTGCCGCGGCCGATGGGTCAGAAGATGTCCTCGGGTTCGGCCGCGGAATTGTTTTCGTAGCGTTGCAGCCGGTTGCGGAGGACCCTGTTCTCTTCCAGCACCCGGTGCATTTTGTCGAGGACGTGGGAGAGGGCTTCGATCCCCTGGGGGTTGATGTCCAGGTCGTAGAACCAGCGGGCAAATTTTTCCAGATTGGGCAGCTCGCCTGCTGACAGGTAGGCGGAGCCCTCGAGGAAGGTCATGCCGATGAGTCCGGACTCGTGGAGGTGCCGGATAAAGGACAGCTCGACGTGGTGGTAGGTGCAGAAATCGCCAGCGGGGATGAGATCTTCCGACTGCATATGATAATTATTTATTGCTTAATTTTTGTAGTTCTCTGAACAGCTCTTTTTCCTTTTCAGAAAGGTTTTTGGGCAGCTGTATTTCGAATGTGACATAGAGGTCTCCGAAGCTGCCTTCTTTTTTGTAAACGGGAAATCCTTTCCCTTTGAGGCGTGTTGTCGTCCCGTTGGCCGTTTCCGGTTTTACCTTGAGCTTTACTTTTCCGCTGAGCGTGTCTACTGTTATCTCACCTCCCAGAACGGCCGTGTAAAGGTCGAGGGCCGCCTTGGCGTGCAGGTCGTTGCCATCCCTTTTCCAGCGGGGGTCTTCCTCGATGGTGAATGTAATATAGAGGTCGCCCGCGGGACCGTTGTTGGCGCCGGGGGCGCCATATCCTTTGAGCTTGATCACCTGTCCGTTCTCCACCCCAGCGGGTATGGTGATGCGAATATTTTTCCCGTTCACCGTGAGTACGCGCTGGTGGGTGGTGGCTGCGTCGGCCAGGCTGATCTGGAGCTCGGCCTGGTAGTCCTGTCCGCGGAAGCTGGTGCGGCGGCCACTGCGTGCGCCGGCGTTGCCAAAGAGGGATTCGAAGAAGTCGGAGAACTCTCCGCTGTCCTCGCCGCTGAAGCCGCCTCCGCCGAAGCCCTGGAAGTCGCCTGCGTCGAAGCCCTGGAAGCTACCGCTGCCGCCTCTGCGCTGTCCGCCTCGACCTGCTTCCTGCTGGGCCTTTTCGAAGGCCTCGGCGTGCTGCCAGTCTTTGCCGTACTGGTCGTATTTTTTCCGTTTGTCGGGGTCGGAGAGGACCTCGTTGGCTTCGTTGATCTGCTGAAAACGTTTGTGCGCTTCCTTGTCGTCGGGATTAAGGTCTGGATGGTGTTTCCGGGCCAGTTTCCTGTAAGCGGACTTGATCTCATCCTGGGTGGCAGTTTTGCTGACCCCCAATATTTTATAGTAGTCGATAAAATCCATTTTTCGTGCCCTTTTTTTACAAAGTTAAGGAGGCGGTGGCATAGTTTTTTTGTCTCTACCGGAAAATGGATCGTATGAAGAGTTCCAGCATCTATCTTATCATAATTGCTCTTTTGGTGCTGGGCGGCGTTGCCCTGTCCAGGTGTGGGTCGGATCACAAGGTCAAGACGGCTTCAGATACAACGTCTGCGCCGATAGGGCCTGCTCCCGACAACAACAGCGCTAACAATCCCTCGCTTGCCGATACCAGCTACGAGAAGGACCGGACCCGGCCCATCACGGACACCATGCAAAAGAACAAGACCATCCCGGATACGGTTAAAAAGAGATGATTTACAAATCATTACCGATCGTAAAGTAGAAATTGCTTCCCTTTCCCGGTTCAGACTCGACCCATATTCTTCCTTCGTGCAGCTCGACTATCTTTTTGCAGTGGGCCAGGCCGATGCCAGAGCCTTCGTACTGGTCTCTTGTGTGCAGGCGCTGGAAGATGATGAATATCCTGTCCAGGAACCGGCGTTCGATGCCGATGCCGTTGTCGCTGACGACGAATTTCCAGTGGCTGTTGTCGCGGGCAGCCGATATCGTGATCTCGGGAGTGCGTTCGGGGTGGCGGAATTTGATGGCGTTGGCGATGAGGTTTTGAAACAGTAGCTTTAGCTCGGTCGGGTAGGCATAGAGGGAAGGAAGGTCGCCGGTGCGGATCTTTGCTCCGCTGTCCCGTATGCTTTTGCCCAGGTCGGCGAGGACCTCGTCCATCAGCAGGTTGCAGTCGATGGGCTTTGCCTGTTTTTCGCGTCCTATGCGGGAGTAGTCGAGCAGGTCCTTGATGAGGATCTTCATCCGGTCGGAGGCCTGGGAGAGGTAGGTCAGGTATTTTTCCCCGTTGCCGTTCGCCAGCGCCGGCCGAAATTCTTTTTGCAGGAGGTCCACGAATCCGGAGATGGTGCGAAGGGGTTCCTGGAGGTCGTGCGACGCCACGTATGCGAACTGTTCCAGCTCTTTATTCTTGCTCTCCATTTCGGCTGTGCGCTGTCTCACCTTCTTCTCCAAAAAATTGTTGACCTCTTTGTTCTCTTCTCCCAGCCGGTTGAGCTCGTCGGCCATCGAGTTGAAATTGTTGGCGAGGGTGCCGATCTCGTCGCGGGAGAAGGATTTGGCTTTCCGGCTGAAGTCTCCTTTTGCCACGGCTTTTGCGGAAAGCAGTATCTCCCGCAGTCCTTTCTGGATGCTTCGGCTTACGGTGATGGCCAGCAACAGGCCCGTGCATTCGACGGAGAAGGCGACGATGAGCAGCAGCCGCAGGATGACTGTCTCGAGCCAGCGGGAGCCTTCACCCAGTGCATAGGAGAACTCGTCTTCCAGCGGCGTAAGCTGGTCGTTCAGCGGGTCGATGGCTGCCAGCAGGCGGTTAACCTCGTCCTGTGAATAGGGTTTGGCGTTGATGGCGACATGCAGCCGTTCGCCGATGGCCATAAACCCGGTGATGACCTGGTCCGCCTCCGTCCATGCAACTATAGCGCGGTGAATGTATCTATTGCTGTGGAATCGCATGAAGAGGTTGATCATTCCGTCTATGTCCTCGGGGTGGTTGCGGCCTTCGATGAAGCCCTGGCGGGCGATGTCCATGTTGGGGTTGGGCTTGCTCAGCTCCATCCGCGTCTTGTGGTCGCCCTGGTTGACCCGCATAAAGCCCAGGAATTTGGTATAGTCGGCTTCGTCGTGGGTACGGGCGTATTTGAGCAGTTGATAGAGTGCGTCTTTCTGGGCTTTCGACCATAGTCCTTCGCCGCCGACATAGGCGCGGACCGAAGACAGCGTATTGATCGAGAAGAAGAGAACAGCCAGCTCGACGACGATGAGCAAGGCCATGATCCCGACCGTGAAGTACAACTTTTTGGCAATGGAAATATCTCTGAACCATCGGAAAATGGATCGCGTCATATGGAAGATTTTGGGCGCGGCAGGTCGGGTCAGTGGAAAGGTAAGAAAAGGATATCAAAAATAAAAGGCCGGCTTGTGGGCCGGCCTTGGGGCTTATATCAAAGAGGTTATTTGTTGATGACGGCTTTAGGCTTGCGCATAGTCACCACATAGATGCCGAGTACGATAGAGAGATAAGACGCGATGATCAGGATACTTGAAAGGTCATAAGAAGAAGCCCTGAACAGGTGATAGCTGGTCATACCGTTGACTACTATCGAGATCAGCATCAGAAGGGTTATCAAGTATTTCATAACTGTAAATTTTAAGGTTAATGTTTTTTTGGTGTTTGTATAATAGACTGTGGAAGGTGCGCCGCGTTTATTAAAGAAATCATAAAGCCACTTTTTCATTTATTAGCTGTAAAGTCAAGGGGCTTTAGCATACCTTTAACAGATCATGAAACCGAGCATGACAATTTTTAACACACGGGGGATGAACAGCGAGGTTCTATCCGACCTTTAAAAATAATTTTGTACGGATGAAACAAAAGATACTGATCACGCGGCCATTGTTCCCCGATGTAGTCGACAGGCTGCGGGACTATTTCGACGTTACTGTTAATGAAGGTCCCCGCTATACCTCGGAGCAGCTGCGGGAGGCGTTGCGTGACAAGAGCGGCGCGATCATAGCGGGCGGTGAGAAGATCAATGATGCTGTGGTGGCGGGCCTGCCGGGTCTGAAAGCGCTTTGTATCTCTGCTGCCGGATATAATAATGTAGATGTGTCGTCGCTGACCCGTGCGGGTATCATCGGGACCAACTCACCCGGTCCTGCAGACGAAACGGTTGCCGACTTTACCTGGGGATTGATGATCGCCACCGCCCGGAGGCTGGTGGAGGCTGCTCACTGGGTAGAGCAGGGGCAGTGGAAGGGATCGGCGAACAGGCTGTTCTTCGGCGTGAATCTCTGCGACAAGACGATCGGGATCATCGGCATGGGTCGTATCGGTCAGGCTATCGCGCGCAGGGCCATAGGCTTCCGGATGAACGTGCTCTATCACAACAGGCGCCGGCTCGATCCGTCGTTGGAGCAGGAGTGCAGAGCCGGCTATCGCACGAAGGAGGACCTGCTGAAAGAGGCGGATTTTGTAGTGCTGGCGATGCCTATGAGTCCCGGGAACTACCATCTTATAGGTTCTGCAGAGCTGGGGCTGATGCGGCCTTCGGCCATGCTTTTCAATATCGCCCGGGGAGGGCTCATCGACGAGGAAGCGCTGGCTGAGGCGCTGCGGGAGCGGAGGCTGGCGGCTGCCGGGCTGGACGTTTTCGAAGGCGAACCGGCGATCCATCCCGGGCTTATGGGCTTGCCCAATGTTGTCCTTACCCCTCATATCGCCGGGGCTACGGCGGAGGCGCAGCACGGACTGGCCAGCCTGGCGGCCGATAACCTGATCGCGGCCCTTGGGCTGGGGCCGCAGGCGGGACATCCGCCATCCGTATTCAATCCCGAGGTATTAAAGAAATAGTTCGCCGGTCGATATGTCCGGCTCAACGACTAAATTGCCTGTTCCGACGTTTGGTGTCTGACCTTTCGGATATAGCTTGCTATTTTTCGGGATCTAAAGCTCAAGCATATGTTCTCCCTCCGGTCTTTTCGGAAGAAGGTTCGTCCTGTCGTAGTCGTGCTTTTTATCCTTTTTGTGTGTATCCAGTTCGTTCGCCCCGGGCTCGATAATCCGCCTGTGACCGGGGACTTTAAAGCGCCTGCGGATGTGAAAGCGGTTATCCGGCGAGCCTGCTATGACTGTCACTCCAACGAAACGCACCTGGCCTGGTTCGATCTGCCGGCGCCGGCTTACTGGCTGGTTGCCGACCACGTGAAGAAGGGGAGGAAGGTGCTGAATTTCTCCAACTGGGACAGCCTTTCAAAAGGCCAGCAGCTTGGCAAGCTATATGAGTCTTTGAACCAGATCGAGTACGACGTGATGCCGTTGTCGCAGTATACCGCGTTTCATCATCGGGGGAGGGTGTCGCCGGAGGAAGTTGCCCTATTGCGGCAATACCTGCTGAGCCAGACGCCGAGGGTCGCGCCGGATACGGCGAAACAGCGGGCTTCGGTGGAACAATATGAGAAGTGGATCCTTTCGGCGGTAGGGTCCCGGGGGCCGATTGCCGACGAATACAATGGCGTCGGGTATTCCGATCTCGCCGGGTTTCGGGACTGGACGGCGGTCAGCACGACAGAACGATATGACAATGGGACGTTCCGTCTCATCCTCGGAAATGCCGTCGTCGAGCGGGCTATCCGGGAAGGGCATACGAATCCTTGGCCGAAGGGGGCTGTCTTTGCCAAGGTCGCCTGGGATCAGCTGCCGGATTCAGCGGGTGAGATACGTACAGGCGCTTTCAAGCAGGTGGAGTTCATGATCCGGGATGGTCAGAAATATTCGACAACGGGCGGTTGGGGCTGGGCCCGTTGGGTAGGGGGGCTTGGAATGAAGCCATATGGTCATGGCGCTTCTTTTACGATGGAGTGTATCAACTGTCACAAGCCGATGTTGCCGAATGATCAGACGTTTACTATTCCGCTGGCTGATACGCTGTCGCTGGCCGAGGTTGGTACCGACACCCTGCGGCCGATGATGGGGCAGGTCATCACGACCGTTGCTCGTCCGGGGGAAGGGACTATGTCTACTTTATATGGGAATGCCGTTGCGATAAAGAATGCGCGGACGGGGAAGGGGTATGCTGCAGGGGCTGTGGTCTCGCTGGTGACCTGGGAGCAGCGGGATGATCCGCACTGGTTTGGGGGGAGGATACCTGCGGCGGTGCGGTCGATAGAAGTGGTGAATTATGGCGGGGCGGGGCCCGCTTACAGGATGTATAGAGGAAACGGTAATGTTTCAGAGCAAGCCCGAATAAGCTATATTGCGGGTCTTAAGGCGGCGGTGCTGCCTTGAATCATCGCCCATGACATTTGATTTTCGTTTGCAGGTCTTCCATACAGTGGCTCAGCGGCTGAACTTTACCAGGGCTGCGCAGGAGCTGTTCATTACGCAGCCTGCGGTGACGCGGCATATCCAGGAGCTGGAGCAGCATTTCAAGGTGAAGCTGTTCGAGCGCAATGGCACCCGCATCCGGCTGACGCCGGCGGGTCAGCGGCTGCTGCACCATACCGAGGAGCTATTTGCTCTCTACCGCAACCTGGAGTTCGACATGAGCAGCCTGACGGAGGGGCAGAAGGGCCGGCTTTTCCTGGGTGGCAGCATGACGACGGCGCCCTATATCATCCCGCCGATACTGGCGGACTTCCATAGCCGTTATACGGCAGTGCAGGTCAGTCTGACCACAGGGAACACGCAGCAGATAGAGCAGGCATTGGAGGAGCAGCAGATCGACCTGGGGATCGTGGAGGGGTATTCCCGCAATCCGGCTATAAAGTACGTCGAATTTATGAAAGATGAGATCGTGCTGGTCAGCAATCCGGCGCATCCGATGGCTCGCCGGGCCAGCATACGGCCGGAAGAATTGATGAAGATACCGTTGCTGTTGCGGGAGCCGGGATCGGGGACGCTGGAGGTATTGGCCCATGCGCTGAAGGGGGTGGGTATCAAGCTCTCGCAGCTGCAGAAGGAGATGCAGCTGAACAGTACGGAGGTCATCAAGTCGTACTTGCTGAATGCGCCGGTCATGGCGTTCCTGTCGGTGTACGCGGTGGCGAAGGAGCTGCAGAATAATGAGTGTGTTATCCTGGATGTGAAGGGGTTGGATATCGAGCGGGGGTTTTATTTTGCCCGGCTGCAGGGGGATACGCAGGCGTTGCCGGAGTTGTTCATGAAGTTTGCGATGCACAAGAAAGGGCGATCTCTCTAATAACATATGGTTATGGGTCATTACCAATGGCCATTTCTCCGGAGGGGATGTCTGATCGAACTTTGTGTCATAGAAAAATCAATGAGCTATGGACACAACAAAAGTTTTCGATCGGCACGAGGGCGCGCGGCAGCTGCTGTTTGCGGTTGCCGTTCTGTTATCTCTAACGCCCTGGGTTACGCCGCCGGTGGCCCTGGTACTGGGGTTGGTGGTGGCTCTTTTTATCGGGCACCCATTTTTGCACCTGAATCATAAGGCGACGCATATTCTGCTGCAGGTATCCGTGGTGGGACTTGGATTCGGGATGAATGCGGCTGCAGCATTGAAGGCCGGTCGGGAAGGGTTCATTTTTACGGTGATCTCAATATTGGGTACGTTATTGGTGGGTTTGTCGATCGGGCGGTTCTTTAAAATAGAGCAAAAGACTTCGCTGTTGATCTCGGGCGGGACGGCTATCTGCGGCGGGAGCGCCATTGCGGCCCTGGCGCCTGTGATCAGGGCGGAGGAGCGGCAGGTGTCGGTGGCGCCGGGGGCGGTCTTTATCCTGAACTCTGTGGCGCTGTTCGTATTTCCCGTGGTGGGGCACTGGCTGGGGCTGTCGCAGGTGCAGTTCGGGCTGTGGAGCGCCATCGCTATTCACGATACTTCTTCTGTTGTCGGGGCGGCGGGCAGGTATGGGACCGAGGCGTTGCAGATCGCCACGACGGTGAAGCTGGCGAGGGCCTTGTGGATCATCCCGGTTTCGCTGGTGGCGGCGCTGGTGTTTGGTGGGAAGGGAGGAAAGATTAAGATACCCTGGTTCATTGGCTTGTTTGTGGTGGCGATCCTGGTGAATACCTGGTTGCCGGTGCCGTTGGTGAGTCACGCTATTGTAGGGGCGGCGCATGCGGGGTTGACGCTGACCCTGTTCCTGATCGGGTCGGGGCTGTCGAGGCAGGTGTTGAAAAATACGGGTGTTAAGCCGCTGATGCAGGGGGTATTGTTGTGGGTGTTGATATCGGGAGCCGCGTTGTGGGCGGTGGTGAGCGTAGTGAAATAAAAAGGATCCCCGGCGATTGCCGGGGATCCGTATTTGCGGGAGGACTAGTAACGATAGTGTTCGGGTTTGAACGGGCCGTTCTTGGGGATGCCAAGGTAGTCGGCCTGGTCCTGGGTCAGCTCGTCGAGCTCGACACCGATCTTGGCGAGGTGGAGGCGGGCTACCTTCTCGTCGAGGTGTTTGGGGAGGACGTAAACCTTGTTCTCGTATTTTTTGGAGTTAGACCACAGCTCGATCTGGGCGAGGGTCTGGTTGGAGAACGAGTTGCTCATTACGAAGGAGGGGTGACCGGTGGCGCAGCCGAGGTTGACCAGGCGGCCTTCTGCCAGGATGATCACTTCTTTGCCGTCGATGTTGTAGACGTCGACCTGGGGCTTGATGGTATCCTTGGTGTGACCGTAGTTCTTGTTCAGCCATGCCATGTCGATCTCGATGTCGAAGTGGCCGATATTACAAACGATGGCCTTGTCCTTCATGGCGCGGAAGTGTTTTTCCGTGATCAGGTCGCGGCAGCCGCTGGCGGTGACGATGATGTCGGCTTCTTTTACTGCGTCGACCATTTTCTTGACCTCGAATCCGTCCATAGCGGCCTGGAGGGCGCAGATGGGGTCGATCTCGGTGACGATGACGCGGGCGCCGGAGCCTTTGAGGGAGGCGGCGGAGCCTTTGCCTACGTCGCCGTAGCTGCCTACGACGGCTACTTTGCCGGCCATCATGACGTCGGTGGCGCGGCGGATGGCGTCGACCAGGGACTCTTTACAGCCGTATTTGTTGTCAAATTTAGATTTGGTAACAGAGTCGTTGACATTGATCGCGGGGATGGGCAGGGTGCCTTTTTCCATTCTCTCGTACAGGCGGTGGACACCGGTGGTGGTCTCTTCGCTGAGGCCCTTGATGTTGTGCACCATCTCGGGGTATTTATCAAAAACCATATTGGTCAGGTCGCCGCCGTCGTCGAGGATCATATTCAGGGGGCGGTCGGTGCTGCCAAAGAAGAGGGTCTGTTCGATACACCAGTCGGCTTCTTCGAGGGTCTGTCCCTTCCATGCGAATACGCCGATGCCGGCTGCGGCGATGGCGGCAGCGGCCTGGTCCTGGGTGGAGAAGATGTTACAGCTGCTCCAGCGGACTTCGGCGCCCAGCGCAACGAGGGTTTCGATCAGCACGGCCGTCTGGATGGTCATGTGCAGACAGCCTGCGATGCGGGCGCCTTTCAGGGGCTGCTGTTTGCCATACTCTTCACGGATTGCCATGAGACCGGGCATTTCGGCTTCTGCGAGACGGATCTCTTTCCGGCCCCACTCAGCCAGGCTCATGTCTTTCACCTTATAAGGGAGCGTCAGGTCGATGCTCTGCGTTTTTGTTGCCATTGGGTGTACTTTTATTAGTTTTTGCAAAGGTAATTCTGTAGAACAAAATTATAGATAATATTGGCAAATTTGGAATAAAAGCATAGATTAGGGTTGTTTTATGGAACAAAATACGAGTATGCCATGGAAAAAGACCCTTTAACAGAAAAACCGGCTAACGAGCCGGTCGAGCTGGACGAAAAGGACAGGGCGATCCTGCGTCTTTTACAGGACAATGCGAAGATAACGGTCCGGGAGATCGCGGCGCAGGTCCATCTGAGCACCACGCCGGTGCACGAACGGATAAGGCGGCTGGAGGAGACGGGGGTCATCCGGCAGTATGCGACCCTGCTGGATCATTCCAAGGTCAGGCGGGGGCTGCTGGCCATCTGCTATGTGTCGCTGAAGGAGCACAACAAGAAATCGGGGGCGCGTTTCATCCGCACGATACACGAGATACCCGAGATCACAGAGTGTTTTATTATTTCCGGGGAGTTTGATTTTTTACTGAAGGTGGCGGTGGAGAATATGGATGCTTATTATGATTTTCATGTCAACAAGCTCGGGCAGGTGGAGAATATAGGGCATGTGCAGAGCACCTTTGTAATGGGCGTGGTGAAGCAGACGCACCAGCTGATATCCTGAGTAATTTGTAACTTTGACATTATGTTTACTTACGACACTGTATCCGAGGCCGTCAACGGCCTTAAGCAAAGGGGATATACCATCGATTTCAACCTGGAGGCGGACAAGGTCCGCTGTGAGAAGACACCGCTGGAGCTGGCGCCGTCGGATTTTGAGATCACGGAGTTCTATCGTTTTGAGGGGAACAGCGATCCGGCCGACGAGGCTGTCGTCTATGCCATCGTATCGAATAAGGGGGAAAAGGGGTTGCTGGTTACCGGATTCGGCATCACTGCCGAAGGGTTCGGCGAGGAGATGGTTGAAAAGCTAAAGGTCAAACACTAAGAATGGTTACTATTCGTCCTGCACGGGAGAGCGATATTCCTGCCCTCTCGGAGATATACAATCATGTTATTTTGAATACGACAGCGGTCTACCAGTACGAGGCGCAGACTTTGGAGATGCGCAGGGCCTGGTATGATGCCAAGATGAAAGACGGGTATCCGGTGTTCGTTGCCGAGGAGGATTCCCGGGTCGTGGGCTTCAGCTCATACGGGCCTTTTCGTGCCTGGGCGGCGTACAAGTATACTGTCGAGAATTCCGTCTATGTCGCGGCGGACCAGCGGGGGAAGGGGGTCGGGCGGATGCTGATGCAACCGGTGATCGATTCGGCACGGTCGCGGGGGATACACGCGATCGTATCGGGTATCGATGCGAGCAATGCCGCGAGCTTGCGGCTGCATGAGCAGTTCGGGTTCAGGGAGGTCGCGCATTTTAAGGAGGTGGGTTTTAAATTTGGAAAGTGGCTGGATCTTAAATTTTTAGAGCTGGTGCTGGACGGGCCACAGAAGCCGGTGGATGGCTAACTTTTATGAAGAAATCGTATTTACTATTACATACAGCGGTGCTCCTTGCGGGGTTTACGGGTGTTTTTGGCAAGCTGATCTCGCTGAATGAGGGGCTTCTGGTTTGGTACAGGGTATTCTTTTCTGCTGTCTGGCTGTTTTTGATCCTGCGGCTGTTTCCGGTTAAGGCGGCCGGTTCTTTCAGGGAGAAGCTGGGGATCACGAAGGTGGGGATGTTGATCACGATACACTGGGTGTTCTTTTATGGGAGCATCAAATATTCGAATGTTTCTATCGGGGTGGTCTGTTACAGTCTGACCAGCATGTATACGGCGATCTTTGAGCCGCTGATCAACAAGAAGCGATTTGTTGCAACGCAGCTGTTGTTGAGTCTGCTGACCTTGTTTGGGATCGCGCTGATCTTTCATTTCGATGCGTCGTACCAGGTGGGGATCGTGCTGGGGGTGGTTTCTTCGGCTTTTGCGGCGCTGTACACCGTCTTTAATGAGCGACTGGTTCGACGGTATGACAGCAGGGTCATCAACTACTATCAGATGGTTGGGGGGACGGTAGGACTGGGGGTATTGATGCCGGTATATCTTTGGTTCTTTCCGGTTGCACGGTTTATTCCGGAAGGGCGGGATATTGTGTGGTTGTTGCTGCTGTCGTTGTTTTGTACGGTGGGGTTGTATATTTTGTTTGCGGAGTCCTTGAAGAGGATACCGGCGTTTACGGTCAATTTGAGTTTTAACCTGGAGCCGATATATGCCATTGTAATGGCGTTTTGGTTTTTTGGGGAGGGACGGGAGGTCAACTTATCGTTTTATGCGGGGTTGGTGTTTGTGGGGGCGTCGGTGGTGTTGCAGACGGTTATTTCTATGCGGCGAACCGACCGGAGGGAGGTTCGCGCCGCGTAAGCGGCGCAGACAATTGACCCGGAATAGCCGTCGCTTGCGGCGGCGTAGCGGAGAGGATAAGTTACACCTAATAACTAGCCCTGACCAGGCCCGCGACGACCTTATCGATGGGTAGGGTGACTGATTCTTCGGAGAAATTTTCCCAGTCGATGAAGCGGAAGGTCTCTATTTCCCTTTTCTCTGCGTATATGGCTAGCTGTTGTTCGTCGAAGTCGAAGGGTTTGCTTCGCAGCGGGACTTTTATGGTTTCGAGCGCGCGGACGTAATAATAGATGCTGATGATCTGGTGTTCGGGGTTGAAGGCGGACATTTGCGGAACCGACCGGAGGGAGGTTCGCGCCGCGTAAGCGGCGCAGACAAATTGACCCGGAATAGCCGTCGCTTGCGGCGGCGTAGCGGAGAGGATAAGTTACACCTAATAACTAGCCCTGACCAGGCCCGCGACGACCTTATCGATGGGTAGGGTGACTGATTCTTCGGAGAAATTTTCCCAGTCGATGAAGCGGAAGGTTTCGATCTCTTTTTTCTCAGCGTATATGGCGAGCTGTTGTTCGTCGAAGTCGAAGGGTTTCGAGCGCAGAGGGACCTTTATGGTTTCGAGCGCGCGGACGTAATAATAGATGCTGATGATCTGGTGTTCGGGGTTGAAGGCGGACATTTGGAAGAAGTCCGTCGTATACAGGTGGCCGGTGACTTCGACGTTGAGGTCCATTTCTTCTTTGAACTCGCGTTGGAGGCAGTCGCGGGTGCCTTCGCCGAATTCGAGGCCGCCGCCGGGGAATTTGGTGTAGTAACCGCCGCGGATGTATTCGTCGGAGACGAGGACTTGCTTTTTATCGTTTAACAGGAGACCGTAGACTCGGAGGTTGAACATAGTTAGAACCATTTTTTCTTCATGAAATACCAACTAATGATTATCGAGATCCCGACGGATAATAAGATCGGGATATAGAATGCGTAGTGGGAGTCCGCGTAGGGGATGGGGACGTTCATGCCGTAGATGCCGGTGACGAGCGCCGGGAGGGACAGGATGATGGTGATGGACGTCAGCCTTTTCAGGACGAGGTTCATGTTGTTGTTGATGATGCTGGCGAAGGCGTCGAGGGTACTGCTGAGGATGTTCGTATAGATGTTGGCCATTTCGAGGGCCTGGGACATATCTACGGCGAGGTCGTCGAGGAATTCTTTTTCTTCGTCTGTCAGCCCGAGGAAGTTGGTGCGCGCCAGTTTGAGGAGGAGCATTTCGTTGGAGCGGAGGGCGGTGATAAAATAGACCATGCTTTTCTGGATGCGCATCAGCTCGAGGAGCTCTGCGTTGCGGTTGGAGTCGTAGAGTTTTTGCTCCATCAGATTGCGGCGCTGGTTGATCTCCTTGAGAAACTCCATATAGGTCTGGGTGATCTTTTCGAAGACCTTCAGGACCATCATGTTCTTTTTGTCGGGGTGGCGGTTCTGGAAGGTGTTGAGGAATTTTTTTATGGCGCCGTTCTCGAAGGAGTTGACGGTGACGATCTGGTTGTGGGTAAGGATGATACAGATCGGGATGGTGATGTAGTAGGCGTCGCTTTCGTTGAAGGAGTTGTTTTCCGTCGGAGTTTTGATGACGATGAGCTTGACGTTGTCGTATTCTTCGAAGCGGGCACGTTCGTCGATGTCGAGCGAATCGGTCAGGTAGTCGAGGGGGATGTCGAGCTGGTCGGAGAGGTTGGTGAACTCCTGTTGTTTCAGCGGGGGCAGGATGTTCACCCAGACACTGTCCTCGGGATGGTCGACCTCTACGGTCTGGTGGTTGATGTTTTTGAAAAACTGGATCATGTGTTGGTTAGGGGGATGGGCTATATGTCGATGGTTCCTTCGAAGACTTTTATTGCGGGGCCGCAGAGCCAGATATTCTCAAAGCTGTTGTTGCCGTTGCGGTCAAAGCGGACGACCAGCCTGCCGCCTTTTGTGATGACCTTGACGTGGTTGTAGCCTGCTTCGTTGTGGTAGCTGGCGAGGGCGCTGGCGGTAACGCCGGTGCCGCAGGAGAGGGTCTCGTCTTCGACGCCTCTTTCGTAGGTGCGGACGATGATCTCGTCGGGTCGTTTTTGCTCGACGAAGTTGACGTTGATGCCTTCTTTGGCGAAGTGGCTGCTGTAGCGGATGTCCATGCCTTTGTGGAAGACGTCGAGGTCCATTACGTCGGTGACCATCTTAATATAGTGGGGCGAGCCGGTGTCGAGGATGAAGTCGCCGTGGTATTCGTCGATGGACTGGACGTCTTTCATTTTGAGGCTGACGGTGCCATCGGTATCGATCTCGGCGAGGTGGGGGCCGTCGACGGCGAGGAAGCGGTATTCCGCCTTGCGGATGCCGAGGTCGTAGGCGAATTTGACCAGGCAGCGGCCCCCGTTGCCGCACATGCTGCTTTCGCGGCCGTCGGAGTTGTAGTATTTCATCTCGAAGTCATAGGCGGGGTTGGGGTTGAGGAGCATGAGGCCGTCGGCGCCGATGCCAAAGCGGCGGTCGCATAGTTTGTGGATGGTTTCGGTCGTGAGGGAAGTGTAGGACCAGTTGCGGTTGTCCAGGATGATGAAGTCATTGCCTGTGCCCTGGTATTTGAAGAAGTTCATTTTGATCATAATAGATGACAAATGTAACTGATTCGGGGGAATCGGCCTAGGGGATGGGGGACCGGGGGATGTCAACCGTTGTCAGCGTTCAGGGGAGAGTTTGGCTTCGGAGAAGGGGTGTTTTGCGGGGAGTTTCTTTTTGGGGCGGATGACGTTCGTAGCACGGGTGGTGGCTGCGGTGGGTTGGAACGGTTTTGTTTTGGGGTTGTCGGAGTGAAGGAAGGCTTTTATCGTCCGCTTGTCTTCGGGGGTGATGTTTTTTGCGGTGAGGGTGATGTCGCCTTTGTTGCCTTGTTGGTAGGAGAGTTTTGTGGCGAAGGCGGCGAGGTTGCCGGGGACGCCTGCGTAGACTTTTTTGTTGCCTCTGTTGAAGGGGGCGCTTTCGACCTGGTATATGGCGACGTGGTCGGGTTCGACGGAGAGGCTGACGAGGCCCTGGATGATCTGGGTGTTATTTTCGATCGTGAGCTTGAACACCTCGCGCTCGGGATTTTTGGCTTCTTTTTTCCAGTCGAAGGTCCAGCCGGATTTTTTTGTGATGTTTTTGAGCTCGTCTGATCTCAGGCGGGTGATCTCCGTGCGGAAGCGGTCGCCGGTGGTGATGTTTTCGACTGAATCGAGGAGTTCGAGGTGCTTTTTCACAATTTGAATTTACGAAGGTTTGGGGAATTTGGGGTGGGCGGAGTGGGCCGGTTCCTGAGGCGGGGGGGGGGAAAGGGGTGTAGTGGTGGTTCATGGGGATGGAGTTCCCAGGGAGGGGGACCGCCGCGTGTTAGCGGCGGCCCTGAGGTAAATCAGTTTGTTTGGGTGACGATGCGGAGGGTCTCACGGATGAGGCCGTCTACCGTTTTATTGCCGTCTTTCGAGAACTGGCGCTGGACCCGGTTGGCGACGATGGCGCTCAGGCTGAGGCAGGAGTGGCCGAGCATCTTGCCGAGTCCGTAGATGCCGGCGGTCTCCATCTCGAAGTTGGTGATGCGGTGGGGGCCGTAGGCGAAGCCGGTGAGCCGGTCGATGAGCTCGGGCTGGCTGAGGCCCAGTCGCAGGATGCGTCCCTGCGGGCCATAAAAACCGGGGCAGGTGACGGTGATGCCATGATGGAAGCCTTCGGTGAAGCGCCGGAGCAGAGAAGCGCTGGCGCTGCTGATATAGGGGTGGGCGAGGCGGTGATGTAGTTGTGTTTGGGTGGAAAAGGCGTGCAGCAGCAGATTTTCCTCGTCGTTCTGGTCGTGGCGGTAGAAATTGAGCAGATTATCGATGCCCAGGCCGTGGGTGGACGCGACCCAGCTGTCTACGGGTATATCTGTCTGTAAGGCTCCCGAGGTGCCCATGCGGATGATGGTTAGCTGCGTCAGCTGGGGTTTGATGGCCCGGGTGGTGAAGTCGATGTTGACGAGCGCGTCCAGCTCGTTCAGGACAATATCAATATTGTCTGTGCCGATGCCGGTGGAGACGACGGTGAGGCGTTTTTTGCCGATATAGCCGGTGTGGGAGACAAATTCGCGGTGTTGGGCCTTGTATTCGATCGTATCGAAATATTTAGATACCATGGCGACGCGATCGGGGTCACCTACGGTCAGGACTGTGTTTGCCAGCTCTTCCGGGCGGAGGTCGAGGTGATAGATGGCTCCGCGGCTGTTGATAATAAGCTCACTTTCAGCGATTGTTTGCATAAATTGCGCTAATTTTTTTCGAGTTCTTCAAAATTACCGTAAATTTGCACCTGCCCAAAAAATAGGGCCCCTTTCGGGGACTGATTTGAAGGGGCGGCTTCGCCGGGGAGTATTGGAGGCAATAGAACGATATGAACCGGGGGAGCTAAATATAGGGTTTCGTGGCCGAGTGGCTAGGCAGAGCTCTGCAAAAGCTTCTACAGCGGTTCGAATCCGCTCGAAACCTCAAATGAATCTGGTACAAGCCGCCCAACGGGCGGCTTTTTTTATTTGGAAGGAAGCGGGAGCGAGCTTGCTCGCGGACGCGTAGTGACAAATAAAATGATCGGGCGAAGCCCGATCGGTTTGTGCCAGATTCATTTGTACCGCCCCCCAACGGCGGATCACCGGAGGTAATCCGCTTTGCGGGTTATCTGATCTATCCTAAAATTCCAATTCTGCTTCTGTTTTACTACCATGCCTCTTATTAGCTTTGCCTTCAAAAAATGCCACAGCTCAAAATACGAGGTATCCATCTCCATTACGACGACAAAGGTTCGGGTCAGCCAATTGTTTTTGTCCATGGACATCCCTTCAACCATACCATGTGGCAGTATCAGGTATCGCATTTTTCAAAAGAATATCGGCTGATCATGCCTGATCTGCGCGGCTATGGCCGGACGGAAGTAACCTCCGGCAGAGTGCTGCTCGATGAGATGGCGCTGGATATTCTCCATCTGCTGGAGTCGCTGCAAATCGAGGAGGCTGTTTTCTGCGGCCTCTCCATGGGCGGGCAGATCGTATTGGATTTCTACCGGCTGTTCCCGCAAATGGTAAAGGCCCTGATCATAGTGGATTCGGATGCAAGAGGGGAGACGCCCGAAAGCTACCGGCAGCGGATGCAAAAGGCGGCCCTGATTGAAAAAATTGGAATGAAGCAACATACCGACGACACCATTCACCAATACATCGCCCCGGCATCCATGGAAAATACACCCGTATATGCACATTTATATGAAATGATGAGCACCACTTCGGCGGAAGGAGCCGCCGCGGCACACAAAGGGCGGGGTGAAAGGAGGGATCACCTCTCTTTCCTTCCCCGTATACAGACCCCCACACTGGTCGTAGTGGGCGAAGAAGATTTTTTCACTCCCGAACCCATCGCCCGACTCATGAGCGATGCCATCCCAGGCGCAGAGCTGGCCGTTATACCAGGCGCGGGCCATCTGCCGAATATGGAAAAGCCGGAGGAATTCAATAAAGTGTTGCATAATTTCCTGCATCGCGTAAAACCATTAGGTCAATGCAAATAATGTTCTATGCCTTATATTGCCTTGCCTGAAGGTTTCCCGGGTGTACGCAGTTTGTTCATGTACAGTCCCAATACTGCGAAACCATTGAATGACCTTGTTCAAACGCTCCTGCACGATCCTGCGACGTCAACCCTTACTCCTGGAGAACGCGAATTGATCGCTGCCTATGTTTCCAGTCTCAACGAATGTAAATACTGCGCTACTACACACGGCGCTATTGCGAAGTATCAATTAGGTGGGGATGGAGACGTGGTAAAGGGCGTGATGAAGGATCCCACAATGAAGTAACCCTTCTAATTATTCTTCGAGCAGACAGATACGAAGAACATGCAGTCATTAGAGTTCGTTCCTTTGCAGTAGAGTTAATTGATACAGTTTACCGTCAATCGCCCTACTCAAACTTATTGCAATATCACGAATTCCTTTCTCCTGGGGGTCGCGGGTTGGAAATTGACTTAAGTACGATTCATTTAACTCGTTATAGTCTTCCTTTTTTAGCGTGGACACGGGGTCGAACATTTTGCCAAGTTCTTTAAAATAAAGGTATGAAAAGCTTATCTGACTATTTTCCCAGCTACCGCTGACTTCTTGAGAAAAATATTTTGCGGAAATGCTCTCAATTTGTACTTTGCATATCAAAGTGCTTTGTAAAACTTGAAAAAGCAGACACTTGGGCCTAAATATTCGCCTGGTATGAAAATTATCCCAATATGAAAAAAAGCGACAATTCTTTACTTAGAACATGGCGGACATCACCCATAAGGAAGTTTAGTCGTACTGAAATTGTAGTTGCATTACTCTTTTTATTCCTACTGTTTCTCTTCCTGCCATTGGAGTATGACGATGTAGAAGCAAAGACATTTCTCTACCCTATGATATGGATCAGCATTGCTTTTATCGTGTATAAGACGTTTCCAACACCATCGGAGTTAAGAACTTTTGTTTTTTCTGTTGGAGGAGTGGCATATTTTCTTTATGCTCTTTCTTATATACCAAATCTTATTGGTTTCTGTGCTTTTCGCGACCATGGGATACTATACATAAATAGAAAAGATCCTTCTCGTAGAATCAAAATGACGGGTTATAGCTGCTTCTTAACAGATGAAGACACGCAGTTGTATGAGGAGCGAAGCATTACGAAACACATTAAGTGGGTTAAAAGTTTCGATGAAAAGCCGGTTGACACCACTCAATGGCAATTCCATCCAGAATAATCAATTTGAAGCTTTTTTGGAAATAACCTAAAAACGCACCCTGAGTGGGTTTCGAAAAACTGATTGAAATATGGTCGGGACGCGCTAAAGGATTCAAAATGGAAGCGCGGATTGACTCCAGTGACCACGGCTAGATAAGCTTTACCAGCGACCTCCCAAGCTTTCGACCTTGCTCCTTTTGCGGAATTACTATTACTGTCACAAGTGATGGAGGATGGGTACGCTCGAGTGAGGCCCCCTCAGCTCCACCTGATGGGGTGATATATTATCTATTTTACCAATATTCTTATGCTCCGATGGGAAGGTATTAAGGTATCCTTCGAACCGAGCGTGTGGATGATTGGGGGATGGTTTAAATTTATTCTAATATTGCCCGCTTCTGTTGCCATATCTCCCAATAGCCCGCTTTTCCTTGATCATCCAGGAACGAGGCGTTGATCAGCGTTTGCACGGCTTCATCCTGCGAGCGGAACTTCTGATAACTATTCATTCTTGCTTTTTCAGGAATGTTTAAAAGTTGCCCCAATGCTTCAAAGTCCCTCAGTTTGATATTACTCTTTTTGCCTCCAAGCAATAACGCTGTTTCTTCTTTGTCTTCTGGGAAGACGAGGTTTACGTTTATAAGGTCATAAGCGGGGCTTAATTCGATGCTGTCTTGCTGGTACAGCAAGGAGAAGTTTTTCAGATGCATATCGTTATTGCCGGTAAGATAGCAGAATATGAGTAGTTCGAAGTATCTTAATGCATCCAGCCCCGCAAGAGTACAATATTGGAGGATCAATTTTCCGGCCCTTTCGTAAGATCCCTTGTATTTATTTTCCGTTAAGAACTCGGAAAGCTGGCAAAAGTCTTCCATGTGAATCTTTTTCTTTCCGACCCGGTCGAAGCGACGGGCTATGTAGACGAGGGGCCCATCGCTTGAATGGAGTAGCGCATGTTTGCAGACGTTTATACCGAACATTTGCGCCAGATGCATAGTCAGGTCTTCTGTCTCGGGCATGGCGGGCAATTCATCGTGTTGTGGCTTTAAAATGAATTCGCCCCATAAATTGACGATTGTAAGCCTGTTTTTTCCTTTTGCTTTTTCAAGTGTAACGGATAGTTTAGGCTGTACTCCGGTAACAGAAATTCGTTGGTTGACGGTCTGCTTTGCCAGTTCCTCTAATAGTTGTTTATCCAGAGTTAACTCTGGCATGGCTTCTACACCAAAGAAGCGCCTGGCGCATCCTGGGTGGTATCGCTCATCACCTGCATCGTTATAGCAAATTAAGCAATTGGGCATGATCAGTTGATTTCATCTTCTGGAATAACGGTTACGGCTCCGATGGTATCCTTACAAGTGAGCAGCAGCAATTGAAAACGGTCGTTGGTCTGGACTTTCCAATATTCTTTGGCGATATTCAGCAGCCATCCTTCGGGAATCAATCCGTCGAAAAAGGCAAATAAGGTCTTGCTATGGTAGGGATGCTCGCGTAGGGGTAAGGTAAGACTGACCGGTTTAGCGAAAGGATCGATGAGATAATCCCTTTCATATGCGAATTCATATCCGGCATCAGTTTCTTTGATGACACCTGCTAATGCCTTACCATAATATACTTTACCGCTGTTACTCATGATTCTTTGCTTTAGGAGCAGGAATAAGCTCCATGCCAAAAAGAGCCAGTAATTGATTGACCTTGTCCATGCGCATCGAAACCTTACCCTGCTCGATCTCTCTTACGAGGCGCAGGCCTAACCCTGATTTTAGAGCCAAATCCTGTTGCGTCAAGCCCGTGGCCTTGCGTTTTTCTTTTATAACTTGGGCTAGAATAGTCATTTTATACCTCTTTGGGTATAAAGATAGGCTTTTTTTAAATATTATACCTTTCAGGGTATAATATTTATTTGAAGCAAGAGTATTATACCTTTTGGGGTATAGTTATCCAGGCAGCTGACCGGATATTCTTCGTATCTTCGCGGTTTTCCGACTATTCGAAAGTCGAAGGATCACATAGAAAACCGTGTTAATTATGGTAAAGCCCGAAGTTAAGTCCCTGTTCGCCGCCGCTATGCTAAGGTTCGTCACCGCCGTAAAGACTGAATCGGAGATTTGTGCAGGGCTGTGCGGCGATTTTAATGAGAAGGAACTGCTGATCATAGTTTTTGTCGGGGAAAGGGATAGCGTTAAGATGAGCGAGATCGCGGATTACCTGCGAACTCCGTTGAGCACGCTGACTTCTGTAGTGGACAAACTGGTGGAGCGGCAATACCTATCGCGGGTGCATTCCGATGAGGACCGGAGGGTGGTGAGGGTGACCTTGCAGAACAAGGGAAAGGTCGCGTATCGCACTTTTTTAAAAAGGAAGGAAGAAATGACCGAGAAAGTATTGGGCTCTTTTTCCGACGCCGAACAGGGCAAATTCATCTCCTACCTGCAGAAGATGTCCGGGGTCATCGAATCGCTGCAATAATATTTTTTTTCGAATATTTCGAAAGCCGTAATATTGTATCGCCGAACCGATTTTAAGATCGGTTCTTTTTTGGACTAATAATTCGAAAATAGAAATATTCGTAAATGGAAGTAATTAGCATGACTAAAAAGATCTGCCTGATCACCGGGGCGACCGATGGCATCGGGAAGGCTACTGGTGGTGCTGTTTGCGATCCCGATGAGTTTTATCGGCGCGTTTTTGGCGTTGGCGCTGGCAAAGAGCTCGCTGAGTCTGTTTACGACGATGGGGTTGATCGTGATGATGGGGCTGGTTTGCAAGAATTCGATCCTGATCGTCGACTTTGCGAATAAGGAGAAGGCACACGGGAAGGATTCTTTTGACGCACTGGTGGCCGCGGGGAAGGAGCGGCTTCGACCGATCCTGATGACAACGATCGCGATGGTGCTGGGGATGTTGCCGATAGCGATCGCCAAAGGGGCGGGTTCGGAGTGGAAGAATGGGCTGGGCTGGGCGCTGGTGGGAGGGCTGACGAGCAGCATGTGTCTGACGGTGTTTATCGTGCCGGCGGTTTATTTGGTGGTGGATAGGATTAAGGGTAGGTTCGGTCGGCGGCGGGGCGGGGTGCGGGAGATTGCAGAAGGGCCGGTTCCGGTGGGATCTCCGGTGAGTGTAAGGTAATATCCGGAAGGATATTTGGAAAAAAGAAAGCCCATATTGAGAACATGAGCTTTCTTCTTATGATTTATCGGAACATAAAAGAATTAATAGCCTGGCGTTTGGATAAGTTTAGGATTCTGCGCAAGAGCATCCTGCGGGATCGGATGCAAGTACTGCCTCAGCTTAAATCCGTGGGGGTGGTTCAAGCCCACCGGTGTGTATGTCCATACACCACTATTGTTGGACGGTACGGTATTGGCAATCTTCATTCCATGCAGGTCAACAGTCATTACCTGGTCGGCAATTTTCCAGCGGAGAATATCCTGGAGTCGCTTGTTCTCAAAGCAAAGCTCAACCCTTCTTTCCTGGTGGATGGCATCACGCATCTGGCTTTGGGTCAATCCTGCGGGTAAAGCGGGCAGGCTTACACGCGCTCTTACCTGGTTCATCGCATCGTATACGGAAGCGTCCGGCCCTGACGCTTCGTTTTGCGCCTCGGCATATCCCAATAATACTTCGACATAGCGGTAAAAAATATAGTTGGCACCGCTCAAGCCCGTGGCGGGACGATTCCTTGGATTTAATTTCTTCTTGAAATAATACGCGGTATTGCTCACATCCGTGCTTGCGAAATCTATTTGATTCAACGATGGATTTACCTGATCGATCCGGGTGTAAATAGTGTCCTGTCGGGGCATCCAATCCATTTTGTAAGGAGCGCCATCATACACGATCCATTTATAGAACCGGCGTTCACGACCGACATAAGGATGTTGAGGGTCATATCCTGACGTAGGGTCGGTGATGGGTTTACCATTTGCCATGAAGAATTGATCTACCAGCTCCTGTGTTGGATTATAATTACCCCAGGTGTAGTAGGAGCCGAGTATATAAACAGGTCCGCCATATTGCTCATAATTAGACCCCTTGACATTGGCAACATACTGCCTGTCCCAGATGACTTCCTGGTTATATTTGAAGTCCTCAAACCAAAGGGTGGAATCCTCGGGAAACAGATCATATTGTTTTCCTGGTCCTCCCCAATCATCCATGAATTTTTTAAAAGAGGCGGCGGCAGTTGCCCAGCGCGTGACGTCTGCATTGCCAAACCCTGCTATGTGATTGGGGTCGGAACCTCCCGGGTAACTGGCAGTATTGAATGTGGGGCTTGCGGCGACAAGCTGCAAATACGCTTTTAACATCAAGGCTGCGCCCAGCGTGGCTCTACCGGCATCCGGGTTACCTTTGCTATATTTGACAGCAAGGTATTGATTGTTAAGGATAGTATCCAGCGTTGTTGTCAAAAAGTTGAGCGTTTCCGCATAGGTGCTCCTTTTTACGAACAAATTAAGCGAGTCTGTACGCGTCTGAGGCGTAGAAATAAGAGGCACGCCTCCCCAGTTCAAAAACAGGATGCTGTAGTGAAAGGCCCTGTTAAAGCGGGCTTCATCGATCCGCTTATTGAACCAGTCTGAAGAGTAATTGGCCTTATGTGCAGTAACCTGTTGTATGAACGTATTGCATTTGCGGATAGAAGTATAAAGAGCGGGCCAGTTGCACCTGCTGACGGTGCCAATTCCTGTAGCTCCGCCGCCAAAAAGATTATAATTGTTGGAAGCAGGGTCAAGGTTCCCATCTTTGTATTTCCATGAATCATAATAGAAGCCCGCGTCATTGTCATCCGTAAAATTGTCCAGGTTCTCCGGCTGGGAGTACATATCGGGCAGTTGGTCATAAACATCGTTCAAAAAAATATCGGCATTGGCTGCGGTTGACCACTGCGTATTATCATCCAGGCTTGTTTTATTGACGTTGTTCAGGTTCTTGTCACAAGAAAGAAAACAGAGCGATCCCATCATTATACAGCCGTGCAGAACATATATTTTAACTCGTTTCATATTTTAATTTGTTTGGATTTTAGAATGAAGTGTTAAAGCCAACCAGGATTACCTTCTGAATAGGATAACCTTGTTCGCCAGTTGTCTCAGGATCTGTAAATTTCAGCTTCCCGAATGTGAACATGTTCTGACCTGTCACATATATCCGGAAATTTCTCATTTTGGCTTTAGAGCTGATACGTGTGGGGATCGTGTAACCCAATGACGCCGTTTTTAGTCTTAAATAGGAAGTGCTCACATACCACCAGTCAGAACCCTGTCCGTTGTTGTTAGTAGGTGCAGAATAGGCCCTTGGGTATTTGGCATTCTGGTGATCAGGGGTCCACCGGTTATTGTAATACTCGTAAGAAGAATTGCTATTATTGTTAAAGCCGGCAACTGTCATGAAGCCATAGACATTAAAGCTTGACAATGCTGAACCCTGGAACAGCATAGAAAGGTCGAATCCCTTCCAGCTGGCACTTACATTAATACCGTAAATAATGGACGGTGTCTGGGGTCTGGCGATAACGGTCTCATCATAAGAGTCGATCTTTCCGTCGGGAACGCCATTGGGGCCACTTATGTCCGCATACTTGATGTCGCCGGGGCGCAGCGTGCCAAATTGAGTGACGTTATAGCCATCAGCGGCGGTAATAAAACCATCATGATCTTTATCGTCAGCGGTAGTGAACAGACCAAGCGCGTGATAGCCGAACACCGTATTGTAGGGGCGGCCTGTTCTGCTGCGGTTCGGATTATTCCTGGTTGCCGGCGACTCAAATAGCTGTATTACTTTGTTCCGGGCATAAGTAAAGTTCCCGTCAACGGATAGTACCAGACCATTGTTGAACTTTTTGGTGGTACCGAGCGTCAGTTCGATGCCTTGGTTGTCCATAACACCTGCATTTTGCTGTGCCAGCGGCAGACCGTATTCCTGCGGAACGATTACGTTGGGAGCTAGCAGCATACCTGTTCTTCTTTCGCGAAAATAGTCGGCTTCCAATCGTAAAAGCCCTTTCCAAAGGGTTGCTTCGAGAGCGACGTCTGTCTTTTTGCTTATTTCCCAGGTAATATTAGGGTTGTTCTCGATTGCCACGTAAGAACCCTGTGCCAGCGAGCCGTCCCCGAAAGAGTACGCATTTGCTCTAAGCAGGTACTGGTTCAGGTATTGGAACCCGGTACTGGTAAGGTTTCCTGATTTGCCCCATGATCCTCTAAATTTGAGGTAATCGACAAAATGTACCGGTTTGAAGAAGTTTTCATTGGAGATTATCCAGCCTGCAGAAAATGCCGGAAGATAAACCCATCTTTTACCGGGAGCAAAATAATAGTGTCCGTCATATCTGCCGGATGCCTCGAACAGGAATCGTTTGTCAAAAGCATAGCTTGCGCGATAGACATATCCAACCTGGCTGCCGGTGCCGGATCCCCCGGCGATATCAAAATCGTTCTTATTCGAGCTGCCCAATGACAGTTCGTCGATATTGACCGCGAAATTGTTGATCCTTGCCCTGAAGTCATTCTCTTTATTATTTCTTTCTTCTGCAACCACCAGTCCGGTGATATCATGTTTACCGAAGGTATTGTGATAATTAATGTAGCCCTGCCAGGTGATGGTATTGTTTTGCCAGTATTGCTGGTTCAGCCATGTGTACGATGTAGCGCTGCTTTCCTGGGTGGAAACAGACTGAGTGTAAGTGTAAGGAGTAGTAGTAGTATTTTGGGACCAGTAAATGAACGGTACGTGCCACTGTTTTACTTCGTAGTTATAGGGATCGTAGCTAAAAGAGCCTTTTATGCTAAGTCCTGGTATAAATGGGAGCTTTTGCTCCAGAGTGGCAGTACTCAGCAGCGTATTTGTATTCTGATGAAAGTATCCGTCAGAGTGTGTCACTCCGAGGGGAGCATTGCCTGAACTTTCACCCCAAAGGCCATTGGAGAATTTGAGCGGGGCAACGGGAATGAACTTATAAACGCCCCTGAACAGCTGGCTTGTGCCACCATCGACGTCTGAAGTTTTCTCTACGGCGCCATTGAAAGAGAAGGATGCTATCGTGGTGGGTGTTATATTTATGTCAAGGTTGACGTTATAATTGTACCGTTCATAACCTGCCTTATCAAACATACCGTTCTGTTTAAAGTAACCAAGGCCGGCATAGTATTTTACGTTTTGGGAACCGCCGCGAACCTGAAAATTACCCAGGTACATCGGAGAGTGCTTTTTTACCACGTCATTCAATGCGTCAGAGATCGGATACAGGTCGGGATTCTTCGCATGGTTCTGAAGGTAGGAGTCGATATAGGACTGGCTATAAGTCGGGTTCGTTCCACCCGGATTTTCGGTTTGATAAGCTTCTAATTTCAGCTTCATATAATCGACTGCACTGAGCATCTTTGGCAGATAAGTTGGCTGCTGATCTCCGACATAGCCTCCAAAACTTAAGGTTGGTATACCGGAAATGCCTCTTTTTGTTGTGATAAGAACAACGCCATTTGCGCCGCCCAAGCCATATGGTGCGACCGCGGCGGCGTCTTTTAACACCGTTACGCTTTCGATGTTATTGGGGTCTACTTCGTTGATATTGTTCCGAATCACGCCATCTACGACGATCAGGGGAGTAGTATTATAGGTAACACTGACCGAAGCCCCGAGACTGTTAACTGTATTGACCGTGGTACCGGTGGTTGCGATCCCTCTGACATATATGGTAGCGTTATCCGAGCCGGGCTGACCTCCATTTGCGCGGGTGATGATACCAGAAGCCCTGCCTGCGAGCGAGTTCGAGATGTTGGCGGCTGGCACTTCTGTAAGCGCTGAGCCCTTTACCCTGGATACGGCTGAGGTAGAAAGTACTTTTCGTTGCGTACCATAACCTACGACTATGATATCTTCCAGCGAATTGGCACCGGGGGCCAGGTCTACGACGAGATCAGCTGCCCCGGCTTTCACCGAGACCTCTTTGACCTGGAAACCCACATAAGAGAAAACCAGTACGGCGGATCTTTCCCGGATGGCAATGCTAAAGCTTCCGTCAGCACCCGAAGTCGTGGCATTCGAGCGTCCTTTTTGAATGATGGAAACGCCCTGTAGCGCATTACCCTTGTCATCAACCACTTTGCCAGTCACAGTAAAGGCGGCCGGGTGGTTATTATTAATTGGATCGCTGGCAAACAAATTTGCCTGGCAAGTCATAAAAAAGGCTAGAAAGATGCAGATCTTAATATGGCAGTCAATCAGTTTCATACTATTAGCTGTTTTGAATTAGTGCCGGTTGGCATGAATTGTATTTATAGGAAGAGGTCCTGTCGTGCTCAGGTTTTTAGTGGAGGTATATTTGTCATTGAAAAGGTTTTGGTTAAAGATTTATAAAAAGAATCATGTGTAGTGTATCTGACCGGCTATGAGTAACCTATTCACGGAGGGACCCTGCCGATCAGAAATGTGGTAATAATAATTAAGGAGGAAATGGAGAGGATGGCCGGGGTGTCCCCAGGCCGGGAAATTTTTTCATGATGGCAGCAGTTTTAGGTTATATCAATACTTCAACCTGTTGAAATATCTAAGCAATCGGTTGCATTTGTATAAAATTCGATAAATTGGCAGTATATGGATGGGACAATTGTTGGATATCCTGTCAATAATGTTCGGATCTCTGGTCGTTTATGCGATTAATCGCATATTGCAAAGAGCGATTGCAACCTATATGTCGGGGAAAACCCTTATACCATTAATAGCCTTCTTCCTGTTTACTTTTGCTGGATATACCCAGCCAAGGCATATCAATTTCACTTCCATAACTGTCAAGGATGGACTAATGTCTAATACCGTCTTTGCCATGTTAAAAGACCGGTATGGTCTGATGTGGTTCGCCACTACTGACGGTTTAAATAAGTATGATGGCACAAACTTTACTGTTTACCGGAATATTACAGGCGATAGCTCCAGCTTGCGGGCAAACGAAGTGTTGTCTTTACACGAAGACAAGGCGGGCAACTTATGGGTTGGTACCGGTGGGGGTGGACTGAGCCTTTACAACAGGCAAAAAAATACTTTTGAGCACTATACCTATAATAATACAGGATTAGACCGCCATGCTGTTATTAAAAGCATTTGCAGTGATTACCGGGGCAGGCTATGGATAGCGCCATACGCGAGCCTGTATGTGCTGGATACGGTATCCAGGTCCATAACTCAGGTAGAGCTGCCGGATGCCAATGGCAATCCTGTTAAAACGGTTGTTGAATGTATTTTTGAGGACAGTAAACACAGGATGTGGATCGCAACAGAGAATGGCCTCTTCCGGTATACTGCTGAAACAAATTCCTTCAGGCGCTATTTATACAGGGAAGGCGATCGATCCAGTCTGGCGCACGATCATGTACGTGCGATCACCGAAGATAGATCAGGAACTATCTGGGTCGGGACGATTAACGGTCTGAGCAGATTACTGCCGGATGAGCAACATTTCGTTACCTACAGGAATACGCCGGGCAATGAAAAATCCCTCAGCGACAATAGAGTTACTTGTATAGAGGCAGATAAGGATGGCCTCTTATGGGTAGGTACGCTCAATGGCATAAATGCCTTCAATACCAGCTGTGGAGAAGTAACGGCATATAACACTGAGAACGGAGATATTTTCAGCTTATCCGGCAGAGCGATCAGCTGTTGCTATTTCGACAAAGATGGTATTTACTGGTTCGGCACCTTTCTGCACGGCATCAATAAGTACGATAAAAATATTAATCTTTTTGGCCTCAAGCTAACCAGTACATTTTCTCGAAAGGAAGGGCCACCTCTGATGGTAACCAATTTCGCCGAGAATCTGCACGGGAATGTGTACGTGGCAACGTTCGAAGGAGGATTGTACGAATTCGACTATAGGACCGGCCATGTCCGGCAGACGGATCTCCGGCTGAATGGAAGAGCAGTACAATCCCTTAATATCATGGCGCTGCATATGGGGCGTGAAAACCAGCTGTATATTGGAGTTTATGGAAAGGGAGTGATGCTATTGAATACCATAACGGGCAAAGCAGAAATGGTGAGAGCTGAAAATACGGCTGCTCTTTACAGCAATGACATTTACTGCATGGGCGAGGACAGCAAAGGTGACACATGGGTGGGCACAAATGGGGCAGGCATCCATATTATCCGCGGCAATAAAGTGATCGAGACGTATAGCCCTAATCCTTCCGGCCCGAATGAACGCCTTCTACCGATCAACGGGTATATCAGGGCAATCGCAGAAGATGCAGATAAAAATATCTGGATCGGTACTCACGGGGGCGGCATAGCGGTATATCAACCCGTTAGTGACACCTGGACCATCTATAACCAGGATAACAGCCGGCTGCCCAGCAACAAGATACAATCATTATTATGCGATAGTCGCGGAACCATGTGGGTAGGTACGGATGGCGGAGGGCTATCCCTATATAACAGGCAGGATAAACAATTTACGTGCTTCACGGAAAAAGATGGATTACAAAACACGACCATCTATCAAATCGTTGAAGATCTCCGTGGGCAGCTGTGGCTCAGCACCAATACCGGCATTAGCAGCATGGATCCGGTCTCACATAAGTTCAGGAATTTTACAACCTTTAATGGCGTTCAGAACAGCAATTTTGTTCATAGCTCGGGAATACGGTTGACCGGGGGAGAAATATTGTTTGGAGGCCTGGAGGGGATCAACTATTTCGACCCAACCAGACTTACCATTAACCACAATGTTCCGAAAGTTCTTTTGACGGATCTTAAAATATCCAATAAGTCCGTGATTGCCGGAAACGACGCCCCAATTAAAGAAGATATTTCAATAGCCACGGAGATCAGGCTGGATTACAGACAAAACTTTGCGCTAAGTTTTGTCGCTCTGAACTATACGCTGGCCCGACAAAACCTTTATGCTTATAAATTAGAAGGATTTGAAAGGGAATGGAATTTTACGGGTACAAATAACACAGCCTCATACATCAATCTCGATCCGGGTACTTATACATTTCATGTAAAAGCAAGCAATAATGACGGTGTATGGAATACGGCTGAGTCCAGCATAAAAATTTATGTCAGGCCTCCTTTCTGGCGGACAACCACAGCCTATATCATTTACGTCCTGGCTTTTATTGGCCTGGCATTGTACAGCCGCTACAGGGTGATGTCCAGACTTCGAAGGGAACTGGTCCTGGAACAAGAACAACAACAGGCCAAACGTCTGCAGGAGCTCGATCGAATGAAGCTGAAGTTCCTCACTAATCTGAGCCATGATCTCAGAACTCCCATAGCCCTGATCGCAGGTCCCATAGAACAATTGATCGATGGAGAAAAAACGAGCACAAAGCTCGATAAGCTTTATATCATCAGGCGAAACGCAAAAAGACTTTTGAACCTGGTAAACCAATTGCTTGATTTCAGGAAATTGGAAGAGAAAGAGCTGACATTACAGCTTTCGAAAGGAGAGTTCATATCATTTGTCAAAGAGGTGTCCGAATCATTTAAGGATCTGTCAGAGAGAAAGCACATCAATTTTTCTTTCAGCAGCACCATACCGCGCCTGGAAGCCCTGTTCGATCACGATAAAATTGAGCGGATACTGCTGAATTTACTTTCCAATGCTTTTAAGTTCACGCTGGAAGGGGGCAGCATCAGCGTGGTTTTGGAAAATTCAACTCTGCCGGGTAATGATAGGACCGAATGGATAGCAATAAAAGTGACAGATACAGGCATAGGCATCCCGAAAGAAACGCTGGATAAGATATATGATCGTTTTTTTCAAAATGATCCTTCCGGAGCAATCCTTAATTATGGTTCGGGTATTGGACTTTCAACGGCAAAGGAATTCGTAAAATTGCACGGAGGAACGATCGATGTTGAAAGTGAACCGGGTAATGGCAGCGCTTTCACAATCCAACTCCCTCTCGGCATCGGGCCGGCAACTCCGGATCTCGGGCAGCCATTGCCTGCGACAGAGGAGAAAGCCTTGTCATCCAAAATAGCAAATAAGAAAGCGAATAATAAGGCATTGCCTATTATCCTGCTGGTAGAGGACAGTGAAGATTTCAGATTCTATTTAAAGGACAACCTTAGATATAATTATATGGTGATCGAGGCCGCAAATGGAAATGAGGGCTGGCAGAAAGCGCTGGCGCATCACCCCCAATTGATCGTAAGTGATATCAGCATGCCCGGAATGAACGGCATTGACCTGGTGAATAAGCTAAAGGCGGATAAGAGGACCAGTCATATTCCTGTCATATTGCTTACTGCACTAACCGATCAGCAGCAACAGATCAGGGGGCTTGAGACAGGTGCCAATGACTATATCACAAAGCCCTTTGATTTTGAAGTGCTCAATGCCAAGGTAAAGAGCCTTCTCGAATTGAACAGCGCAATGAAAAGCACATATGCCAAACAGATAACCCTTACGGCCCCTGAAGTCAGGATCGATTCTTCGGATGAAGGGCTGCTCCAGGAAATAGTGATCTTTCTTGAGCAGAATATTACGAACCCGCAGCTTTCTGTGGAAGCATTGAGCAGGCAGTTTGGTATGAGCAGGAGCACCATGTATACGAAATTGCTCCAGATAACAGGTCAGACACCTGTAGAATATATTCGTTCGTTCAAACTCGAGAGGGCCGCCATACTATTAGAGAAAAGCAATATAACCATTGCCGAGATAGCCTACCAGGTTGGGTTCACAACACCCAATTATTTTGCGCGGTCATTCAAGCAGAAATTCGGAGTGCTGCCGTCTGAATACGTAGCCAGCCTGAGAAAAGGAGATCAGGATGGTTGACCGGTCAGGGTTTTGCGTAATGGAGGATGACGCTGCCTGATCCGGAAACCTTTGTGTCGAGGAGTTTAAGACCCAGTTTTCCCGGCATGCTGATACCTTCCATCAACCGTCTGCCTTTTCCTGCTATCACCGGCATGATGGTAAAGATATATTCATCGACCAGGCCAAGCCCTATAAGATAGGAGGGGAGGGCCACACCGCCCACATAAATGTCCTTTCCTTCTTCCTTTTTTAGTTTTTGTATTTCGTCTTCCGCCTTTGTCCGGACAATTCTCGAATTCCTGCCTTCCGCCTTCTCCATCGATCTTGAAAAAACGACTTTCTCGACGGCGTCGAATGCCTCGGCAAATGCAACATCTGCTTTTGATTGACCAGCGGGATTCCTGGCGATATCGGGCCAATACGGAACCATGAGCTCGTATGTGGTACGTCCATACACGAACGTGCCGGCATTTCGTACCAGGTTGATATAAAAGTCAAATAGTTCCTCATCGGGAACTCCAATGGTATGGTCGAGGCAGCCATCGATGCTGAGATTGATCACATAAATAAGTTTCCGCATTTGATTGAAGTTTGTTTTCTTCCTCTAAATTAGGAGATCACTTTCAGCCTGAAAAGCCCTCCGAGCGACAATTTTGGGGTTAAATGCGACAGGGAGACAAATGCCCAAGGTCCGGGGTACATCGGGCGTAGACCAATCGCTTGAGGTCAAGGAGGAAGTGGGACCTAGCTGGTCAGCCAATAGGCGATGACCATCCACACGGCAGCAAATACGCAGCAAACCATCGCGTCGCCTAGAAGGTCCCCCCATTTTTTCCTTTTTATCACTAATTGATAAAGTACCCAACCGATCATTAAAAGTACCGGAGTAAAATAGCGGAATATGAAATAACTTTTCATTGTTGTCATTCAAGATACAACAATGCTTTCAATCCAGCAATCCATCCCGTAGTGGGCGCGCAATGTGGATGCGGCGATTGCCGGCGGCGCCTGGGCAACGATGGCAAGCGTTGTTTGCAATTTGCCGAGATCGAACCTGCATGCCAGTTACACTCGTGTGAACGTGTCGGCGCCGGTAAGCATCGCTTCCCACATCCCTTTTCCGCCTATGGCTACGTGCCAGAGGGTTTCTATTCGGTTGTCCTGAAGCACCCCGGTCCAGGATGCGATCTTTTCTCCTTCTTTGCTGCTGGCTACGTTGATAATAATGAGGTTACCCGTATATAGTCCGAAGGCGGGGCTGGCGGGAATGCTTTTGTCGACGGCGGATTTGAAGCTTCCGGTGATCCGACCCTGGTCAACACTGTCTATGCTGAGCTGGGAGCCGTATTGGTTCTTCCATTGGCCGATGATATTCGTGCTCATGTGGAGGTGATTTGAAATTGTTCTCTAGTATTCTATGTTCAACCCAAAATATAATGCCAGGCGCTTGCCTTCGGGCCATTCGAGTGGCGGCCGGTCGATAATCGGTATCATAGGGATGGAAATTCAATTTTTGTACCATGGGAAAGGAAAGGGTATGGAACAAGATTGGGTGAGGCGCGCCTTTTCAGCAAAGTAAAAACGACTTTACAGCAAAGCCTCCCGGGCCGCCGCCAGGTACCTTTATCAAAAAAAAAGACATGGAAAATGTAAAGGAGCCGGCGATGGTGCTGGTGACCGGAGGATCGGGATTTATTGCCAGCTATTGTATCATCGCTTTGTTGAACAAAGGGTATACCGTCAGGGCCAGCTTGCGGTCGATGAGCAGGGTGGCGGATGTAAAGCAGATGCTTTCGGTCGGGGGTATTCGTAATTTTGACAATCTATCCTTTGTAGAGGCAGATCTTTCGCGGGAAGAGGGGTGGGCGGCTGCTGCGGAAGGTTGCAGCTATATCATCCATCCGGCCTCGCCGACGCCGAACCCTGCTGCAAAGCAGGAAGACGATTATGTGGTGCCCGCGGTAAATGGGGTGCTGTTCATATTGCGTGCGGCAAAGGCGGCGGGGGTGCGACGGGTGGTGCTGACATCCGCTTTTGGCGCGGTGGGCATGGGGACGGATAAGAAAACGCCCTATACAGAAGAGGACTGGTCGGATCTGGCCAGGGACATTCCTCCGTACCAGAGATCCAAGACCTTGTCGGAAAAAGCGGCCTGGGAGTATATCGGGGGAGAAGGGAAGGGCCTGGAGCTGGCGGTCGTCAATCCGGTGGCGGTGCTGGGCCCGGTGTTGGGAGCGGATTACTCGCATTCTATTCAGATGATACGCGGCATGTTGGATGGAACGATGAAAGGGGTTCCGAAAATCCGTTTTTGCTACGTGGATGTTCGCGATGTTGCGGACCTGCACCTCAAGGCGATGGTCCTTCCGGCGGCGAAGGGGCAGCGTTTTCTTGCGACGTCGGGCAAGGCGATATCCATGCTGGATATTGCGGATATTTTGCATGCGGGACTGGGAGCGAAGGCAGCCAGGGTGCCAAGGAAGGAACTGCCTGGCTGGCTGATCCGGGTCGTTGCGCTTTTTAATCCAAGGGTAAGGCTTGTATTGCCTCATCTAGGGATAGCCAAGGAGGCCAGCCATGAGAAGGCGAGCCGGCTGCTGGGCTGGCAGCCCCGGAGCAATAAGGAGGCGGTTTTGGCAACAGGGCGGAGTTTGCTTGATCTGGGATTGGCTTAAATTTGCAGACCATGGACAGAATTCCAACGGGAGGAACGACGAAAGGACGGGTCTTCGTCAGCTGCAAACGCGAGAAGCACTATAGCCGCGAGCTGGTGCTGGATCAGCATGCCCTGGTCTATGTCCTCGCGGGGACGCTGGAGATCGCTCATGGAGATGAGTCGCACCATTTTGGCCCGGGCGCTGTCGTGATCGTCCCGCGCAATCAATTGGGGCGGCTGATGAAAGTGCCTGCCGGCGACGAGCCGTTCCGTTCGGTCTCGCTATTGTTCCCGGCCGATCTGCTGCAGCGGTATTACAGGGCCCGGCCGCTGAATGCTGCGGAAGGCAGATGGACCGGGCTTATGGAAGTGAACAGGCATCCGCTGATCGAAAGTTTTTTCCAGTCGCTGATGCCTTATTTCAGCTTACAGGACGAGCTTCCGTCTGAACTGGCGGAGATCAAGATCAATGAATGTCTTGTCGTGCTGGATCGTTTCGATCCGCGTGTCCGCCGGATACTGGCGGCGTTGGAAGAACCGGGGAAGGTCGACCTCGCCGGCTTTATGGAACGCAATTTTATGTTCAACCTGCCGCTCGAAAAATTCAGCTATCTGACGGGGAGGAGCCTGACTACCTTTAAGAAGGATTTTGCGACCATTTTTCATACAACGCCCGGGCGCTGGCTGATAAAAAAGCGGCTCGAGCGGGCGTATTATCAGATAGCGGTTCAAAAGCAAAAGCCTGTCGACGTATATATCGGCGCGGGGTTTGAGAACCTGGCCCATTTCTCTGCGGCCTTCAAGCGGGAGTTTGGATATAATGCTTCGCAGGTTGTGCAGAAATGATCATGTGATGAACTGGGCGATCGCCTGGGCGAGTCCCGCCGGGTTCTCTTCGGGGACAAAATGACCGCTGCGGGATATAAGGGATGTCGAGAGATTCTTTATCCCACTCTTTTTCAGACCGGCTGTGTAGTCTTCGATCCTTCCGGTGTCCTTTTCTCCCCGGATATACAATAGCGGAACGGGAGTAGGGGGGAGCCCGTTATTGTCCCTTTCGTCCTGTGGGAAGGCGCGGTACCAGCTGAAGCCGGCGGTCAGGGATCCGGGTTGGTCGTAAGCCTGCGCGTATTGGTTGCGGCTGGATTCGCTGATACCGTTCTTGTTATAGCTAAGGGTGTCGAAGAAATAGTCAAAAAGCGGCCGTGTGCGGCCGGTAGTCAGTGTTTCCGGCAGCTGGGGAATGGCATAGAAGGCGAAATGCCAGATATAGGGGTTTCTTTTTACCTCCTCCCAGGGGTCGACGCCCGGTATCGCTGTGCCGACGATCACGGCTGAGGAAATATGCCGGGGGAAATGGCGCAGGACAGAATAGGTGATCATTCCGCCGACGTCGTGGCCAACAAGTGTTATCGTTGTCAGCTGCAGGTGTTCCAGCAATGAATCTACGAGGGCGGCAAGCGTCTTTTTGTCGCCGGGAATGGCGCCGCGGGACAGCCCGATGCCGGGGAGGTCGATGGCCATGACGTGGTATTTTTCTTTCAGGCGGTGCATTACGTCTTCGAATGCCAGCCAGGTTTCGGGATAGCCGTGGAGGAAAAGGATCGACGGTGAGCCGGGATGGCCCCCTTCGACGAGGTGGATGCCGAGGCTGTTCAATTCGATCTGCCGGTGTTGAAAAGTGTCGGCCATGGGTAACGTTTTTGCAATTTCCAGGCCACAACGACAAGGCGGTGGAGGTCTCCCGCCGGAAAGAAGAACAATTCATCGGCTTGATCCGCGAGCATTTTAAGATGTAGACGGCGGTAGGAGTTGCGGTATAATACATTGTGTATCAAATTGTTAGATAGTGTGACCGGAAATGGACTATTTTTACAGCCATGGCAACCGTATTAAATAGTATTTCTGAAGCTATCGAGGACGTCCGCCAGGGCAGGCTCTTAATAATAGTAGACGATGATGACCGGGAAAATGAGGGGGATTTTATGGTGGCGGCGCGTTTTGCGACCCCTGAGGTGATCAATTTCATGGCCACGCATGGGAGAGGGCTGATCTGTGTCCCGATGACCGAGGCCCGGTGCGACGAGCTGCAGCTGGAGCTGATGGTGGGAACGAACACGGCGACGCATGAGACTAATTTCACTGTTTCTGTCGATCTGATCGGGAAGGGTTGTACGACGGGCATCTCTGCGGCTGATCGCTCGAAGACCGTCATGGCATTGATCGACCCGGTCACGACTGCTGCCGATCTGGGGCGGCCGGGGCATATCTTTCCGTTGCGGTCGAAGGCCGGAGGGGTATTGCGGCGCGCGGGTCATACTGAGGCAGCGACCGATCTGGCGGTCATGGCCGGGCTCGAGCCCGCTGGGGTCATCGTAGAGATCATGAAGGAGGACGGCGGGATGGCGCGGTTGCCGGATCTGCTGCAGATCGCGGGCGACCTGGGGCTCAAGATCATTTCGATAAAGGACCTCATTGAATACCGGATAAAGCACGAGTCCCTGGTGACAAGGGATGTGACGGTGAAAATGCCAACCAAATGGGGGGATTTTCAGCTGGTGACCTTTACCCAGCCGGATAACGGCGCTCATCATATCGCGCTCGTCAAGGGTGAGTGGGGGCAGGACGAGCCTGTTCTGGTCCGCGTGCACCGTGCCTGCTGGACGGGGGATATTTTTGGGTCGTTGACGTGCAACTGTCATGAGCTGCTGCACGGGTCAATGGAGATCATCGAAAAGGAGGGTCGCGGTGTGGTGGTGTATCTCTTTGCAGCGGAAACGCGCCAGACGTTCGGATATGCGTGCAGCAAGGAGCAGATGGACCACCGGGATTATGGCATCGGCGCGCAGATACTGCGGAGCCTTGGGATAACGCAGATGCGGCTGCTGACCGATAATCCGAAGAAGAGGGTGGGGCTCAGCGGTTATGGGATCGAGGTAGTGGGTGTGGAGCCGATAACGACCACGGGGTAGGCGGGAACTAACGGGCATGGATATTTTTAGGTAATTCTTAACCTTGGGTTGGTGTTCGGGTATCGTGCAATCGCCTATTTTGCGTGCGTTAAACCCTTCTCAAATGAAAATGACGTCTACTCTTTGGATAGCGGTCGCTGTCCTGGCCTTTTCGTGTAAAAAAGATAAGCACACCGATCCCGCGGACAAAGGGACGCTCAGCGCTGTGTTGTCGGCGGGTACGCTTTTCGGCACTTCATTCCAGTCCAGCGTTCCTGTCAGCCAATATGCGATCCGCGCGAATCAGCAATTCGAGATACTGGCGTTTGCGATCAGCGGGAAGGACAGCATCCAGCTGGACATGACGTTCCCCGACACCCTGACCGTCGGCAGGCCATTCAACGACCCCAGCGGGACGCAGTTCATGCTGCAGCTGTTCAGGCGGGATTCGTCGGCGAATTATACCTCCTATTATTGTAAAGCGCCCTCTACGACGATAACGATCACTTCCTGGGATAAGACTGCAGGTAAGATAGCCGGCAGCTTTTCGGGGAAGATAGCTCCGGTTCCGACACGGGACAGCATTACTATTACAAATGGGGTGTTCGATACTAAATACAAGACGTTTCCATAAGGGCTGAAGCGCTTATCGGCTATATGCAGCCTTTAGCTGCGACCTCAGACTTGCCTTTACGGCCGGGGTGGTGAAGGCGTGGTCGACGGCTTCGAGGTTACAGGCGAGGAAATCCGACTTTTTCCAGTGGTATTGGCTGATCAGCCTTGAGTATTCCTGGTTGAGGGTCGTATTGGAGATGGTGCGGCAGTCTGTGTTTATATTCAGCGGAACTTTTCTCTCGTAAAGGCGGTCTACGGGGTGGTGTGCCAGGTCGGGATACATATTGGTCTGGAGGTTGCTGGTAGGGCAGACCTCGAGGAGGATATTCTTTTCGCGGAGGCGGCGGGTCAGGGCGGTGTCTTCTATGCTTCTGACGCCGTGGCCTATGCGGGTGGGATGAAAATTGTTAAGTGTTTCCCAGACGCTTTTTGGTCCGGCGGCTTCGCCGGCGTGCGCCGTGCAGGGGATGCCGTGGGCGTTGGCGTAGTGAAATGCGGCGATGTGTTCGGTGATGGGAAAGCCTGCTTCGTCGCCGGCGATGTCGAAGCCGACGACGTGATTGTTCCGGAATTTTTCAACCAATTTTACTGTGGTCATGCTTTGCTCATTGTTGAAGTGCCGGAGCGTGCAGAGGATGACGCCGACCCGGATGCCGGTTCTTTTTATGCCCTCGTCTACTGCGCTATCGACGGCTGCGACGACCTGCTCCCCGGTGAGGCCTTTGCCGAGGTGCTTGAGGGGCGCGAAGCGTATCTCGGCATAGATGACGTGGTCGTTTTTGAGCTGGTTGAATATGTCAAGGGTGACGAGGCGCAGTGCCGTCTGTGTCTGCATGATGTCCACGGCGCGGTCCGCCCGGGTGATGTAGTCGGCCAGGTTGGTACATACAGGTGGGGCGATGAACTGGTCGCGGTATGCCTGTGGGGTGATCGAGGGATTTAGCTGGTGGACGACTTCGTAGCTCAGGGAGCAGTCGAGGTGGAGGTGGAGCTCGACTTTAGGCCAGGCGGGGATATCGGACTGAGCCCGGGAGGTGAAGGACAGGAGGAGGATGGTCCAGAGAATGGTGGTTTTTGTTTGCATGCGTAAAAATATTACGCTGGTTGGTTTTATTTGGGACATTTGTCCATATGATCAGGAAGAACTCCACAATTCTGCGAATAATCGACGGGCTGGCGGCTGCGGGGCAGGCGGGTATACTAGTCCGCAAATTTCCAAAAGGGCATTTACTGATCAGCCAGGGGGCTGCCGTTGCGAACGTATTCTTTATCCGGTCGGGGATCGTCAAATGTTCGTTTGCCGAGGAGGACGATAAGGAGTATATCCTGGAGTTCCTGGGCGAGGGGCAGGTGCTGGGCGAGATCGAAGCTATTTCCGGGATACCGGCCGTATCGAGCGTGCGGCCGATCAGCGAGCTATCGGTATATATGTTTGACAGGGAAAGTTTTTTGCACCTGCTGCAGCGCCATGCGGATCTCAATGCCGCGATCCTGCAGCTGATGGCCAATCGACTGGCGGATACGGCCCAACGATCGGCCCGCCAGCAGCTGAGACCGTTGGAGCATAGTCTGTCACAGCTGCTCCAGGCGCTGGAGCACGAAAAGCTGCCCTGTACCAAACAGGAGCTGGCGAATTACCTGGGTGTTACGTTGAGAAGCCTTAACCGGCTGATGAAGGATCGATAGATGGGTCGCCTGACGGGGTGGACCGGGTCGGGTCGACCGGGGTTGATCGGGTTTGATCGGGGAGAAAGGATGGTCGGGAGATTGGGGAGGATCGGGGTTGATTGAGGGAAAGGGTGGTCGGGAGATTGGGGAGGATCGGGGTTGATTGAGGGAAAGGGTGGTCGGGAGATCGGGGTCGATGGGGAACCAGAAAATTTTGGTGGAATTCAGAAATACCCTATCTTCATTCAACTTTGTTGAATATTTGTAAACAAAGGTTCCCATGAATGAATTACAGATAGAAGAGCAGCTGGAGAAATTGAATTTGGGTGACAGGATCAAAATGCTTCGGCTGTCCCAGAACCGAACGATGCAGGAGATCGCCGAAGCGAGCGAGCTCTCGAAAAGCATGATCTCCAAGATCGAGAACAACAAGGCTGTTCCGTCGGTTGCAGCGCTTGTCAAGATCGCCAGGTCGCTCGGCACGACCATTTCGGGCCTGCTGGAACAGGAAGGTTTTTTGAATGCCATTCATGTTACAAAGAAAAAGGCGCTTGAGAACCTCACGCCGACGGACAAAGGATATTTGATCCATCCCTATGCGTCGGGTTATCACGCAAAGAAGATGCAGCCGTTCTTGTTCGTGGCCAGAAAAGGCGAAGTGGTGCCGCACGAGCTTTCGCACGAAGGAGAGGAGTTTATGTATGTGATCAGCGGGCAGATGAAGGTCCAGGTGGGAGAGGTGGAGTATTTGTTGAAGACGGGGGATAGCCTGTATTTTAATTCGGTCCAAAAGCATGGGATCATGCCGGTCTCAGACGAAGTGACGTATCTGGATATTTTCGTTTAAAAAAGTGCTGTAATAAATTGTTTGCAATGAAATCTTCTTTGGCAAAGACCCTTGTGGTGTCTTTAGGTATTCTCTTTTTTTCTACGAATTCTTTTTCTCAACAAAGGGCTGCCCTGGTCAATGTCGATCTGGGCAGGCAGATCGCCCCCATGACGCCCGTCTGGGCATGGTTTGGTTACGACGAGCCCAACTACACCTATATGAAGGACGGTAAAAAGCTGCTCACGGAGATATCCCGGCTCAGTCCTGTACCGGTGTATGTACGTTGCCATTCCCTGCTGGTGACAGGCGATGGCAAACCGGCTTTGAAATGGGGCTCTACCAACGCCTATACAGAGGACGCGAACGGGAATCCAGTCTACGACTGGCGCATAATCGACAGCATTTTCGATACCTATGTGCAGAGGGGAATGAAGCCTCTTGCACAGATCGGCTTTATGCCCGAGGCATTGTCTGTACATCCCGAACCTTACAAGCATGACTGGCAACCGGGCGCTCCTTACGGGAAAATTATGACGGGATGGGCTTATCCTCCGAAAGACTACAAGAAATGGGGCGAGCTCGTCTATCAATGGGTGAAGCATTCCGTTGACCGGTATGGAAAGAAAGAGGTGGAAAGCTGGTACTGGGAGGTCTGGAATGAGCCCAATGGCTATTGGAAGGGAACAATGGATGAGTTCTTCAAGCTGTATGACTACAGTGCGGATGCCGTGAAAAGGGCCTTGCCCTCCGCAAGGATCGGAGGCATCGATATCGCGGGGACGGGAGGTGAGAATGCGCAAAAATGGCTGAATGCCTGGGCGAAGCATTGTTTGTACGATACCAATTATGTTACGGGCAGGGTCGGTTCGCCGGTCGATGCGATCACCTTTCACGCCAAGGGTTCCCCGCGGCTGGTCGATGGTCATGTGCGGATGAACATGGGTACGCAATTGAGGGATATCGAAGCAGGGTTCCGGTTTGTGGCTTCCTATCCACAATTCAGGAGCCTGCCGGTTATAATCGGCGAATCAGACCCCGAAGGCTGTGCTGCCTGTGGCATGCATACGAATCCAGAGAACGCCTATCGCAACGGTACCGTGTATTCGAGCTATACCGCGGCCTCTATTCCGCGTGAATATTTGCTGGCCGATCTCTATAAGGTAAATTTTACGGGTGCGGTTACGTGGGCGTTCGAATTTGAGGACCAGCCCTGGTTCTATGGATTCAGGGACCTGGCGACCAACGGTGTCGACAAGCCGGTGCTGAACGTCTTTCGGATGTTTGGCATGATGAAGGGAAATCGTGTTGTTGTCAATTCGAGCCAGGCATATGACCTGCGGACCGCTGTAGACTCCAGTTTGAGGCGACCGTATTCGGATATCGATGGTATCGCATGTAAGGATGCCGGTGGGGCTGCCGTGATGGTATGGAACTATCACGACGATGACGTGAAGGCGGATGCCGAACAGGTGTCGGTCAGGGTAAAGGGCCTGCCGGGAAAGCAGGTGATGCTGCACCACTACCGGATCGACGACGAGCACAGCAATTCGTATGAGGCGTGGAAGAAGATGGGCTCGCCTCAAAACCCATCTGCGGAACAGATAGCGGCGCTTGAAAAAGCAGGCCAGCTGGAGCTGTTGACCCCGCCCGAACGGATCAAAACAAACAACGGAGAGGCGACCATCAACTTTTTGTTGCCCCGGAGAGGCGTATCGTTGTTAAAATTCGATTATTAAAATGCAGCATATGAAAATCAAGTCGATCCGGACAAAACTATATCAGTGGCACGGCAGGGTTAAAACAAGCGATACCATCTTTGCGACGCCGCTGAGCGCTCTGCCGTTTCAGAGCGATGCACAGGCCCCTTTTCGGTTCTTTAGCTGGCTGGTTGTCGAGATCGAGACGGATGAAGGTCATGTCGGATATGGTAACGCGGGTCTTTGTCCGGATGTGACGCAGCATATCATCGATGCGAAACTTTCCTCCCTGTTGTTAAATGAGAATCCGCTCAACACAGAATATCTTTTCGAAAAGATGTATCGCTCTACGATCGCCTACGGGAGGAAGGGAGCGGTCCTTGCCGCGATCAGCGCCATCGATATTGCGTTGTGGGATATCAAGGGCCTGGTGATGAATCAGCCCGTGTTCGTGTTGCTGGGAGGAAGGACCAAGCCCTCGATCCCGGCTTATTACAGCCGGTTGTATACGCGGGACCTGGATGCGTTGCAGGCGGAGGCAGCCGATTTTAAGCGGCAGGGGTTTACGGGGATGAAAATGCGCTGCGGCTATCCGATGACGGAGGGCATGAAGGGCCTGAAGAAGAATGTCGAAATGGTGCGGGTTGTGCGGGAGACGGTTGGCGACGACGTGGACATCATGCTCGAGGCCTATATGGGCTTCGATCTGCCCTATGCCCGGCAGCTGCTGAAGGCGATGGAGCCCTATAATCTCCGGTGGGCCGAAGAGCTGCTGCTGCCTGATGAGATCCACAATTTCGCCAAATTAAAACAGGGCACGTCTATCCCGTTGTCCGGCGGTGAGCACGAGTACACCCGGTATGGATTTCATGATCTGCTGCAGGCTAATGCGCTGGATATCTTCCAGTTCGACACCAACCGTGTCGGTGGCTTTACCGAAGCCCAAAAGATCTGCAATATGGCCCTCGTCCATGGGGTGGAAGTGATCCCCCATGGAGGGCAGATGCATAATCTGCACGTCGTCATGAGCTCGTTTGCCTGTCCGATGGCGGAATATTTTCCTCAGACCGAGATCGAGGTAGGCAACGAGATGTTCTGGTATATTTTCGACGGCGAGGCCATTGCCCGGGGCGGTCAGCTGCAGCTGGACGACAGCAAGGCGGGGATGGGGCTGACGCTAAAGAAAGACTACCTGGGCGAATTTAATATCGTGACAAACGAAAGCATATGAGAATCCTGGACCTATTTAAGCTGGACGGACATGTAGCGCTGATCGTAGGCGGCAACCGGGGGCTCGGCCTGTCAATGGCCAGGGCGCTAGCCGAGGCCGGCGCTTCTATTTCCATTGCGGCGCGGGATGAAAAGGTAAGCGAGAAGGCTGTCGAGGAGCTGCTGGCTGAATTTAAAGTAGGGTGCTCCCATGTATATTGTGACGTTACGGATGAGCAGAGTGTTCGGGCTGCTGTTCAGAAGACGGTAGAGCGGTTTGGAAAGATCGATATCCTGATCAACTCAGCGGGTATCAATATCCGGGGCGCTATCGAAAACCTGTCTGTGGAAGAGTTCAGCAAGGTGCAGCAGGTGAATGTCACGGGCAGCTGGCTGGCCTGCCGGGAAGTAGTGCCGGTCATGAAGAAGAATGGCTATGGGCGGATCATCAATATCGGCTCGATGCTTGCCGTGACGGCTATTCCCGAAAGAACGCCCTATGCAACCAGCAAAGGAGCCATCCTGCAGCTGACGAGGTCGCTGGCTATAGAGCTGGCGGCGCAGGGGATCACGGTAAATGCGCTGATGCCCGGGCCTTTTGCGACAGAGCTCAATCTGCCCTTATTGAACGACCCTGAAAAATACCGGGCCTTTGTTTCGAAGGTGCCCATGGGCCGCTGGGGGGACTTGCACGAGATCGGAGGGATCGCTTTGTATCTCGCGAGCCCGGCTGCGAGCTTTACGACCGGCAGCTGTATCGCGGTCGATGGTGGATGGATTGCCATTTAAAAATAGCTATATGAAAGAGACTATACGACTTGTTCAGATCGCTCACCCTGCTGTCGGGAGAAAGGTAGCGCTGGTGAAGGAGCCGGCGCTGGTCTTACTGGAAGGTGTCAGTTCGGTTTATGAACTTGCGGTAAGAGCATTGGAGCTGCGGATAGGCATGCCCGAGATCATTGAAAGGCATATTGGTGGCGATGAGCTGGATTATGATATGGTTTATAATGGTCTGGCCGATTGGAGCATGCTGCCTTCTTTTGACTGCCCGCAAAACCAGTCCAATTGTCTTGTGTCAGGGACCGGGCTCACGCATAAGAACAGCGCGCTCAACAGGCAGGTGATGCACCAGGCAGAGAATGCGACGCTTACGGATAGTATGCGGATCTACCAGTGGGGGATAGAAGGAGGGCGGGCTCCGCGCGGGGCCGTCGGTGTGCAGCCGGAATGGTTCTATAAAGGAAATGGCAACGTCCTGAGAGGACATGGCCAGCCGTTGTTGGTGCCGGTCCACGCAAATGATGGAGGAGAGGAGCCGGAAGTGGCTGGTGTTTATATTGTCGATCAGCAGGGGCAGCCGTACAGGATCGGATTTACGCCCGCGAATGAATTTTCGGATCACGTGATGGAGAAAAAGAATTATCTCTACCTGGCTCCGTCGAAATTGCGCAACTGCTCGATCGGTCCCGAGCTGGTCATCGATATGGAATTTTCCGATGTGGAGGGTTTGGTGAGCGTTTTTCGGGGAGGAAAGGAATTGTGGTCCACGCCGGTGCATACTGGTGAGGACAATATGGCGCACTCGCTTGCGAATCTTGAACACCATCACTTTAAGTACAAAGAGCACCGCGTATCATTCCAGGCGCATGTCCATTTCTTTGGAGCCGACGCTTTCAGTTACGGCGCGGGGGTCTCGCTGAAAGATGGGGACTCAACGAAGGTGCACTGGAAAGGAATGGGCCGTGCCCTGGTCAATCCGGTCGCTGCGGAAACCGGTGAGGAAATATTGATCGAAGTCAGACCTATTTTATGAATAGCATCCCTGCACGAGAGAGCCACTCTTTACGAATGCGGTGGGTAATGATCGCCTTCGCTTTCCTGGCGACGACGCTGAACTATGTTCACCGGCTTTCGTTCAATTATCTTAGTGCAGATGGAGAATTGAGAAAGCTGATCCCTGACGATGCGTTTGGCTATATAGGCGCGGCCTTCTTTGTGGCTTATATGCTGTCCAATTCGCTCTCGGGTCTTGTTATAGACCGTCTCGGGACAAAATCAGGATACTCCCTGTGTATGGTCTTTTGGACTACTGCGGGCCTTTTTCACGCGTTTGCGGGGAGTCCTTTTCAGTTTGGTATATGCCGATTTTTCCTGGGTATCGGAGAGGCCGGCAACTGGCCGGCGGCGCTAAAGCTGACCGGTGAATGGTTTGCGCCGCATGAGCGTTCGACGGCGTCCGGTATCTTCAACAGCGGTTCTGCGCTCGGCGCCATTATCGTCCCCCCGATGATCGCCATACTGGCGGTTGCGTATGGATGGCGGTCGTCCTTTGTCATTCTTGCGGGCTTAGGGTATCTGTGGGTGATCGTCTTCTGGTTCGTTTATTATACACCTTTGCGGAAGGGCGACGAGGTAAAAGCGAGGATCGTCCCGGCTCTGCGGCTGTTGAAGAACAGGTATGTCTCAGGGTTATTGTTTGCCAAGATATTTATCGAGCCGGTGTGGTATTTTGTTACCTTCTGGATCGCCCGCTATCTGGCCGACGTGCATCACTGGAAATTGAAGGAGATCGGGTGGTATGCGGTGATACCTTTTATCATGGCCGATGTCGGGAATATCGTCGGGGGGTACTCCACGCAGGTGATGATCAGGTGGGGCGTTGCCACGCCCAGGGCAAGGCGGGTATCGCTGGCGGCAGCGGGGGTGCTGATGGTTGTTCCGCTGGTATCGGGGCCGTGGGTGATCAGTACGCCGATGTCGGCGCTGGTCGTCCTTGGTCTTGCGGGGTTTGGCTATACGTCATATACGGCGAATTCGCTGGCGTTGACGGCGGACGTGGTTCCGCAGTCGTCTACCGCCTCAGCGTGGGGGCTTGCCTGTATCGGCAATGGTATCGGGGGGGCTGTGTTTCAGTCGTTATCCGGTGTCGTTTTGAAGAAGGTCTCGGCGGTGTCGGGATATGTTGTCGCGTATAACGTCTTGTTCTTAGGTTTTGGGGCGTCGGTGCTGGTGGGGATGATTATTCTGTTGTTCTTTGCGGGGCCTTTTACGAAAAGCGGTGCGTTGTATGAATATGCGGGTCAGGATCTGAAGTGACGGACCAGGGCCTTTGCTACGGTGTCGGGGGCTTCACGCGGGGGGAAATGTCCGATGCCGTCGAGGGTCAATAATTCATAGGCGCCGGTGAAGCTGTGGTCCATTTCTTCGAAGGAGGAGGGTGGGTCGCAGGTATCTGAATCCCCGCTGATCACCAGGATGGGGGTTTTTAGCTGGGCGATCGTGCTCATGCGGTGTTGGAGCTCGTCATATCGGTGGTCTACCGGCTCGTGGAGAAAACGGCTACGGTAGCCGTGTAGCGTTATAGCGGGCCAGTCGGAGTTTCTAAAGCTTTCCGCCGTTCTTTCAAATTCTTCCTCTCCATACCAGCCTTCGGGGCTCCATGTATCCCACTGTATCTTCGAGAAGCCGACCGGGTCTCTTTTTACCGCTGCTGCTCCGCCGTCAGTACACATAAACCACTGGTACCAGAACAGGCGGGCCTGGGGGAAGGAGGGTATAGGAAATTCTCCTCTTGGCTGGAAGGGAAGGCCCATGGCCGCAATTTTGCTGATCCTCGATGGCCATAGGGCGGCGAGCAGGTAGGTGGCGCGTGCGCCCCAGTCGTGTCCGGCCACGGAGAAGCTGGTAATGCCCAGCGCGTCGGCCAGGTCGATGGCGTCCTGCGCCAGTGCGACCCCGCGGCCGTCGCGGATGCTGTCTTTTGCGAGAAAACGGGTTGGGCCGAAGCCGCGCAGATAGGGGATGATGGTCCGGAAGCCCGCTGTATTCAGGAGCGGAGCGACGTGGGTCCACGCCCGGATATCGTCGGGCCAGCCGTGCAGGAGGAAGACGACGGGGCCATTGCGGGGGCCTTCGTCGTAGAAGAATAGTTCGAGGAGGTCAGTTTTTATGGTGGGCATGTGGAAGGCGATCCAATATTCGTGCCGGGAGGTGAGGTATATTTGCTTACTATGAATAAAAAATTGTTCGACGAGGGCGTGCGGCTGGAGAAGGCCGGCGAGCTGGAGGATGCGGCGGTAGCATACCAGCGGGTAGTCGATGCCGATCCGGGGAGCCAGGAGGCGGTTGGCCGGCTGGTGGTGGTATACCGTAAGCTCAAGGAATACGGGAAAGAGCTGCGGGTGATCGATGCGGCGCTGGAGGCGGTGGAGCAGCGGGACAAGGAGGCTCAGCAGAAGTGGATCAAAGCACACCCGGGAGCGGCTCGCCTGGGCAAGGAGGTGTTGCGGACGCTGGGAGGAGAGCGTATGACGGCGTATGGGACGGACCCGATGGTAGAGAAATTATTGCGGAGGAAGGCGGTTTTGGAGAAGACGGTTGGGGGGAAGAAGAAAGGGGGTGTAGCGCGCCGGGTGGCAGGGAAGAAGGGTATTACGGTCCGGCAGGTGGTGGGGAAGAATAGTGTCAGGGCCTCTCGGGCGGCTGAGGATAAAAAGAAGAAGGAGGCGGAGCAACGCAGGGCAGCGAAGATCCGCGAGAAGGAAGCGAAGAGGGCGGCGAGAGCACGGGAGAGGGAGGAGAAGGCCAGGGTGAAGGCTGCGGAGGCTCAGGCTAAGCGGGCCGCGGCTCAGGCAAAGAAGGTGGCCGCGGAAGCGAAAGCCGCGGAGGCCAGGGCGCGGAGGGAAGCTGCTGCGCATCCTTCGTTGTTTGTCGTGACGTTGCGATACCTCGTGCCGTTGGAGAAGATCGACGCCATGATGGAGAAGCATGTGGCGTTCCTGGACAAGCATTATGCTGCGGGTGATTTTCTGGCGTCCGGACGACTGGTGCCGAGGACGGGAGGGATCATCATCGCGCGAGGGAAGAGCAGAGCGGCGGTGGAGAAGATCATGAAGCAGGATCCTTTCCAGAAAGGAAAGCTGGCGAGCTTCAGCATTGTGGAGTTCGTGGCCAGTAAAATGGGGAAGGGACTCAAGGCTTTGGTGTAAAGAAAAAAGGATTATTTTGCGGCGACTCCTAAATAACCCCTTCATGAAGAAATTGGTTTTCTTGATCTTTTTCGTGCTTTTTACCGTCGTACTTCAGGCTCAGTCAAAAGTATTCAAAGAGGTCGGCGAAGACATCTCCACTCAGTTCAAACCTATCACCCAGGATAATACGCTGGTCGGATACCTGGCATTTACCCGATTGGAAAGGGCCAGCAAGGACTCGTTCAACTACCGGATAACAATAATGGATGAGAACCTTAATGATCTGGGCACCGTGAACTTCCGGGGAGCTAATCTCGAGCTGCAGACCGTCGCTTTTGAGCAGAACATGCTTTGCCTGGGGTATATCCAGACCGCCCTGACAGGAGCGCAGCCCCTCAGAAATTTGCGTTCCTATGAAAAAATACGGGACGCGGGACTGTTCAGCCAATTGCTGCTGCAATGGATCAGCCTCGATGGAAGGGTCGTCAACAGCTGGTCGCAGGACGTGACGCTGACGCCTGCGCCAGTTGGGTACTCGCGTCGCCGTTCAGCAATCACCAGCGTCGAAAATATTCTATTGTATGGAATGCAGATAAGGAATGTTCCCAGGGTTGGTTTCTGTCTGTTCTACGGGGATGATCAAAAGCAGGACCTGGTCCTGTTTGACGTAAAGGGAGGTCTGATCCGCCAGGTGGCAGCCCCGGACCGTGCCGGCGTCATGGACCGGGTGGTGGCCCAGGATCAGGCTGGCCGATATTATCTGCACGCCTCTGCAACCTATATTTATCTGCTGGAGAAAATCCATTCGAAGGTTCCCGAAGGCGGATACAAGCTATGTGTCTTTGCGCCGGAAGACCTTAGCCCGGTGATCGACTTTGATCTCAGGGATTCGAAAGACAATTGGCTAAAGGTTTTGAGTTTTGACAATGACCCGGTCACCGGGGATGCATATATAGCCGGCTGTATCATCAATCCCCCTATGGAGCGGAATTTTGTCAGCGCTATGGATCTTTCCCAGGGGCCTTATATCGGTCTGTTCACGATCGATCTTGGTGGGCCGGGCAGGGATATGAAGGCCAATTGCAGCTATTGGGACGATGGGAAATTTCCGGGGCTTTCGCGGGAAGGTTTGTTTTCGGACAAGGACTTTTATGTCAGATACGCCTCAGCATTGAAGGATTTTAATGGCAATACAATTTTTACGGGGACGGCGCTGTCGCTCGTGGGCAGGTCCAGCTTCAGGCTGGCGGATGGCGTTTTTGTGCGGCAGGAAGCGTCGGGGAAGATCGCTCTCGATAATAGTGTGGCATGTGATGAAACAAGGAGTTTCGGGCCGGCTGGTCTGCTGAACGAACTTGATAAGAAGGACTATTATAAAGTGGTCAATCCGGATACCAGGAGCAATTATATGATCATCGACGATGCGGAGAATATCTATATTTATAATGTAACCAGTAAAAAGGTCATGAGGACCATTCCGCACAAAGACGGCAGTATAAAGACCAATGTTTACCCCGCAAAGGAAGGGCATATCATAGTGGCGGAATACCATCAGAAAGAGAAATACACCCGATTTTCGATCGAGGCGCCGTAATTCAGCGAAGATTTTATGGAGTTAGTCGAAATTTTTTGCGGGTTTTGGGATACGGGGAGATTTTCGCGGCATGAGAAATATTGTCCTGCTGATCTTATCAGCTATGTCCCTGGCTGTCCAGGGCCAGGGGGTAAAGACGCCCCGGGGAAGTAAAATGGCTGCTGTTTCTGAACAGATAGGCATAACCGATGTAAACATCAGCTACGGCCGGCCGGCTGTCAACGGACGGGAGGGGAAGATATGGGGCGACCTGGTGCCCTACGGCTTTGTGGACTATCACTATGGGACCAGCAAGGCGGCGCCCTGGCGGGCGGGGGCCAATGAGAACACCACTATCGAGTTCTCGACGGATGTCACCATCGAGGGTAGGCCGCTGGCGGCGGGGAAATATGGCTTCTTTATCGCAATGGGACAGGAGAAGGCGACGCTTGTCTTCTCAAAAGACAACAATGCCTGGGGCTCCTTTTACTATAATCCCGCCGGCGACGCGTTGCGTGTGGATGTGCCTGTTATGAAGACGACGGAAAGCGTCGAGCGGCTGAAGTACGAGTTCGGATCAGAGACCGACAGCAGCGCGGTGGCGATGCTCGAGTGGGAGAGGGTCAAGATACCTTTTACGGTCAGTGTGGACCTTAAGAAGACGCAGGTAGACGCCTATCGGCATGCGTTCAACAGCGGTGAATTCTATGAGTACTGGCAGAACATGCAACAGGCCGCTGATTTTTGCCTGGAGAATAACGTGAACCTCGAAGAAGGACTTTCCTGGGCGGATCGTTCCATCAATACCTGGTTTGGGGAGGCCAATTTTCGCACGCTCAGCACTTACGCGGGACTGCTGGATGTTGCAGGACGGCGTCGTGAAGCGGATTCTGTGATGAAGCTTGCCTATCCAAAGGGAAATACCCGGGATATCTACTTCTATGGCGCCAGGCTGCTGCGGATGAAGAAGAATAAGGAGGCGCTTGCTGCTTTTAAGATCAATTATGACCGGACCCCGAAAGACTGGCTGACCAATCTGGGGATGGCAAAAGGGTATGCGGCCATGGGCGACAAGACCGCGGCAATAAAGTATGCGGACGCCAGCCAGCAGCTGGTGGAGGACAAGGGGACGAAAGACTATGTCGGGAGGGTGAAGCAGGGTATCACCGACGGGAAGGATGTATCCCGGCTATGATGACGGAGCCTGCGACCGCGGGAAAGATCGGTTGTCATGGCAAGTGGTTTGCCCTGATGATGGGCAATTGTTATTTCTCGATCCTGATGGTTTCTATATTTTGTAGCTCGAAGGTCAGGTTGACCGAACGTGCGCCGCCGGGTCTCGTGCGGTGATTGGCGTTTTTGGGGACGGTAAACAGCTGGCCCGGAGACAGCTCGATCGTCTCATTGTCGAGCTCGATGATCAGCGATCCGTCGACAGACAGGAAGCTCTCGTCAGAGTTGGGATGGCGGTGCCAGAACTAAGGTTCGGTCATTATGCTTAGCCTGACGACGTGGTCGTTGACGCCTGTCAGGGGAATGTTCTTGTAGGACTCCGTGCCGCGGGCGGCGATGGATGCGAAGTCGATGATATGTTGCGGGATGGTATCCATGGTTATGATTTGATGATTCGGGCTACGCGGAGCAAAATTGGGAAGTCGACGGGTTTTGTGGCGTCATCGCCCCAGGCCTGCAGCAATGGTTCACGGACAAGGTCGACGGGGTCCTGGCCGTTCTTTTTTTCATAGTGTTTTACGGCTGACCAGGTCCCGATATAGCCGATGAGGTGGTCGGGCGTCCATTCAAATCTGTTATTGAAGGGCGGGGCTTTTATTTCCTGGAAGGGGAAGGGGATGGTTTGGTAATTCTCGTCGACGTATTTTCTTTCCTTGTCCCAATACGGGCCCACGACGTTCGTATAGAAATGGCTGATCAGGTCGTCGATGGCGGGTGTGATCCGGACGAGGTTGTATCCGATGACGGCGAGGATCGACTGGTCTTTTGCAGTGCGGCGGACTTCTTTGTAGAAGGCGTCGAAGTCGAACCAGTGGATGGCCTGGGCGACGGTGATAAGGTCGAAGCTATTATCGGGGAACGAGGTCCTTTCTGCAGGTTGGATCGAGTATTCGATATTCGGCCGGGCCTCTGCTTTATCGATCTGCTGGCGGCTGATGTCGGTGGCGTGGACGGTGGAGAAGCTGTGGGCCAGCTGCCGGGCGACCTGGCCGTTGCCGGTGCCACAGTCCCATGCGCTATCGGTAAAGGGGACTATTGACAGAAGGTAGTCAAACAGTTCCCCGGGATAGGTTGGGCGGAATTGGGCGTACTGTTCCGACCGGGTGGAGAAATTGTCTTTCATTTGGATTAAAGATACGGAGGGGCTCCGACGAATGGAGCCCCTTTAAAATTTATTGTTTGACGAACGTATAGGTTTGTCCCCTGCCGCCCGACCCGACCCTGACGAAGTAGGAGCCGGGCCTGAGGCTGCTGATGTCGAGAGAAGTTGTGTTGCCGCTGAGCAGGCGCTGTCCCATGGTACTGTAGACTTCCAGGGTGGCGGGGCTTTTCAGGCCGGCGATATAGAGTCTGCTGCCGGCGGGATTGGGATAGAGGACGACCGGTTGGTTCGCCGGATCGGTGAGGCTTTTGGCTGAGGCGGCAGCCGGGGTCGCGGTGGCGCTGCAAACGGGGTTGACCGGGAGGCCGTTGGCTTCGCGGATCAGTTGGAACAGCTGGTCGGGCCTTATGACGACGTGACTCGAGTCGAGGGAGTTCATGACGTTCTTAAAGCTGGTAGGCGTCACGTTCTGCCATGGCTGCGCCTGTATGAGGATAAAACGGGGTTCGGCCCCATCCCAGCCGGAAGAGGCTGCGGCGATCGCGTCTTTCATCGGTTGCTCGCCCGTGCAGTAATTGCAGCTGAGCGGTGCGGCGGGGAGACTGCTCTTGTATATCCTGAACGTACCGCTGGTATTCTGTGAGGTTATCCCCAGCAGGGATGGCGCATACTGCGCGTAGCTCTCCCCCACATTTGGGTTGATGTCGCCGGTGATGGTGTTCCAGACCGTCAGGACGCGGAAGCCCGCTCTTTTGATATAGTCTTCGGTTTTTGAGACGAAGCCGTTGAGCATCGTCTGAGTAGGGAAGTCGTTGGGATAGGCGTATCCATAGCCGGAGGGGCCCGAGATCAGGTTGTCGTTGGACGTCGACGACTGATATAAATAGTTGAGCGCTCCCGGCATGGCGTCGAGCATTGCGGGTGACAGGGTCCAGCCCATGGGGACCGAGCCGCGGCCGGGATCGTTCCATAGCTTGCGGAACAGGTGCTCTACGTACTGGAGGTTGTCGCCATCGCTGAGTATAAAGGCTACATAGATCTTGTTCTGAAGAACGGGTTTTGGCGGCGCGGGCCTGACGTTGACGGTGCGCGGCATGCCGCTGTGGACCGTCAGATTGGAACACCAGTCGCTGGCGACTGTTGCGGTGCCATAGCTGGAGGCGCGGGTGATGCCCGGGCCTTCGTCGGGCCACCAGCCCAGGAAGACGGCGTTGGCCGGCATCGAGGACAGGAAGCTGTTCAGCAGCTCGCTTTCCCCGGGGATGTTGGGGTCGAGCCAGATGACCGGCGCACCCAGGGCGGTGGCGTATTCGCGCAGGGCTGCCCGGTGGACCAGCGGGTTGAGGCCGATCAGCATCCGGTGGTCGAGGTGGGGCCAGTAGGTGTTATAAAGGGTCTGGTATACCTGCAGCTTGCTGGTGAACTGGCCGCGAAGGTCGAGCAGCACCGGCAGATCGTATGGAGCGGCCGTCAGTCGAGGCAGGAGAGACGCAGGGACGACCAGCGCCTTTTTGCTTTTGGCGAGCATCGTCGCAAGGTTGGCCGTATGCGGCTGTGCGGTGTCGTAGACGATCAGGCCGCGAATCTCGCTGCGGTATTTGGTGATCAGCTGCCATCGGTCTGTATATTCGGTCCAGGTCAGCCCCAGGGACTGCATCCAGGTGTAGGGGCCTTCTGCGAACTGGTCGCCTTCGTAAGCGAATATCCTGGGGCGTGAACTGTTGACGATACCCTTCAGCGAAGAGAACAGGTACATCTCGGCGGTATTGTCCTGGTGCGCGGCGACGTAGTCCACTTTTGTATAGGAGGTTCCCCGCCAGAAGACGCGGAACTCGATAGCGTGGTGGTCGACTGGCATCGTGAACGGCAGGCTGAAGCTGGTGTAGTTGGACGCTACCGGAAACTGCAGCCGGGTGATGGCCTGGTAGGCGAGCGTCGCGCCGGTCGTCGCGTCCCTGACGTCGATGTCTACGACGGAGTCGTTGTTGGCCGTATTGTTGTCGACCTTCATGCTGAATTCCGCGGTATACTGTCCCGCCGTAAGGCTGGTGTCATAGGGGCCAAAGACCATGTGCTCGTTGGCCGCGTCGATGCCTGTCTGGCAGAGCCAGCCGTCGGTCTCGGGGCGACCCGTGTGATGGCTCATATAAGGACCTTCGGCCTCCCAGCGCCAGGATCGTTCGTTCAGCGTATATAGGTCCTGGTTACTTGCGGTCGCCGGGAAAGAAGGCAGTAGCTGGCCCTGGGGCCATTTGATCTGGGCTGAAGCGAGTGATGAAAGAAGCAGGAGCAAGGGCAATAGGAATGCCCAACGTTGTTGGAGAACGTAGATATTGTTCATAGTAGGTCTAATTTTCTTTTATGGTATGAGGGTAATAGAAAGGTAGGAAGTTTGTTTGTGATAAAAATTGCTAAAATTATTATTTGAGACCGCGGCTCCGCGGCGGGTGATCGCAATCATGCTCATGATCGTCGCCGCTATGGACAGGCAGACGCTGCAACTCAACAGGGAGGCTATGGGGGAGATGAGCTGCGAGCGTCAGCTGATCGTCCTCGAGGGGACGACATCTTCCTTTGGAGATGGCAGAATGGAACAGGTAATGGGAATGACCCGGTCCTGGTTTGTCTCCCATATGAAGATGGTGGAAAAGCCTACCTTTACGGCTAGTGAAACCGTAAAAATGCGATGGCCACAAAAATTTTGATCATCGAGGACGAAGAGCGCGTCGGTTCCCTGATAAGGAAGGGACTGGAGGAGATGGGGTTCTCCGCGACCATCGCGGCCGAGGGAAGGATGGGGCAGCTGCTGGCCCTGAGCAAGGCGTTCGATCTCGTCATTACTGATATCCTGCTGCCGGATATCAGCGGCATCGATGTCTGCAAACAGATCAGGCAGGAGCTGCCCGATCTGCCTATTATAATGCTGACGGCGCTGGGTACGACGGATGATAAGGTGGAGGGCTTTGATGCGGGCGCCAATGACTATCTCGTAAAGCCTTTTGATATCCGGGAATTGTATGTACGCATCCGCGAGTTGCTCAAGCGGGTGCCGCCGGGCGGTGCTTCGAGGAAGGGGATACTGAGGGCGGGCGACCTTGAGATGAACCTGCATACGGGTATCGTCCTGCGCAATAATAAGGAGATCAGCCTCACCCGAAAAGAGTTCAGGCTGCTCGAATACATGATGACCAACCAGGGAAGAGTGCTGTCGAGGGCGGAGATAGCGGAAAAGGTCTGGGAGACGTCCTTCGACACGGGGACCAATTTTATCGATGTATACATCAATTATCTCCGGAAGAAGATCGACAAGGACCAGGAGATCAAGCTGATCCAGACCCGGCCGGGGATAGGTTTCATATTTAAAGAACAGCCGTGAAGATAAGACTGAAGCTCACTTTACTGTTTGCCGGATTATTTGCGGCGGTGCTGCTTGTCTTTTCCCTGGTGATCTATTTCTCGAATGCGAGCCAGCGGGAGGAGGAGTATTTCAAACGGCTGAAACAGCTGGCCATTACCAAGACGAATTTATTGCTGGAGGCCAAGGTGCAGCCTGCCGTGCTGCAGGTCATCTATGAAAATTCCCTGAATACGCTGCCGCAGGAAGAGGTCGCTGTTTTCGACACCGGGTTTAATCTGCTATACCACGACGTGGGTAAGGTTGACAGGCTGAAGGAGACCCGTGGGATGATCGACAGCATTATCGGCATGAAGGAGATCCATTTCTATGTCGAAGACCTGCAGGCTATCGGTTTTGTATATTCCTTCAAAGGGAAGGACTATGTGGTCACTGCGGCTGCGAAGGATGATTCTGGTCTCAGCAAGCTGCGACACCTGCGGTATAACCTGGTCTTCGGCTTTGCGGCCGCTATTCTGCTGACCCTGCTGGCAGGCATCCTTTTTTCCCGGAAAGCGCTGGCGCCGGTATCAAAGATGGTGGAGAAGGTGGGTGAGATATCGGCAAACCGGCTCGATCTGCGGATAGATACCGGCAGCAGCCGGGACGAGATCGCCGAGCTGGCGCGAACGTTCAACGAGATGCTCGACCGGCTGGAAAGCTCTTTCGATGCCCAAAAGCAATTTGTGTCCAATATCTCCCACGAGCTGCGGACGCCGCTGGCTGCGATCATCGCCGAGCTGGAGATATCTGCCTTTAAAGACCGGACCGCTGAAGAATACCGGGAGACTATCCGGCTGATCCTGCAGGATGCTCAGCGGCTTTCGCGGCTGTCCAATGATCTGCTGGACCTCGCAAAAGCCAGCTACGACCAGTCCAGTATCCATTTCAGACCGGTAAGGCTGGATGAGGTACTGCTGGACGCGCGACAGAGTATCCTGCGAATGAACGGCAGCTACCGGGTCGATATCCGATTTGAGAAAGAGCCTGAGGAAGGTGACGGTGTTGTCATCAGGGGAAATGAATACCTGCTGCGGGTTGCATTTATCAACCTGATCGAGAACGCGTGTAAATTTTCCGATGATCACCGGTGTTCTGTCGGGATATATTTTAATAAGACGCGGACGATCTTGAAGTTTGCGGATGATGGTATTGGGATACCCCGGGGAGACGTCGAGTATGTCTTTACGCCGTTCTACAGGGGGCAGAATAAGAAGCACGCACCGGGAAATGGGATAGGGCTGTCGCTGACGCAGAAGATCGTGGCGCTTCATAAGGGGAAGATTACCGTCGAGTCCCGGCTTGGGGAGGGGACGACATTCACGGTTGAGCTGTAGTTCAGTTTTTGCCCAGAATCTTCTAATTTTTTTCTAAAGAATTTATAATTGACCTCTAACGGCCGTCCCGGCGGGGTCCGTCTAATTTTACAGCCATGACAAGGCTGTTCTTTTACAGTGCGCTGGCGGCAGGTTTCCTTTCAACGGAGGCCCGGGCGCAGGATAATTACGAGATACAGGTATATGGTTCGCAGACGGTGGCAAAGGGTAATACGATGGTGGAGCTGCACAGCAACTACACATTCGACGGGCAGCACTACAGCGAGAACGGCGTGTTGCCCACGCGTCACGTATTTCATGAAACTGTCGAGATTACGCACGGATGGACGCCATGGTTCGAGACCGGCTTCTATTTTTTCAATACGCTTGGCAACGACAACCGAACGACTTACGTAGGTAGTCATATCCGTCCGCGGGTGATGGTCCCATCGTCCTGGCACTGGCCGGTGGGTGTCAGTCTTTCGCTGGAGGCAGGCTATCAGAAAAAGGAATACAGCGAGGACGACTGGAGTCTTGAGATAAGACCTATCGTGGACAAGCAGCTGGGGAAGCTGTATCTTTCGTTGAACCCGACCTTTGAGAAGTCGTTGCACGGGCTCAATAAGGACGGCGGCTATATCTTCTCGCCGAATTTCAAGGCGGCCTATAACGTAACGAAGGTGATCGCGGGGGGATTTGAATACTATGGGGCGCTGGGTCCGCTGAATCATTTCGAGCCTTACCAGAGTCAGCAGCATCAGCTGTTCGCTGCGGTCGACCTGGACTGGTCTCCGGACTGGGAGCTGAATTTCGGGTATGGATGGGGATTTACGCAGAGTACGGACAATGCGATCTTTAAAGTGATTTTGGGATACAGATTTCATTAACATTTAAATACATTTTCTTGGAGACCCCTGTTACACCTGGTTTTAACGAGAAGCACAGCGCCGGGATACGGATATGGCACTGGCTGTTCTTCTTACTGATCACTGCTGCGATGATCACCGTCCTGCTGGCGTCGACGACGTTCAGAACGGGGAATAATACAGAGATGGTGAGACAGCAGCTGCAGCAGAAAGCTTTGATCGCAGACAAGGATCAGGCCAGGGCCGTGGCGCACGCCTTTAGCGACAAGCTCTGGGATCTGCATACGTATATCGGATATTTTATTGCGGTGTTTTTGCTGGCGCGGCTGGTCCTTGAAATTGTTCAGCCGGGGGAGGAGAAGCTACGCAAGCGGATGAAGATGGCGCGGGTGGCGGATGCCTGGCGGCAGCAGGAGATGCGGCATTATCTTATGGTCAAGAGGGGATATCTCTTTTTTTATGCGTTGATCCTCGTCATGGCGCTCACGGGACTTGGGCTGGCTTTTGAACAGGTGCCGTTGTTAAAGGACATGAGGAAGATGCTCAAGCAGATACATAGCCTTACACAATATGGAATCTATGCTTTTGTGCTATTTCACCTTATAGGGGTGATCATGGCAGACGCCGGAGAGTATCCTGGGCTTGTATCGGGGATGATCCATGGAAGGAAGAGGAATTAACAGAACAAAAGCAGGCCGGACGATGTTATTTGTGAACTTTGTGTTTAAACACTGAAAAAATTATGACGGCTTACCTCTGTTACCTTTTGTTTTTTGGCGGGATGGTGGATACGCACGCTGCTGCGCCGCCGGTCTGGCACCTGAACATACAGGAAGCCAGGGAGATCGCTCAAAAAGAGCATCGCTATATCCTGCTGAATTTCTCGGGGAGCGACTGGTGCGGGCCGTGTATCATGCTGCGAAAAGAGATATTTGAGGATCCGGTCTTTACGGGTTTTGCTGATTCCGCGCTGGTGCTTGTGAACGCGGATTTTCCCCGGATGAAGAAGAACCAGCTTTCGAAGGAGCAACAGCGATTGAATGACCAGCTGGCGGACCAGTATAATTCGCAGGGAAAGTTTCCGCTCACATTATTATTGAACGCGGATGGGAAGATAATAAAGAAATGGGAGGGGAACCCTTCGGTAAAAGCAGAGGTCTTCGACGCACAGATAGAGACGGCGATCGAAGGGAGTAGGACACATTGAATTTGTTAGCGGGTCACATGAGAAAATAATATGTCGGGTAAAGTATACAAACAGTCGATGCGGCTGATGGGTAATCATTTCGAGCTGAGCGTCGTGGCTGAGGATGCCGACTGGGCAGATCAGCGGATCGCCGCCGGTGTCGAAGAGATACGGCGGATCGAGCGGCTGCTGACTACTTATGCTGACGACAGCGAGACCAGCAAGATCAATGAGAACGCGGGTATCCGTCCTGTAGCCGTAAGCCGGGAAGTCTTTCAGCTGATCGAGCGGGCGAATCGTATCTCCCGGATCACGCAGGGGGCTTTTGATATCACCTATGGCTCGATAGACCGTCGTCTTTGGAATTTCGATACTACGATGACCTCTCTTCCGGATCGGGCAACTGCCCAGAAGATGGTCCGGCTTATCAATTATCAGCATATTATCCTCGATGATGAGCGGAATACAGTTGCCTTAAAGAAAAAGGGAATGCGTATCGGATTTGGCGGAATAGGGAAAGGGTATGCTGCAGAAAGGGCCAAGGCGGTGATGAAGGAAATGGGTGTTGTCAGCGGAGTGGTAAATGCCTCCGGCGATCTTGCGGCGTGGGGATATCAGCCGGACGGGAAGCCCTGGACGGTGGGGGTAGTTAATCCAAATGCTGCGGGGCAGATCTTTTCCTGGCTGAGCGTCACCGATATGGCGCTGGCGACCTCGGGGAATTATGAAAAGTACGTTGTCATCGGCGGTAAGAGATATTCGCATACGATCAATCCGAAGACGGGACTACCCGTTAGGGGGATCAAGAGCGCGACGATAGTTTGTCCGAATGCCGAGATCGCCGATGCGATGGCGACGCCGGTGATGGTCATGGGCATCGAAGCCGGACTTGATATGATCAATCAGCTGCGCGATGTCGAGGCCATACTTATTGACGACAATGACAGGGTCTTTACCTCTAATAATATCCATTTCACATAAACAATAGTAAATGATAAGAACGATCGTTCTCTGCCTGGGAGTGGCCTTTGGTGCTGCCGGGTTTGCGGCGGGCTGTACACCCGTAAAGGAATACCAGAAGAACAAATTGAACGACTCTGAGATGAGTCTTTCCAGCCGCAAAGTGGAGAAGAATGAACTCAATTTTCAGTCTTACCGGGAAGGGGCTTCCGGCGCCAATGGCGGTAAGACGGGCGGCGGATGCGGCTGTAACTAAAACTCAACTCATTCATGAAAAGGATCTGTCTGACGGTAGTAGGCATGTACTTTATGCTGCTGCATGCTTTTTCGCAGGTTACATCGGATACCTCGTTCAAGTCGCGCAAGCTGCAGCTGGACGAGGTCAACCTGGTTAGCAGCTATTATACCCAGAGTGGCGATCACTCTGCGATCCAGGGCGGCATCGGTTCGGAGAAGGTGACCGATCTGGCGAACGGCATAGAGCTGAAATGGGTGGGCTGGGACGCCAGGGGAAGGAAGAATACGCTTGCGGCCGGGCTCGGCATCGACCACCACACGGCGGCTTCCCAGGCGTGGATATCCAAGACGGGGGCGTCGAGGCATACGGATGGGCTTCGGATCTATCCTTCGCTGGACTGGACGCGTGAGAACGAAAAGAAGGGCAGCTCCGTAAGTCTTGGGGCATATTATTCGAACGAGTTCAACTATCAGTCTACTGGCGTCAGCGCGGGCATAAGCCAGAAGACGAAGAACAATGGCGAGTTCGGGCTGAAGCTCAGCGGATATTTCGACCAGGTGAAGCTGATCTATCCGTCGGAATTTGAGCCTGCGACGCCCGGCGCCGGCATAGGAGGGGGAAGGGAACACCCCGACTACGGCAGCAGTCCGCGGCAGACCTATACGGCGTCCTTCTCGTTCTCCCAGGTCATCAACACGAGGATGCAGGCGAGCCTTTTGCTGGACCTTGTTGAACAGCACGGCTATCTTGGTCTTCCGTTTCACCGGGTATTCTTTACCGATGGTGTGGATTCGGTCGAGCGGCTGCCGTCGAACCGGTTCAAGCTACCGATCGGGCTGCGCCTGAACTATTTTCTGGGGGACAGGGTGATCCTGCGTGGATACTACCGATACTACTGGGATAACTGGGGAGTCCGCGCGCATACGGCCAGCCTGGAGACTTCGGTGAAGATAACGCCCTTCTTTTCGGTCACTCCTTTTTACAGGTATTATACCCAAACCGCCGCCGACTATTTTGCTCCTTATGGGGCGCACGCTCACTCAGATACCTATTATACCAGTAACTATGCCCTGGCTCATTTTAACAGTAATTTCTTTGGTGGAGGATTCAGGGTTGCTCCGCCCAAGGGCATGTTTGGTACGCATATGACCAGTCTGGAGATCAGGTATGGGCATTATACGCAGACGACCGACCTGGTATCGGATGTGATATCGTTGCACCTGCAGTTCAGGTAACGGAGGGCTGCTGACCGTGGTACGCGGGGATTACACCGCGCTTGCGAGGTAAGTCCTCAGCTCGCCGGCGACGTTGATGACGACGCCGTTGGTGCGCCGGAGCAGCTCGAGGAGCTGGCTGGAGGCGGTCTCATCGGCTGCCAGCTGTTCGATGGTCTGGATATCGTCTTTGAGGGCGCTGATGCCCAGGGTGCCGAGGGTTGGTTTTATCCGGTGCGCTGTCTTTTTGATGAAGTCGAAATTGCCATGGGTATAGGCGGAGAGCATTTCTTCCGTGAAATGCGGGACCTCGTCCAAAAAGAGGGCGATCATTTTGTTGACGAAGGTCTGGCTGCCTTTGCCAATCGTGTTGAGCCTGGTCAGATCGAATAAAGGGAGGGCGGGCGCGGGGTTGGTGGCGCGGGAGCCATCCAGCCAGCATGCGAGGGTGCGGATGAGCCTGGCTTCCTCGAAGGGTTTGGATACGTAGTCGTTCATACCGGCGGCCAGGCATTTGTCGGTGTCGCCTTTGATCGCGTTGGCGGTAAAGGCGATGATGGGGATAGCTGCGTCTATCTCCAGGCGTATCTTTCGCGTTGCTTCCAGGCCGTCCATTTCGGGCATCTGGACGTCCATCAGTACCAGGTCGAAGCGTTCTTTCTTCAGCGTCTCTACGCCTTCGAGCCCGTTGACGGCCTCGCGGATATCGGCGCCGTAGTTGTTGAGGACGGTGCGGGCGACGAGGCGGTTCATTTCGTTGTCTTCAACTAAAAGTATCTTTTTTCCCTTGAATATTTCGGGGTCTTTGACCGTTGTTTCGTTCTGCTGCAGGTCGCATTCCCGGCCGCGCTGGAAGGGGATGGTCAGGATCACTTCGGTGCCTTCGCCTTTCTGGCTTTTTACGAGGATATGTCCGTTCATCAGCTCGACCAGCTGTTTGCAGATGCTCATGCCCAGGCCGGTGCCGCCGTATTTGCGCGTCACGGTCCTGTCTTCCTGGCTGAACTTGTCGAAGAGCCTGTTCAGGAAGGCCTCGTCCATGCCGATGCCCGTGTCTTTTACGACGATGCGGAGACACTGGTTGTCGCCGATGTTCAGCGGTCCTCCCGCGCTGCAGACAACAGATACAGAACCCTTCGGCGTGAATTTGATCGCGTTGCCGATGAGGTTGAGCAGGACCTGGTTGAGCCGGTAGGGGTCGCCGATCAGCACCGGCGAAACATTTCCATCCAGCGTGTAGGAGAGGGAGATACCCTTTTCTTCGGCCTTGTGCTGCATGACCTTTGTCGCGCGGCTAAGGATGTCTTTCATGTGGAAGCCGATGGATTCAATGTCCAGCTTGCCGGCTTCGATCTTTGTGATGTCGAGGATATCGTTGATGACGACGAGGAGGTTCTCTGCTGCGGAGTCGATCGTGTCCAGCCATGAGCGCTGCTGGTTGTTGAGCCATGTCTTTTTGAGCTGCTGGCACATGCCCATGATGGCGTTCATGGGAGTGCGGATCTCGTGGCTCATATTGGCTAAAAACAGCTCTTTTGCACGCGAGGACTCTTCTGCCTGCTCTTTGGCTTCGTGCAGGGCCAGCTCTTCCTGTTTGATCCGGGTGACGTCCTGGAACTTCCAGAGGTTGCCTTTGAATTCGTGGTCCACGTAGATCGGGATATAGTCCCGGACCAGTATCTTCCCGTCCAGCATATACAGCTCGTCACCCGTGACCAGCTCTCTTTTTGCGATCAGCTCGTCCACGCGTCGCAGGATGCTGTCGGGGTCTTTGAACAGCAGCTTGAGCGTGTCTGTAGCTTCTCCGCAGTCCATGCCGATCATGCGATCCGGATCGAGGGAAAGGTTCATCATCTGGCAGAACAGGTGGTTGACGAGGACGATCTTGCGGCCGGCGTCTTCGACGAGTATCCCGTTGTTGAGGTTTTTTATCAGCTGTGCAAAAGTCTTGGCGGAGGTGGACGGGTCGAGAAAGGAGGATGACTCATCGTAGAGGACGTGGGACGGTTTCATGTGATATTGGTGGTTTCGATGAGACATGGAGCAGCTGATACGGGTTTATCCTACAAAGTAACGAACCGGTGCGGCGCGGGCCAATAGAGCTTCTTAGGGAAAACGCGTCCTCAATTTAAAGGTAAACTTGTAGTAGTTGCTCTACAGCACTTAGCGGGTTTTTTTTAGAGAAAGGAGGAGACTATCTGCGGTACCAGGTGAAATTCGGTCGATTTGTCGATGTAGTGGGCCGCGCCCAGGGCCTTGCAGCGGGACCGGTAGACGTCGCCTTCCTGGTTGCTGATCATGATGACGACGACCGAAGGATAGTGCTGTCGCACGCGACGAAGGATCTCGATGCCATTGACGTCGGGAAGGTGAATGTCGAGAAGGAGGATATCGGGGGGCGATTTCCGGAGGATGGGTTCGGCCTCGGCATAGCTTTCGGCCGTGAAGACCTTTTTTATGGCAGGCATCCCTTCCAGCTGGTGCAGGAGTCCTGTAATAATAAAGGGGGAATCGTCGATGATCAATAGTGTTTTGCCCTGGTCTGCCATATTGGGTGTAAAAATATACCATTCTATGACCGTCGGTGGTAGAGGGCAAAGCCTGATTGATGTAGTAGGAGTACTACAGCAGCTGGTTCTTTATTGCATAGAGGGTTAGGTCGGCGTTGTTGCGGAGGTTCATCTTTGCGAGGATGCGGGCCCGGTAGGTGCTGACGGTGGTGACGCTGAGCGACAGCTTGTCTGCGATCTCGGATACGGCGCTGCCGGACGCCAGGAGCCTGAGGACTTCGAACTCGCGGTCTGAAAGGCTTTCGTGGGGCTGTTTGTCGGGGTCCTGGTCGAGGAGGGATGCCAGGCGTTCGGCGATGGAAGGGGTGATGTATTTTTTGCCCAGCAAGACCTGGCGGACAGCTTTTACCAGCTCGTCCGGCGCGGAGTCCTTGTTCAGGTAGCCGGAGGCGCCGGCCTTGAGCACGCGGACTGCGTACTGGTCTTCGGGGTGGATGCTGAGGATCAGCACTGGGAGTCTTGGATAGTGCTGCTTGATCTGCTGCAGCACTTCGAGGCCGCTTCTTCCGGGCATGGAAATATCAGATATGACGATATCCCATTCTTTTTTCATTACCTTTTTCATGAGGTCTTCTGCATCTACGGCCTCTTCGATCTCGGCGGAGAGAAACTCTTCGAGCAGTATTTGTCGAAGCCCTTTTCGAACTACGGTGTGGTCGTCAGCGATCAGTATCTTTAACATGTGACAAGGGTTATCTGTGTATCGTTTTGGCTAACGGAACGGTTGCTTCGACGGCTACCCCGCCATGGGGGCTGCTCTTGATCTCCAGCGAGCCGCCCATCATCATGGCTCTTTCTTCCATTCCCAGCAGTCCGAGGGTATTCGACCGGATGATCCTGTTGAGCCCCCTGCCGTCGTCGAGGATGGAGAGGTGCAGGTTCTCGCCGACGCAGTCCAGGGTTATCCAGACATTTTTTGCCCCGGAATGGCGGGCGACATTGGTCAGGGATTCCTGGCAGATGCGGAAAAGGCCGATGGAGGCACGGGCATCGAAGTTCAGCTCGGGCAGCGTGGACTGAAAATGGGTATCGATACCCGAGCGGGAAGAGAATTCCTGGCTCTGCCATTCGAGGGCGGCGATGAGCCCGAGGTCGTCCAGGATGCTGGGGCGAAGCTGCGTGGCTATGCGCCTCACGGTCCGGATCGTATTGTCAAGCATTGCGAGGGTTCCGGTTATCTTTTGCTGTAGAGGATCTTCGGGTGAACGGTTCCATTTTCGCGATATCCAGGAAAGGTCCATTTTTATTCCTGTCAGCTGTTGTCCCAGCTCGTCGTGTATCTCCCGGGCTATGGCGGCTCTTTCTTCCTCACGGACATTTTGCAAATGTGAAGCCAGCTGGCGGAGCTCTTCGCTCGTGCGGGTGATGTCTACAAAGCCTTGTACCTGGTGGTTTTCGTCATAGATGGCGGTCAGCAGGCTGTTCGCCCAGAACCGGTCTCCGTCTTTTCGTACTCTCCAGCCTTCGCTGCTCTGGCTTCCCCGGACCCTGGCGTATTCGAGATGCCGGGATGGATCGCCCTTTTGGTTATCCGCGGCGGTGTAAAAAATGGAGATCGGCTGACCGATGACCTCTTCGGCGATATAACCCTGAATGGTCTCGGCGCCTTTGTTCCAGGTGAGGATCCTTCCTTCGGCGTCCAGAAGGAAGATCGCATAGTCCTGTATGCTGTCGGCGATGACGGCAGCGAGCAGCGTCATGAGTGGCTGTTTATCAGTCATTTGAGCAATTTGCTGCTACCGGTCAGAGCGTTTCTTTGTCAGGGTGTATACGTAAAAGGTATAGAATTTTATCTAGAAAACAGGTAGAATTTTTTCTACAAAAAGTGCCGGGTCGTTTTTTCAGCGTATCTCCGGCACACATATCTTGCAGGCTTATGAAGAAAATACTATTTGGGATCGTTGCGCTTGTCGCGGGTTTGAGCGCATTTGCCCAGCAGGACCTGCGCTGGTGGACCCCTGATCATGCGGAAGGCATTTGCGTGCAGGACAAGGAGCACATCTATCATCGTCTGCCTGCATATATGCAGGCGCAGGTGCGTCCGGATGTCTGGGAGCTGGGGTTGAATACGGCCGGAGAATATATTCATTTCCGGACGACGGCGCGCAGCCTGGTAGTGCGGTATCGTCCTGGTGCCGGGGCGAAGAGCTTTCCGCATATGCCGGAGACCGGAGTCAGCGGGGTAGATCTTTATGCGATAGACCGCAACGGGAATTACAACTGGGCATCGCCGAAGTATAGATTCGGCGACACCTGTACCTATACGTATAGTCATCTCCGTGTGGATGGCGCTGCCGGCGATATGGCGGATTATTACCTGTATCTGCCCTTGTACAATACAGTAGAGCGACTCGAGATAGGCTGCGCTTCTTCGGATAGTTTTTCATTTGTGCCACCTGATCGCGGATCACCGATCGTGGCCTATGGCACTTCCATTATGCAGGGGGCGGTTGCCTCGCGGCCGGGGCTGGCCTGGACCAATATCCTCGGACGGGAGTTGCACAGGGAGGTGATCAACCTGGGTTTTTCGGGTAATGGGAGATTTGAGCGGCCCATCTTCGAGCTGATGGCGAAGGCGGATGCGGCGCTCTATATTCTGGACTGTATGCCGAACCTCGTGGGCGGCGATCATGCGCACGAGGAAATGGTCAAAGGGCGGGTCGACACCGGCATTCAGATACTGAGGGCGGCGCATCCAGGCGTCCCCGTCCTGCTGGTAGAGCACGCGGACGGGCATATGCCTTTTAACATGGATACGGCTGCAGTGAACAAATATCACCGGGCGAGTCTGCTGATGCGGTCGATCTATAAAGAGCTTGTAGCTCGGGGTATCAGGGGGTTGTATCTGCTGACCGAGGACGAGATCGGGTTTGACGAGAACTGCACGGTAGAGGGGACCCACCCGACCGATATCGGGATGATGGCTTATGCTGCCGCTTATGAAAAGAAGATAAGACGAATAATGAGCGATCCCGCGACAAAAAAATTACGCAAATGATCCCTTTTAAAAACTTGCTCGCCCTGGATACCGGGTCGTCGCAGGCCATATACGCCCAGCTGGCGAATGGGCTTATCCGAATGATCAGGAGCGGGATGCTGAGGTTACCTGCATACGCCGATACTTCCGCTGGCCAGCGCAGATCATGGAGGGAATGTCTGGTATGTGGGATCGATCACCAAGAACCTGATGCCGTCGATGCGGATCGGGTATCTTATCGCTCCGGTCAAAACGATCAGGGAGGGGCGGTTTGCAAGCGTGGATTGTGGATGTCGGACGGGGTGTCGTATAACCCGCCTGGCAGGGATCTGAATGGGCTGCGGATGGGTTTTGCTTTGCTGGAGCCGCAGGAGATGACGGACATTTTCCGGATCTTAAGAAGGGCGATGGGGCTTGAGTAGACGGTCGACGCTCCATTTGTACTCCGATATGCAGGAAAGCAGCAGGCCGGCGCCGGTGAATACGAATACCGGGTATTTGAAAGGGGCCGCGATATTTACGAATATGGCCATGCAAAGGCCGAAGAGGAGCGTAAGGATGGCCGAGCCCAGGGCGGACTGCCTGGTCTTAAAGCCGATGATCAGGCAGACGCCGAAGACTGCTTCGGCGATGGTAGCGAGCATGCCCGTGATGTTGGCCCCGCCCGTTGACAGGAAAGGCAGGAGCTTATTGGTGTAGGTGACGAAGTTGGCCCAGCTGCCCCAGGCGACGCCGGAGCCGGGCGCTCCCAGCCAGCCGAGGCGATCCATGACGGGCAAGAGGAAGCCGATGCCGAGGGCGATGCGGAGGACGAGCTGTCCGATGGCTATGCGGGTTTTCATATTTTTTCTTCTTTTGCATCGATCATCGTGCCAAAAACGTGGTCCCACAGGGTAGAGCTAATCCCGAGGTCTTTGTGAGTGATTCGAGAATAGGGTTCTGAGACGGGCCTGGCCCTTGTTGTGGAGTAGTACAGATGGGGTGAGCGGTGAGGTGGCGGGTCCAGCGGCGGCGATATTTGGGAGGTGTAGTCGATCTTTGTGAATGACCTTGAGAAACGCTGCCCTTATATTGACCTTGCTGCTGCCGCTATGGGTTTTTTGTCAACCCAGGAGCAGGGACACCGTGGTAATCCCGGCGCGAGGCGGCGGGGACACCGCAATGGCGAAGGTCGATTCGCTGAAGGAAGTGGTAGTGGCGGGCCGGCGACTGCCGGTCGAGCGGCGACAGGGGAAGACGATCGTGAATGTAGAGGCGTCGGTGACCAATACCGGGTCGACCGTGCTGGAGGTGCTGGAGAAGTCGCCTGGGGTTACGGTCGACAGGAATGGGGGGATCGCATTGAATGGAAAGGCGGGGGTGCTCGTGATGATCGACGACAAGCCCACCTATCTTTCGGGCGACGACCTCAACAACCTGCTGAGCAGCATGAACTCTTCGCAGGTGGCGCAGATCGAGCTGATCTCCAACCCGACGGCGAAATATGACGCGGCGGGGAATGCGGGGATCATCAATATCCGGACAAAGAAGAACCGGAACAACGGCTTTAACGGCAGCTTTACTACGTCCTATGGGCAGGGGGTATATCCCAAGAACAATAACAGCCTGGTGCTGAACTATCGTGCCGGCAGGGTCAATGCCTTTCTGAACTATAGCGTGAACGCTTCGAAGTATCTTACGGACATCTATGCCTACCGGCAGTACTACGACCCCAATAAGAATGTAACGGCTATCCTGGAACAGCCCGCCTACTTTATGGGGAACGTGGTGAACAATACGGCTAAAGGGGGACTGGACTATTCGATCGGGCCGGGAACGGTCATCGGGATCGTCGTAACGGGGATGGATATCCACCGTAACGGCAATAATACGGCCACAGCCAACTGGCTGCAGCCGGACGGATCGGTCGATTCGTCGATATTGACCAAAAGCAGGCCGGTCAACCGATTCAGGAACGGCGCCGTCAACCTCAACGCCCGGAGGGCCCTGTCGAAGAACGCCGATCTTAGCGCCGACCTCGACTATCTGCACTATCGTATGGAGGGGAGGCAGGATTTTAATAATCAGCTGCAGGCGCCGGGGGGCTACGAGGAAATATACCGCAGCGATATACCGACGACCATCGACATCCTGTCCGGGAAGCTGGACTATGCATGGAGGGCAGGCCCAACGACTGTCGTCACCGCCGGCCTGAAGAGCTCTTCGAGCCATACCGACAACGCCGCCACCTACCAGAACCTCGAGGGTCAGCAGTGGGTCATCGATCTTACCCGAAGCAATCATTTTGTCTACCGCGAGAATATTCAAGCCGCGTATGGCTCGCTAGAGGGAAAGTATCGGTCCTTCAGCTACCAGGGCGGGATAAGATATGAGTATACCAGCTATACGGCGCACCAGACCGGGAATATCCAGCAAAAGGACTCGACCGTATCGCGCAATTACGGGAGCTTTTTTCCGAGCGGCTATATGACCTACAAGCTGGACTCTGTGAACAGCCTTACGCTTACGTTCGGGCGGAGGACGGACCGGCCGCCTTTCCAAACATTGAATCCATTTCTATACATCATCAATAAATACACCTATCAGACCGGTAATCCTTATCTGCTGCCACAATACAGCTGGAATTTCGAGGTCAGCCACCAGTATGGGAGCCTGCTGACGACGGGTCTGTCCTACAGCCGCATCACCAATTATTTCTCGCAGATATTCCTTTCCGATACGTCAAAGACGATCCTGTACTATACGCAGGGGAATGTCGGGCGTGTCTATAACCTTGGCATATCGGCCAGTCTGAGCGTGTCGCCATTGAAATGGTGGTCAGCGGAGCTGACTGCGGTGTTTAACCACAAGCAGCTGCGTGGATTCAACGGAAATACTTATACGAGCAGGATCAGCCAGCTCAATGTGAACCTTTCCAATCAGCTGAGCTTTGGTAAGGGTTATATCGGCGAGCTGTCCGGCTTTTATACTACGCGGGCGCGTAATGACGTCCAGGAGCTGCTGTACCCGGCGGGACAGGTGCATGTTGGTCTTAGCAAGGCAGTCCTGAAGAAGAAGGCGACGGTAAAGCTCGGCTATCGCGATATCTTTTATACCGGGGCGATGGAGGGTCTGACCTCTTTCCCCGATGCGACGGAATATTTTAAATTGAAAAGGGACAGCAGGGTGCTTACGCTGTCGTTCACTTATCGTTTTGGAAAATCATTTAAAGTCACGCGGCACCAGGATGGGGCGGGTGATGAGAAGGACAGAGTGCAGAACGGGTAATGCGTGGGCGGCCCGCTGCGCCAGGGTGATAAGATGTTCCATCTGAATAATTGAATGAGACATTGCCTGTCGCAGGGGCACTCTTACCTTTATCCAATTCTAATTCAAGTTTATGGATCAGCGATTGGTAATTGCCATATGCAGTCTTTCTCTTACTCTTTCGGCCAGTGCTCAGTATCCCAAAATTCCACCTGCTCTCGAGGCCAAAGGGGATTCCATCATGAAAGGATATAAAGATCTCTCGGACGAGGCCTGGCAAAAGGCGCTGCCGGCGATCGAAAAGGATGAAAAGAACGGCAAGCCTTATGTGCCCGGGGCGTCGAAGGCGAGCGATCTGCCGCAGGCTGCCATCCCTGCTTTTCCGGGTGCGGAAGGGGGCGGAGCCTATTCTTTTGGCGGACGGGGCGGAAAGGTTTATGTGGTCACTACGCTGGCGGACAGCGGTCCCGGCAGTTTCAGGGAGGCCTGTGAGCAGGGGGGCGCGCGGGTAGTGGTTTTTAATGTGTCGGGGATCATCCATCTGAGATCGCCCGTCAGCATACGGGCGCCATATATTACTATCGAAGGACAGTCGGCGCCTGGCGATGGCGTCTGTATCGCCGGTGAATCGGTTTGGATCGATACGCACGACGTAGTGGTAAGGTTTATGCGATTCCGTCGGGGAGAGACGAATGTCCTGCGGAGGGATGATGCGCTGGGCGGGAACCCGGTGGGCAATATCATCATCGACCACGTCAGTGCGAGCTGGGGGCTGGATGAGAACATGTCGATCTACCGGCACGTCTATGACAGGGGAACCTCCAGGCAGGAGAAGCTGCCTTCCGTCAATATCACCATTCAGAACTCGATCTTCTCGGAGGCGCTGGATACCTATAACCACGCTTTTGGCAGCACCATCGGCGGGAGGAACAGCACTTTTATGCGTAATCTCTGGGCCAACAATATCGCCCGCAACCCGTCTGTGGGTATGGACGGGGATTTTGGCTTCGCCAACAATGTGATCTTCAACTGGTGGAACCGTTCGGCAGACGGTGGTGACAACAAATCTTTTTTTCAGTTCATCAACAACTATTACAAGCCGGGACCCATCACGCCGCTGGACAAGCCCATCGGTCACCGGATATTGAAGCCCGAGGCGGGCCGTTCGCCGGGCACGAAGGACCAGTATGGCAAGGCTTATGTCAATGGCAATATCATGGAGGGCAATGATGCGGTGACGAGCGACAACTGGAACGGCGGCGTGCAGATACAGGAATGGCCTGACGCCGGGAAATATACGGATAGCATCCGGAGCAATACGCCTTTTCCGATGGCCAGGATCAGCCTGATGACGGCCGCCGAGGCCTATAAATATGTGCTGGACAACGTGGGCGCTATCCTGCCGAAGCGTGACCCGGTCGACCGGCGGATCGTCGGGGACGTCAGGACCGGGAAGATCAGCTACAGCGACAAGGCCCAGCCTCCTGTCGGCGGTCAGTTCATCAAACGCAGGCTGCCGGTGGACTCATATAAGCAGGGTATCATTTCGGATATCAGCCAGGTGGGTGGTTATCCCGGGTACAAGGGAACGCCCTATAAGGATTCCGACAAGGACGGAATCCCGGATAGCTGGGAGAAGGCGCATGGGTTGAATCCCCTGGATCCCGCTGACGCTGCTTTAATACCTGCGAATGGGGGTGGGTATAGCAATGTCGAGATATGGCTGAACAGCCTGGTCGATTTGAAGACCGTGAGGCCAGCGATCGGTAAATGACGTATATTTAGTGTGATAAACCGAGCCCTCTGGGCGAGGTTCGATCAGACCAATGGAAAATCATTTATTCCTGATCAATTGCTTGGTGTATGGATAAGAGGACCTTCTTAAAACTATCTTCCCTTATGATGGCTGGTTCTGCATTGTCACCCCTTGCAGGGTTTGCGCAAAACGAAAAGATAACCAACTGGGCTGGTAACTTCACCTACGGGACCAGCTCGGTCTCTCATGCCCGCAGCCTCGATGAGGCCAGGGACCTGATAAAAAAATATCCAAAGCTGAAGGTGTTGGGGACGAGGCATTGTTTTAATAACATAGCCGATTCCCACGACCGTCTCCTGTCGCTGGCGCAGCTGAACAAGGTCGTCGCGATGGACGGACACTCCGTGACCGTAGAGTCGGGGGTGAAGTACGGCGAGCTGGCGGTAATGCTGAACGACAAGGGGTATGCGCTGCACAACCTTGCGTCGTTGCCGCATATCTCTGTGGCCGGCGGCTGTGCGACCGCAACGCATGGCTCGGGTGTACACAATGGCAATCTGTCCAGCGCGGTAATGGGGATGGAGCTGATAACCGCATCAGGCGAGACGGTCAGCCTGTCGAAGCACAATGAATCGTTCGGGCTGGCGGTCATCCACCTTGGGGGGCTCGGCGCCGTCAGCAAGATCACGCTGGCCATCCAGCCCAGCTACCAGATACGGCAATATGTATACGAGAACCTGCCGATGTCGGCCCTGGAAACGCATTTCGACGAGATCATGGGCGCCGGTTATAGCGTCAGCCTCTTCACCGACTGGAGGAACAGGAATGTCAGTGAAGTGTGGATCAAGAGCAAGGATGCGTCTTTCGGCGGTCATCCCAGCTTTTTTGGCGCACATGCCGCGACGAAGAACCTGCATCCGATCAGGGACCTCGGAGCGGAGAACTGTACCGAGCAGATGGGCGTTCCCGGTCCCTGGCACGAGCGGCTGCCGCATTTCCGGATGGGTTTTACGCCCAGCAGCGGGAAGGAGCTGCAGACCGAGTATTTTGTTCCCCGGGAACATTCCTATGCTGCGATAAAGGCGGTGGAGCAGCTGAACGAGAAGATAGCGCCGCATTTGTTCATTTCCGAGATCCGCTGTATCGACGCCGACCAGCTGCCGATGAGTCCCTGCTATCATCAGCCATCCACGGCCATTCATTTCACCTGGAAGCCGGAGTGGCCCGAAGTACGTCAATTGCTGCCGCTGATCGAAGCGCAGCTGGCGCCGTATAATGCGAGGCCGCACTGGGGCAAGCTGTTTACAATGCCGCACCAGCGGCTGGCTACGCTATATCCGAAGATGCACCAGCTGCAGCAGCTGATGCGGCACTATGATCCGACCGGGAAGTTCAGGAATGAGTACCTGGACAAGGTCATTTTTGGGGTGTAGGGTTCTTTTTTACAAAAATTACATTCGAGGCGCGGGATACCGAGATGGTAAAGCCGGTGACCATGCCGTTCTCCCGGATGAATTTCATATGCGCGTGGTTGTCGCCGTCGAAAAGTTCGGCCGGTGCGTGGGCGGTTTCATCGCCGATGACGGAGAATGTTGCGGTACGCCCGCCGGGGCGGACCATCAGGAGCTGGTTGTCTTTTTCTTTTATTTCTATTGTGGCCTGCGCTTCTTCCGAATAATAGCTGCCTGTATAGGAGGCAAGGGAGTGTTTTAACGGGATGTATAGCTCATCGTTGCTGTTGCTGGTTTGTTGCGGGACTGGCTGTGCGTTGGGGATGAAGAGGGCGTCCAGCTGTTCAATAAGGCGGGCTCCGTCGATCCTCGGGTTGTTGCTGAGCCAGGCGACGTCCAGGTGCAGCTGCGGGAATGATTCCAGGCGGGCACGGTAGCCCGCCGTGGCGCCGTCGTGACTGACCATGTCGTAGCCCCATTTCTTCCCAATGAAGAGTCCGGCTGCGTATTGGTTGGGCTTACCGTTGTTGAGCGGCTCGGTCCTTAGCTGGTTATCGAGCAGTGATCGGCTGCCTAATTTCCCATTGGTATAGAAATCGTTCCATTTCAGCAGGTCTTCTGTTGTCGTGAGCAGGCCGCCGTTGCCATAGGCGTCCTCGCCGGGCATATTGGTCTCCCAGATGCCCTGGTGCTGCTGATAGGCGATGGCGCGGTTGGGGACGACGCGGTTGTGGTCGTCCCGCCACTGGGTGTGGGTCATCCCTGCGGGGTCGAAGATGAATTTTTTTGTGAATTCGGCGAGGGTCATCCCGCTGACGCGCTGGACGATGATGGCGAGCAGGTTGTAGTTGGAGTTGCTGTAGCTGTATTGTTCGCCGGGGGAAAAGTTCAGGGCTTTCTGGTGGATGATGATGTCGAGGGCGTCGCCGTTGGCATAGTTCTTTGAGCCGCGGGGCCAGCCGGCGATCTGGGCTATCGCGCCCCAGTCGCGGATGCCGCTGGTGTGGTGCAGGAGGTGGCGGACGAGGATCGGGTGGCCATAATCCGGCATTTCGGGTAGGTATTTCCGTATGTTATCGCCGACGGATAGTTTGCCCTGCTGTTCGAGGAGGAGGATGGCTGCGGCGGTGAACTGTTTGGAGACCGAGCCCGCTTCCGTGACGGAGCTGGTCGTCAGGGGAACGCTGTGCTCGAGGTCGGCGAGGCCCCAGGCTTTTGAGTAGACCAGCTGCCCGTTGCGGCTGATGGAGAGCATGCCGCCGGGGTTCCCGGGGGTGTAGACGGAGAATATCTTTTCTATTTTTTGTGTTGTGTCCGGTCCGAGCTGGGCCAGGCAGCTTAGGGGAAGGAGAAGGAGGATAAGTGTGGGTTTTCTCATACCCGAATATAAGGAAGGTCAGGCGTGCCGGATCAGTTTTTTTTCGAGCAGCGTCCTTATGGCGGGTGTTTTGGCGAGGGTCAGCGCTTTTTGAAAATAGGTGCGGGCTTTGGGGGCGTCGCCGGTCTCCTGGTAGAACTCGCCCAGGGAGGCGTAGAGGAGGTAGTAGTGTTGCAGGGCTTTGTGTGTTTCCAGCTGGTGGAGAAGGCGGATGGCGGCTTCGGGGCCGTCTTTTTTCCCGGTGACGATGGCGAGGTTGAGCTGGACGACCGAAGAAGGTTTCAGCTCTTCGAGCGCGGTGTAGTAGTTGAATATCCTTTCCCAGTTGGTGGATGCAAGGTCGGGGGCCAGGCAGTGTTCGGCTGCTATGGCGGCTTCCAGGTGGTAGGTCGTGGCTTTTTCGCCGGAGGCTGATCGTGCGAGGAACTGTATGCCCTGAGCGATAAGGTCTTTGTCCCAGCGTGACCGGTCCTGGTCTTCGAGGATGACCAGATTATTCTCGTCGTCGATGCGGGCGTCAAAACGGGCTGAGTGCAGGCAGATCAGGGCCACGAGGGCGTATACGGGAGGGTAGTCGCGGGTCGCCTGTGACTCGGTGAGGAGCATGACGAGGCGCATGGCTTCGAGGCAGAGGTCCTTGCGGATGGCGGGGTTGTCGCTGGTCGTGCTATAACCTTCGTTGAAGAGGAGGTAGATGACGAGGAGTACGGCGTCCAACCGCTGGCGCAGGTGCGATCCGAAGGGGACGCTGAAGTCGATCTGTTCGCTGCGTATCTTCTCCTTTGCCCTGTAGAGGCGTTTGCTGATGTTCGATTCGCTGGTGAGGAGGGCGGAGCTCGTTTCCTCGATGCTGAAGCCGCAGAGGGTCTTGAGGGTCAGCGCGAGCTGCGCTTCGATAGGAAGGGCGGGGTGACAGCAGGTGAAGATCATCCGCAGCATGCTGTCCTTTATTTCTTCCGGAAGGAAGACCTGGTCGATGGTATAGGAGGTCGTCCATTCCGACCGGAGCAGGGTATCCATGTCGGAGGCAAAGGATCGGGTATGTTTTTCCCGGCGGATGATGTTGATGGCTTTGCGTTTGGCGACGACCATGAGCCAGCCGGAAGGGTTGTCGGGTATACCGCCGAGGCACCAGTCTTTGAGGGCCTGGTGGAGGGTGTCCTGGAGAACGTCTTCTGCCAGGGCCAGGTTGTGGAAGCCGAAGATACGGGTCAGGATAGCAACCATCTTCCCCGCCTCGTGGCGGAAAAGATGGTCGACCAGCGCCTGTACTCTTTGATCGGGATCTTGATCGGACATGATTAGTGGTGTAAGTCCCCGGGTGGATCACATCATGGGCTTCAGCTTACGGACTTCCAGCTCGTACTGGCCGAGCAGGGGGCATTTCGCCGTGAGCTCGATCGCCTCCTGGAGGTCTTTTGCGTTGAAGATCATGTAGCCGGAGATCATCTCCTTTGATTCGAGGAAGGGGCCGTCGGTCAGGACCTCGGTCTTGCTTCTGAGCAGACGGGCGTCGTCGTTCTCGAGGGGCGCGCCAGCTACATACCTGCCGTCCAGTGTCTTTTGTACCCATTCGCCGAATCTTGCGAGGCTTTTTTGCGTCTCTTCGGGAGAGATCTCATGGTATTTTCCACGTACGAGGATGAGAAACTGGTTCATAAAGCTATTTTTTAAATTATTTAATAGGGGGCCCTGTTCACGGGCCCTGATAGCTTGTCAAACGGGGTGGAAGAATCCGGACAGGTCAGGTAAAATTAATTTTTTCCGAGGCCTGTTCGCGGCGGTGTTTTGTGCATTTCTTTATTAGCTGGCGGTGTTTTATTCCCCAGTCCCTGAGTTCGGTCATGACCTTCTCCAGCGAGTGGCTATAGGGGGTCAGTTCGTATTCGACCGATACGGGCGAGGTGTCGTATACCGTACGTTTCACGAAATGGTTGAGCTCTAATTCTTTCAGCTCTTTGGAAAGGATCTTCGGGGTAATGTCTTCGAGGGCACGTTGCAGCTCTTTAAAGCGCAAGGGGCCTTCGATCAGGGCGGACATGATGGGGATCTTCCACTTACCGCCCACCACGTATAGCGTGTCGCGGATAGCGGCGATGGAGCTGATGCATTCGGCTTTGTTGGGAATTTTTTCCATGAGATTGATTATCAGTTTGGTATCCTTTGTGATATCGATATCCTTCAGGATACTAGTATCCTTTAGATATCAAAGGTAGGTAGCTTTGCTGACATGAAAAAGATATTAAACATCATTTCGAGTCCGAGGGGCGCCGAATCCAACAGCATTCGGCTTGCGGAGGCCCTGATCGGCAAGCTGACAGCACAGCATCCCGATAGCAATGTAAAGACCGTTGACCTGGTAAAGACAAAATTTCCGCATCTCGAGGAAGCCCAGCTGGCTGGGTTTTTCACGCCGCCCGACCAGCATACGGAGGAGCACCGGGAGGCTATCCGTCATTCTGAAGAGGCTATTCGGGACGTTTTTGATTCAGACATCCTGGTCATCGGAGTACCGATGTATAATTTCTCCCTGCCCTCGGCGCTGAAGGCCTGGATCGATCATATTGTGCGGGCAGGCAAGACCTTCAGCTATTCGGAGAAGGGGCCTGCTGCGCTGGTCGATGGGAAGAAGGTCTATCTTCTGATCGCATCGGGAGGCGTCTATTCGGATGGTCCCTGGAAACAGAATGATTTTGTCGAGCCCTATCTGCGGTTCATACTGGGGTTTATTGGAATGACCGATGTCACGACCATTCGCGTAGAAGGGCTTTCGGTCCCGGGTCTGAAGGAGACGGCGCTCGAGAAGGCTATTGCCGGCATACACCTGAATTGAGCAGGTCCATATTCTCTCCCCAGTAGAAGTGCGCGTAGCTGGCGAGCAGGTTATCGCTGTGGAAGAAAGGGGTTGGGGCGGGTTCGCCGCGCGCGTTAGTGATCTCGGCGTTTGTTGGATTCCATGGCCCGAGGGGTTCGGACAGATGAAATTCATGACCTTTTATTGCCGTGTTGCCGGTCCGGATGGTCCGGTAGCCGATTGTCAGGCGTCGGTGCGCCATGCTGGTGCTGATGTTCAGCACGGCGGCCATGGGATACTCCTGTCCCTTGTCGTCCACGATGCTCCGGCCGAGATACATCATGCCTCCGCATTCGGCGATGATCCTGCCGCCCGTGCTGGCATAGGCGCTGATCTGCCGGAGCATATCTTTATTTTCGGATAGCTGTTGCAGGTAGAGTTCGGGATAGCCTCCGGGGAGGTAGAGCAGGTCGGGCCGGAAGGGGAACTCCTTGTCGTGGACAGGGCTGAAGTACGTTATCTGGCCCCATTGACCCAGGCGGTGGACGTTGACGGCATAGACGAAATGAAAGGCTTCGTCGCGGGCGATGAGTATTCTTTTTTGAGGCTTGGGAGATGGAGAGGTTTTTTGGGGGGGTGGTGCCGGCGCTCTTGTAACGGCCAGGAGGGTGTCCAGGTCGATATGTCTTTCGACGTGCCCGGCTGCTGCTGTGATCGTGGCTTCGGTGTTTGCGGTGTCGAGCCCGAGGTGGCGTTCGGGGATGCGCAGGTCTTCATTCGCGGGCAGATAGCCGAGCGGCTTTATCCCGATGTCTTCACAGGCTTCGACTAGCAGCCGGTAGTGGGCCGCGTGGTCCACAAAATTGAAGATGACTCCGGCGACCTTGAGGCGGGCGTCGAAGTTTTTTAATCCATACAGTATGGCGGCGGCGGAGTAGGCCATGGCCTTTGCGTCGAGGACGAGCACGACCGGGATGTCGAGCAGGCGGGCTATGTCGGCGCTGCTGCCCTCGTCCTTTATCGATCCGTCGAACAGGCCCATGACGCCTTCGGTGATGGCGATATCGGCGCTGGCTGCGTGCTGGTCGTAAAGGTTTTTGATGTGAGCGTCGCTCATCATGAAGCGGTCCAGGTTGAAGCTGTCGCGTCCGGCGGCCGTGCGATGGTGGATGGGATCGATATAGTCTGGTCCGCATTTGAAGGGCTGAACCGTGTAGCCCCTGTTCCGAAAGGCTCTCAGCAATCCGAGGGTGACTATCGTTTTGCCGGATCCACTGTGGGGGGCGGATATTAGAAACCGGGAATTCATGACCGGAAGATACGGAATAGGTAATATCTACTACTTTTGTGTCCACAACTATGGAGTATTCGGTCAAGATATATTCACGGATCGGAGAGCTGATGCAGGGTTTTTTGCCCGATGCCTCCACCTTTCTCGTCAGCGGACTCCCCTCGCGCATCTTCTTTTCGGAGGCAGTGCTGGACCCAAGGGGCGTGCCCAATGTGGTGCCGAAGGGGAAGACCTGCCAGGGGGCCTTGCCGCCCAAGGCGCGGAAGGCGCTGGCGCTATTTTTACAAGAGTTCGCCCCCGTCATTACTCCCGGTCTTTCGATCCGTCTCCAGTCGAATATCCCGGCGGGAAAGGGGCTTTCATCGAGCTCTGCGGATATCCTGAGCGTGCTTTATGTCGTCAACGACTATCTGCAGACCCATGCCAGGGCGGAGGATATGTACCGGATCGCCGCGGCGATAGAGCCAACCGATCCCTGTCTGTCCGAGGATATCGTCCTTTTCAGGCAACGGCAGGGTGTGGTAGACCGTTACCTTTCTTTGCCTCCGCTGTCGATCCTCTATTTCGACGCCGATCCTGCCCGGCAGATAGAGACTATGCACGTTAAGCGGCAGTGGTCCAACGGGGTAGGGACATTTTTTGGCTGGCTGCTCAAGAGGTTTTTGGGCGCGGCAGAGGCGGGGGATTATGTCCGGCTGTTCGACTGCGTGAGCTATAGTGCGGAGTATAATCAGCGGGAGATCGCGATACCCCGTTTTGGCGAGTGGTACGGGCTGGCGCGTGAGACGCAGTCGGCTTTGATGGTCGCGCATAGCGGTACGATCGCGGGTCTGCTGACCAGGCCCGAGCAGGCGGCCGGGCTGCGGGCGCGGCTGGAGCGTTCGCTTGACACGCCTGTTTATTTTGAAGAATATAGACATTGACAGGACTATGGCTTCCATTATGTTTGTTGGTACGGCTTCCGATGTTGGCAAGAGCGTCATCACCGCGGGTATGTGTCGCATACTCCGGCAGGACGGCTATCGTCCTGCGCCCTTCAAGGCGCAGAACATGTCGCTCAACAGCTATGTCACTCCTGACGGGCTGGAGATCGGCAGGGCGCAGGCCGTCCAGGCGGAGGCCGCGGGTATTCCCTGCCAAAGCGATATGAACCCGGTGCTGCTGAAGCCCACCGGGGATACCCAGGCGCAGCTGGTGTTGCACGGGAGACCGGCGGGGAATCAGTCGGCGTGGGATTATTTTATGGGCCGCGATCGGGAGGCGCTGTGGGAGGAGGTGAAGGGGGCGTATGACCGGCTGGCCCTGGCGTATGATCCCGTCGTGCTGGAGGGGGCGGGTTCAATTTCCGAGATGAATCTTTGGCGACGGGATATCGTCAATATGCGGATGGCCCTGCATGCGCGCGCGGATGTTTATCTGATAGCAGATATCGACAGGGGTGGGGTGTTCGGAAGCGTTTATGGAACCCTGGCGCTATTGCCGCCTGAGGAGAAGGCGCTGATACGCGGGGTGCTGGTCAATAAGTTTCGCGGCGATGGGCGGCTTTTTGAAGATGGCCGGAGGCAACTGGCGGACCTGGCGGGTGTGCCGGTCGTGGGGGTGCTACCTTTTTATAAAGACATTCATATCGAGGAAGAGGATTCGGTGGCGTTGGGGCAGCGGGTTGTTTTTCCGCGGCCCGGGGCTTTTAATATTGCTGTTCTGGCGCTGCCGCATCTGTCGAATTTTACCGATTTTTCGTGGATCGAGCGAATGGGATCGCTGCACGTATACTATACCGATGACCCGGCGCAGCTGGCGGGGGCGCAGCTGATCATTCTTCCGGGAAGCAAGAATACGATCGACGATCTGTTGTATATCCGCAGCCGGGGTGTGGACAGGGTCGTGGTGGATGCTTTTCGGGCGGGTATCCCGGTGGTGGGTATTTGCGGCGGCTATCAGATAATGGGCCTGACGATCGCCGATCCCTATGGGGTGGAAGGGGCCGTGAGGACGGTCGAAGGACTGGGTATTTTGCCGGTGCATACAGTATTGGAGAAGGAGAAGACGACTGTACGGCGGCGGTATGCCTTTGGGAGTGCGGATGGGCCCGTCTGCGAGGGCTATGAGATCCATATGGGGAAGACGATGGCCGTCGGTGGTGAGCGTCCTTTGAATTATGTAGGGGACGGATCGGACGGGTATCGGATCGGCCCGGGGTGCTGGGGGACTTATATGCACGGGATACTGGACAACCGGGCGGTGGTGGAAGAGCTGCTTGCGGCCGCAGGGGGGTCGGGGCTGGAGCTGAGGTGGTTTGACTATAAGGGCTATAAAGAAGAGCAGTATGACCGGCTGGCAGCGCATATTCGCGCCCATATCGATATGGAATGGATCTATCGGAATCTGCAGATGCAAAAACGTTGACTATGCTTGAAGGACACGGCGATGATGCCTGGAAATATAGTGTGCCCATAAAGGCTGATTTCAGCTCGAACGTATGGTATGGTGAGCTCGATGAGGGGTTGAGGGAGGAGGTATGCTCCCGGGTGGGCTCTGTGACGCACTATCCGGAGGTAGACGGCAGGACTGTTCGCGGGTTGGCTGCTGCGGCTTTTGGCGTTTTGCCTGAGCAGGTGCTGGTGACGAATGGGGCGACGGAGGCGATCTACCTGGTGGCGCAGCTTTTTGCGGGCGGGTCGGCGACGATACTGGCGCCGGCTTTTGCGGAGTATGAGGATGCGTGCAGGATGCATGGGATGCAGGTGAGGATCGTTGCCTGGCCGGGGACTCCTGGTGAGGGGTTTGGGACGGATCTGGTGTTCATCTGTAATCCGAATAACCCGACCGGTCTGGCGTTGCCGTTAGATGATCTGTTGCGGATGGTCCAGGGGGAACCGGGGGTGTTGTTTGTGGTGGATGAGTCTTATATTGAGTTTGCTGCGTCTACGGCTAGCGTGTTGCATGCGTTGCCGGTGAACGTGCTTGTTCTTCGTTCGCTGACCAAGAGCTGCCGGATACCGGGGCTTAGGGTCGGGTTTGTCATGGGGCAGGAAGAGCGGGTGAGGCAGCTGCAGCGGCTGAAGATGCCCTGGTCTGTCAACCAGCTGGCGCTAGGGGCGGCGGAGTATATTTTTCGCCACCGGGACCGGTTTGTATTGCCGTTGGGACGGCTGCTTGCGGAGACGGCAGTGTTCCGGTCGCAGCTGAGCAGCGCTACGGGGTGGAGGGTTCATGACGGCGATACGCATTATTTTTTGATGGAGACGCCGGCGGCGTTTACCGCGGGGCAGCTGAAGCTGCGGCTGGTGGAGGAATGGGGGCTGCTTATCCGGGACGCGTCGAATTTCAGGGGGCTGGGTTCGCAGCATTTCCGGGTAGCCTGTCAGGCTCCCGGCGACAATCAACTATTAATAGAAGCCTTATTACAATGCAGCCAGACTGGTCTTTGATCATTCCATTGCTGGTGGGGTATGTGGCCGACCTTCTGCTGGGGGATCCCAGCGGCTGGCCGCATCCGATAAGACTATTTGGCTGGCTCATCCAAAGAGGGGAGGACTCTCTCAACAGGGGGAGGTTCCGGCTCGTAAGGGGTATGTTACTGACCCTGGTGCTGGTCGGGGGTGTTTATGGGCTTTGTTTTTTTATTGACGGGTTGTTGCGTCATCTTTGGATGCCCGGGTATTATCTGTTCAGCAGCGTGCTTGTCTTTTTTGCGCTGGCGAACAGGACGTTGTTGCAGGAGGGGCAGGCGGTGTTCGACGAGCTGGACGGGCGGGGCGTGGAGGCCGGGCGGCGGCGTCTGGCCTGGATCGTAGGAAGGGATACGGGGCAGCTGTCGGCGGCGCAGATCAGGCTGGCGGTGCTGGAGTCGATGTCGGAGAACCTCAGCGATGGCGTGGTTGCGCCGTTGTTGTATTATGCGATAGGAGGCGTGCCGGCGATGATGGCCTATAAGATGGTCAATACTTTGGATTCGATGATCGGGTACAAACGGGAGCCTTATCGGCTGTTCGGACGGTTTGCGGCCCGTCTCGATGATCTGGCCAACTATGTTCCCGCCAGGATCACGGCTTTGCTGATGGTACTGGTGACGGGCAGCTGGCGCGGTCTGTGGTATCTATTCCGGTATGGGCATGCGCATTCCAGTCCGAATGCGGGTTACCCGGAGTCGGCCCTGGCCGGGATCATGCATTGCCGGTTTGGTGGGCCCAATACCTATAAGGGAGTGCTGGTGGTAAAGCCCTATATTGGCGAGCGGTACAGGGAGATCGGGCATCGGGAATTTGATTTTGTACGGTATATTAACCATGCGGTAACCGTTGTCACGGTTGTCGGCATAATTTATTTTTATGTTAGACGGTAAAAGCTTTACGCCTTCAGAGGCGGCTGTGCTGGAGGAGATCATCCGGATGCGTCGCGATGTGCGGGGACAGCGGTTTACGGATCGTCCGTTGGATGATGGCACGGTCGACCGGATGTTGTCGGCTGCTCTGCACGCTCCTTCGGTTGGTTTTTCGCAGCCCTGGGAGTTTGTATTGATAAGGGACAGGGAGCTGCGTCTTCGGGTGAAGAAGAGTTTTGACGAAGAGAATGAGAAAGCTATTCGGTTGTTCGAGCAGCGGCAGAAGGAATACGCGCGGCTAAAGCTGGAAGGAATATTGGACGCGCCGCTGAATATAGCGGTGTTCTACAGAGAATCACAGGAGCGGGTATTGGGGCAGACATCGATGGGGGAGATGGGTTTGTACAGCGTGGTGTGCGCGGTGCAGAACCTCTGGCTGATGGCGAGGGCGCTCAACGTCGGGGTGGGCTGGGTCAGCATTCTGGACCCGGAGAAAGTGTCTCGCATACTCGATGCGCCGGCGGGTCGCAGGCTGGTAGCGTATTTGTGTGTGGGCCATACCGATGGATTTTATTCGCAGCCGGAGCTGGAGCTGTTGAAGTGGGAGCAACGGAAAGACCGGCAGTCGGTTGTCATCCTTGAAAAATACGGGGGATGAAAAGACGTATATTCGCGCCATGAAGTATTCGCAATGGATCGGTGTGGCGGCGGCGCTGGTGCTTATCGGCGCCTGCTGGCTGCCTTGGGCCTATTACCCTGA
>Ga0207695_10000446_pt1 | contig 90493 bp, 67 predicted proteins | sample KBSC54metaG_FD_184354 | JGI IMG/M metagenome (GOLD analysis project Ga0207695, IMG submission 184354) | Corn rhizosphere microbial communities from Kellogg Biological Station, Michigan, USA - KBS C5-4 metaG (SPAdes) (version 2) | ecosystem: Host-associated > Plants > Roots > Rhizosphere > Soil... | reverse complement strand
CGATCTGGTCAAATTCCACAACGGGTTTTTGTTGTTCGTTTTCCATGATCATGAGGTTTCCTTTAAGTTACGAATTCTCCTCATTTTCATGCCCCTGTGTGTTTTAATTAATCATGGTGGCTTCATACTATAAAAATATCGAAAATGATCTAGAAACTGACGATCTGTATAAAGGGCCTGAGACCGATGATGACCTTTGATTTCCAGGGGATCACGGGGTCGAGGCTATCCGGCGTCAGATAGAGGACCAGCAATATCAGCATAGGGAAGAGGGAAAAGACGAAGGAGGGAGCCCAGACGTGAAACGGGATATTCCATCCTGCGGCGGGTCCCGAGCTGATCATCCCTGCGAGGGGGTAGGCGATGAAGGGGCCACCGATGATCGTGAACAATATGAAGAAGAACCAGTTCCTGCTTAGCACCAGGCGGTGCTTCAGGGTCAGCAGGAGAGCGGTCTCCTGTTCGATCTCGCAGAGCTGTTGTCTGTAAAATGTCCTGACAGCGGACCTGTAGAATTGTTCGAAGTCCTCTCCTTCTTCCAGGTTCTGCTCGATGATGACACAGACATGGTCGAGCAGGTCATACCGGAGACTTTCCGTCCCGATGCCGCCTGCCTCGAGGTCGTGGAGGATGAAATCGATCTGCTGGTCGCTAATGGAATACATCAGGCAATTCTGGGTTTAATGTCTAATAAGGAAACCATCGTCTCGATAAAGCTTGCCAGCTCCTTTACCTTCTCCTTGGCCCTGGTCTTCCCGGTCGGGCTCAGGCTGTAGTATTTCCGGACCCTTTTGCCGATGAACTCGGTCTCGGTCGTTACAAGGCCGTCGGCCTCCAGCGCGTGCAGCGTAGGATAGAGCGCCCCCTCGGTGATCTGGATCCTGTCCATGGTCAATTCTTTTACCCTCTGCGTGATCTCGTATCCGTACATCTTCTTGTTGTCGGCCAATAACTTGAGTATAATGGTCTTTAGTGTTCCTTTTAACAGTTCGGTGGAGTACATCATGCTGTAAAGATTAAATAATCCTATTCAAATATACATAGGAATTGGATGTATTTCGCTGCCATTCGGATGCCGGGATCAGAATCCCATTTCCCCTTCCAGTGGCGCACCGTCGTCGCACGCCTTGTCGATCAGGCCAACGAGCTTGTCGAGGTCGAAGGGTTTTTCAATAAAATAGTCGGCGCCTGCTGCCTCTGCGAGTTCTGCTACGTTGCGGTTGGCGCTGAAGAAGACGATGGGCAGGTCCTTAAGGCCCGGAGAAGCCTTTATGTCCCGGGAAGCCCTGATACCTCCAAGGGGTGGTATCTTGTTGTCCATTAGTATCACGTCCGGTGAAAAAGAAGATATCCTGCTAATGATCTCCTCGCAATTGCTTTGTGCAAGCACCTCGAAGCCGTTTGCTTCGAGCACTATCGTGCATACTTCGAGAATGTCCTCGTCGTCGTCAAATATCAATACCCTTTTTTTCATTCGGGATCTTTTAATCCGGGAATTTACCTCTTTGTTTGGATAAATAGGCTACATTGTATGACTAACCCTCGAATTCGGCCGGTTTTAAGGCAAAATTTCAAAACACTTACCATGGCGCTAGACATTACAAAGATCTTGAAGTCCAAGAGAAAAATTCTTTTTGAAGTGTGGATGCAGAACCAACTGTCCAGCGATGGTCTACGGGAGGACCTGATGACGAATGAAGATTTGCGGTCGCAGTCCGAAGAACTGATCAGTGCGTTATTGCAAACCATGACGCCGGAGAACCTCAACAACGGAAACGCGGCTTCGTTCGATCCGGTCCTGGAAATATTATCCGGTATAGCTATGATCAGGGCGCGTCAGGGGTTCAACCCGCGGGAGACGGGCATGTTCGTGGTCAGTCTCAAGGAGGCGCTGCTGACCTTGCTGTTGGAAGAAGCAAAGGATGATCCCAGGGCGCTTTATGAGGAGAGCGTCAAGCTGGGCAGGGTGATGGATCATTTTATCATCAACACCTTTGAGACCTTTATCAGGGGCAGGGAAGAGGTCATTCTTCGCCAGACGGATGAAATGGCGGAGATATCGACTCCGGTGATCCGTATCTGGGACGGTATTCTTGCGCTCCCGATCATCGGCACGCTGGACAGCTCGAGGACACAGATCATCATGGAAAGTCTGCTGAATGAGATCGTCGCAACGGGGAGCAGCATAGCCATTCTCGATATTTCGGGTGTGCCTGCGGTTGACTCTCTTGTTGCGCAACATCTTATAAAGACGGTCAGCGCGACCCGTCTCATGGGCGCCGAGTGTATCATCAGCGGTATTCGCCCCGAGATCGCGCAGACCATCGTGCACCTTGGCATTGACCTTGCAGACATAGTTACCAAAGCGACGCTGGCAAGCGCTTTGAAGTTTGCATTCGAAACGCTGAACTTGCAGGTAAGAAAAGGCGGTGCAGTCAGGAATAATTCGAATCAATAATGCTTTAAAGCTTTCGAAAATGGATAAAATCCCGATCCTGCGAATGGGCCCCTTCTTGCTGGTGACCATTCAAGTGGACCTGTATGACAGGCTGGCGCTCAACCTCGAGGCCGACCTGGTCCAGATGGTGAGCAAGACAGATGCAAGGGGCGTCCTGATCGATATCTCGGCAGTCTCCATCGTAGACTCTTTTATGGGACGTATCATCGGAAATATAGCGAATATGTCCAGGATACTCGACGCCGAGACCGTGGTGGTGGGGATGCAGCCTGCCGTAGCCATTACGCTGGTCGAGCTGGGTCTGCCGCTGAAGGGTGTGCACACCGCGCTGGACGTTGAAAAGGGGATGAATCTTTTACGTTCGAAGATAACGTTTGAAGAAGAGGAGGATGATTTAAACGAAGAAGATGATAATATCCCTATCTAAAGATGTTGTGTTGATAAAAAAAGAGCAGGATGTTGTCTTGTTCCGCAACCGTGTAAAAGAATTCGCCCAAAAGATAAAAATGGGTCTGGTGAACCAGACTAAGCTGATCACTGCTGCGAGCGAGCTGGTCCGTAATATGCTGCGCTATGCGGACGGCGGGAATATATCCATTGAGGTCGTCTCCAGGGGTCGGGAGAATGGCATCCGGCTTATATTCACAGACTCAGGACCCGGCATCAGCGATGTTCAGCTGGCGATGAGGGACGGCTATTCCACGGCGAAGAGCCTGGGATTAGGATTGCCGGGGGCCAAGAGACTGGTCAGCGACTTCAGCATTTCCAGCGAGCTTGGTAAAGGTACTGTCGTAACAATCATAAAGTGGGTAAATGGTTAATACTTCCTACAGGAGCTTCCGTGCCGACGACAGAAGCTATTTTTCGATGATAAAGAAGGATATTCATGCGGCGGTGATCGAGGCCGGGTTTGACGGGGTCAGGGCTGGCAAAGTAGATATCATTTTATCCGAGATCACCTCCAACCTGAGTAAGTACGCCACGGGGGGCGAGCTTCTGATGGGGCTGGGCAGCGATACCGGCGGAATTTATATCGAGATCATAAGCCTTGACAAGGGGCCTGGTATATCGGATATCAGCCGCGTATTGTCGGACGGCTATTCCTCTTCGAACACCCTTGGGCATGGCCTGGGCAGCATAAAAAGGCTTTCCGATCAATTCGATATTTATTCCATCAAAGACTGGGGGACCATCGTTGTTGCGAGAATTTATAAGGATGACCAACGTCATTACCAGAAGAAAAGGATGGAATGTCAGGGGCTCAATGTACCCATTCATGGAGAGGCGGTCAGCGGGGATGGTTTTTCGGTCATAGAGACAAAGGATGGGCTGCGGATACTGGTGGCAGATGGGCTGGGTCATGGTATCGAGGCTCATCGCGCAGTAAGGAAGGCCGCCGAGGTTTTTGTCACTTGTACAGAGGAAAGTCCGACGGAGGCCATCCGTTGTCTTCACGCTCAGCTGCGCAAGACCAGGGGTATTGTCGGGCTGGTCGTTTTTTTTAACAGTAAGGCCAGGACCTGGAAGACATCTGGGGTAGGTAATATCTCTGCCCGATGGATGGGTCACACCGGCACAAGGAATCACGTATCCTACAACGGTATAATCGGCTATAATATTCCGACAACTATGAACGATTCGGTCGTATCCCTTGATGAGTATCCGCAGCTGATCGCATGCTCGGACGGCATCAAGTCGCGATGGGACCTGGCGAGGTTTCCTATGATCGGTCAGCACCATGGAATGATTATTGCTTCGGCCCTCTTCAAAGAGTTTGCGAGAGGAACTGACGACACTTCCGTACTAGTGTGTAAACCGGTATAACTATGACAGAGATCACTCGGGTTTCGCTGGAGAATGAAATGGACATTGTGATTGCGCATAAGCGTATGATCAGTGTTGCGCAATTCTTTTACCTCACCCTTTCGACGCAGTCGGCCATTGCCGCGGCTGTTGCCGAGATCAGCCGGGTCGTCATCGACCGGACAGACAGCGGATGGCTGACCATTGCCGCTGAAAAAAAGGACAGCAAGCTGCTGCTGACGGGGCTTGTCAGCTATCCACCGGAGATCGATATATCCTTGACAGAGGAAGGTTTAAAATATGCCCAGATGCTTGTACCTGAGTTCCGCCAGGAGAAGGAGTCGGAGGTGACGACGATACGTATCGCTATCGGCATCCCGCGGTCCCTGAAGATCACGGATACCCGTGTGTACGAGGCGATAGATTTCTTTCGTGTAGCGCAGCCGGCGACGCCCTATGAAAAGCTGAAGGTTCGTAACAATCTCCTGAATCAGCAGGCCCTCGAAAAAGAGGAGGCGCTCAGAAACAGCCGTCTGTTGGATGAGAAGAAGAACGAGTTCATTTCCGTGGCGAGCCACGAGCTGAAGACCCCGCTGACCTCCATTGTGGCTTTTACCAAGTTAGCGCTCAATGCGGGTATGACGGAAGCATCCGGCAAGGTGGTTCGTTATCTTGAAAAGATCGATACACAGGTGCGCAAGCTGCACTTGCTGATACAGCAGCTGCTGGATATATCGAAGATCGAGTCGGGTAAGCTCGACTATGACATGCATGCGCGGGACTGGAATGACTTTATGACCGAGCTTATGCCCATTTTAGAGCACCTGGTGCCGACCCATCGGCTGTTCTGGGCGCCCTGCGCCCCGGACGTGAAGGTTAAAATGGACGATCTGCGTATGGAGCAGGTGTTGACCAATCTCGTCAGCAATGCGGCCAAATATTCCGATCCCGATACCAGGATCGATATCAACTGCAGCACCAACGATGGGGGTCTTACCATCTGTGTCCGCGATGAGGGCATCGGTATATCCAGGCAGAATATCAATCGGCTTTTTGAGAAATATTTTCGGGAAGAGACCGTCGCCGACAAATACAGCGGTTTTGGCATGGGGCTCTATATTACTTCCGGCATCGTCCATGAGCACCAGGGTTCTATCTGGGCTGAGAAGAATGCTGCCGCCGGGTCGTCCTTTTATTTTACGCTGCCGGTCAGCCAGCCAGGTTAGCAGGATGAGATATCCGAATTTCCCCATTACGGGGAATAAAACAGTCAAACAACCAATCCTCCACAGAAATAATTCAGGAACAAGGTTTGTATTGTATACAACTCATGAGCTTAAGATGGTGCTTATTATTTTTAATTCCTGGCATACAAGGGTTTGCGTATGGACAGGTCGTGCATCCGGCTGATTCCCTCAAGACGGATTCATTGCAGGCAGGCGTGCGCCTGGCGCCCCGTCCGGCAGAGGACCTCAGCAGGCAGTTCGATTTCTCCGACCTGACCCGGTCGATCCTCCATCCTCACCGCCAGGCCGATCCGACGCATAACCGGTCAGGCATTACTGTGGTACCTAATATTGCGGCCAACCCTACGATCGGGGGGCAGCTGGGTATCAAGGCCGTTGCCGGAAGGCGGCTGGGCAACGATCCAAATACCCTTTTTTCGGTGGGGGCGACATCGGCGTCCATCACGACCAAGGGGATCATCTATTTTTATATCAATCACAACCTGTTCACTCCCGGCAACAAATGGAACCTGCAAGGCAATCTGGTGGTTGCAAAGACGGTGACGCCGGACTTTGGCTATGGCATCGGACGCGGCTTCAGCGGCGGCACCAAAGAGGACTCCGTGCTGGGCGACCCTACGCATAAGGGGTATGCGATCCATTCCTATTACTACAATGTCAGGGAGAAGGTGTACAAGAACGTGGCTAAAAATCTTTTTGTCGGGGCCGGCCTGTCGTTCGAGATCAGGAGGCAGATCAATACGGGAGATACGGTCAGCAATGCGACGCCCTCCAGTGTCTATAACATCCGGCATGGATTTCCACAAGACCATTATTCGGCGAATGGCTTTCTGTTCAACATAGAATATATCACGCGGGACAATCCGAACCGGCCTTACAAAGGCATTTTTTTCGACGCAGGCGTGCGGATCAACCAGACCTGGATCGGGAGTACGAAAAATTCTGTTCAGCTGACCTCCGACTTCAGGAAATACTTCAGCCTGTCCGCCTCCAGCCCGGAATTTGTGCTTGCCTTCTGGAACTGGGGCTCCTACCTGGTCAGCGGAGAACTTCCTTACCTCGAGCTGCCGGGCACGGCCAGGGACGGGACGTTCAGGAGCGGAAGGGGCTATACGTCCCAGTATTTCAAGGGGACCCAGTTCAACGATACCGAACTTGAGCTGCGATTTCCGATACTCGCCAATAAATTCATCAGCGGCGTCACTTTCGCGAACCTTCAGACGGGGAATGACGAGCACGGCACGAAGATCTTTCAGGTGTTCCAGCCGGGCTATGGTGCGGGGTTCCGGGTACTTTTCAACAAGCATACGCGGACGAATCTCGCATTGGATTATGCATTCGGCCGATTTGGAAGAAAGGGATTTTTCCTGAACCTGAACGAGACCTTTTAGGTAAATTTACGGCGATGGCGAATCCTTATATATCTCTGCTTGGTACCGCCTGGCGGTATGCCCGGAAGGAAAGGAAGAAATATGTCCTGGTCTATTGCATGTTCATTATTGCGCATCTGACGATCTCGCTCACGCCACTGCTGTTTGGCTGGTTTGTGAGCACTATTCAGCATGATCCCGGTCGCCTTCCGCGAAACGTGCTGCTATATGCGGCTGGGTATGCGGGGATAAAGCTGGTGCAGTGGTGTTTTCATGGACCTGCCCGTATCATGGAGCGGTCGCTGGCCTTTGACCTGAGCCGGAATTTCCTCCAGGAGAAGTTTCACCAGGTGCTGCACCTGCCGGTGAAATGGCAGCAGGAGAATCACAGCGGCGCCACTATCAACCGTGTCCGTAAGGCGTACGAGTCGTTGCGTGAATTCTTTGACCGTGGTTTCATGTATGTCTATGCATTGGGGAAGTTTGTCGTGTCTGTCGTTGCTATCCTTTTGTTTTCACCGCTGTTCGGCAGTATTGCCATGGCTATGGGAATATTCACTGTATTTATTATCCGAACTTTTGACAAGCCTTTTATCAGGGCTCTGGATGAGGTGAATGAGAAGGAGCATGTGGTTTCCGCCACGCTTTTCGACAGTCTTTCGAATATTATGACGGTCATTACACTCCGGCTGGAAAAAAGTATGGAGACGGGATTGATGAACAAGGTGGGCCAGATCTTCAGACCTTTTCGTAAGAGCGCCGTTATCAATGAGTGGAAATGGTTCTGTGCGGAAATGCTCATTGTCTGCATATATGTGACCGTCGTCCTGGGCTATATCTTTCAGCACTGGGCGCCGGGAACGGACTTTTCTCTGGGCGCCCTGGTAGCGCTGGTAGCGTATATCAACCAGTTCACCAGCGTTTTCCAGGACATAGCCTGGCAGTATACGGAGATCGTTCAGTTCAATACCAATGTCCAGACGGCGTCGGTCATCAGTGAGGCGTATGCGCAGCAGCATCGTGCCGACCATCCCGAAGGTCTCCCTGATGGTTGGAAAGCCATCGAGATCAGGGGGCTTAATTTTTCCTATCATGAATCCTACGATACGACCCGCCGCGCCCAGAGCCTGCACGACCTGCGGCTAAGCATCCGACGTGGAAAGCGGATTGCGCTGATAGGGGAGAGCGGCAGCGGCAAGAGCACGCTGCTGGCATTGCTCCGGGGGCTTTATATCCCCGAGCCCGGGTGGCAGCTGGACGTCGACGGCAAGGGCGAGACGCTGGAGGAGCTGAACGAGACCGTTACCCTTTTCCCACAGGAGCCGGAGATCTTTGAGAATACGCTGGCCTATAATATCACGCTCGGGCTTCCATTTTCCGAAGAGGAGATCATGCAGGTCTGCGAAAGCGCTCATTTTACGGATGTCATCCAGCAGCTGCCCCAGGGGCTGGAGTCTGATATACGGGAAAAGGGGGTCAATCTTTCCGGCGGTCAAAAGCAGCGGCTGGCCCTGGCCCGGGGGATACTTGCGGCGCGCGACAGTGACCTGGTCCTGCTCGACGAGCCAACCAGCAGCGTAGACCCCCGTACCGAAGCGCTTATCTATGAGGGACTCTTCAGGGCGTTCTCGGACAAGGCGATCATCTCTTCCATCCACCGTCTCCATCTTCTTGCCCGGTTCGACTATGTATATGTGCTGCACCAGGGCCGAATCATCGACGAGGGAAGTTTTGAGTGGTTAAGAGACAATAGCCCTGCTTTTCAGGAGATGTGGCGTCACCAGAAAGAGGAAAGCAGGATGGATGTATAGGTTATTTTTCGTATATTAGGATACTCCTGCTGAGGAGCCGTTGGAAGCGGCTCGCCGCTAGTCTCACCTCAAAAGCGATCCAATATGAGAAAGTATCTTTTTCTGTGCGGGGTTATTCTGTTATTACAGACCGGTGGAGTAAAGGCCCAGCAAATATGGGTAGGCCTTAAAGGTGGCCTCAGCATTCCCAATATCCGTGGCGGTAATGACGAACTTTCGAAAGGGTATACTTCCCGTCTGGCGGCGAATTTTGGCGTGCTTTCGGAGTTTCAGCTTCACAAGCAGCTGTCTTTACAGGTGGAGCTGAACTATGCCGGCCAGGGCGGTCAGCGAAAGGGCATGCAGCCCATTACCGATCTGCCAGCCGAGTTGCAGGCCCTCGTGCCTCCGGGGCAGTATCTGTATGCGAACTTTAAGAACAAGGCGATCCTCGACTATCTCGAGCTGCCGATAATGGCCAAATACAGCTGGGGCAGGCGATTCCCGTTCTATGTGAATGCCGGCCCCTACGTAGGCTATCTGCTGCACGCGAAGGAAAAGACCAGCGGCACGAGCGCTATTTATGCTGACAGCCAGGGGCAGGAGCCACTGGCCATTCAGGGGCAGCCTATTCCTCCGCAGTCCTTTGATGCAACTACCGACGTGACCTCCAGCATCCGGCGCTGGAATGTCGGCATTACGGGCGGAGTGGGCATAGCATGGGCTGTCACGCCGAAGAATAAACTATTCTTCGATGCCCGGTTCGAATACGGGATTATCAATATCCAGCGCTATAAACAGGACGGAAGCAACAATACCGGCAATGTCCTGCTGTCGCTGGGGTATGCAATAGGTATCTAGGCCAGCATCTATGCGAGCTCCGCAAGCTCGAGACTTTTCCTTTTTTGCTGCTGTACCTGCGCTTCTTCAAGGATCGGCTCGGGCAGGAGCACCAGCGAGGTGTTGTTCTCTTTCCACCAGCTGCCTTCCTTTATCTCGCGGAAATGGATAACGCCAACCAGGTATTTGCGGTCGCTGTCTGCGTGCCATTCCTCAATCCATTCGAAGCGCTCTCTGGGGATATATTTCCAGGCGTCAAAGCTGAAGTATGCCCGGACATAGAAGTCATCGGTCAGCTCGTGCGGGGTATGGTGATAGAGCTTTTTATATTCGTACCTGTACTGGTAGCGCAGGGCCGACAGGTCGCTCAATACTGCTGAGGCAGTTGGGAAGGAGCCTGCGCCTTTGCCATAGAAGAATTGTTTGTCCGCAAAGCCGCTTTCGATCACCACGCCGTTGTATTCATTTTTTACAAAGGCCAGGTGGTCGTCCTGTTTGATGAACTGGGGGAGGACGAAGGCGGCTACCTTGCCATTGTCCAGCTTCTTGGCCTGGGCTACCAGCTTGATGTCGAAGTGCTTTTCCCGGGCGACGTCTGCGTCCCTTCCCTGCACGAACTGGATGCCACTGAACACCAGGTTCTCAGGCTTTTCGATGATCCCGTAGGCGTGTGTCAGCAGAAAGCTCCATTTATTGACGGCATCGTACCCTTCGACGTCCAGGGATGGGTCGCTTTCGGCGAATCCAAGCTCCTGGGCCAGCCGGAGCGCTTCGCGGAAGCCGAGCTTCTCTTCGAACATCTTGGTGAGTATGAAATTGGTGCTGCCGTTGACGATCGCCTTGATGGAATGGAGCAGGTCGTTGTCGTAGTATTCTTCCAGGTTGCGAATGACGGGGATGGAAGCACAGGCTGCTGATTCGTACAGGAAAGATTCTCCGGTACGTTGCTGCAGCTCAAGCAGCTCGGGCAGGTGTTCGGCTATCATTTTTTTACTTGCGCTGACTACGGACTTGCCGTTCTTCAGCGCCGTCGATACGATCTCGAATGCTGGTCCGGACTCGTTGATCACCTCAACCACGACATTGATGGAAGGGTCATTGAGGATGGCGTTCCTGTCGGTGGTGAACAGGTCTTCCGGAGCCCCACGTCGTTTGCCGGGATTCTTGATACATACTTTTTTGATAGTTGCATTGAAGGAAGGCTTCTGCTGCAATATTTTGTAGAGGCCTTCCCCTACTACGCCAAACCCAAAGAGCCCGATGGTAAGCTGCTTGTGTGTTTCCATTGTTGTTGATATATGTTTTATTTTGATATAACAGTAGCGGCCCTGATTGGTTCAGCCAGCTTGCCGTTGAGCCCGGGTGTCAGCAGGCCGAGGCTGCGTTTGGCCTCTATTTTGTCCAGCGTGGCCCGCAGGTCTTCGATAAGGTCTTCGGCATCTTCCAGTCCTATCGACAGGCGGATCAGGCTGTCCTTGACTCCCGCGGCCTTGCGCCGGTCGGCGGGAATCGTCTTGTGCGTCATCTGGGCGGGGTGAGACACCAGGCTTTTGATGCCGCCCAGGCTTTCCGCGAGCTTGAACAGTGAGGTCGATGTCACGAAGTCGTTGGCGGCCTCGATGGTATCGAGCTTCAGGGAGAAGGAAACGATGCCTCCGAAGCCTTTTGACTGCGACGCGGCGATGGCGTGTCCCGGGTGCGTGGCCAGTCCCGGATAGTGTACTTTGTCCACTGCAGGGTGCTGCTCGAGGAAGGCAGCCACGGCCTTTGCGCTGGCGCTGTGCTGGCGAACACGCAGGTGCAGTGTCTCGATGCCTCTTATCAGCAGCCAGCTGTCGAAGGGCGCGAGTATGGCGCCGCTGGCGTTCTGCAGGAATTTTACCTTTTGTCCCAGCTCAGGGTCTGCCGTTACCACCAGACCGGCGATAAGGTCGCTGTGTCCGCCGAGGTATTTGGTGCCTGAGTGAACGACGATGTCGGCGCCGAGCAGCAGGGGTTGCTGGAGGGCAGGGGAGGCAAAGGTATTGTCAACGGCGAGCCAGCATTTGTGGGCTTTGGCGATCTTCGAAATGGCCCGGATGTCCGTGATCTTCAGCGTCGGGTTGGTCGGGGTTTCGAGCCAGATCAGCCTGGTCTTTGGCGTCAGTGCATTGAAAACCGCCGACGGGTCTGAGGTGTCGACGTAGTTGACGGTGATGCCGAATTTTTTGTACACCTGTTCAAAGAGCCGGAAGGCGCCGCCGTAAATATCGTCTACTGCGATGATCTCGTCTCCCGATTGCAGGAGCTTGAGCACTGCGTCGATGGCAGCCAGTCCGCTGGCGAATGCTGCGCCGGTGCTGCCGCCTTCCAGCTGGGCAACGAGGCTTTCCAGTGTGGCGCGTGTGGGATTGCCTGTGCGGGCATAGTCATAACCCTTGTTGACTCCGGGCGCCTCCTGTACAAATGTGGAAGTCTGATAAATGGGTACTGAGACCGCGCCGGTCAGAGGGTCGACAGGAATGCTGTGAATGAGTTGTGTTGTCGCTTGCATGATAAACAAATTTTAATAGTTACTAAAAAATGTTCAGCGACACCACTTACCAAGGCCATCAGAGGAGTCTGCTTCACCGGGGGCGTCGACTCACTCCGGCAGGCAAAAAAAAACTCTTCTGATTCGTCAGAAGAGCTTTGAATATAGTTGATGCAATATTGTCAAGCTGGAGTCTGACTTATCTGTCCCGATAGTCCATCGGGATGGAGTTGGCACCTTACAGCCACTTTTGAGAGTGGATGCAGGTTGTCAAGGCTTCTTCGGGCCATTTCCCTCAGCCTTTCTTGATAAGAGATGTTGTAAGAACTGGCGCAAATATAGGACGCATTGTTCCATATTTCCAAATCCGCTACCGGATTTTTGTCCGGCCCCGTTTGGGATGGCCTGTTAACGGCCTGATAATCAAAAGATAATGAACGAGTATCGTCGGGTCCGGGGAAAGTGAGAGTTGCCGTAAGGCTCTCTGCTGAAGTATCTGGAATAAGAAGGCGAGGCATATCTTCAACTACAGATAACAGTTAGTGGTTCCGGTTCGATCCGGATACGGTCAACGTATCGGATAAACGAAGTTTGGATCAGTGACCGGGTAAGAAGGTTCTGGCGGTGGAAGATGAGCCGGTTAACATGATGTTAATATGAGAAGATGAAAATGGCGATCGTGTCGCTGCCTGCAACGATCAATCCGTTCATGGTATTTGTGAATTTCAACATGCCGCCTTAACCGGGCAATAACAGGATTTTGGAACGGTTTTTGGCAACCATCCTCTACACGATGGTGTATCTCTATCCATAAACTACACAACATGAAAACGGTAACCAAATGGCTGACAGCTGCAACCAGCGTCGCGGCCGTACTTGTATTCTTTGCATGTAACAAGAGTAATTCCTCTAATTCCAATCCCAGCGTTCCTCCCGGACAGTCACGTCTTTCGTTATACATGATGGATGGTCCGGTCCAGTTCACAAAAGTTCTTATTGATATCCGGCAGGTAGCAGTAGAGATCGATACTGCCAGCAAGCAGAGCGATGATGACCGTGATGACGAGTGGGATGACGACTATTGTGGCTGGCATCGTGACAAGGATCACAAGTCGGTCATCTGGGATACGCTGGGCATCAAGCCAGGTGTATACGATCTTCTCCAGCTGCGTAATGGCGCCGACACTCTGCTGGCAGCCGGGAATTTCCCCAGCGGCAAGATCCTGAAGGTTAAGATAACGCTCGGTTCGGACAACACGATCTATACGGACAGTGCGACCAAATATCCGTTGGAAGTGTTTGGCCCCAATCCTTATTTCACGGTGAATGTCAGCCGGATCAATGTTGCGTCTGCCAGCAGCAACGAGTTCAAGCTGTGGCTTGATTTCAATCTGTCCAGGTCGGTATTCTTCTGGAATGGCGAGTTCCTGTTGAAGCCTTATCTGGTCGTGTTCAACGATCAGGTGATGTCCAAGATCAAGGGACAGGTGCTGCCTGAAGGCGGAGCCGCTCTTATTACTGCGATCACCGGAACAGATACACTGTACGCTATACCGTTCGACGAGGGCAACTATCAGTTCCGCAATGTGCCTGCCGGGACTTACTCCATTAGTTTTAAAGGACGTAATGGCTACCAGGATACAACGGTGACAAATATCAAGGTCGACTCGATGAAGGTCGTTACCGTGCCGACGGTGAAACTTCATAAATAGTTCATCCATAATCATTTAGCCTCCCGAATAGCTAAGACACGCGTCTTAGCTATTTTTTTTAGTAACTTGCGGATATATGGAAGAGAGCATCGAAGTATCCGGGGCCCGGGTACACAATCTGAAGAACATCGACATCCGCATCCCGAAAAACCAGCTGGTGGTCATTACAGGCATCAGCGGCAGCGGCAAGTCATCTCTGGCGTTTGATACGATCTATGCTGAAGGTCAGCGAAGGTATATGGAAAGCTTTGGCGCCTATGCGCGTCAGTTCATTGGTGACATGGAGAGGCCTGACGTGGATAAGATCACGGGGCTCAGTCCTGTTATTTCCATCGAACAGAAGACGACCAATAAGAATCCGCGCAGTACTGTCGGCACGGTCACTGAGATATATGATTTCCTTCGTCTTCTTTTTGCCCGTATTGGAGAGGCCCACTCCTATAACACCGGCAAGAAAATGGTGAAGTTCAGTGAGGAAGAGATCGTGGACAACGTTTTTAAAAAATTCAAGAACAAGAAAATATCCATTCTGGCGCCGCTGGTGCGTGGACGCAAGGGGCACTATCGTGAGCTTTTCGAGGATATCCGAAAGAAAGGTTATCTGAAGGTGCGTGTCGACGGGGAGGTTAAGGATCTGGCTCCGAAGATGCAGGTCGACCGTTATAAGATACACGATATAGAGGTGGTTATCGACAGGCTGGCAGTTACGGAGGACATGAAGGTGAGGCTTGGACAAAGTGTCCAGAAGGCCCTGCAAATGGGCAAGGACCTTCTGTTCCTCCTGCTGAATGACGACAACCGGGTATTGCAGTACAGTAAACAGCTGATGTGCGAGGATACGGGTATCAGCTATGAGGAGCCTTCGCCCAATAGTTTTTCCTTTAACTCGCCCTATGGCGCCTGCCCTACCTGCAAGGGCCTCGGGGCTGTATACCAGATAAGCATGGATGCGATCATCCCTGATGCGACGAAGAGCATCAACGAGGGCGGGATCGAGCCACTCGGGGAAGAGCGAGAAGCGTATATGTTCCGGCAGGTCCAGCAGCTGGCGAAGAAGAACAAATTCAGTCTGGACATGCCGATCAAAGACATGCCGAAGAAGGCGCTCAACCTTGTGCTCTACGGCACGGAAGCGGGCGAGACCTCGCTGGATCTGGACTATGACGAGAGTGCGGCTCCGGGGCAGATGTACGCTGCCGAGTATGAAGGGGTGATCAATGCGCTGAAGCGCTGGTTCTCCGGCGGGACCACCGATGCGCTCCGCGAGTGGGTCGAGCGGTTTATGGAACTCAGGACCTGTGAAACCTGTGGCGGCACGCGTCTTCGTAAGGAAAGCCTCTGGTTCACTGTCGCTGAGAAGAACATTGCCGAGCTCAGCGCCATGAACCTCAACAAGCTGGTCGACTGGTTCGACGGAGTGGAGAAGAAGCTGAGCAACAAACAGAACATCATTGCGAAAGATATACTGAAGGAGATCAGGGAACGGCTGCGATTCCTTTCCGATGTCGGGCTTACCTATCTTACGCTCAACCGGGCGTCCCGGACCCTTAGCGGTGGCGAGTCGCAGCGTATACGGCTGGCGACGCAGATCGGTTCGCAGCTGCAGGGCATCACCTATATTCTGGACGAGCCGAGCATCGGTCTTCACCAGCGTGACAACCACCGGCTGATAGAGGCGCTGAAGAATCTGCGCGATATCGGCAACAGCGTCCTGGTCGTGGAGCACGACAAGGACATCATGTTGGCGGCAGACTATCTTGTGGATATCGGGCCGAAGGCCGGTTTTCATGGCGGCCGTGTGGTTGCCCAGGGGCGTCCGCCTGCTTTGCTGAAGCTGGACACGCTGACATCTTCCTATCTCAATGGTCATCGTAAGATCGAGGTGCCGGCGGAAAGGAGAAAGGGCAATGGCAAGTTCCTGGAGCTGAAAGGCGCGAAGGGCAATAACCTGAAGAATGTCGACGCCAAATTTCCTCTGGGCAAATTGATCGTCATCTCAGGCGTGAGCGGCAGCGGGAAGAGCACGCTGATCAATGAAACGCTCTACCCCATTCTCAGCAAGCACGCCTATGGCTCGAGGGTGACCCCGCTGGAATATAAAAGCATTAAGGGGCTGGAGAATGTCGACAAGGTTATCGAGATCGACCAGTCGCCCATCGGACGTACGCCGCGCAGCAACCCGGCGACCTATTGCGGGTTCTTCACTGATATACGTACGCTTTTTGCCTCTGTGCCTGAGGCGAAGATCAGGGGCTATAATGCGGGGCGGTTTTCCTTTAACGTAAAGAGCGGCCGCTGCGACGTCTGTGAAGGCGGGGGGATGCGCGTGATAGAGATGAATTTCCTCCCGGATGTATATGTTCACTGCGAAAAGTGCAATGGCAAGCGTTATAACCGCGAGACCCTGGAGATCCGTTACAAGGGGAAGTCGATCAGCGACGTGCTGGATATGACCGTAGACGAGGCCGTAGAGTTCTTCCAGAATGTGCCGTATCTCTATCGCAAGATAAAGGTGCTGCAGGAGGTAGGGCTGGGGTACATCACGCTGGGGCAGTCGGCTGTAACTCTTAGTGGTGGCGAGGCCCAGAGGGTCAAGCTGGGGACGGAGCTCGGCAAGAAGGATACCGGCAAGACCTTCTATATCCTCGACGAGCCGACTACGGGTCTGCATTTTGAGGACATCCGTCATCTGCTGGACGTGCTCAACAAATTAGTCGACAGGGGCAATACCGTCCTGGTCATTGAGCACAACCTGGATGTGATCAAGGTGGCGGATCATATCATCGATCTCGGTCCCGAAGGCGGGGACGGTGGCGGAAGGATACTTTTTGAGGGCACGCCGGAAGAGCTGGTAAAGAACAGGGAAAGCTTTACAGCAAAATTTTTGAAGGACGAACTAAAAGGATAAGGAAAGATGGAGCGTATTATAATCGACATGGATGAGGTTATTGCCGATCCGATGGGTGAAATGATCGAATGGTATCGTAAAGAGCATGGCGGGGATGTTGATTTTGACAAGATGGACGGCAGCTGGCTAAAGGGATTTCCGGAGAAGGATCAGGCGATGGTGCTCGAGCGGCTGAAGTCGCCGGGTTTCTTCCGGCATCTTCCCGTCATGGAGGACAGCCAGGATGTGCTGCGCGAGCTGAATAAGCGCTACGAAGTATTCATCGTCTCGGCGGCGATGGAATTTCCCAATTCCTTAAAGGACAAGCTGGACTGGCTGGCGGATCATTTTCCCTTCCTGAACTGGCGGCAGATAGCGCTGACCGGTAGTAAGGACCTGGTATTCGGGGACTATATGATCGACGATCACGTAAAGAACCTGAAGGGATTTAAAGGGAAGCCCTATATGTATACTGCGGCCCACAATTTGGACGTCACTGGTTATGACAGGATCAATAACTGGAAGGAGGCGGCGGAGATCTTTTTGAAGTAGGGAGGATCCTGGTAGCGGGATCCAATAAGCGGTAGCAGGGAGTGATCAATAAAATCTTTCGTTTGTAAAGGGTACCTTAATAGGGAACGGATCAGGTTTTACTTAACCTTCGGATATTCGGATTTTACCAATTTCCCTGCTTGCTTATTGGTTGGTCGTTTGAATGGGTGCTGCTTTCAGGTGATTATCTCACCTTGAGCTGTCCATTCTCAATACGCTCGTCATCGGTAAACACCTCGAAGAGGAAATTACCTTCTGAAATATTGGTCAATACCGTTGTTTCACGGTTACGGATTTGCGTTTGGGAGACCAGTCTGCCGTCCATGTCAAACAGGAAAAGCTGGTATACTTTCCCATTCTCACCATTGGCAGAGAAGAAAAGCACCTGCTGTCTGGCGTCCGGATACAATCTGATCTTGTGTTTTTTGCTACTCAGGGACTTACTGATCTCGATACTGTGGATGGTATCGTATCCTGAAGGATGGTGTCCACCTGCCGGAGAGGTTCCGGCGTTGGCTGATGTCTGAATGCAAAGGACAAGGCCCAGTGCGGCCAGTCCGTTGAGCATTTTCGGGGATAGAAATGTTTTCCTAAGGGGTACAGTTTTCATCATAGCTCCATTGATTTCATTCAATCAATAAAAAAGATAGGGTACGGATCAACAACAACTAAAACAACAAACAACTACGGTCAAAAATATAGTACGATCAACAACTTAGACAATTAATTAGAATCTCAGCAACGGACAGTGTGTCGAGTTCCTCCAGCGGGTGGCGCTGTTACCTCCGAGACGGATACCGAGCTTGAACTGGGCCGTGAAATAGGCGTCGTTCTGGGAGGGGTCACCTCTTTTGTTGCCCGGGCGGTAACCCAGCGGCTGCAGGGCTGTCGGCGTCTTATTGGCCATCGCTGCTGCTATCGGCGCCAGCGAGGGAGAAAGGTATTTGTAAAAGAGGCTCGGGTCTACGTATTTCGTGCTCACGTCATCGATATAGTCCGTGAAGGTTTTGCGGTGGATTATTTCGAAGGCGATATTTACATTCTCACTGATAAAATACTTGACGCCGACGCCGATCGGAATGTTCAGCTGGGTCAGCTTGTAATTCTTTCTGTCGGGATATTCTGGGAAGCCTTCGCCTTCCGTGTGGAGGGATTGCAGGTCGACCCAGTAGGTATCGCCGTTAGGTGATCTATAGCTGCCTTGCGGATTGAAGTGGAACATGCCCAGACCGATGACGCCATAAGGACGGAGGCGGGCAGCGATGTCTTCCGGATCTTCTTCGAGGAATACGGTCGGATAAAATTCCGCCATTACTGTACCTTCCAATATTTTGCTACGGAAATCCAGGTTACGGTCGAGACGAGTCACCTCATCACCGCCTTTCGGCTTGATCTCGTTGTCGGCGCCTTCGATAGAACCATAATTAAGTGATAAACGGAAACCCAACCATTGCATGGGATAAGCTGCGACATATGCACCCACCGCGAGCTTGGTGGTCGTCATATTATAGTCTTTAATAAAGGTAGTTCCTTTGCCTGCGTGACCGCCCAGGTCACCCAGAAACACCATGGGTCCGAGGGTTAAGCCCATTTCGGTGTTATTCCTAGCCTCTTCCTGGCTGTATGACGTAGAACTCAGACATAGGGTAGCGGCTAACACGAACAAACACTTCCATGATAAGGAGTGTAGACTCTGTTTCATTTGATATTAGATTTAGTTTTCCGATGGTTTGGATTCCGTTTTTCAACCAAATTGAAAAAGGGGACTCTGTTGTAAGAAACGAAAAAAGGATGTTTAATTGTGTATCAAACGTCAACAATTTTATCCACAGCGAGAAAGAATAAGGCCTTTGCCTTAAGATTCAATAGGTAATAGCATTTCAATATGCTCAATTCCATCTTCGAGATAGATGTCTCCTTTTTGGACAAAGCCGAAGGACTCGTAGAATCTTTTTAAGTAGTATTGGGCGCCTATACGAATATCCCTTTTTCCATGTAGTGAATATAAGGTATTGATACTTTGAACGAGCAGGTCGCGTCCGGCGCCGCGGCCTCTGGCAGCAGGTGAAGTTACGATACGTCCTATCGAAGATTCCTCATAGGAAATTCCCGCACGTATGACTCGTGAATATCCTAAGAGCTGATCGTCCTCCCAACCCATGAGATGGTGGCAATCCAGGTCCTTGTTATCCATGTCCAGAAAGACGCAATTTTGCTCTACTACAAATACTTCGCTGCGTAGCCGGAGTATGGCGTATAGCTCTTTTGTGGTGAGCTCTTCAAAATGTTTGCAGGTCCAGGTTATCATAAATTTAGTAGCCGTATTTATCTCCCCAAAGTCCTTTTAAGAATTTGCGGAGCTCTTCTTCGCGTGCATTATTGCCGGGTTCATAGAATTTTGTTCCGGCGATCTCGTTAGGCAGGTATTCCTGCAGAGAGAAATTGCCTTCGTAGCTGTGGCTATACTGGTAGCCCTTTCCGTAGTCCATATTTTTCATCAGCCTGGTCGGTGCGTTGCGGATATGCAGCGGCACTGAGAGATCACCAAAGTTGCGTACGGCCGACTGTGCTGCGCCGATGGCTACGGTCGCGGAGTTGCTTTTTGGTGAGGAGGCGAGATAGATCGCGCACTGGGACAGTATCAAATTTGATTCGGGATAGCCGATCTTATTCACAGCTTCGAAACAGGCGTTGGCGAGCAGCAGGGCGTTGGGGTTAGCGTTGCCGATGTCTTCGCTCGCGAGGATAAGCATTCTGCGGGCGATGAATTTTACGTCTTCGCCGCCTTCGATCATTCTTGCGAGCCAGTATATTGCTGCATTGGGATCACTGCCGCGGATGCATTTGATGAATGCGGAGATGATGTCGTAGTGCTGTTCGCCTTTTTTGTCGTAGAGGGCGATGCGCTGCTGCGCGATCTCCATTACCAATTCATCGGTTATCACTGCATTTTTCCCTGCAGCGTCGCATACTACTTCGAGCAGGTTGAGGAGCTTTCGGGCGTCACCGCCCGAGATATTGATCAGGGCGGTGGTCTCTTTGAGCTGGATGCCGGAGTTGCGCAGGTCTTCGTCGTCCCTGAAGGCGTTGTGCAGCAGCCTGGTCAGGTCTTCTTCCGTCAGCGGTTTCAGGACGTATACCTGGCATCGGCTGAGCAAGGCGCTGTTGACCTCAAAGGAGGGGTTTTCGGTTGTTGCTCCGATAAGGGTGACGATGCCTTTTTCGACGGCTCCCAGGAGGGCGTCCTGCTGTCCTTTATTGAACCGGTGTATCTCGTCGATGAAGAGGATGGCTCTTTCGTGGTCCTTTGCTTCGGCGATCACTTCCCGGACCTCTTTGACCCCGGCAGAGATGGCGCTGAGGGTATAGAAGGGCACCTGCAAGGAGTTTGCGATGATGCCGGCGATGGTCGTTTTACCCGTTCCCGGTGGCCCCCAAAGGATCATGGAGGGGGGCTTTCCGTGTTCTATGGCCGTCCGGAGTACGCTGCCCCTGCCGGTCAGGTGCTGCTGACCGACCAGCTGATCGAGGGTTTGCGGCCTTAGCCGCTCTGCGAGAGGGGCTTTAGAAGATGCCATAACAAAATTTTAAGTGACAATAGTACAACAAGTTACCCGTTTTCATGTTTAAATTGGAGGACAAAGCCGGGTGGAGTCCGGCTTGTACCCGTGAGGGCACAAACTTTAAAATGCCATAGGATGAGGGGAAGGCTACTATTTTTAATGGCTTTTTTTGTATTTCTGGGAGCCGGGGCCCGTGCTCAGGCTATCGTTTCCGATGAACCTTCCCTTTCCGAGACTCCCAACAATCCCCACGTGCATGGTAAGGATGGCGGCAGCGCCGGTAAAGGCGCCTACAACAGGAGCAGCCTTTCCTCCCCCCAATCAAGAAAGATCTCCGGTGTAGAGAATTACGCGCTTAATCGTGCTGGTATTGTCATGATCCGCACCGAGTACTCTGCGAATGTATATGTGAACAGCATGAAGATGGATGCCAGGGCCTTTAACGTCCTGCTTGACTCCATTCAAAACCTGGACCATGGCGGCGGCGTCACGGCCGAGCAGAAGCTCGATATCGTGCTGAAGGAGATGAACAGCCGGCCGGCCCGGTTTTTTAAGACGACATTCGACTATATCAAGCAGCCCGAGCAGATCACGGCTACCGGTACCGGATTTTTTCTCACCGGCAATGGCTATGTGGCGACCAATTGTCATTTGATCGAGCGGGAGGAGTCTTTTATCCGCCGGCAATTTATCCTGTCCGCCTTCCACCAGATAACAGACGCGAGCATTGCCGCGCTGGAAACTTCCTGGGCCACGCATTTTACCGAGCAGCAGCGGAGCCTGCTTTACAATACCTATGCTTCTGTTTACTCCCGTCTTTTCTCCATGATCCTGTATGACCTGAAGAAGGATATCTATGTTGTGTACAGGAGCGACAAGAGCAGCCTTCACAGCGATACGGTAAAGAAGCCTGCTACTGTCATCGCCAAGGGTGAGCCGATGCCGGGAAAGGATATAGCCATTCTGAAGATCGCGGCGAATGAGGATATGCCCGTGCTCAGGCTTACCCAGTCGGGGCTGCCCCAGGTAGGAGAGCAGCTGTTCGTCTATGGATATCCCGGTCCCGTGACGAACAACGACTTTGTGTCTTCGGCCTCGGCGATCGAGCCTACGTTGACCACGGGCATTGTCAGCGCGATCAAGAAGTCTGTTGGCGGGTGGCCCCTGGTCCAGATGGACGCCAATATCAATCACGGCAGCAGCGGGGGGCCGGTCTGTAATGAGAGGGGAGAAGTGATCGGGCTGACGACCTTCGGCAGTCTGGAAAATACCGGCGGTCTGGCGGCGGGGCTGAATTTTGCTGTGCCGGTCGCCATCCTTTATGAATTTCTCGATTCGGTCAATCCGGGGATCAGCCAGTCTACCCGTCTTTTTTCCCAGGGGTTATCGGCATTTCAGCAGGGGCATTACCGGACGGCGCTCGGCAAATTTGAAGAAGTACAGAAATACAACAGTCACTATCCGGGGCTTTACAACTATATCACCACCTGTCAGGAGAATATCAAAAATGGCCGTGGGACAGCGGAGCCGGTGACCCGTCTTCTGGTCATCATCAGCGTTCTTTTGGCGTTGACGGGTCTTGTAGCTGTGCTCAGGACTCGTCGTTCTGCCTGACGTTGTCGCTCTGTCTGATGTCGCTCTGATTCACAAGGTAGTACCAACGCAGCAGCCGGAAATTCAAGATCACATTCACGCAAACGGTGAGGCCGAGGAACATAAAAAAACCTCCCATTAATCTGACAGCTTTGGTTGTGCCAAGCTGGCCGCTGAAGGCTGGATCCTGCGAGTCCTTAATTGCTATCAGTAATTGTTGCGGATTGAGCAGGACCACAAGACCTGCCAGGAGTAAAATAAAGCCGATGATCTCCGCGACCAGTCCGACGAAACGAATGCCCACCGGCGTCTGGCTGCTGAGCTTTATTGAAGGATGCCGGATGCTTTTATGTAGTTGCAGGCTGGCATATGCGTTCAAAGGAATTGACGCGATCACAACGAGAGCTACGATCATGAAGGAGCCCATTCTCCCAACGGTGGGCAGTGTGCCGATGAGGTTGACGCTCCACCAGATCAAATTGAACCAGCTGAGGATTGATGCCGTTTTCAGAGCTGTCTTCATATATTCTCTCCTTTCACGTTCAGCTGGATCGACAATTCGGTCAGCTGTTTATCGTCAATAGTGCTGGGTGCGTCGAGCATTACGTCGCGACCGCTGTTGTTTTTCGGGAAGGCGATGAAGTCGCGGATGCTTTCGCTGCCGCCGAGGATCGCGCAGAGGCGGTCGAATCCAAAGGCGATGCCGCCGTGGGGCGGGGCGCCATATTCGAAGGCGCCGAGCAGGAACCCAAATTTATGCAGGGCTTCCTCATTGCTCATGCCGAGGGCTGTGAACATCTTCTCCTGGAGCTCGCGCTGGAAGATACGGATCGAGCCGCCGCCGATCTCATTTCCGTTCAGCACCATGTCATAGGCATTTGCCTTGATATGATTGTAGGGATGCTCGAGGTATTTATCAGCGTTCCCGATTACCGGGTTGTTGTTGATCATGACCTGGATATCCGAGGGCTTGGGAGAGGTAAAAGGGTGGTGACGGGCTACCCAGCGGTTGTCCTCTTCGGCGTATTCGAATAGCGGGAAGTCCAGGACCCAGAGCAGCTTGAACTCGTTCTCTTTACGGAAGCCCAGGCGTTTGCCCATTTCGAGCCGCAGCTCACTGATCGCCTTGCGCGTCCTTTCTTCCTTTCCTGCCAGGATAAGAAGGAGGTCGCCTTTTTGGGCGCCGGCGGCAGTGGCGATGGCTTTCAGCCTGTCTTCGGAATAGAATTTATCGACACTGCTTTTCAGCGTGCCGTCTGTATTATATTTTATATAGACCAGGCCCTTCATGCCAATCTGCGGGCGTTTGACCCACTCGGTCAGCTCGTCGGTCTGCTTGCGGGTGTATTCGCTGCAGCCGGGGGCGGAGATGGCAAGGACTGTTTCGGCTTCATCAAATACGCCAAAGCCGGCGCCATTGATGAGCTCGCCATTGGCCGGCTTTTCGCCGTTGAGGGTAAAGGCCGACCTGAGATTGAGGATCTTCATGCCAAACCGGATATCGGGCTTGTCGTTGCCGAATTGCCACATCGCCTCTTCCCAGGTCATGCGCTGTATCTTCTCCGTATAGTCGATATTCTTGACCGCCTTGAAGATGTGCCTGATCATGCCTTCGAACATAGCGAGTATGTCTTCCTGTTCGACAAAGCTCATTTCGCAGTCGATCTGGGTGAACTCGGGCTGTCTGTCTGCGCGAAGGTCTTCGTCGCGAAAACATTTGACGACCTGATAGTACCGGTCATATCCGCTGACCATGAGCAGCTGTTTAAAGGTCTGCGGCGACTGTGGCAGGGCATAGAACTGCCCGGGGTTCATCCGGGAAGGTACGACGAAGTCGCGGGCTCCTTCCGGCGTCGACTTGATGAGGAAAGGCGTTTCCAGGTCCATGAAATTATTTTCATGGAGGTAGTTGCGCGCTGCCCGATTGACGGCATAGCGCAGCTCGAGGTTCTTTTTTACTGCCTGGCGACGGAGGTCCAGATAGCGGTATTTCATCCGCAGGTCATCGCCGCCGTCTGTATCGTCCTGTATCGTAAAGGGTGGAGTAACCGATTTGTTAAGGATGGTAAAGGAGGTGACCTTTATTTCGATGTCGCCGGTTGGCAGCTGCGGATTCTTCGCTGTGCGCTCGCTGACCCCGCCTTTTACCTGCAATACGAACTCGCGGCCCAGCGGATTGTCTGCCAGCTCCTTGTTCAGGTCTTCTCCGAAGAGCAGCTGAGTAAGACCGTACCGGTCACGAAGGTCTACAAACGTAAAACTGCCAAATTTACGCACCGTCTGTACCCAGCCGGCCAATGTTACGGACTGTCCAATATTTGCTGCTCTTAATTCCCCACAGGTATGAGTTCGATACATTCCTTTATTTTTTGTAAGAGGAGCAAAGGTATGGATGATGCGGGAAAATTCAGTATTTTTCGCACCGATGTCCAGCAGCGCTGTCAATATGATCGGCTTTATCCTGTTGGGGGTTGGTCTTGCCCGCCTGGCCCCATATTGCTGGGTTTGGGTAAAAAAGAAGAAGATCGTTCGGGTCTATGCAAAAAGGCATAACGACTTTGAGACGCTGCTTAGCCGGTATAACCCTTATTTCAGGAGCCTGGATAAGGCGGGGAGGGAACGGTTCCTTCGCCGGGTATTGCTCTTTATGGAGCTGAAGAAGTTCGAATACATCGACCTCGAGTCCCAGGAGTGTATGCCGCTGCTGGTGAGCGCAGCTGCTGTACAGCTGACCTTTGGTCTGGAGCATTTCCTGCTGGACCATTTTCACACCATCTATATTATAAAGGACAAATACCGCTATGGCCTTTACAATATGCCGTTCGAAGGGCATGTCAGCGAAGAGGGTATCTATCTCTCCTGGGCCCATTTTATGAAAGAGTTCGACGACTATTCGGACGGTCAGAATGTGGGGCTTCACGAGATGGCGCACGCCCTCTCCTATGTGAACTTTACCGTTCAGGATGGGAGGGACAATTCATTCTACCATCATTTTAACGATTTCTCGCTGATCGCCCGCCCTATTTTCGAGCGGATGCAGGCAGGAGAGACGAATCTGCTCAATTCATATGCAGCAACCAATTACCAGGAGTTCTGGGCCGTCTGTGTCGAGACCTTTTTCGAGCGCAGCAGCTCATTCAGGCGGCACCTTCCTGAGCTGTATTTTGCCCTTTGTTCGCTGCTCAATCAGGACCCGTTGACGCCGGAAAAGATACTGGTATCCGAGCCGCAGTCCTGAGTATCCCGCCCTTCACGGGCGGTCCCAGCCGGGCAGACTTCGTTCCCGGCGATCTCCCGCGCGTGCAGACTTTTTGCTGATTGGTGCAGGTTTTTTCCCGGCGGCTGCGGTTGTTGATGTTTAATTAATTGATTAACATAAAAATACATAGATAAAATAAAACATTTCCACAACTCTTCGCATTTTCAAAAATTCTTTTTATTTTGTTAACCTATCCGTACGATTCATTCCTCTTGATTAAACCCGCCTACAGGTTTTCCACTCTAATCTGAAAGCCTTAGTTCCGTATCCAACAGCCAATGTAAGACCCGATTGACGTGTTCGCCGATCGTCATTTGAAAAGAACGAAAAATGAACCTTATGGAAATCGTTGTCATTATTTCATTGGTAATTGGTATTCTTCTACTGAATCGCCCGGTCACAGTTCTATGTCAGCGTCTGTACACCAGGCATCAGTTCAAACGTTTTATTGCCCGGGAGACATTCTATCACTCCGTTGTTTCGCATCATTTCCGATATTATAACCGCTTGGGTCTAGAGGAGCAACGAAAATTCCTTTTTCGCACCTATCTTTTCCAGCACGCCAAGAATTTCCACTATATAGAGGTAGAGCCTTCGGCCGAAATGCCGATCCTGGTCAGTGCGGCGGCGGTGCAGCTGACCTTTGGGCTGGACAAGTTCAAGCTGAACTATTTCGATGATATTTTTATTCTCCGGGACGACTATCACTATGGGTACTATTCCCGGCCGTTCATGGGGCACGTTGACCAGACGGGCATCTATCTCTCCTGGGATAATTTTATCAAGGGCATTTCCGGTCAGACCGACAATTGCAATGTGGGTCTTCACGAGATGGCGCATGCGCTCGCCTATGTCAATTTCGTCACTCAGACGGAAGAGGACAGGCATTTCAAGCGGGAGTTCCCGAACTTCTCCAAGGTAGCGCGCCCGATCTTCACTTCCATGCAGCAGGGCGAGGTTCGCGCAAAGAATCTGCTTGGGGACTATGCGGCCACCAACTATCACGAATTCTGGGCGGTAGCCGTCGAAGTATTTTTTGAGAGCCCTGTAGCTTTCCGGCATGAGATGCCCGAGCTGTATGAGGCGATGGCCTGTGTCCTCAACCAGGATCCTCTCAACTTCATAGCCGGCAATACGACGATCATCCGTCGTCCCGAGGCTAACGTCGCGAAAAATGTTTTGGGGGTCCCGGAAGAGAAGGCTGCGCCTAGCGCGAAAGAAGTTTTGTAAATCGCTGTACGTCGGCGTCAGGTCTTATGGGGCTGCCCGTAGTGATATGTGCTGCCAGCTGCCGGGCGAAATAGGGGGCAAGGGAGCAGCCTTTTGTTCCCATCCCGTTGAGGATACCCACGGCAGGATATAGCGGATGAAAGCCTACAAACGGCCGTCTTTCCAGCGTCGCCGGTCGTACCGAGGCAAAATGGTCTACAATTTTGAAAGGCAGCTTTACCCAATTCTTTAGTGTGAGTTCGGTTCTTTCCCGGAAGGCGGCTGTCGGAGCCTCTGTCGTAAAGGACCATTCGTAGGAGGAGCCTACCCAATACAGTCCGTCCTGCCAGGGGACGAGGCTGATCCCTTTTTTGAAGATGTAGTCTTCGTTCCCGGTGTAGCCTTTGAGATCGGGGATATCGAGGATAAGCACCTCTCCTTTGTTGGGGGCGAAGGGCAGTCTCGAGAACCATGGACTGGTGAAGCTTTCGATGCCGTCGCAGAAGATCACCCTGCGGGCAGTAATGTCCCCGTACTGTACCTGGTCTGCTCTTATCTGCAGCTGTTCTTTCTCAAACCGTTGTTCCCGCAGGACCCCCTGCCCTATCATCCTTTTCCGGGCTGCGGCCAGCAGGCCCTGCATGTCCACGAGGTAGCAGGGGGTGATCGTTCCATATCCCAGCTCGTAGTGAAAGCTGGGGGTCCAGCGGCCCTCGTCGGCGGGCAGCTGTAGATAGCTGGCGTCCTCTGCGAGCCGGTCGAGAAAGGCCAGCCGCATCTGCGCTGACGGGAAGAAGTCTGTTACGCCCGTCTCTGCCAGGAAACTGCTGCCCAGCGTCTTGTGGAGCAGCTCATAGGCTTCCCGGGCGGAAGCGAGCAGCTCGTCGATCATCCAGGTCGTCACCAGGCGCCGGCCGGTCACCGGATTGATCAGTCCGGCGGCTATTCGGGATGCAGTTGATGGTCTGAATTCGTCGATCACCAGGTGGGATGACCCGGTTTTTTCCAGCTGGAGGCTCAGAAAAGTCCCGCAAATCCCTTGTCCGATGATTAGTGTATCTACCTGTAGTGACATGTTGTCGTGGTTCGAAGTTTGCTATATATTATGTGCCCTCGTCAATGGTTCCGGGGCTTCCGGGGCCTCTCGACGGGTAAAAGTAAATAATCCCCTAAAATCAACACAAAATGCTGGGTTTAAGGTTTCAACGCAGGGGCCGGCCGGGCGGGGTGACCGGCCGGCTGGCGCAGATCGGCTTCAGGCGCGTCTACGATAGTATCAATCAGTATGGTATTAAAAAAGGCGTCGACGAGATGGGCATCGACGCCTTTATCGAACATTGCGCGCGGCTTGCGGCGGGTACCGGCGCCGTGACGGGGCTTGGTGGTCCTGTTACATTTCTGATCGGTATTCCTGCTGATATGGTCAACAATCTGACCCAACAGTTCCGTGTTACTTTGGGCGTCATCTATCATCGCCGGGGCACCTACAATATCGCTTTCGACGAGTTCATGTCGATCGTTGCCATCAGCGTCGGTGTTGAGGCAGGGCTGATCATGACCCGGGGCGTGCTGGAGCATATTGCTGAGCGTCTCTTCATCCGCATGGGCGCTAAGGTTGGAGGCCGCCTGATCCCGCTGGTTGGCGCGGTCGTTGGGGGCGCTACCAATTATTTTTTTATCAAAGGCATTGGCAGGTCTGTTAAACGGCTGCCGCTTTAGGGGGCTGGCGCGGTGGCGCCGGTCGCCGTGTTACGGAGCCGGCTCCACGCTGACCCGGATACCTTCGCTGTGATAAGAGAACTCCGGCGCGTACATACATTCGATGCTGGTGATCCCGTTGCTGAAATTACCGGCCTGTCCTACCGTCAGCGGATACTCGAAGACATAGGTGCCTTTGGACAGTGACGAAAAGAAGAAATCCGTGCTTGCGTCCTTTGTGCTCTCGTAGTAGCCCAGTCCCCCCTGCCATTTGTACTGGCTGATCACATTGACGGGTTCCATGCAGGCCGCCCGCATATCTTTCATATGGACATATTCCATGCTTCTGTCTGCCTTTAGCTGAATGCGTACGATGACCTTGTCGCCGGGTTTCAGCACACCGTTGGCAGGGACAGGGTCCAGGACTCTGCCAGAGCTGGTGAGCCTTTCGATGAATAGCTGCTTTGTCAGGCTCAGCGGCATTTTGCTGTTGCCGGGAGGCGTGATCTTGTCCAGCAAGTCGAAATACTGCCAGTATACTGCGCCCCAGGCGGGAGAGGTGGATCCGGCTCCGGTTGTTGTTCCGGTGGTCGTTCCGCTGCTCATCGTGACGGTGATATTGCCCATGGAAGGGTTTACGAAGGGGGCGTCGAACACTTTTTTGAAGTATCCCGTGCCGGCTTCGCCTGCGGGCTGTTCTGCGGCGCCCGATGCCACGACCTTTTCTCCCAGCGTGATGGATACCTTTCTTTCGTCGTTCATCCAGCTCGTTCCGCCTACCAGCAGGGCATAGCAGGCATCGGCGGTGGCCTTTGTCGTCCGCCAGCTGTGGGTTTGTTTTTGTTTGAGAAGCCAGGTCTTGAGGTCGCGGTCGGCGACTTTGTCTGCGCTGATCTCCCGGAAGGCTTCGATCAGCAGGGATTGTATCTCGATCGGGGCCTCGTACCAGTAGTATCCTCCTTCCATGCCCTTCCAGTACATGCCTTGTTCGTCGACGATGGCGGTCTGTTTCAGCGATTTGATGATTTCCTTTGCCGTCTGGACATCGCCGGTCCTGAACAGCGCGAGCGCGATCATGCCCTGCATATATTTACTGCGGTCGACCCATGAGGATTGCACCTGTTTGCGGAAATAGCTGACGGCCGGCAGTATGTTCCCGGGTATGCCATAGTCGTTGAAGAAGCTGCGCATATAAAGGTACTGCACGGGCAGCTCTCCGATCCAGGGGGTGATGGTTTTGCCGGAGGCCAGGGGTCGAGGGGTGCCAGGGGGCAGGGGCCGGGGTTTGCCTTCTTCTTTTCGAATCGACTCGTATTGACGTTTCATCTGGTCGTCGACATAGGTCAGGGCCTGTTTGACCAGCTGGGTGACCCCGGGGGCGGCCGATTCGGGTATCGCGTTCAGCTGCTGCAGGTGCCCGATACCGGTGAGGATATACTGTGTTATATAGAGGTCGTTCGTCCCGCCTTTGAACCAGGAGAAGCCGCCATCGGGGGACTGCATCGCTTTCAGCTTGTCGAAGGTGGCCCCGAGTTCCGTGGACATGCGGGTCATGTCGAAAAGGATCGCGACGTTCTTCTTCTGCTGTTCTTCGGTCTTGCCCTGGAGGACCCAGGGGGTTTCTTCGAGCAGAACAGATTTGAGCTCCTGGTTTTTTTGCAGGTTGCTCAGCAGGGCCGCGGTGTCCTGGGTCTTCCAGCGCTGAAATATGTCCTTCAGCCGCGGAGATACCGCCACGATCCTGCTTGCGAGGGCATTGGCGTACCATCTGTTGAATGTCTGCTCTGCGCACTCATAGGGATATTCGGTCAGATAGGGCAGCGACTGGATAGCGTACCATACCGGGTTGGCGGTAAATTCCACAGTCAGCGCGTGATTATTCAGGGTCTCGCTGCTGCCGCTGTGTAACAGCTTTTCGAATTTGAATTGGCGCGTTCCGTCGCCTTTCATGTCCAGGGGCAGAGTTTCGGTGACCAACATACGATTGCTGACCACAGGAAGGATCGCTTCCTCTCCGTCGCTGTAGTCGCGCGATTGTGCGGTAACTTTGTATGATAGCGGTCGATTGTATTGAAAGGGCACCACCAGCGGGAAGCTGATCACAGTGCTCTGCCTGGGACCTACCGTGAAGTATTGGTTGGGTTGTCTGTTGGTGAACCATCCGTCGGCGGTTTGTCCCGTCGTGGGGTCCGTCAGCTGGAGGGCCACCTGTCCCGTCATTTCGGAGTCGGTGAGATTGACCACTTTTATAGGGAGGTCCATATGGTCGCCTTCGCGCAGGAAGCGCGGGGTGTTGGGCTGGACCATCAGCTGTTTTTGGGTTACGATGGTTTTTTCTGAGTAGCCGAATGCGAGGTCCTTTGTGTGTGCGAGGGTCATCCATTTCCAGGACGTCAGCGCCTCGGGCAAGGTAAAGGAGAATGTTACGCTGCCGCTGCTGTCTGTACGGAGGTCAGGGAAGAAGAAGGCGGTTTCATTGAAGTTCTGGCGGACTTGTACCGGTGTGTTTGGGGTTGGGGGAAGCGCCTTGTCTTCGTCTATTACGACCTGGTCTTTTGTCAAGCCTTTTGATCCGTCCGGATCGGCATCGTTGTCCGGTATTGAAATGGTATGGGACAGGCCGGATTCGGACTTAAACGCCATTGCTCTTGGCGCTGGTGACGCAAATGAAGCCGCTCCGCGAATCTGGATCCTGGTGTTTGAATTGGGATGAAGCAGTTCATCGTACAGTTTGTTTAATTGCAGGGTATTGCGGCTCCAGATATACCGTTCGGTTGAATTCTCTTCCGACAGGCAGTCGTTCCAATCGGGCCTAGACTCGAAGGTCGGGTACGCCAGGTAAGACCATTTCTGTGGCTTGAACTGGTCGAGGGAGGCGTCATACATTCCCGCCAATACCTCGGCCGTTACCTTGTCCTGTTTTTCCCCTTTAATGGTCACCTGCCATTTCTCTTCGCTGCCGGGAAGCACCTTGTCGCGCCAGGTGGTGTAGTTAATGCTCAGCTCTTTATTGGTCCAGGGGACGTGAACCGTATATAGCCGGGTATAGACGCGGTTGTCTTTTACGAATATTTCCGATATCCCAAATCCTCCCCGGTCTGATTCCTTTATCTCAAATTCCGAACTTCTCCTGCCTTTTGCCATTGTAAAATAGCTGAAGGAAGCTGAATCCGATCTTTTGCCGGGGATGGCCAGTCCGTCAATTGTCAAATCCCGTTGCAGAGTCCGAATGACGAAGACGTCGCTGGCGGAGGAGCCGCTGTTCACGACTACTTTTTCGCCGGGAGTCGCGGTCGCCTCGTTGCCGAGCTTCCAATTGTATTCGGGTTGGCCGGGGCTGTCTGTAGCGCCGTCGAACAGTTCGATATAACGAACGGCTTTTACTGTTTGTCCGTAGCTGTCTTTTACGCTGGCTTCCACTACATACCAACCGGGGGACAGGTGTTTTGCAACGGGAGCGGTCTTTCCTGTGGACTCTGCTGCTGTCCATACCTTATCCTTTCTTTCCCATTTTTCAACGTTGGTCTCGTCGCTGTATTCGTCGTTGGGGAAGCTGCGCAGGTATTCCTCTCCGGTCAGCACGAACTGATCGGGAGCGGTCCAGTATCTCTCCCGGATGAGCCGGTCGGGTGTCTTCAGGGCGTAAATGGCGATCTCTGCCGAAACTGTCTGCGTAATTCCGGATAGGCTGGTTGCCTGTACTGTCAGGGTCTTCAGGCTATCGGCAGGCAGGTGGTCTCCCGAAGGCTGGCTGATCGTCAGCTGCAACGATTTATAAGCGGCTCTTACAAACGCTTCACCGCTGCGGGTCTCTCCATTGATATCGGCTACGTCTGCGGACACCACATATTCGAAGACCGGGTCTGTTTCTTTATTGATGCTCTTATCCGGTGCGGCTATGAAGCTGATGCGGAATCGTCCATTGCCGTCTGTCTTTGCAATACCGTGGGCGATCTCGTCGACCTGCATTCTCCGGCGGACGGGGGTATATCCTCCCCATGGAGCTCCGACACTCTGCACGGGTATACAGCCCCTGCATGGGTAAGAGTAGTGAACCTGTCGTACTACACGGAATTTTACGGTGGCGCCGTCGATCCAATTTCCAGCATAAGCCTTTGCGTATCCTTCTATGTGAATGCTGTCTCCCACCCGATAGTTGACCTTCGGGGTGTCATAGCCGACATAGAAGCGGGGGCGTTTGTATTCTTCCACGGAGAACTCGTACCGGGACCCTGTAGACGCATCTGCCAGAGCAAATTCTCCGTTGAGCAGGTGCTCCGGTATATTGAATTTTCCATGATAGGAGCCAAATTCGTTGGTCGTCAGCTGCAGCGAATCGACCTTGCTTCCGTTGGCGTCATAGAGAAACACTACGGTCGGGGCTTGTGTCAGGGGTTTGTACTGGCGGGTGATAAAATCACGGGTGACCGAGATACCCTTGAAATACAGGGTCTGCCCAGGGCGATAAATGGACCGGTCCGTGAAGAAAAAAGCTGACCGGTGGTCCCTCTCGAATTGCTCCCTTTCATTATTTTCATCGGAGGTCGCGGAGGGCATATAGAATATTCCGGCGGAAACGATATCCAGGAAAAGGTGGTCTTTTCCGGCGGTGATCTCTGCGGCTATCGGCCTGGGCGACGTGACATCCTTGTTTTGTTGCAGCAGGAAGTGGCCGTGTTCGTCCGTCGTATAGGATTCAGCGCGGTTCAGTATCTGTTTGCCTGACCTGGAATCATAATTCTTATCCCATATCTGCACCGTTGCCCGCGCCAGCGGCTGCCCTTCTTTTGCATCGAGGACAAAATAGTCCCGATTAAGGTTAACAAAAGAAATGGAAGAAACATAAAAATGTATCACACCCAGGGGATGCTTTGAATACTTGTCGGGATTAAACGAGGAGTCGTCGCTGGCGATGAGCGAATACTCTCCGGCGGGTAAGGCGTCTATCCTGATCTCGGTGCGGTGGGTCTGGTAGTCCCCTGTCGCCGGCAGCGGGATGGAAAGGGCTCTCAATACCGGCAGCTTCAATAGTCGTTGCCAATATCCGTCGTCGTATGCGTTACCCAGTCCTTTCAGGATTGTATGGTCGATGCGAACGAGCCTATAGTATAGCCGGGAAAAATTACGCCAGGTTACGAGGCTGCGAAAAGGCTGGTCGGGGAGATTGATGGTCTCAATATTGAGCTGAAGCGTTTTGGTCATTATCTGCTGAAGCAGCTGTGCGCAGTGTACTTTTCCTTCGCTGCTGTCCTGCTGATCGATCACTTTTTCACAGATGGCCGTTGCTTTCAGGTAATCGTAGCGCCCGGCGGTGTCGGTTGGCGGTTGATACTGGCCGGCCTTATTAGCGTATAGCTGCGCCTGCAGATACCAGGCTTCTGCTGCTGCCGGGATATTTCCCCATTTGTCTGTGAGTCGGGTCAGCGCCGCGTTATAGAGGTTGTCTTTGTCTTCGAGCGTGGCGGTGCTGCGGACATATTCCAGCCGCTGAATATCGACGTCCAGCAGGGCATCGGGTCGTGTGTCCGACAGGTGCAGCCGGAGGAGGCGTTGGTATAGCAGCAGGGCATAGTAGCTAAGTGAGCTGCTATCGCTGGTGGCGAATGAATGGCTGGCGAATTCCGCGGCTCCTGCAAATGCGGCGGGATCGTCAATCTCGAATACCTTTTCCGGTTTGTTGAGGTCCTCTTCTCCTGATATAAAGTAATTCAGGGCTGTATGCGCCAGGAGATCGAACAGGGTGGGGCGCAGGTGACGGACGTTCCCTTTTGTGATGATCGGATCATAGTCATCCAGCCGTCGTTGCTGGAGTAATCGTTCATCTTTCAGTGATGCGAGGTATAGGGAGCGTATCTTTTTATGAAGGTCGTCCATCGTCCAGGCAGCGATATCGCCTTTGACCGGTTCAGTAGTATTGGTGCGGTCCTGCAGCCGGTATCTGTTGTGCTGAAGATAGCTCCAGTATTGTCCTGCCAGTATGTTCTGGAGAATGCTTTTTGCCGGCTGGCTGACTTCGGCTGTTGCCTTCTCCAGCTGCTGGATAGCGGCAACCTCTCCGTTGTCGGTGGTTCTTACGGTAAGGTTGGCCCGGTAGACCAGCGCTTTTATCTGCTGTGGTTCATTTCTCTCCTTCTTCGCCAGCGCGTACACCCGGTCGACCTCTTCCTGCGCTGACTGGGTGAGCCCTTTTTTATTGATCAATGAATCGATGAGCTTCCATTTGCTGTCATAGTTGGTTGCGGGCTGGGCGAGCAGACCAACGGCCGACAGGCAGAGGGTTACGAGGATAGTAAGGCTTTTCAGGTGCATAGGTCAAAACTTTTTTAAAGATACTTTTTTTTCAAGATGCGGCGGCTGAGCCGATTACATAGGGTACCAGGCTTTTAACATAGCTATAACTCCCGGAACTTAAACATGATAGGTCTGACGTGATCTTATATATGAAAGCTGATTTACTTAACTTAAAATTGAAATTATGAAAACGAAATTATTTATACTCCTCGCCGCTGGTTTGTTTGCCGGTGTTGCTACGCAAGCGCAGAGCCGTTGGGAAGATCGCCGGGATATGGCTCATGACCGTGCCGATATCCGTCATGATCGCAACGATCTTCGTTATGATCGTCACGAAATGACCAGGGACAGAAGAGATGGAGATTATTATGATCTCCGCCATGACCGCAGGGAGTTTGCCCGTGATCGCAGGGATCTCCGCTATGACCGTCACGATCTGTACCGGGACCGGTATGACCTGGCCCGTGATCGCAGGAATTGTTACTAACCGTTAGTTACTATACATAAGGCCATCAATGATAAAGCCGGCCCTCGAGAAGGGGCCGGCTTTGCTTTATAAACGTTGTGGCGCTTATTTCTTCAGTACTTTAGCCATTGTGGATCCGATCTCAGCCGGTGTCTGTACGACGGTGATCCCACATTCCGCCATGATCTTCATCTTGGCAGCGGCTGTATCGTCGGCGCCTCCGATGATCGCACCGGCGTGGCCCATCCTTCTTCCGGGAGGAGCGGTTTGGCCTGCGATAAAGCCGACAACAGGCTTACGATTGTTCTCTTTTATCCAGCGGGCGGCTTCGGCCTCCATGCTACCACCTATTTCTCCGATCATTACGATGCCCTCGGTTCCGGGGTCGTTCATCAGCAGCTCGACCGCTTCTTTTGTTGGAGTACCGATGATGGGGTCGCCTCCGATGCCAACGGCGGTGGAAATTCCAAGACCGGCTTTAGCAACCTGGTCTGCCGCTTCGTAGGTCAGAGTGCCTGACTTGGATACGATGCCAATCTTTCCTGGCTTGAAGACGAATCCGGGCATGATGCCGACCTTACATTCTCCGGCGGTAATTACACCGGGGCAGTTGGGGCCGATAAGCCTTGTATTCCGGCCTAACAGGTAGTTCTTTGCCTTTACCATATCCTGAACGGGAATGCCTTCCGTGATACAGATGACCAGCCCGATGCCGGCCTCTGCGGCTTCCATTATCGCGTCGGCGGCGAAGGCCGGGGGGACGAAGATGATGGATACGTTGGCCTGGGTTTGTCTGACCGCGTCAGCAACTGTATTGAAGACTGGACGCTCGAGGTGCGTGGAGCCTCCCTTTCCGGGAGTAACCCCACCCACTACCTGGGTACCGTAGTCGATCATTTGCGTTGCATGGAAAGTCCCTTCTGTCCCTGTAAAGCCCTGTACGATGATTCTGGAGTTCTTGTTAACTAAGATTGACATGAGAGGCGATTTTTACCGTTCGGGGGACGAAGTTAGGGGAAAAAGGTTTCCCTTCCAATCAATTTTGTCGGGCTTTGGCCTACGGATGGGATCAATTCTTATTCTGGGCGTACATCACGATCGAAGCCTTTTCGATAACGTTTGCGTTGAGATAAAATCCCACCAGGGCCGGCCCGGCGCTCTTGTCCAGAGCGATCTTTGTCTTCAGGGCAAAGACAGTAATAATATACTCATGGATGGGACCGGGAGGAGGGGCGGGCCCGAGGTAGCCTGGCATACCGGCGTCATTGCTGCTCTGGATCGTGCCGGCGGGCGCGAGATTCTTGCTGAGATTGCCTGCGTCAGCCTTGAGTTCGGTCACATTGGCAGGAATATTGAACGCCAGCCAGTGCCAGAAACCGCTGCCTGTTGGAGCGTCCTTGTCATACATCGTAACTGCAAAGGCCTGGGTACCCGCCGGTGCATTCTCCCAGTGCAGTTCGGGAGAGATGTTGTCCCCATGCGCGCCGAAGCTGTTGGCCCATTGTTTATTGGTCGCCTGTCCGCCAATGTCATTGCTTTTCAAGGTAAATGTCTGCGCTGAGAGCGTGCCTGCGCTGACCAGGGTGGTCAGGACGAGCAGCAAGGTTAGTCTGTGCATATTAATGAAGATTTAATGCGTAAAATTATTACTAAGCCGGACGTCGTGTTAGGGCCAGTCGTCCAAAAACTATCGGTGGACGTTCAACAGCGGACTATCTGTGCGCAGATTATTTTCCGGATCGGTGCGCAGATTCTTTTGAAATTCTCTTGGCGTTATGCCGTATGCCTGTTTGAACGACTGACTAAAGCTGGAGTGGTTCTCATATCCGAGCTGAAAGTATATCTCGCTGGGCTTAGCCTGTTGTTGCAGGAGCAGTACGGCCTGCTGCATGCGTCGCTGGAGGAGCCATTTGTTGGGCGAGGTGCCATATATCCGCGCAAACCTTCTCTTGAACGTGGACAGGCTCATATTACACAAAAATGCCAGCTCTTCGACTGTGACGGAATAGGTGAGATTATTCTCGACAGCAGCCTGCAGCTGTCTGTCGGTTGCGTCTGCGCGGTCGAACAGCTGAAAGGAGAACAGGGCTTCGGGGCATTTATCTGCCAGATAGAGCAGCAGCTCTTCCAGTTTTAGTTGCAGGAGCTCTTCCTGTAAGCAGGGGGTAGCCTGCAGCAGCAGCTGAAGGGAATGCAGATAATTCTGTATGAAGGCGTCGGTCTCAAAACAGACGATGGGCTCCTCGCCGCGGCCGATGATCTTCTCCGTCCGCTCGAGCAGGGAAGGGTATCTGGTGAAGAAGGACCTCAACACTTCGTTGTTGAAGAAGAACAGCAGGCTATGATAGCGATTGCCTGCCGAGAGCTTTTCCGTCATCAGGCAGTTGCCGCTGGCTATCATCAGGAATTGTCCGGGAAAGACCCGGAGGGGTTTGCCGGGGCGGTGTACCAGCTTTTCGCCTTCCAGCAGGAAGCTGAAGAGGTTGTTTGTTATGGTTACCCGGGATTTAGTGGAGTGATGCGAGCTTTCATAGATCCGTATACCGATCTTCTCCGGCGATACGGGGCAGTTTTCGCCGGCAAAAAGGTCGGTTGGTATCGTAAACAGATTGCCCATTATTGCGACCGCTGGTTATATTATTTCAGCAGCTCGTCCATATTCCGGTTGTTGTCGATCTTGCCTTTTGCTTCCAGCATCCGCATGTCTTTGGCGTCCTGGAGGAATTCGGAAGCGAAGATGAAGTCATTGAGCAGCTTGTTCTTGCTGAAGATGATCTCTTTGTTGTTGCCTTCCCATTCCTTTACGCCCTGGTACATATACATGATATGGTCGCCTATTTCCATCACGCTGTTCATGTCGTGCGTATTCACCACCGTGGTAATATTGTATTCTTCGGTGATCTCTTTAATGAGCTTGTCGATCAGCAGGGAGGTCTGAGGGTCGAGGCCGGAGTTGGGCTCGTCGCAGAACAGGTATTTGGGGTTGAGGACGATCGCGCGGGCGATGCCCACTCTTTTCTTCATCCCACCTGATATTTCCGCGGGATATTTTTTGTTGGCGTCTTTAAGGTTGACGCGCTCCAGCACTTCGTTGACTCTTTTCAGCTTTTCCGCGTAGGTTTTCTTCGTGAACATATCCAGGGGGAACATCACGTTCTGTTCGACGGTCTGGCTATCGAACAGGGCCGAGCCCTGGAAGAGCATGCCGATATTCTGGCGCAAATCTTTCCGGCGCTCTTCATTCATTTCGGAAAAGTTCTGGCCGTCATAGATGATTTCGCCGCTGTCGGGCTCGAACAGTCCGACGAGGCATTTCATCATCACCGTTTTACCGCTGCCGCTGGTGCCGATGATCAGGTTGCATTTTCCTGTACGGAACACCGCGCTGACGTCGTTGATAACGGTCTTGGGGCCAAATCTTTTTTTTATGTTTTTGATCTCGATCATGTTAGATAACCAGTTTAGTCTCTGCTCCGCTGCGGCCGCTAACGCGGCCTAACCGGGGCCTATGATTTTATGTACTTTCGGCGGTAACCTTGGGGGTCGAGTTACAGTAGGATCGCCGAAAGTACATAGTCTGCAAATAAAACCAACACACAGCTTACAACCACGGCTTTGGTGCTTGCCCGTCCGATCTCCAGCGCGCCACCCTGTACATTGTATCCATAGTAGGCGGGGATGCTGGAAATGATAAAGGCGAAGGTATAGGACTTGGCCAGGGCGAAGAATACGTTGTAGGGCTTAAAATACTGGTGCAGTCCTTTGTCGAAGGCTGCTGCAGACAGAATGCCTGTTGCGGTGCCGGCGACTCTGCCGCCCCAGATGCTCAGCACCATGGAGATGACGATCAGCATGGGTATCACGAAGATCGCCGCCAGCAGCTTGGGCATGATCAGATAGGCCTTGGTGTTGATGCCCATGATCTCGAGGGCGTCTATCTGTTCGCTGACCCGCATATTCCCCAGCTCGCTGGCGATCTTGCTGCCGACGACACCTGCCAGAACGATACAGACCAGGGTCGGTGAAAATTCCAGGATGACCGTATCACGGACGATCTGGGCAATGGTTGACAGGGGGATCAGCGGGCTCACCAGCTGGTAGGCCGTCTGCAGGGTCGATACCGCGCCCATGAAGACGGAAATTATCGCTACAATGCCGAGAGAGCCGATTCCGATATCGGCGCATTGATGCATGAATTCTTTCCAGTACATCTTGCCGTTTTCCGGCTTTGAGAACATTCCCTTTAGCGTGATCAGATATTGCCCGAACTCCGAGAAAAAATTCATTATTGATATATTGTGCCGGGTCTCCGGTTGGTTAATGTTTTACCCTTTTCCACCAGGGCGCCTTTCTTGACTCCTCATCGGAGGTCTTGCATTTGATCTGCGCATCGACTATTGCCACCAAAGCTACGTTATAAATGTTCCGCACGGTGCTGCCTAGCTGCAAAACGTGTACGGGTTTTTTCAGGCCGAGCAGTATCGGGCCGATGGCGTCGGCGCCGCCTACTTCTTTCAGGAGGTTGTAGGCGATATTGCCCGCTGCGAGATTTGGGAATACCAGGGTGTTCACTTCCTGGTCCACCAGCTCGCTGAACGGGTAGTTCTCCCGGATCAGCTCATTGTTCAGCGCGACGCTGGCCTGCATCTCACCGTCTACGATCAGGCCGGGCTCTCTTTGTTTGACAATCTCCCTTGCTTCCGCCACCAGCTTTGCTTCGGGGGAATTGCTCGTGCCGAAGTTGGAATAGCTGAGCATGGCCACCCTTGGGGTGAGGTTGAAGTGCTGTACCTCCCGGGCTACCAGCAGGGTGATATCGGCCAGCTCTTCGGCCGTGGGGTTGAAATTGACCGTCGTATCCGCAAGGAACAGCGGCCCTCTTTTAGTCAGCAGGAGGTACATGCCCGCGATCTTTTTTACCCCGTCTTCCGTGCCGATGGCCTGGAGGGCGGGTCGGATGGTATCGGGATAGTTCTTGGTCAGTCCCGAGATCATTGCATCGGCAAGGCCGGTCTCTACCATCATACAGCCGAAATAGTTGCGGTCCCGCATGATCTTATAGGCCTCGTATTTGTTGAATCCCCGGCGCTGGCGTTTCTCGAAGAAGAGCTCACCGAACTGTTTGCGCTGCTCTTCGTATTCGTCGTTGTAAGGGTTTATTACCGGCATCCCGTCCAGGTCGATCGAGTTGGCCGCGGCGATATGGCGGATCTTTCTTTCGTCGCCCAGCAGCATGGGATAGGCAACGCCTTCGTCATACAGGAGCTGTGCGACCTTGAGGATCTTGAGGTTGTCTGCTTCAGCGAACACTACCCGCTTGGGATTCAGCCGGGCCTTGGTGCTCAGTACGCGCATCAGCTGGTTGTCCAGTCCCAGTCTTCTGTTGAGCTCGATGGAATAGGCCTCCCAGTTGTCGATCTGCCGGCCGGCGACGCCGCTTTCTATAGCGGCCTTTGCCACCGCGGGGCTGATCGTCGATATCAATCTGGGATCCAGCGGTTTAGGGATGATATAAGTAGGGCCGAAGACCATATTCTTCTCATTATAGGCCATGTTAACGATGTCTGGCACGGGCGTCTTGGCGAGCTCGGCCAGGGACTTAACCGCGGCCAGCTTCATGGCTTCGTTGATCTGTCTGGCCCTTACGTCGAGGGCGCCCCTGAAGATGAAGGGGAATCCAAGCACGTTATTCACCTGGTTGGGATAGTCGCTCCGTCCGGTCGCCATGATAATGTCCTCACGGGCGGCTGTCGCCTGTTCGTAGCTGATCTCGGGGTCAGGGTTGGCCATGGCGAAGACGATCGGCTTGCGGGCCATGGACTTGACCATCTCGGGTGTGACAACATTGCCAACGCTAAGGCCGACGAAGACGTCGGCGTCTTTCAATGCCGTAGTAAGCGTCCAGTCATTTTTCTTTACTGCAAATCTCTTCTTCTCTTCGTCCAGGTCGGCCCTGCCTTCGTGGATCACACCGTCCTTATCGAACAGGATGAAATTCTCCGGCTTGGCGCCGAGGGCGACATAGAGCTTGACGCAGGCCATGGCTGCGGCTCCCGCTCCATTGATAACGAACCGGACCCTGTCGATCTTCTTTTTTTGCAGCTCGAGGGCATTCAGCAAGGCGGCGCTGCTGATGATGGCTGTGCCGTGCTGGTCGTCATGCATGACGGGGATCTTCAGCTGGTCGCGCAGCTCCCGTTCGATATAGAAACACTCCGGGGCCTTGATGTCTTCCAGGTTGATCCCTCCAAAAGTGGGTTCGAGGGCCTTGACGATCTGTACGAATTTTTCGGGGTCTTTCTCGTTGATCTCGATGTCGAAGACGTCGATGTCTGCGAATATTTTGAAAAGCACTCCTTTTCCTTCCATTACCGGCTTGGATGCTTCGGGGCCGATATCGCCCAGGCCGAGTACAGCGGTACCGTTGCTGATCACTGCGACCAGGTTGCCTTTGGCGGTATACTTATATACTTCTTCTACGTTCTTGTTGATCTCTTTGCAGGGTTCGGCTACGCCGGGGGAGTAAGCCAGGGAAAGGTCTCGTTGGGTCTTAGCCTCCTTCGTGGGTACGACCTCAATCTTGCCGGGTCGTCCTTTCGAATGGTATTCAAGCGCCTGCTCTTTTCGGAGCTGTTTTTTTTGCATACGGGATATTTATCGTTCCGGCGGCGCGGCTGGTTTGCCGTCCGTGCCGGTCCACCGGGACCACTGGAGTCCGCGGGGACCACTGCCACCAGGAACTCGGGTCCTAAACCGCTGCAAAATACGAAAATGCTACCAAACCCACTTTTCACCGATTTTAGCCTGGGCTGGCCGTTTTTTAGCCATTGGATTGGGGTGGCGCAAGGTCCCGGATCGGAGAATATTGTCGTTGGATTAGGGGGATACCGCCATTGGAACAGGCGAGGCCGCCGGCGAATAGGGGGAGAACGGACGTTTTTAAGGGAAGAAATGGGAGTCCGGGTGGGGAAAATGCCACACTGCATTGGGGGCGCGCGGACATATTTTAAATTTCCTTAAATCGATCCTTATGCCGACCTTCCTGAACCTTTGCCGTAGAGGCAGACAGACCTTCCTATGCTCAATGCTTTTCCTCCCTTTTTTGGGCAGTTTTTCTGGCTTTAGCGGATTTACCGGGCAGGTCGCGGGGTATGGCAACGGGCGCGCGACGGCCGCAGACACAATCGGAAGGATCACGGACCGACACCATCGACGGGATGTGAGATACTGGAACCATCAGGAAAGCTCTGTCATTGACCGGTATCTTTCATTGGTACAGCTGCTTCGGCAGCTCAAGGCATCGGGCAAACAGGACGATCAGCAAACGGTCTTACAGGAAAGGATCAGAAGGCTGAAGATGGTTGTCGCCACGTTAAATAATTTACGGTACGATTCTCCCTACTATTATAATATCCGAAAAGTCCCTTCTAGCCAGGGAACCGGTGAGACGGTCTATGACCCCTGCAGCCGGGAGATTGCATTTGGGATACAGGACAGCAGCTACAACACCTATAGCTTTGTGCACGAAATAACGCATGGATTGCAGTTCATGCAGGGAGAGATGGTATTTGACAGGTCCTCCGGGTCCAGCGTGGGGGATGATATCGGCGATGAGCTGGAGGCGTACAAGAATCAGTTTGCCTATGACACCGGGTCCATATCAGGGATCCATTCTTTCGCTGAGATCGACAGCACGTGGCTACGGAGTCTGAAAGACAGGGGTAATGTATTTCTCTACAGCCCGGAGATCAGCGGGAAATACAATGTTATCGGACTGAAGACAGTCACGGTCGACTCGGATACCACTGCGCTCAAGGAAGCTTATCCGAAGATACAGGTATGGGGAAACTATCTTTATCCACTAAAGGACAAATATCATTTCTTCTTCCGGGAGAGGAGGGTTCTTGTTCCGGCGGAATGATTGTTCACCGGCAGTGTGATTTCACACACCCGCGGAATGACCGTCCGGTCGCTGGCGGGACAACTATCCGATCGGCGATAGAGTGACTATTCGACCACCGGCAGCAGGATGCGTGAAGCCCATTGGCCCGAGCGGTATATCTTCTGCGTGGCCGGCTGGTAGTCTTTCTCTTTTGCTTCGAAGATATTTGGTACGTATGTCTGGGGATTCCTGTCGATGATGGGGAACCAGGTGCTCTGGACCTGGACCATTATCCGGTGACCCTTTTTGAAGACGTGGTCCTGGGTATGCAGGTCGATGCTGTATTCTTCTACTTTATCGGGTATAACGGGTTCGGGGTGTTCGAAACTTTTCCGGAATCGGGCCCTGAATACGTCACCGGCGATCATCAGCTGATAGCCTGCCAGGGCCGACTCTTTTGGATAGCGGTCGGGATAGACGTCTATGAGCTTGACGACCCAGTCGGCGTCGGTGCCGGTGGTCGCGGCGTATATATCGGCTACCAGCTTGCCGGTTACCGTCAGGTCTTCGTTCAGCACGTCCGTCGACCAGCTGAGAACATCGGGTCTGTCTTTTAAGAACCGCTGGTCCTCTGTCAGCCAGGTATACCATCTCGAGCCGCGGCCATAGGTCTCTTCTATCGGCTGGGTGCGATAGGGTACGGGGTTGGCCGGATCAGAACGATAGCTGTCGAATCCGGGGGATCCGCTGGTTCGCGCTGCTGCCATTGCGCCCGTTGCGGGAGCCCCTCCGGGTGGAGTAAAGGACAGCCTGCCTCCTTCATTCAGGTACAGACTCTTTGTTTTCGCCTCCGGCGGTGGCCAGCTGTCGTAGGTCTTCCAGCGATTGCTGCCCGTCTGGAAGGTGATGACCTTTGCGAAATTGCTATCCCCTTTGCCTTTCAGATACCAGGCGAACCAACGCGCCTGTATATTCTTCCGGAAGTGATCGCCGGTGGCGGAGTCAAAACTGATCCTGCCCAGGTAATCTCCCTTGAGGAATCCCCACCCGCCGTGATTCCATGGGCCGAGCACCAGGTGGTTGTAGCGATGCGGGTCCTGGCGATCCCAAAGCTCGAATTCCTTCTGTGGACCGTACATGTCTTCCTGGTCCCAGAAGCCGCCTACGGTCAGCGTGGGCACGCGGGGTGAGTCCAGGATTGCCGTCATGGTCTGTTTCTTCCAGTACTCGTCGTAATTGGGATGAAGGACAAAATTATTCCATGAGGGCAACCGGTTCAGGAAATATTTGTTGTTGACGTTGGACAGGGAACCCAGGTTGAGGTACCAGCCATAGGTGTCCCGATCCGGAAAAGGGAACAGCGAATCTGTTTTGGATATTTCCTCCATGAAGGCATATTCGAAAGCGTAGCTCAACCGGAATGCACCGTTGTGGTGAAAGTCATCTCCAAGGAACATATCGGCCGGAGTTCCCTGGTCGGAGACGGCCTTTACTGCGGGGTGAGGGTCGATCGCTCCCATTATCGTCGTCCATCCATCATAGGAGATGCCGTAAATGCCGGCTTTGCCGTTGTTGTCGGGGATGTTTTTCAACAGCCAGTCGAAGGTGTCATAAGTGTCCGTGCTCTCGTCGATGGCCTTTGGGTCGTTCTTATCGCGGGGAAAACGTTGCATGACATAGGTCCCCTCCGAACCGTAGCGCCCCCTGATGTCCTGCATGACGAAGATATACCCCTCTTTGGCCATGTCTTCGATGTATTTGAATTTGTCCGGCGAGGGATATTTGACGGCGCCGTAGGGCGTGCGTGTCAGCAGAAAGGGCAGCGACTCTGTTTGTCCTTTTGGAGTAAAGACGACGGCGTGCAGCCGGATGCCATCCCGCATGGGGATCATGACCTCCTTCCTGTCGTATCGGATGTCTTGCCGGGTCTGGCCATGGCAATGGATCGTCAGGCCTATCAATAGCAGGAATAAGCAGGTCCTGGTAAGGGGGTATATCATGGAAAAGGTATTTGCATCTCTTCCGCCGGGTCAGGAGGCCTATTGTCCGAAATTCACGTGTGCACCCAGCCAGGCCATCATTCCTGCACCTATCTCTATTGCGGACTCGTCGATGTTGAAAGTAGGTGTATGGACGCCCGATGTGATACCTTTTTCTTCGTTCATGACTCCGAGCCTGTAGAAACATCCGGGTATCTGACGGGTATAATAGCCAAAGTCTTCGGCCCCCAGGCGAATTTCGGTCTCGAGCACTTTATCGCGGCCGATAAATTCACGGGCTTCTGCACGGGCGACCTTGTCCAGCGCTTCATTATTGTAGACCATGGGATAGCCCACGTCGATATGCAGGTCGATCTCGGCGCCCATGCTGTGGACCAGCTCGGTTGCCTGTTTGCGGATCAGCTCGTGGGCGCGGAACCGCCATTCTTCGTCCATAGCCCGGAATGTGCCCATCAGCCGCACTTCGCTTGGGATGACGTTGGTCGTATATCCGCCTTGTACGGAAGTGATCGACAGTACGGAGGGCGACAGGGGATTGCGGTTGCGGCTGATGATCTGCTGAAGCGCTACTACCAGGTGAGAGGCCACGAGTATGGTATCTACTGTCAGGTGTGGGGCTGCAGCGTGTCCGCCTTTTCCTTTTATAGTTATATAAAGCTCGTCGGCGCTGGCCATTACCATGCCGCCGCGAAAGCTTAGCTTCCCTATTTCCAGTCCGGGGTGGACGTGCAGTCCGAAGATGGCCTGTGGTTCGGGGTTCTTTAATACGCCCTCTTTTATCATCAGGCTGGCGCCGCCGGGGTTTTTCTCTTCTCCAGGCTGGAAGATCAACTTTACCGTTCCTTCCCATTCGTCCTTCAGCTGATTCAATATGCGTGAAGCCCCCAATAGCACGGTGGTATGTACATCGTGTCCGCAGGCGTGCATCACTCCTTCATTGGTCGACTTATAGGGGATATCGTTCTCTTCTTTTATCGGAAGGGCATCCATGTCGGCCCGCAGGGCGACTACTCTTTTGCCGGGGTTTTTTCCCCGGAGCAGACCCACTACTCCCGTGCCTGCCATCACCTCGAAGGGTATATCGAGCTCTGAAAGTCGTTCCTGCACGAACCGTGACGTCTGAAATTCCTGGTAAGACAGTTCCGGGTGGGCATGCAGGTGATGCCTTATCGATATGAGGTCCGGGGCGTATTGTTTAGCGAGCTGTTGGATCTTTTCTTTTAACATGGATATGGAGTCAAAATGTTTATTAGTGCTTAGTGACTGTCGTCCGCGATCTTTACTTCTATGATGTCGCGGATGACATAGGTGCCCGAGGGGAATAACCGTTCAAGTTGTTTTTGCATCTCTTCTGCCTCTTCCTGGGTCTTGAAGTTACCTACTTTTAGTTTATAGTTGGGCGCCTGGTAGAGCAGGTATGGTTTCAGGTCGGGGAACTCCTGGTAGACCTTTGCTTTTGCGGCGAATACCTTGCTGCGGTCGGTGGTGTTGATGACCTGGATCCGGAAGCCGGGCATGTTCTTCCGGGTTTCTTTTGACGTTTCTGCGTTGATCTCTATCTGTTTAAGGATCAGCTTGTCTACGCGGGGGTCCTTTACTACCGCCACCGTAGTCAGGGCTGTCGAGTCGGTCTGGGCCAGGGCTCCCTGAGCTATAAACAAAGTGACGATTAAGAGAAGCTTATACATAGTAATTTTTTTCAGATTCCTGCAAATGTCCGGCCAAATCCCGGTGGGACATTTTTAGTAGCCGCCGGGGCCGGTGTGACCGGGGCTACCGTGACCGGCTGGTTTTCCGGAAATGTCGGGGCTGCTATGTTCCCCCTTCACGATCTCCACGCTGGCGCTGCATCCCAGTCTGTCGGCGCCAGCCGCGACGAGGGCAGCAGCAAAGGCATAGTCCCTGATCCCGCCGGATGCCTTGATCTTAATCCCTGGCGGCAGGTGCTGTCTCATCAGCTGTACGGCGGCGAGGGATGCCCCTTTTTCTGAATAACCGGTGGAAGTTTTCAGGAAATCCACTCCGACGTGGCTATAGACGCTGCAGCACCGAATGATCTCTTCGTCGGTCAGGATACCGCTTTCGATGATCACTTTTACGAGCTTACCCGAGGTGTGGGCCCGCAGGGTCAGCATACGCATCTCTTCCTCGAGCTGGTCCCAGGACCCTTCCCGCAGGGCGATCAGGTTGATGACGATATCCAGCTCGTCCGCGCCATCGGCTATGGCCTGTTCTACTTCCGCCAGCTTGGCCATCGTGGTCGAATATCCGAAGGGGAAGCCGATGACGGTAGCGACCTTTATCGCAGGCTGAGCGATAGCCGCAGCAGTAGTGGGCGCGGCAGCTTCGGCGGCGCTAGCCGCGTCTTCGTCCTCTCCGGTGCCTGGCTGCACCAGGGAGCTGGCGATCCTGACCAATGGTGGGGGCACACATACGGCCGCAAAGCCATACACCAGGGCTTCATTACACATTTTGTTAATGTCAATATGTGTAGCAGTTGGTCTTAATAACGTATGATCAATATACGATGCTATTTTAATCACCGACATTTTACCGTTGATATAATATTCGAACAGTAAAATTACTCCATTTAAGTAAATTAGGGACCATTTTTCATACAGACAATCATTAGCCTAAAACTAACAACACATGAGAAACTCGAGACATCATCCGAGGGGGAAGATCCTCGGCCTGACCACAATGATCTTATTGCTAGCCGTTTTCGGCAAGGCCCAGACCAGTTTTCCGGTGAATGGGGTAGCTGATCCCCGGGTGGGCTGCTATGCATTTACCCATGCAACGCTGGTTAAGGACGGACAGACAACGCTGTCTGATGCAACCCTCGTCATTCGCGATGGTCTTATCGTCAGCGCAGGGCAGGCAGTCACCCTGCCCGGAGATGCCGTCGTCATCGACTGCAGCGGGAAATATATCTACCCATCTTTTATCGATATCTACAGCGACTATGGCATCCCGACTGCTGAAAGAGGGACTGGTCGTCCGGCTTTTGATTTTCGGGCGCCGGCGCAGATAAATTCCAATACAAAGGGGGCCTATAACTGGAACCAGGCCATTCACCCTGAGACCGACGCATCACGTTTGTTCGTAGTGGATGACGCGAAGGCAAAGCCGCTTCGCGAGATCGGCTTCGGCGCCGTCCTTTCGCATCTGAAGGATGGGATTGCCCGTGGTACGGGTGTTGTCGTGACACTGGCCAATGAGAAGGAGAATCTTGTCGTTGTCAAGCAAAGGGCTTCCGCCAACTATTCCTTGAATAAGGGGACCTCCACCCAGAGCTATCCCGGCTCGTTGATGGGCTCCATTGCCCTGTTACGTCAGACCTATCTCGACGCGCAGTGGTACAAGAGCCTGCCCGCCCATGAAGGGACCAACCTGAGCCTGCAGGCCTGGAATGAAGAGCAGTCGCTGCCTCAGCTGTTCGACGGCGGGGACAAATGGAGCGATCTTCAGGGCGACCGCATCGGCGATGAGTTCGGGGTACAGTATATTATCAAGGCCGGCGGCAATGAATACCAGCGGATGCAACCCATCATCGCGACTAAGGCTGCTTTTATCGTTCCGATCAACTTCCCGCAGGCGGTGGATGTGGAAGATCCGGGCGACGCCCGCTATGTCTCTCTCGCAGATATGAAGCACTGGGAGATGGCGCCGACCAATCCCGGGGCTTTTGAGAAGGCTGGTATCACCTTCTGTCTTACTGCCGCGGATATGCACGACATGAAACAGTTCTTTGCCAATCTCCGCAAGGCCTTTGACTATGGTCTTTCCGAGAATAAGGCCCTTGAAGCGCTGACCAGGACCCCGGCGACCCTTATCGGCGTTTATGACAAGGTAGGCTCTCTTGATGCCGGCAAGCTCGCCAATTTCCTGATCGCCAACGGTCCGATCTTCAATGAGAAGACCAGCATCGTAGAGAACTGGATACAGGGTAAGAAATATGGTGTGAAAGAAGAGGCATGGAAAGACGTGAAGGGACAGTATAATGTGGCCGTGACCATTGCGGGTGGGGCTACCACCAACTATACGCTGGATGTCAAGTCGCCGACTTCCGCCAGCATCCTCGGTAAGGATACGCTTAACGCAAAGTTCAGCTATGACGGGACGCTCATCGGTCTCAGCTTCCCGGTGCCGGCGGCTGGGCGTGGTAGTGAGAATGCGGCAGGGCGTGGTGGTGAAGCACCGGCTGGAGGACGTAGACCTGGCGGGCGTGTAGCTGCGGCTACCCACCTCAGCGGCGTGGTCAATGGCGCGATCTGGAATGGCAATGGTACTGACTCTGCCGGCAACCTTGTTGTCTGGACGGCGACCTTCACGAAGGCTACTCCCGCGACGCCGGATACGACCCGCAAGCGGGTTGCCCGCATCGGCAAGGTACTCTATCCTTTTGACGGCTATGGCTGGGACAGTCTTCCAAAACAGCAGGACCTGCTGATCAGGAATGCTACGGTTTGGACCAATGAGAAAGAGGGCCGGCTGGAGAATACCGACGTGCTGGTCAAAGCAGGCAAGATCATGAAGATCGGAAAGAATCTTTCTGCCGCAGGTGCGACCATCATCGATGGCACGGGCAAGTATCTGACACCGGGTATTATTGACGAGCATTCGCATATTGCTGCTTTCTCCATCAATGAGGGAGCACAGTCAGTGACCTCTGAAGTGCGTATCGCAGATAACCTCAACCCTGAAGACATCAATATCTATCGTCAACTGGCTGGCGGCGTCACGAGCTCGCATATCCTTCATGGTTCTGCCAATACCATTGGTGGTCAGACGCAGCTGATCAAATTGCGTTGGGGGGTCGATGATGAGGGGCTGAAGTTCAGGAACTGGGATCCCTTTATCAAGTTTGCGCTTGGTGAGAACGTTAAACGGACTACTTCTACGAATAACAACCGGTTCCCCGATACGCGAATGGGTGTGGAAGAGGTGCTGATGGATGCTTTTACCCGCGCCAGGGATTACCAGCAGCAACGGAAGGCTGCGCCCAATGTGACCCGTCGCGACCTCGAGCTGGATGCGCTGGTCGAGATCATGGAGCACAAACGATTCATCACCTGTCACTCCTATGTCCAGAGCGAGATCACGGCCCTTATGCGGGTAGCGGAGAAATTCGGGTTCAGGGTCAATACTTTTACGCATATACTGGAAGGATATAAGGTTGCCGATAAGATGAAGGAGCACGGTGCGAGCGTCTCGACCTTCTCCGACTGGTGGGCGTATAAGATGGAGGTACAGGATGCTATTGCCTACAACGCCACCATCATGCAGAAGGTAGGGCTGAATGTCTGTATCAACTCTGATGACGCTGAGCAGGCGCGGCACCTCAACCAGGAAGCGGCCAAATCTGTAAAATATGGCGGTATGTCCGAAGACGATGCATTCAAGATGGTGACGCTAAATCCTGCCAAAGCGCTACATGTGGCCGATCGTGTTGGCAGCATCAAGGAGGGGAAGGACGCTGACCTGGTCCTTTGGAACGACAATCCGCTGAGCATATATGCGGTGCCGCAGAAGTCCATTGTAGACGGCATTGTCTATTTTGACATCGACCGCGATGCCGAACTGCGGAAGGATATCTCCGCAGAACGCAACCGGCTTGTCCAGAAGCTGATCGCCGAGAAGAGGTCGGGCAGCGCAATGGCGCCGGCGACGCCTAGCTTTCACGTAGAGCTCAGCTGTGGCGACCACGGTCATCATGATGGTCTGCTGACTATCGACGAACAGGACGGCGACAATGGGAAGAGCGCTACTATTGATGCAACCAATTAAACTACTACAACAATGAAAAGATCCATATATATACTGGCGATCTCCTTTCTCGCAGCGGCGACGCTGAAGGCGCAGGACGACGTCTATCCCGCAAAACCTTATAAAAGCAAGCTCTTTATCCTCGGCGGCACCATTCATGTCGGCAACGGCCAGGTGATCGAAGGTGGCGCTATCGAAATCGACAATGGCAAGATCGTTCGCGTCGGCACGGGACTTACCCCTGCAGGCGACGCCAGGGTCGTCGATGTAAAAGGAAAGCAAGTCTATCCCGGACTTATCTTACCTGTCACCGACCTGGGTCTGAAAGAGATCGGCAGCGGTGTCCGTGGCTCCAACGACTTCCAGGAGATCAGCGATATTGATCCCAGCATCCGATCAATAGTAGCCTACAATACTGATTCGAAGATCATCAATACCCTTAAGGCAAACGGCGTCCTGCTTGCGGGTGTGACCCCGGAAGGGGGGACGATCAGCGGTTCGTCAACCGTCGTCCAGCTGGATGCGTGGAATTGGGAAGACGCGGCCTACAAGATGGACAATGCCATCCATATCACGCTGCCGACCTTCATCTCGCGGCCCCGGCGTTTTGGCGGTGGCGGTCGTTTTGGAGCCCAGCCTCCGACCGATCCGGTAAAAGAGGCCATTGCCAAGGTCGACGAGATCAGGACCTTTTTCCGCGAAGCAAAAGCCTATCTGGCCGAAATGTCCCACAAAGAAACCAACCTGAAATTTGAGGCGGTAAAAGGACTGTTCAGCAAGCAGCAGAAATTGTTCGTGCACGGTGACCAGCTCAGGCAGATGCTCGTCGCCGTGGATATGGCAAAGGAGTTTGGCTTTGATGTGACCATTGTAGGAGGCAGCGAGTGCTGGCTTATCGCCGACCTGCTGAAACAGAACAATATCTCCGTTGTCCTCCAGCAGACCAACAGTCTGCCGACCACGGAAGACGACGACTATGACCAGCCGTTCAGGACCCCTGCGATCCTGCAAAAGGCCGGCGTCCTCTTCGCCATCAATGACGGGCACGAAGAGACGCGCTACCGCAATCTTATGTTCAATGCGGGTGTGGCGGCGGCCCACGGCCTGACCAAAGAGCAGGCGCTGCAGGCCATCACGCTCAACAGCGCGAAGATCCTGGGTGTCGACGACCGGACGGGCTCGCTGGAGGCTGGGAAGGACGCGAATATCGTCGTCAGCGACGGAGATATCCTGGATATGCGGTCGAGCATTATCGAGCATGCGTTCATACAGGGAAGGGAAGTGAGCCTGGAGAACAAGCAGACGCAGCTATATCATCGGTATATGACGAAGTATGGGTTGTAAGGCTCCCATTAAAAGAATATGGAGGCCCCCTGGTTTTTCCAGGGGGCTTTTTTTTCTATTCGGCTTTTATGCTTTTTGCCGGATTGGCCATTCCTGCTTTTATGGCCTGGAAGGATACGGTGACCATGGCGATCGCGACGGTCTTTTTTGGAGAACATGCTGTCATAACTGAGTTCGTCTTCCACCCAAAGAAAAACGAATGGTAGTTTTTTAGCATGGTGGAAAATTAACCAAGAAAATGCCAGCTTGGTATTGGATTGATTATCAGAAGGCTATGGCAGTTCACGTTGGTAGGGGGTGTCCGGTTTCGGATATCGGGTGTCCGGATTGTCCGCGGGTGTGGGGCTGGCCGTCGTGCGGCTGCCGCAGTCTGTCGGGCAAATCTTACCGTACAGAGAACAAGTCTGCCACGCTATATCAAAATTCTTAATTTTATCGGACATCATGGCTGACAGCTTCATTAATACCAACGCTCTTGCCGGTGCTTCCTTTGCGAAGGATATACAGGGCACCCGTCTCCTGAGAAGGCGCTGGCTTTATCATCTGCTTTTCTGGTTGGCCTATTTCGGGCTGCTGCTCGTATTATACGCCAGTCTCAGGGACGCACTCACTCCGGGGAATTGTCTGATGTACCTGGTATTGTTATTCTTTCAGGCTATTTTCGCCTACGTCAACATCTACCTGCTTATACCTCGTCTCCTTTTTGCACGAAAATATTTATACTATGGTCTGGCGCTTTTGCTCGATATTATTGCGTGCGCCGTTGTGGTCATGCTTGTCGAAAAGGTACATGCGCAAATAGATCCCGTACATTTCGGGAAAATGCAGATCGGCCTTCGGACCATCGCCGTCTCTGCAGTCCAGGAGGTTTATCTCATGGGCATGGTGACGGGTATCAAGTTCCTTAAAGACTCTTTTCTCAACCAGCAATGGATGAAGGAAAAGGAGAAGCACTACCTGGAGACGGAGCTGAAATTCCTGCGTTCGCAGATACATCCGCATTTCTTTTTCAATACCCTCAACAATATCTATTCTCTTACGCTAAAGAAATCCGATGATGCGCCCGGCGTCATCTTAAAGCTATCCGATCTTATGAGCTATATGCTTTATGAGTCCAATGTCCCGCTGGTACCCCTGGTGAAGGAGATCGACTATCTGCAGAACTACCTGGACGTTGAGAAGCTTCGGTTTGGCCAGCGTCTTTCCATCAACTTTACGTGGTCTGGCTTTGCGGGGGATATTAATATCCCTCCGATGATCCTGATCCTTTTTCTCGAGAACAGTTTCAAGCATGGTGTAAAGAACAATATCAGCAAGATCCATATCGATATTTCGCTATGGCTGGACGATCAATATCTTTATTTCAAGGTGGATAACCCGATGACGCACGACGGGCCGTCCAATGGGAAGGGCATCGGGCTCGCCAATGTCAGGCGAAGGCTTGATCTTCTGTATGGGCCACGGTATAGCCTGGATATACGGACAGAGAATGGGATATTCAGCGTGCTGTTAAAAATGCCGCTATGCTGAAGACGCTCAACTATATGATCGTAGATGACGAGCCCCTCGCCATCGATGTGATCGAGAACTATCTCGGGCGGCTGGATGCCCATAATATAACGCGTTGTGAGAATGCAGTGGAGGCTTTCCAGGCTTTGCAGAACAAATCCTTTGACCTTATCTTCCTCGACATCGAAATGCCCCTGCTTTCAGGGATCGAATTCCTGAAAAGCGTCAAGGATCCGCCCCTTATCATTATTACTACCGCCTACCGCGATTATGCCGTGGAAGGCTTTGAGCTGGAGGTGGTCGATTATCTTGTCAAGCCGGTGTCTTTCCCACGTTTTATGAAGGCGATGGAGAAGGTTGTCAAACTATCCCAGCCCGCCGCAAAGAAGGAAGAAAGGGAAAAGAATTCGGCCAGTGATTACCTTTTTCTGAAGGTCGACCGGAAGTTCGTAAAAGTGCTGATCAATGATATCCTTTATATCGAAAGCCTGAAGGACTATATCCGGGTAAAGACCCCCACCCAGGCGCTGATCTCCTATCAGTCGCTTACCGAGATCACCGACAAGCTGCCTTCCGGGCGGTTTGTCCGCGTACACCGTTCGTACACGATCGCCATCGACAAGGTGAGCATGATCGACGGTAATTGTGTCGAAGTTGATGGCAAGCTGATCCCAATTTCCCGCGAACATCGCCAGGAGGTCATGGAAAAAATATACAAGTAACCATGTCATTCGTCGTGTAAAACCTTCCATTCAGCGAATATTGGCGCATTCGGCTAAAAACGTTTACCCGCCCTCTTATGCGGAATTAGTTTTACGGTCTGTAAAACTGATTGTATGCGAAAACTTATGCTACTGATCCTATCTGTCTGTCTGAGCACTGCGGGCATTGCCCAGCAGGTCTCGGGCATTATTCTTGACGAAACACAAAAACCGGTATCCGGGGCGTCTGTCGGCATCCGGAAGAAGGCCGACTCGGCCGTTGTAAAATACACGACGAGCGATGTCAACGGAAAGTATTTTTTTCAGGGAATCTCCGCCGGCAGCTATTATATTCAGCTTTCTCATGTAGGCTATGCCGACAAGCGGTCGGCTCCGTTCGTGGTCGATGGCAAGGGGGCGACGGTCGTCCCGGCCCTTCAGCTGGGCAGGGGTTCAGCCGGTAGTCTGAAGGAAGTCGTTGTCAGCTCGCAGAAGCCGATGATCGAGGTAAAGGCCGACAAGACCGTCCTCAACGTGGAGGGCAGCATCAACGCGGTAGGGCAGGATGCGCTCGAGCTGTTGCGGAAGTCTCCCGGGGTGATGGTGGACAAGGACAATAACATCAGCCTCAGCGGGAAGAATGGGATCAAGGTCTATGTTGACGGGCGGCAGGTACCGCTCAACGGTGGCGACCTGGCGGATTATCTCAAGACCATCCAGTCTTCGCAGATCGAGGCGATAGAGATCATCTCGAATCCTTCGGCGCGTTATGAGGCATCGGGCAATGCCGGCATTATCAATATCCGGCTGAAGAAGAACAAGTCCTATGGCAATAGCGGCTCGCTGACCGGTGGATATGGCGTTGGCACCCACTCCAACTACAATGGCGGCGTTTCGCTGAATCACCGGGATGGGCATCTCAACTGGTTTGGCAACTACAACTACACCAATACGACGAACACCACCTGGCTCGACCTCTATCGCAAACAGATGGATACCCTGTTCGATCAGCATTCCACGCTCAAGAACGAGACCAGGACACACACTTTCAAGACGGGTCTTGACTACTACCTGAATAAGAACAATACCCTGGGGATGATGGTAGACGGCTCTCTGTCCAACTACAGCATAATGACGCAGAGCACGACGCCTATCTCCTATATTCCCGACGGTTCAGTGGTGAAGATCCTCGAGGCCAACAACAGCAGAAGCGGGAAGAAGGACAACGGCAATCTGAACCTGAACTATCACCATACCGACTCTTCCGGTCACGAACTGAATATGGACGCGGACTATGGCATCTATCGTCTCCGCAGCGATCAGCTGCAGCCCAATCTTTATTTTGACCCCTCCGGAGGCAGCCTGCTTTACAGCGATGTTTTCGATCTGCTCGCGCCCACGGATATCAATCTCTACAGCCTGAAGACCGACTATGAGCAGAACTTTAAGAAGGGCCGGCTTGGGCTTGGATTCAAGACAGAGTATACGACCAGCGACAATGATTTCCAGCAGTACAATGTGTATCCTACTGCGAAGGTCAAGGACACCCTTCACAGCAACGGCTTCAACTACAAGGAGAATATCAATGCCGTGTATGCCAATTACAACAGAACTTTTAAAGGATTCCTGATCCAGGCCGGGCTGAGGGTAGAGAATACCAATGCCAAGGGAGTTTCAAATGGTTATAAAGAGGCCGGCGCGGGATATGCGACCTATGACTCCAGCTTTACCCGGCATTATACCGGATTCTTTCCCAGCGGCTCGGTCACGATCAACAAGGACCCGATGCGGCAGTGGACCATTTCCTACAGTCGCCGGATCGACCGGCCTGCTTACCAGGACCTCAATCCTTTTGAGTTCAAGCTCGACGAATACACTTATCAGAAAGGCAATACGGGGCTAAGGCCGCAGTATACGAACAGCGTGGGGCTTACCTATGTGTTCAAGTACAGACTGACGGCTACCCTGAATTATAGTCACGTGAAGGATGTGTTCACCTCACTGGTGGATACGGCTGAACGGTCCAAGGCCTTTCTCACGAAGAAAAACCTGGCGACGCAGGATATTACGAGCCTCAATATCAGCTATCCGTTTCAATACAAATGGTACAGCGTTTTTGCAAATGTGAATACGTTCTATTCGAAGTATCAGGCCAATTTAGGTGTTGGCAGGGGAGTCGATGTAGACGTCTTTTCCGTCAACGTTTTTGCACAGCAGAGCGCCCGTCTGGGCGGTGGCTGGTCGGCGGAGCTGTCGGGGTTCTATAGTTCCCCGGCTATCTGGCAGGGAACGTTTAAGACCCATGCGATAGGGAATCTGGATGCGGGCATACAGAAGCAGGTCCTTCAGAAAAAGGGGACCATCAAGGTCTCTGTGAGCGATGTCTTTCATACGCTGCATTTTACCGCCACCAGTGATTTTGCCGGGCAATATCTTCGGGCTACCGGGGGCCAGGAGAGCCGTCAGCTAAAGGTGTTTTTCACCTATAAGTTTGGCAGCTCCCAGGTGAAGTCGGCGCGTCAACGAAAGTCGGGATTGGAAGACGAAAATAAACGGGCGAATTCCTCGGGAGGATTTTCGAACTAGGTTGGATCTGAGCTAAAAAAAGGGAGCGAATCGCTCCCCTTTTTTTATTTCTGGAAGTCCTGGAAGGGCTTCGTCCGAAGGACCCGGTACATATTATTGTTTTGGATTTAGTGCCTCTTTAATTCTTTCTGCCAGGTCCTGCAGATGATATTTACTCAGCTTGTCCGTCTCTCTCGGGGCCGCGGCCTGTATCTCGGAGCGCAGGTCTACGAGCTGGGCCCTTGCGATAGAGGGTACGTCGGTATTCTTTATATCTCCGCCAAACAGCAGCAGAAGGCCCGGCGGCAATCCGGCGGGAATGGCGGGTGGGGTGGCATTCAACAGATTGACCAGGGCGTCGACATAGACCTTTTGCAGGTTGCGGCGGTAGATGTCGATGGGGCTGGCAGCGGCCAGTTCGCCCCAGACACCTTTTTTGGCATCGGCCATCATCTCGTCCACGCCATATGCGGCGCTGCCGTAACGGCTGACGCAGGTAGACATGCGGTAGAGTCTGGAAGAGGACAGGAGGCCTTTCAGGACATTGGCCTGAACGGTAGACACCTGATCGGCTGAGCCGGGATTCGCGAATTTGTTGAGGATGTCTTTATTCAGGAGCCAGGTCGGTGTGGCGAATAATTGCCGGTTCAGGAAATCAACTGCTCCTTTCTGCGTGGCTTTTGGCGTGACCTCGTAGATGTCTCCGGACTGCTCGACGCTTTTGAAGGTCTCCTGTATGCCGCCGACGTTCTTGACGACGTGTCCCATATAGCGGCTGAACTGTCCTACGAGCTGGCTATACATCTCTTCCAGGTTGTCATACTGGTCGGCCTCTTCTTTCGTCCATTCGGGAAGATTAGGCAGGATACGTTTGAGGTTCTTAATGCCGTATTCGCTGGCCTTGACGCTGTTGTCGCTGAGGTCTTCGGTTTGTGCGCGGGGGTCGAAGTTCTGACCTTCTCCTCCGAACCAGAGCCGCGGGTTGGAGCTCAGGCTGTCGATGACCCATTTGTTGAGGATCTTTTTGTCCTCCTCTTCGTTCCTGGTATCGGGGATGCCTTTATAGCCCCAGAGTATGGCCCATTTGTCATAATCGCCGATCCGGGGATAGAGTCCTTTCCAGGTAATATTGTCTTCGGGCTGGGCTACGTAGTTGAAGCGGGCGTAGTCCATGATGGAGGCGGTATGTCCGTTGGCTTCGACCCAGGCCTTATCGCGCAGCTTTTCTACTGGCGTCCTGCTGCTGCTGCCCATGTTGTGGCGCAGGCCAAGCGTATGTCCGACTTCGTGGGACGATACGAACCGGATGAGGTCTCCCATGAGGGCTTCGTCGAACTTCATCTTGCGCGCTCTCGGGTCTACGGCTGCTGTCTGGATCATGTACCAGTCGTGCACCAGCTTCATCACGTTGTGGTACCAGCCGATATGGCTTTCGAGTATCTCTCCGCTGCGGGGGTCGGCTACGTTGGGGCCGTAGGCGTTCTCGATGTCGCTTGCGAAATAGCGAATAACGGAGAAGCGTGCGTCTTCGAGGCTCATGGTTGTGTCATTCTCCGGCCATTCTTTTCCTACGATGGCATTTTTGAACCCGGCTTTTTCGAAAGCTGCCTGCCAGTCGTTGATGCCGGCGATGAGAAAGGGCCGCCATTTTTTGGGGGTGGCGGGGTCGATATAATATACGATCTGTTTTTTGGGTTCTACCAGCTCGCCGCGTTTCCATTTTTCGATGTCTTCGTCTTTTGGTTCGAGGCGCCAGTGGTGGATGAACCGGGTCTCTTCTACCCGCTGCTGGTCGTCGCCATATGTGGTGAACTCGCTGGCGAAGAAGCCTACGCGGGGATCGAACAGGCGTTTGCGCATGGGCGTTTTTGGCAGAAGAAGGAAGGAGCTGTTCAGCTCGATCGTCACGGCGCCGGTGACGTCTGCTGCGGGGAGGCTGCCGGATGGAGCGCGTCCGCCTGCGACGGGTGCGGCTGGTGCAGGTGAGGCGGTAAAAGTTTTTACGGTCCGGATCTCGGTATTGATGGGGTAAGTGTGAATGCTTTCGATATAGCTGCGGTCGCCGGCGATTGCGGCCAGGTTGAATCTTCGTTTGATGCCCGGTGTCAGGCTAACGACCTGGTTGTCGCCCTTGAAGAAGTCGGTTACGTCGATGACCGTCGTGGCGGAAGAGTCCGATCCTTTGCCATAGGCCTTGACCTCGAATGCCGCTGCTATCGGGTCCATGTTGGAGTTAGTCACTGCCTGTGCGATGGGCTGGGTGCTGTCTGTGGCTACGTTGACGATCGTCAGCACTTTCATGAAGAGCGTATGCGAAGGGCCTTTGATCCAGTTGATCGTTTGGAGGTTCACCTGCTCACCCCCATAATTGCCGCTGGAGGCTGTTTTGCCGTAGCGGGTGCTGATCAGGATGTCACGTCCGAGTATAGAGTCGGGGATCTCGAAATACCATTTGTCTTCTATTTTGTGTACGGTGAAAAGTCCCTTATGGGAGACCGCCTTGTCAGTAATGACTTCTTTATACGGTTTGGGCTGATTGGTGGTCGCAGGTGCAGAGCGTGCGGCCGTCGGGGCGGTTGGGGGTGTCTGTGGGTTGCCGGGGCGTTGTTGTGCCACTGCCGCTGACAGGCCTGGTACCAGCGTCAGCGCGAGTAAAAATCTTCTCATAATAGTCATGTGTGAGTTAAGGGGATGAAAATAAGGAACTACGGGTAGCCGACCTAGAAAAAATGACGAGTGGGAAGAAGGGGGCTTCCGGCGGACATCCAGGAAACAGTCTGTCCTTCCTTACTGCTGAGTTCCTGCGCCAGGGGGAGCAGACCGGGGTCAAAATTGGTGGCGAGATAGAGTGTCTGAATACCGTTTTTAGCCTCGAACAGGCTTCCGGCTTTATATGCGGCTTCGTTGTTCTGAGCCCGCTTTCGGTCGAAATCAACCGTGCTGTTGACGAACTCGGGGTGTGTCTTTTGACCGTTGAGATAGGGCAACAGCCAGTCGACCGACTTTTTTATGGAGGCTCCGGAAGGGGTCGTATAGGCGTAGTAGTTGACGCCGGTAGCGCGCTGGAGGACGATGATCAGCTTCAGCAGCGGTTCGAGGTCGTAGACGTGGTAGTGGAGGGCGTCTCTGAGCGAAAAGTCGACGCTCGAGCCGTCGGGGTTCAGGTTCTTTTCCAACTGGGTCTTTAGTTCGCGGATTGTGTATCCCTGCAGGGTGGTGTCGCCGATAGCGAAAGCGATCTCTCCCACGATCTTTAACCGATGGGAGTGCCAGTTGTTGTAGAAGCTGGGTCTTTCGGGGCGGTAGTGACGTCCTTTCAGCTCTGTCTGTGCTGTCAGCTGTAACCAGCCGGCGATGGTCTGGTTGTCTTCTTTGGATAATTTATTCTTCAGCATGTCGTAGGCCTCGATGCAGCGGTCGAGGTTAGTATCGTCGATGGGGTCGCCATTGGGGTGGTTGGCTTTTGCCCAGGCAAGGAGGTATTGGGTCGTTTTTTTGAGGTACTTGCTGTCGCTCTCTATGCGATAGGTGAGCGCCAGGGCGTACATCTTGTTCATGTCTTTCAGCGCCGCCTGTGTCGCGGCCTTTTTGGGGTTTCCGGCGAGGAGCCCCTCCGTCCTGATCGTGTCGATGGGGTTGGGTGTCTCGTCAAGGGCCTGGTTGGCGGCGGTGACCAGGGATTGGTATAACGGCCCGGTCTTCGTTGCCTTAAGCTGGCGTATCTCTTTAGTATTGAAGCCGACGTATTGGGCGGATGCGCCGATGGTCGTGAGGGCAAGGAGGAGGGAGAGCAGGCGTGTCATAATGCAATATACGCCTTGCTTTTTGAGGGCAAGGCGTATACTTCGCAAACGATTTCGGGGCTTAGTCCTTTATGAATTTTATGGTCTGTTGCTGCTGGCCGGTGGTTACGCTGACCAGGTAGATGCCCTGCGGCAGGCCTGCCAGTATTGCAGGCTCGAGGCTGTTGTCGCCTTTCTGGAGGGTCAGGTGTTTTTCCTGGATCCGTCTTCCGCCCATATCCGTCACGGTCAGGATGGCGCTGGTGGTGGCTTGCGCGCCGACTGTCAGGGATTGAGGCTGCGAGGCCGGATTGGGGAGGATACGGATGGAGAGGCCGGTGGTATTGCCGGCGAGTGCGATGATGTGGCTGTAGGTGAATTGGCCGTCGATGTCCGTCATCTTTAGCCGGTAGCGGGCGTCGCCTCCGTCGGCGTCGGTATAGCTGTATTGTATTTGCTGGTGGCTGTTGCCGGCGGCGGGCAGTCTGGCTATGTCCTCGAAGGTGCTGTTCGTCTGTTTCTGGATGGTGAACCAGGCGGTGTTCTCTTCCATGGTCGTGGTCCAGTGCAGCTGGTTACCGGTGGTGGTCTCTTCGCCGGTGAATGCGGTAAGGGTCAGCGGGAGGGGGACTATCGGGCTGCCGGAGACGAAGAATCCGCTGAAGCCGGTGATATTGAAGGTCACTTCCCATCGGCTGGCCGATGCGTTCCAGACGATATTGTTGTCGTCGGGGTTGATGTCTCCGCTGCCGCCGACATAGGTGTCGGGGGTTGTTCCTGTCCCGTGGAACTGGGTGACGTGGAGGTTGGCGATGCCGGCTGCGTCCGTGGGGTTGGCCGGGAGGGCCGGGCTGGTGCCGCGCGCGGCGTTATAGGCGTCGAAGTCGGATTGGGTGAAATAGAGGGTGACGGTGGCTGTGGAGGTTGAGGCGTTTGCCGCCGGTTCGAGGCTATAATGGCGGGGGACATAGGGGATACCGTTATAGGATTGGACGGAGGCGTCGAGGGTGACGCAAGACGTGATGTTGCCGGAGACCGGATTGGCGCCGGTTGGGGTGACGACGCTCATTGGTTGGCAACTGGCGTCGGTGTAGGTGGTTGGATAGGAGTTGGGGATGCCGTAATTGGCTCCGGTGAAAACTGAAGAAGTCGTACAGCTGGGGCCACCGCCCTGGATACCGGCCAGTGTGGATGACGCAGGATTGACGGCGATATTAATGGCGGCAGCCGATACCCGGCCACAACCGTTGAATATTTCGGCTGATATGAAGTAATTGCCGGCATTTGGAAAATATACCGTCGTGCCGTTGGTATCCCAGGTATCAAAATTAATAGCGGCATTTGAAGACCAATAGATAGAGTCGTCTTTGTAGTTTTCAGTAAACGAATAGAATGGTGTTTGTCCCTGGCAGACGCTGGTTGCAGGGTTATCGAACACCGCAGGGTTTGGTGCTGCTGTGGCAACGGTGAGCGTATTGGGAAGAGAGGGGCCGCTCGATCCGGCGGCATTGGAGAGCGTAACCCGGTATTTATAATGGTTCATGGACATTGTAAGGCCATTGATATCCAGCCATGCGCCATTTCCATTTCGGAAGTTGCCGGGACCGCCGTTGTATATCGAGTATGTGGCATCCGGGGATATCGGGTTCCAGGTGTTGCCTCCGTCTGTGGACATTTCCCAAAATGCGGATGTAGGCCATGCCCCTGAGTAAGAAATGGCGATAGAAGTACTGCTCCCGACACAACCTGGAAATGCATCCAGTTCCACAAAGGACGGCGCCTGGGCAAATAGCAGAGCGGAGAAAAGGAGGGCAAGGGTCGAGAGTAAAGTTCGTCTCATAAAAGCAGTGGGTTTCTCCAAAAATAAAGAACCCGGTCGAATAGACCGGGTCCTCAGAATGAATTACTGATTTTTTAATGTGGTGACGGTGCAGTTGTGGGTGACGTACCCTGTGCCCCGCCGTTGGGGTTAACCGACCGCGTCTTTGCCGTGGCAGTTCTTGTATTTCTTGCCGCTGCCGCAGGGACAGGGGTCGTTGCGACCGATCTTGGGGCCGACCTTGATGGGTTCCTGGCGGACGGGTTCGGACGGTTCGTAGTAGTCGTTGCCGCCTTCCTGGGGGGCGCCACCATTCTGGGGACCGGGGACGCCGGCGGTAGCCATTTCGTCTTTTCGCACCTTGAGCTTGCTCATGTCGGTCTTTTGTTCGCGGCCTTCGCGGATGGCGTCCGACTGATTATTGCCGGACTGGATGCCGCTGTGGCAGAGGAAGCTGATGATGTCGCGGTTGACGTCGCTGTCCATATTTCTGAAGAGCTCGAAGGCTTCCACTTTATAGATGACCAGCGGGTCTTTTTGTTCCAGGTAGGCCGTCTGCACGCTTTGTTTCAGATCGTCCATTCCTCTCAGGTGCTCTTTCCAGGCGTCGTCGATGATAGCCAGCGTAATTTGTTTTTCAACCGCGCTGGTCAGTTCGCGGCCCTGGGTGTCGAGGGTCTTCTGGAGGTTGGCGACGACATTGGTGCGTTTTTTTCCGTCTGTGAAGGGCACCACTACATTTTCTACGTGACTGCCTTGTGTAGCGCGAATATTCTGGAAGACGGGGACGGCCTGTTTGCGTATCTCGTCCGTCTTGTGTTCATAGTTGGAGGTTGCTTCCTGGTACAGTCTTTCTGCCAGCTTCGTAGCGTCTCCCTTCAGGAACTCATCTTCTTCGATCGTTGTGTCAATCCCGAAGTTGACGATCGTGGAGAGCTTGAATCCTTCGTAGTCGTCCTGTTCACGGAAGGAGTTGATCAATCCTTCGGCGACGATATAGAATGCGTTGTCGAGGTCGAGCGCGAGCCTTTCGCCGAAGAGGGCGTGGTTACGTTTCTTATAGACGACATTACGCTGTTTGTTCATGACGTCGTCGTATTCGAGCAGCCGTTTGCGGATGCCGAAGTTATTTTCTTCCACTTTCTTCTGGGCTCTTTCGATGCTCTTGGTCACCATGCTGTGCTGGATGACCTCTCCTTCCTTGTATCCCATCTTGTCCATCAGCGAGGCGATACGGTCGCTGCCGAACATGCGCATCAGGTCGTCTTCCAGGGAGACATAGAACTGGGAGGTACCGGGGTCGCCCTGACGTGCGGAGCGGCCTCTCAGCTGCCGGTCTACGCGTCGGCTTTCGTGTCTTTCCGTGCCGATGATAGCCAGACCGCCGGCTTCTTTGACGCCGGGCCCGAGCTTGATGTCCGTACCACGACCGGCCATATTGGTTGCGATCGTGACGGCTCCGGCCATGCCGGCTTCGGCGACGATCTGTGCTTCCCGCGCGTGCTGTTTGGCGTTGAGTACATTGTGGGGAATCTTTTTGGCCTGGAGCATCTTGCTCAGCAGCTCGCTCACGGCCACGTCGGTTGTACCTACGAGGGAGGGGCGTCCTTCTGTGCGGAGCCTTTCGATCTCGTCGATGACGGCCCTGTATTTTTCGCGTTTGGTCTTGAACACCAGGTCCTGCGAGTCTTTACGGATCGCCGGTACGTTGGTGGGGATCGTCACGACGTCCAGCTTATAGATATCCCAGAGCTCAGCGGCTTCCGTCTCGGCGGTGCCGGTCATGCCTGCCAGCTTGTGATACATGCGGAAGTAGTTCTGCAGCGTTACCGTTGCATAGGTCTGGGTAGCGGCTTCGATCTTCACGTTTTCCTTGGCTTCGATGGCCTGGTGAAGGCCGTCGCTGTATCGTCTTCCGTCCAGGATACGACCGGTCTGCTCGTCAACGATCTTTACCTGTCCGTCCATCACCACGTATTCCACGTCGCGCTCGAACAGGGTGTAGGCCTTCAGCAGCTGCTGTACGGTGTGGATGCGGTCGGCTTTGACGGAATATTCGTTCAGGAGAACCTCTTTGCGCTGCAGCTTTTCTTCGGTGTCCAGCGGTTCTTTTTCAATTTCCGCGAGTTTGACACCGATATCGGGGAGGATGAAGAACTCCGGGTCTTCTCCGGCGCCGGTGATCATCTGGATGCCTTTATCGGTGAGGTCTACTGAGTTGTTCTTTTCGTCGATATGGAAGAAGAGCTCGGCATCTACCTTGGGCATTTCCTTTTGCTGGTCGGCGAGGTAGTAGTTCTCGGACTTCTGGAGTTTTACCTTGATACCGGGTTCGCTGAGGAATTTGATGAGGGGGCCTGATTTGGGAAGGCCGCGGTAGGCGCGCATGAGGGCAAGTCCGCCGTCCTTGGGGTCGTCATTGCCTTCGTTGATCTTCTTTTTTGCTTCGATGAGGAACTGGTTGGTCACTCTTTTCTGTGCTTCAAAGAGACTTAGTACCCGTCCTTTTAAGATATGGTATTGCTGGTCGTCTCCTCGCGGTACGGGTCCGGAGATGATGAGGGGCGTACGGGCGTCGTCGATGAGGACGCTGTCCACCTCATCCACCATGGCGAAGTGGTGCTTGCGCTGGACCATTTCGTCGGGGGAGTGCACCATGTTATCGCGGAGATAATCGAAGCCAAATTCGTTGTTGGTGCCGTAGGTGATATCGGCATGGTAGGCTTTGCGGCGGCTTTCGCTGTTGGGTTCGTGCTTGTCGATGCAGTCGACCGTCAGGCCCAGCCATTCGAAGATGGGACCATTCCATTCGGAGTCACGACGGGCGAGGTAGTCGTTGACCGTCACAATGTGGACGCCTTCGCCGGCCAGGGCATTCAGATAGGCGGGAAGGGTCGACACGAGGGTCTTACCTTCGCCGGTTGCCATTTCCGAGATCTTTCCCTGGTGGAGCACCGTACCACCGATGAGCTGGACGTTGTAGTGTACCATGTTCCAGGTGATGGGGCTGCCGGCGGCCATCCAGGTGTTCTTATATATGACGTTATCGCCTTCGATGCGGATATGCTCTTTTTTGACGCTTAAGTTGCGGTCCAGCTCGGTAGCTGTGGCCACCACCTCGGGGTTGTCCTTGAAGCGGCGGGCCGTCTCTTTTACTACGGCGAATGCTTCGGGCAGGAGGTTCTCCAGCACTTCTTCGATCTGCTCGTCGCGCTCTTTCTTCAATTCGTCGATCTCCTGGTAGATGACATCTTTTCCGTTGATGTCGCTGAAAGGCAGCTCTTCCGCCTGTCGGTTCAGGTCGGATATCCGGGTGTCGATCTTATTCAGATGTTCTTTTATACGGGCCCGGAATTCCTGTGTCTTGCCGCGCAACTGGTCGTTCGACAGGGACTGGTAAGCGGCAAAGTGCTGATTTACTTGTTCTACAAGGGGTTGGATGTGTTTTATATCCTTTTCCGACTTGTTCCCACCGAATATCTTGGATAGAATACCTAACATAATTCCTTAAGTATTAATAGTTTTATTGGTTTTGGGTCCGCGTGACGCACACGGGTCCCCTTCTTCCAGTCAAATTTGGTGCTATCCTGATCGGAAGGTCAAATTGACAGGGAAGCAAATGTACAAAAAAGCTCCCATCCGCCCCTTTCCGGGGAGGCTTTTCCGGGGGCTAAGGCGTTGAAATTCGTGAATATCCGTCTGAATGCGTGGATTCCGCGGGGTGATTTTCGGGGCTGCGGGATGGATGCGGGAGGTAAAATGTAAAATTTTTTTTATTCTGATAAAGAAGTTAGTATCTTAGTGCTAAATATATTAGCCCATGTCAATAGCAGGTCAAAATCTCAAATACCTCCGCAAGCTGCGGGGTTGGACACAGGAAGAATTTGCTGCCCGTCTTGGTATCAAACGCAGTTTGCTCGGCGCCTATGAAGAAGAAAGGGCAGAGCCGCGGCTTGAAGTGCTGGAGACGATCAGCGATATGTTCAAGCTGACGCTGGATGAGCTGCTCCGCAAGGAGCTCAGTGACACCAAGAGTGGGAACTACATTTCCAAGCGCAGGGCGCAGAAGCTGGTTGCTGCTTCCAATGACATCCAGCTGGTGCCGGTGAAGGCGGCGGCGGGCTATCTGGCGGGCTATGCCGATCCGGAGTTCCTGGACGAGCTGAATACGTTCACGCTGCCGATGCTGGCACCTGGCAACTACAGGGCTTTTGAGATCGTCGGGGATTCTATGCTGCCGACACCCAGCGGTTCTGTCATCGTAGGCGAGAAAGTAGATGATATGGAGGAAGTAAAGACCAATCAGACCTATATTGTGGTGTCCCGCAATGAGGGGATCGTCTACAAGCGGGTTGTAAAAAATAACAAGGCCAGAACAAAGCTCACTCTTGTTAGTGACAATACGGCGTATCAACCCTATAATGTCAATACAGATGACGTTCTGGAAGTGTGGAAGGCACAGATGATCATCAGCAAGGCCAATACCCAGCATCGTTGGGATGTCAACCAGCTGGCCAATCTGGTCACTAACCTTCAGGACCAGGTGAGCTCGCTGAAGAAGAAGATGAACTAACCGAGTTAATAAATTTCTCTGGCGACCTTGAAGGTCGTACAATGTGCTTCGACGATAACCCGAATATCCTTCGAATACCCCCCTCCCATTGCTACTACGCAGGGTATGCCTCTGGCATGCAGCTGTGAGAAGACGAATTCGTCTCTTTTGCGGCAGCCGGCGGGTGACACCCGTAACTTTCCGAACTGGTCCGTTGCTAATATATCTACTCCAGACAGGAAGAACACCATTTCCGGCTTGTGCCTATCGAGCAGGTCTGGCAGGTACTCGTATAACAGGGATAGATAGCCTTCGTCCTCCAGTCCATCTTCCAGTGGGACATCGAGGTCGGAAATTTCCTTGTGAAAGGGATAGTTATGCCGGCCGTGCATGCTGAATGTGAAGACCCGGGGTTCATTTGCGAAGATGCTGGCCGTTCCATTGCCCTGGTGGACGTCGAGGTCCACGATGAGGATACGCGAGACGATACCTTTATGTAAAAGGTAGTTTGCCGCTACTGCAAAATCATTCAACAAACAGAATCCTTCTCCCCGGTCGGCAAAGGCGTGGTGTGTTCCGCCCGCAACGTTCATCGATATTCCGTTTATCAGGGCGTGCCGGCAGCAGTCGATGGTCCCCTGAGTGATCATCAGCTCGCGGCGGGTCAGGGTCTCGGACTGGGGGAAGCCGATAGCCCGCTGTTCGCGGGGTGACAGCTGCTGGTGGAGCAGCTTGTCCAGCCAGCTGCGTGTATGGGTCAGCAGGACCACATCTTCCGGGCAGGGTGATGGCTGGAAAAGGTCCTCCGGATGGATGATCCCTTCATAGAGGAGCTGGCCAGGTATCAGCTCGTATTTCAGCATGGGGAAACGATGACCTTCTGGGAGAGGGTGGGCGTACAGTGGATCATAAGCGATCATCAATTTTCTCATTGGATCTGCAGGATAGTGCCCGGTCCTTTCGGGCCTGAGGCCCACGGGGGCCTTGCCATCGGCCGGCGTCTGTCTGCTGCCTGAAATGCAGATGGGGCAGGGCTGGTGGTGGGAGTTGATCTGGGCAGGATGGCAAAGACATTGGACTCGGGCATGGGGTCAATGGACACGGTCCCGGTGAATTTGCCGAAGGCGGGCAGGACGGCGTATTCCGTACCGAAGTAGAAACAGGGGAATTGGAGGCTCTGTTTGCCCATCCCCCTTATTCGAATGCCCGGATGGAGATGTCCAGAAAAATAATACGGGGCCTTGTCAGGAAAATCCACGCCGTCGGTGATGTCATGGACGAACGCAAATGAGCCGATGGTCAGCACGCCCCGGCTGACGTCGATGCCCGCCTGCTTATACCAGTCTTCGTGCAGGATGTCGTGGTTGCCTTCGATGAGCCGGATGCCCAGGTCGGGGAAGTCCTCCCGCCATTTTTGAAAAAGAGCCAGCTCTTTATTCTCCCTGCTGTGGAAGAGGTCGCCGACGACCAATAGCTGTTGCGGCTGAAAATATTGTATCTGGCACAGCAGGCGTAGCAGGTCCTCCCGGTATACGGACTGCGGTACCGCGATGCCCGCCTTGCGAAAATGTCCTGTCTTGCCAAAGTGAAGATCGGAGACGATCAGCGAGCGCTGGTCCTCCCAGAAGATGCAACGGTCAGGCGAAAGCCATAGCTGCTGGCCCTTAATACGATATGGAAACGCAGGATGCATAGATAGAACTCCCTTACTGCAAATGTATCTACTATATCCATAACGCAATGGTCCCTGTATTAATTATATTTGGCTGATCCCATTGAGAAATCTGGAAATTGTATTTACTTAGACAAAACTAATTTCTATGGGAGATATTCGCCAATCGCAAAGCCAGTCCAATTGGCTGGAAGAGCCCCGTAAGCTACCAAGCACGCTCAACGTGGTCACAATACTGACCTTCATCGGATGTGTCTATATCGGCTGTTCACAGATATTTTCTTTCTTCAACGCGCAAAAGAGCTATGAGCGCATGGTTGCAGCGCAGGACAAGCTCGACACCATGCCGGAGTTCCTGAAGAAATTCATGGGCCCTGAGATGGTTGAAGTAACCCGCCTGAGCATGGAGAACAAGGTGCCGATATTGCTGTTGACCCTCGTGGGCATTGGTTTGTGCGTCTATGGCGCCATAGCTATGCGCCGGCTGAAAAAGCTGGGCTTTTATGTCTATCTCATAGGAGAGCTGCTGCCCCTCGTCACGGCTTATTTGTTTGCGGGCCTTGGTCTGTTGGGGGTTTGGGGCTTTGCTTCCGCATTTTTTTTCGCGCTCGTTTTTATTATCATTTACGCTACGCAGCTGAAGTACATGTCTTAAGAGGTGGGGATTGTTCGGCCTCCCGGGCTGAATCATTATCTTAACTGGGCCTGCATTTTCCTGACGCGGTCTTCGAGCTTCTCGGAGGAGAGGTCTTCGCGCATACTGTCCACCTTTAGTGGGAAGCAGAAGGGCGTGAGTTTTTTGGGCCACCGCAGCACGATCTTACCCCCGGCAATCCGCTGCAGCATATTGCGCAGCCGTCTTTCTTCCATCTGCTGGTCCATGACCTCGTTGTAGGCCTGGCGGAGCAGAAGGTTGTGCGGATCGTATTCGCTAAAAACGTTAAATAGCAGGGAGGCCGAAGCCTGCAGATGTCTTGCTTTCGCATACTCTCCCGGATATCCCTGGAAGATGAGTCCGCCGATCACGGCGATGTCCCTGAACTTGCGGCGGGCCATCTCCGCGCTGTTGACGCTGCGCTGGATATCGGCTGTCAGATCTTCCGGGCTGAAGAGCTCGAAGGCATTTGAATCGTCCAGGGGTATGGGCTGGTCACTCAGGAGCTCGAAGCCGTAGTCGTTCATGGCAAACGAAAAGCTGATCGGCGTGTTACGGCTGATCCGGTAGGCCAGCAGGGCTGCCATCGCCTCGTGCACCAGCCTTCCCTCGAATGGGTATACGAAGAGGTGGAAGCCGTCTTTCGTCTCGATCTGTTCGATCAGGAGTTCGTTCTCGTGTGGCATATAGGAGAGGTCGGCCTGCAGCTGGAGCAGGGGGCGCAGGATCTTGAGCTCGATGTCCGGATCTGGTGGTTTCGCGCCGGAAGGGGCCGGTTTTGAGGGAGGGAGGAGCAGCATTTCCGAGGCTTCGTCGAGCTTTCTGCGCAGCATCATTCCGAGGTTGGCAGAGAGGGGCATCCGTCCGCCGTTCCAGCTGGGGACCCTCGATTTTTTGGCGTTGGATTTTCGTACGAGCGCCGTCATGTCTTTTATCGCTACAAATTCCAGGTTTCGGCCTGCAAGCGTGAAAACGTCCCCCGGGGCGAGCCGTGATATGAAGTATTCTTCGATCACGCCAACATACCCTCCGCTGACGAAGCGTACTTTGAGCATGGCGTCACTTACGATCGTGCCGATATGCAGCCTGTGGCGCATCGCCACTCTCCTGCTGTTGATCTTAAACAATCCATCCGGCATGATCTCTACCTTTCTGTATTCGTCGTACTGCTGCAGGGCTACCCCGCCCTCCGTAATAAAATGCAGGATCTCGCCCCATTCGTCCTCAGTCATCTCGCTATAGCAATAGGTCGACCTCAACTCTTCGAAGAGGGTCTCGGGATAGAAGCCGTCCGAGATGGCCAGCGTGCTCAGGTATTGGATCAGGACGTCAAAACACAGGAGCATCGGCTCCCTGTTCTCGATCAGTCCCTCGTGCATGGCGGATTTCAGGGCGGCGGCCTCCATCAGCTCGAGCGAGTGAGTGGGCAGGAACCAGATCTTGCTGACCTGACCGGGCTGGTGTCCGCTGCGTCCTGCCCGTTGCAGGAAACGGGCGACCCCTTTTGGGCTGCCCACCTGTATGACGGTCTCCACTGGCCGAAAGTCTACGCCGAGGTCGAGGCTGGCGGTGCACACCACGGCCTTCAGCTTGCCTTCATGGAGGGACTCTTCGACCCAGTTGCGCAGCTCCATGTCGATCGATCCGTGGTGCAGCGCGATGGCGCCGGCCAGGTCGGGACAGGCGGTCAGCAGAGACTGATACCAGGTCTCGCTCATTCCGCGGGTATTGATAAAGATCAGCGTCGTCCTGCTTTGTTCGATGATGGGGATGACTTTGTGGATCAGCTTGAGGCCGAGATGACCGGCCCAGGGATAGTTCTCGATCTCGTCCGGGAAGATGGACTCTACGTCGATTGGTTTGTCGATCATTGCGCGGACGGTGAAGCCGGGAGTGGCCAGCGAGGCCAGTAAAACTTCTTTTGCCTGTTCGAGATTGCCGATGGTTGCGCTGATGCCGATGATCGAACATGCGCCGTCCTTCACTCTCACTATACGGGATAGGGCCAGCTCGACCTGTACTCCTCTTTTGCTTCCAAGCAGCTCGTGCCATTCATCCACGGCGATGATCCGCAATGTCTTAAAGATCTCGGGGTATCCTTTCTGCGCCAGCAGCAGGTGGAGGCTTTCGGGCGTAATGATCAGGACCTCCGGCATCCGGCGCCGCTGACGTTGCCGCTCGCTGGGTTCGGTGTCCCCGTTGCGGGTGCCGATCTGCCATTTCATATCCAGGCCGCGGATGACCTCTTCCATGGCCCGGCCGATGTCTTTGGCCAGCGCCCGCAGGGGAGAGATCCACAATAGCTGGAGGCCGTTGGAGCTTCGGGTCTTGTAGTCGGACGGGTGGTTGTTGATAAAATCGATGAGGGCGCCCAGAAAGACGGAGAAGGTCTTTCCGCAGCCCGTGGGTGCGTTGACCAGTCCGGACAGGCCGTCGAGAATATGTTGCCAGGTCTCTTCCTGGAAAGCAAAGGGGGCGCGCCCTTCCCCGGCCATCCAAGCCTCAATTATCTTATAGCCGGTGGTTGTTCGTAACTGCATAGTATCCATTCATCCTCCAAAACGTTGCATATCGAATGCAATTTAATGCGGGTTTAATTGCAATATTAATTTTCAGACCGTTAAAATCCTTTTAACAGAATATGCCGGAAACCTTTTATAATTTAACAAAAAAATCCTATGCGCTACATCATCCCCCTGGTAATTCTCGCTGCCAGCCTTAGTTCCTGTTCGAGATACCAGTATATGACCCTTAATTCCTCCCAATTAAACAAGAACGATCAGCATCAGTTCGTTTTCGAGAACGATACGATCCGGCTTACCTACGATTTCAGCGGATCCGATGGTCCTATCAGCGTGAATGTTTACAATAAGACCAACCAGCCTCTGTACGTGAACTGGAAGAAATCGGCATTGATCCGCAATGAGCATGCGCTTAGCTATTACGACAAGAATGCCTATTTCTGGGGTTCGAGCGAAGGCTATGCCTATCGGTTTGGCAATTCCCGTTCTGCGCTTGGCAGCTTTACGAGCACCAGCTCCAATTTTTCCGGTACGGTAGCTCTGCCTGAAGGCATGGCCTTTGTTCCGCCGGGCAGCAGCATATCCAAAGGATTGGCAATGCTTTCCCAGTCCGGGCCAATGGTGGCTGATATACCAGACAGCGTTGCCGAGCAGCGGCTGACGGTCGAATATAACCTGCTCGTCAGCAAATACCGGAAAGAGACATTTGACGCCTCAACGTCTCCTGTCAAATTCAAGAGCTATCTGACTTTTCTGCTCGGCAGCAACACCACCCTCGAGTTCTCAGAGACCAATGAGTTCTTTGTCGAAGAGGCGCTGGACACGAAGACCGTGCCGGAGGATTTCCCGCTTTATCAGCAGAGAGGTGACAAGTTCTATATCAAGTACCAGCGCCAGCAATAGCCGCCTCACAACGTTTTGAGATATTCGATAACGGCCTTCCGGTCGTGATCGTTCAGCTTATCCCCGAAGGTGTGTCCATAGTTGCCGTAACCCGGCAGTGTAGTATTATACACTGCTGTTCCCTTTGGACCTTCCTCCCGGGTATATTTCCACCCTACCTGGTCATGGTCATACTGCGGGTTGTTGAAGTCCCTCGACCAATAGCCCGGTCGGAGCCTGCTGTTGAGCAGGGCTTCCAGCGTGGGCACCGAACCGTTATGCAAATAGGGGGCCGTGATCCAGATGCCATCCAGCGGGGGTGCGATATAGCCGTTGAAGGGCTCCAGCTTTGCCGGGTGATCCCCCTGGGCAAACCAGCTGTTGTTGAACCAGTCTACAAATTGCGGACTTTGATAGTTGCTTTTATAGAGCAGCGAGTCGGTGCGGATGATGGACTCAGGGATCAACAGATTGGGGTAGTCTCCTCCTTCTCCGTAGTTGCCGTGGCATTTCGAACAGTTCTGCACGAAGACGACGCCTCCCTGCCTGGCCAGCGCTGCGTTGACCGGTCCCGGATATTTGGGCGGCTGGATCGAATAGATATAGGCCAGCACGTCGTTGAAATGGCTGTCTACTTCCCGGGCTTCGGAGCTGTCGCTGACCGTCAGGAGGTTGGACGCCATGAGGAATCTCCCGAAGTCTCCGCGCCCAAAACCGTTGTAGAACATGGCGTGTTTCTTTTTTAACAGCCACCAGGGTGGGGTATCGGTCGGGATCACGGCTCCACCGACATCGATCACCGCTGTGTCGCTCCAGCGAAGCGTCTGCGGATCGCGGTGCGCTACCAGCAGTCCGGCCAGGCGGTCGGCGGAGTTGACGCCCCGCACCTGTGTATAGAGCTGGCCGCTGATGGCCTTCATGGCTGTGAGAAAGAGACGTGCAGCCTCATATTTTTTGGGGTCTCCTTTTTGTATCATAGCCTGGGCGAAGGCAGCGAGCTTTGGATTCAGCTTCCGGGAGTCGCTGAAGTCGATGGCGGAATTGCCCAGTCCGATATAGAGTTTGCCGTCGAACACCTGTGAGTGACACTGCAGACAGTTGGGGGCAACGACCACCTCTCCGTTGGGCGCCCTGACTGCTGTGTATTCGTGACTTAGCGATGCGTTCAGGCTGTCCCTTCCGAGGTAGTTGGTAGCGCTCTTCCCTGCGCCAAGGAGGAAATAGGCATAAGGTATACCGCTCTTCAGATAGTCTCCGGTCGTGAGATAGCGATAGCCTGTTGCTGCGTCGCCGCTGCGTTGAGGGCTCGCGGGAATGCGCACGGGATCGTCTCCATTCGAGTATCGGAGCACGGTCGTGAAGGCAATGCCTGCCGCAGCCAGTAAGCCAAGCGCCAGTATCTTTTTCATATCCTAAGTTACGTGGTTTTATTTTCCATATAGCTGAAGCATCTTCTTCAGGTCTTCGATGGTGTCGATCTCATCCGGCCGTTTGTCTCTGCGCCACCGGTTGATCCGTGGAAAGCGCAGCGCGACGCCGGACTTATGTCTTGCCGATGCCGCGATGCCTTCGAATGCAATCTCGAATACCAATTCAGGTTTTACCGTTCGTACCGGTCCGAATTTTTCCAGCGAGTTCTTGCGGACAAAGGCGTCCACTTCTGCGAGCTCTTTATCGGTCAGTCCTGAATAGGCTTTTGTAAAGGTCAGCAGCTGGTCGCCCTGTCGTACCGCAAATGTATAGTCGGTATACAGGTTGCTTCGCCGTCCGTGTCCCTTTTGCGCATATACCATCACGGCATCGATGACCAGCGGGTCGATCTTCCATTTCCACCAGTCTCCTCGCCGGCGTCCTACCTGGTAGGTTGAAGATCTTTTCTTCAGCATGATGCCTTCGCTTCCCCTGTCTCTTGATTGGGTCCTTGCCGCAGTCAGCTGCTCCCAGCTGCTGAATGACAGAACGGGGGAAAGGGTCAACAGCGGATGTGCCGCAGCTGCAATGATCTGCTGCAGCTGTGATCGTCTTTCCGACAGGGGCTTTTCCCGCCAGTCCTCTCCTCCATATTCCAGCAGGTCGTAAGCAATGAACCCAACGGGCACTTCGCTGAGGTGTTTTTTTGTTACATTCTTGCGTCCTATTCTTGTCTGCAGGGCGGCGAACGGCATGGGGAAGAAGGACTGGTCGTTGTCTCCCAGGTCCCGGGGCAGCCCCTTTTGCGTCAATCCAATGATCTCTCCGTCCAGCACTGTCCCGTCGGGCAGCAGGTCTTTGAAGTCCTGGTATTCCGGCAGCCGGTCTGTCATCAGCTCTTCTCCGCGGCTCCAGACAAAGAGCTGCCCGTTGCGTTGGATGATCTCGCCGCGAATGCCGTCCCATTTCCATTCTGCCTGCCAGTCTCCCGGGTCGCCCAGGGTTGCCAGGTCTTCTTCCAGCGCATAGGCCAGGTAGAAAGGATAGGGGCGGGACAGGTCTTCGCCTTCTCCGCCGAGCAGGGCGGTAAAGGAGGTTTTGGCGGGATCCCAGTCTCCGCTGATGCGGTGGGCGATGATGGCTGCGTCTACGCCGGCGGTTTTGGCCAGCGCGTTGACGATCGTCTTCTGGGAGATGCCTATGCGAAAACCGCCCGTGATGAGCTTGTTGAAGACGAAGCGCTCCTCCTTGTTCATCTGCTTCCAGCAATTGAGGACGAAGTCTTTTTTGACTGATTCCTCTTCCTTGCCCAGGGCAATCAGCTGCTGCAGGTACCAGGAGAGGTCGGCGCCTTCGGGTGTGCTTTCCTGTGACTGGCTTTCGGGAAGCAACAGAGCGATCGTCTCGGCGAGGTCCCCTACCGTATGATAGCTCTCTTCGAAAAGCCAGGCCGGGAGGCCTGCCGCTGCCATGCACCATTCCTGCAGCTGTGTGGCATTGACCGTCCTCTTTGGTCTCCGGCCGCTGAACAGGGCGATGACCCAGACCTTGTCCTCGTCGGCAGACATGCCAAAATAGCGCGTCAGGGCGTCCAGCTTGTCGTTGGTCTTAGTGCTGGTGCCCAGCTTTACGACCAGCTCTGCGAAGAGCCGCATTCCGTTGCGCGTATATGTTGCGGTCGTGCTCATGGCGTGTCCTTTGCCTCCTTCTCCGCGCCGGAGATCTCTTCTTCGACGGCTGCGCCTTCTTCGTCCTCGCCGTATTCTGTCCGTACTTCCGCCGCCCATATTCCTTTTTCATTCAGGTATCTTGCCATGGTCGCCTGAAAGCCATGGGTCACGAACACTTTTTCTGCTCCGGTGGCTGTCACCGCGTCGATGAGTCCTTTCCAGTCTGCGTGGTCGCTGAGGGCAAAGCCGGCGTCGGCATTACGCCGTCGTATATTGCCTCTGACCTGCATCCAGCCGCTGCAGATGCCGATGGCATAAGGATTGAACCGACGCATCCAGGGTGAGGTTTCGGCGCTGGGAGGAGCGATCACGACGCGTCCGCGAAAAATATCTTTTGGCATATCGGGCAATACCCTTTCTACGGCCGGCAGGGTAATGCCTGTATTCACAAGGGTCTGGTGTACATTCCAGATCGCACCGTGGGCGAAGATCTTCTCCGTCACGGGCTCCAGGCAGGACAGCAGTCTTTGCGCTTTGCCCAGGCTGTAGGCGATGAGGACAGAAGTCTTGCCCGCGGCTTCGTTCTGGCTTACCCAGTCGCGAATAGTGGCGTATAGTTGAGGTTGGGGCGTCCAGCTGTAGATAGGAAGACCGAATGTCGATTCGGTTATGAAGACATTGCATTTTACGGTTTCGAAGGGTCCGCTGATGCCGTCGTCCTCAGTCTTATAGTCTCCGCTTACGACCCATACTTCACCCTGGTATTCGACCCTTACCTGGGAGGAGCCGATGATATGTCCGGCGGGATGCAGGCTGAGCCGGACGCCGTTGATGAATACGGGTTCACCCCATTCCATTGCCTCATAGGAGCCTTCGGGTCCGAGCCGCAGCTGCAGCAACGGTTTGGTGAGCCGGTGGCATAGATAGCTGCCGCTTCCCGCCCGGGCATGGTCGCTATGGGCATGCGTTATCACCACCTTTGGCACTGGTCGCCAGGCGTCGATATAAAAATCGCCTTGCGGGCAATAGATTCCTTTGTCGGTGAATTCCAATAACGGCATCCCAAGTATTAACACGCGGGGTGAGGTAATTGTTGCCTCCCACGGGTAAGGGTGCGGGGCCACGTATTAGTTCACGTTCGTGATATTGCCGTCCAGCTTTCGGATGAAATAGAGCTTCTTGTTCTCAAAGTAGTCCAGCGTCATCGTCTGCCGGTTGAGGAATACGGGCATGATCTCGAAGTCATTGAAGACCTTGAACTTTTTCTCGCCGACGCTGCCGGCGAGGTCTTTGCCGTGCAGGAGCAGCAGCCTGCCAAACCGGTAAGTCGACTCATATCCCCTGAAGACCATATCGCTCGGCCTTGAGAAGAATCTGGCCCTGAAGTTCTGGTCTACTTCTTTCACCAGCGAATCGAGGGGGTTAAGATAAAAGGGAGTGGAATAAATGATCTCTTCCCCTGCATATCCCGATTGGGTGAAGTCGAGGTTGTCCCAGGTCGGCATCCCGATGATGGTCGTATGATAGGTCTTGTTGAGGAAGGCCAGTTGCTGGCAGAGGCGGGTGCCGAACAGATCGTCCAGAGAGCCGGCGATGCATATGGTCTCGCTGGTGCTGTCCAGATAAGGGGTAAGCGCCGTAGCGTCGAAATTGTCGTCGAGCGTGATATATTTTATTTTCAGGGGGACGGAGGCCGTGGTCTTGTCGATGTCCGTAAAATATCCTTTCAGCCGGTCTTCCTGTGCGCCTTTTTTACGAAAGAATACTACCGGCCTGGTGGGATAGTTCCGCTGGATGAATCTGTAGATGCCTTCACAGTGGGTTTTCAGCGTGGAGTTGAGAATGACGAGGCTGGGGTTATTGGTGATCCCGCCGTCATTGGGGAAGTTGACGTTGATGAAAGGGATGTGCAGGCGGGCTGCTGCTCCCGACATCTGCTGTAACTCGGTCACGCTGGATACCTGGCCGATGATCAGCTCGGTCGACTGAAAAGAGGAGTCCTGTAATATCTGTTGTAAGGAAGCGCCGGAGCGGGTGTCATAGAGCTGTACGCTCAGCGTGGCTTTTTCTTTCTGGAGGGAATCCAGCGCCATCTGCGCCCCCTCGTAAAATTCGAGACCGGGGCTGAAATATTTCGGGAAGTTTTTGTCATAGCGGTATGCGCCCGTGGCATCGAATGCGGAATCCAGGTAGAGCGGGGCAAATATTGCCAGCCGGTGACGGGCGGTATCGGACAGGCCAGTAGGATTGGTGCTGAGGGGCAGGTTGGCGCGACGGATAGTATCGATCTGCGCTGTTGCGCCCATTGTCATGGCCAGGATCAGCGATAAAGTCAGCAAATATCGGAAATGCATAATCATAAACTGCTACTCCCACTCGATGGTCGCCGGCGGCTTGCTGCTGATATCGTACACGACCCGATTGATCCCCTTTACGCTGTTGATGATGTCGTTGGAGATATCTGCCAGGAAGGTGTAGGGCAAATGGGCCCAGTCTGCCGTCATCCCGTCGACAGAGGTCACCGCCCTGAGGGCTACCGTGAACTCATAGGTCCTTTCGTCACCCATGACCCCTACGCTTTTTACCGGCAACAGGATCGCGCCTGCCTGCCAGACCGTCGAATAAAGATGGTGGTCTTTTAGTCCTTTTATATAGACATGATCAGCCTCCTGCAATAATCGCACCTTTTCTTCCGTGACCTCTCCGAGAATACGGATCGCCAGACCCGGTCCGGGGAAGGGATGCCGTTGTAAGAGATCGTCGGGTATGCCCAGCTCAGCGCCAACTCTCCTGACCTCGTCCTTGAAGAGGAAGCGGAGCGGCTCTACCAGCTCGAGGTGCATTTTTTCCGGCAGGCCTCCGACATTGTGGTGTGATTTTATCGTCTGTGATGGACCGTGAACGGAGACGCTTTCTATGACATCGGGGTATATCGTACCCTGTCCCAGGAGCTCTACACCCGGTATCTTTTTTGCTTCTTCCTGGAAGACTTCGATGAAGAGCCGACCGATCGTTTTGCGCTTGGCTTCGGGGTCGACCTTTCCTGCCAGCTCAGTATAGAAGAGGTTTTTGGCGTCGATGCCTTTGACGTTGAGTCCGATCTTTTTATAGCTTTCCAACACCTGGCCGAACTCGTCTTTGCGCAGGACGCCGTTGTCGACAAATATACCCTGGAGCCGGTCTCCTATCGCCTTGTGGATCAGGGTCGCTGCAACGGTCGAGTCGACGCCGCCGCTGAGGGCCATGATGACCTTGCGGTTGCCGATCTGTTTGGAAAGGGCGGCTACTGTGTCGCTTACGAAATGCGCGGGTGTCCAGTCCTGCGCGCAGCCGCAGATATTAACCAGGAAATTCTTTATGATCTTTTTTCCTTCGACGGAATGGTATACTTCCGGGTGGAACTGCAGACAGTATAGTGGCTGTTCGCTGGTGTCCGTCTTGCGGAAGGCGGCAAAGGGAATATTTTCCGTGGTGCCGAGGACCTCAAAGCCGGCGGGCAGGTCAAGGATCGTGTCGGCATGGCTCATCCAGACCTGGGACAGCTCGGTCACGCCGTCGAAGAGAACGTTGTCTTTTTGTTTGTGCAGCAGGGCCCGGCCATACTCACGTTTGTTGCTATTTGCGACGCGGCCTCCGTATTGTTTGGCCGTCAGCTGGGCGCCATAGCATACTCCCATGACCGGCAACCGGCCATGAAGGGCGGCGATATTGACTTCCGGAGCGTTTGCATCGTTGACCGAAGAAGGACTACCGGAAAGAATGATGCCCTTCAGGGAAGGGTCGATATCGAAGGATTTGTGATAGGGAATGATCTCGCAGTATACATTAGCTTCACGTACAGCTCTGGCGATCAATTGAGTATATTGAGAGCCGAAGTCCAGAATGAGTATCTTTTCCGTCATGGTGACGCGAAGGTAAAAAAAATAGTATATCTTTTCCGTCCTAAAACCAAACAACATGGGATACACTGCCAACTCTTTCCTTGGAAAAGCAAAATTTATCTGGCTCCTGATCGCCTTGCCGGTGATGATGAGCGCTTGTCACAATATTCTTGGTAAAAGGGTCAGGGGCAATGGAAATATCAAGACCGAAGACCGCAGCGTCAGCGATTTTAAGAACGTCGAGGTCGACGGGGCTGCCAAAGTCCTTGTTTCCCAGGGGGATCACTCCTCCGTCAGACTGGAAGGCGACGAAAATCTGCTCAGCTATATGGAGGTCAGCCAGGAAGGCGATCGCGTTATCATCCGTGAAAGGCATGGCTTTCACCTGGTGCCGACAAATGATATAAAGGTATACGTGTCGACAAAGGTTTATAACCAGATCAAAGTTTCGGGCGCGGTCGATATTATTGGTCAGTCAAAGATCACCAATCCTGAAGATCTGGCCCTGAGCGTCAGCGGAGCCGGTGATATCAAGATGGATGTTGACGCTCCCCGTCTGAGCGCGGATGTTTCGGGCAGCGGATCTGTCGATCTGAAAGGTCAGACCAAGGACGTTGATCTGGACCTCACTGGTGCCGGGCATGCCCATTGTTATGAGCTGCTGGCTGAGAACACAAAAGTGGATATTTCCGGAGCCGGCGATGCCGAAGTCTTTGCCAGCGTAAAGCTGGACGCTACTGTCAGCGGCGCGGGCAATGTGAATTATAAGGGTAATGCTACCACGGTAAACCAGCATGTCAGTGGGGCGGGCTCTGTGCATAAGGCAGATTGATGATGCTCTACCGTATCTTATTATTTTTCCTTCTTCCGCTGGGGGCCGTGTATGTGGCGTCTGCGCAGCCCCCGGCCCCGGAGGACTTCGTCAATGAGGTCTATCACACTATTGTGGACTCCGCTTTTGACCATTATTATCTTATTGCCGGTGCGGACACCTGTCGCTTTGTAAAATATGATTACGAAGAGTGGGAGAAGTACTACCTGAAGGAGCAGGTCCCGTTCGTTACGCTCAACGAACTTTCTGAAAAGGCCTGGCTTTCCCGGTTCCCTTACTTTTTCAAGCAGCAGCGGCTTGAAAAGGCGGTGTGCATTAGCGTCCGGAAGGCGGATACTTTACTCTTTCCTGAGCGGTATGGACAGGTCGACCGGAAAAGAGCTCTTGCTGAAAGACTGGTGTTTAGTTTTTCCCTGCCCCAGTTCACTGATGACGGTCAGTATGCGGTTATCGACCTCAACTCGGTCTGTGGCGCCAACTGTGGTCTCAGCATGACCTGTATATTCCGGCGCAGGGACGGGGGGTGGAAGCTCATTGGAAGGCATGTTAACTATTCATCATCGCCGGAATAGGGAGTGGTGATCGCCGGAGCGGGGCGACCGTCAGAGGTTGACATAGCGGACCCGTATCCAGATATTTTTATTCCTTCCTTTATCGTCGGTGCAGGAGATCTTGACCGGGCCTTCGTCCGGGATAAAGAACTGTTTGCTCCCGGCCTCACCGGCCTTGTAGAATTTGTCGTTGATATACCAGTATACCTTGCCTACGTCGTTGCTGACCCGGCAGCGCAGCTGAAGGGGTTCGGGGTCTTTGCGGTTGATCAGGTATTCGCTGCCGTTGGACGGCGACGTTACTACCGGGGCGCCTTCCCGGAATACCTTTTCGCAAAGAGGATTATGCGGGGGTATCTGCTGGTAGACGATGTGATTGGTCTCGAAGTACTCTTTCATCTCCGGCGGGACTATCTGGTAGAGTCGTTTCTTATAGCCGGCGGGAGGCAGACAGCTGCGGCAGTAGGATATCTTTTCGTCTGCCGAAACAAATATCTCCGCTTTTTTGTCGCATTTCTTTATCGGCGATACCAGCGGGATAAAATAGTCCATGATGGGGTGGTCGCAGAAATCGGCGGGGGGCAGTCCTGATTCCGGGCAGACCATGCGGACGTCACAGTCAGGGGGCTGGCTGAACCAGGGCATTTCGTCGTCATAATCGATCGTGTTAAAAACTTTAAACAGTAGGGGTGTCGCCACATTGGCGCCACTGAGCTCGGGAATGCCCAGACCGGAGAAGTTGCCGACCCAGATGCCCACCGTGTATCTTTTGTTATACCCGATGCTCCAGGCGTCGCGGCGGCCATAGGAGGTACCTGTCTTCCAGGCGATCTTTGGCAGGTGTACTGTGCTCTCCCAGTTGAGGGGAAAGTCGGGGCGGTTCACTTTGGACAGGGTCTGATCGATGATAAAGGCGGCTGCGGGGCTGAGGATCGTGGTTCCTTTGGCGTTGCTGTCCGCGGACGAGGTCATTTGCGGCCTTATATATTTTCCGTCGCTGGAGAAGATCGAATACAGGCCGGTGAGCTCTTCGAGCGTGGCTCCGCATCCCCCCAATATCATGGAGAGCCCCAGCCGGCGGCGGTCCTTTTGGATCTGGCGGAAATCGCATTCTGATAATTTTTGGATCAGGCGCTCCTTGCCCAGCATCTTCAGACTTTTTACTGCGGGGATGTTCAGCGAATGTTCGAGTGCGTATTCCATTGTCACGTAGCCGTTGAACCGGCGGTCGTAGTTCTCCGGCGCATATCCTTCATAGTTGACCGGGACGTCGGTGATGGTCATCTTTGGCGTCAGGAGGCCGGCATCGATGCAAAGGCCGTAGAGCAGGGGTTTTAGCGTGCTGCCCGGCTGGCGGATCGCCGCTGCGCCATTTACCTGGCCACCGTCGGTGGAGTCGTGGAAGTCGGCGCTGCCGATATAGCTGATGATATGGTGGCTCTGGTTGTCCAGGACGATGACGGCGGCGTTGCGGATATTTTTTAGCGCCAGGGTCCTGGAATAGTCCTTTACCAGCTTTTCAATCTTCAGCTGTTTGTTCATTTCGATGTAGGTGTGGATGATCGGGTCGCCCTTCCTCTTTAGCTTCCAGGCCAGATGGGGGACATAGTTGGGGACGGAGCCCCGGGAGGCTGTCAGCGGTTCGGCGAGGGCATCGGCGATCTCGGCGGGGGAGAATACGCCCGAGGCTGCCCAGCGGCGGAGCCATTTGTTGCGTTGTTCGACGATCTGGCCATTATTCCTGCCCATCACGAGCGAGGAAGGGCGGTTGGGGATGATCGATAGAGCCGTTATCTCCGCCAGCGACAGGTGGTCGGGATTTTTGTTGAAATAGAGGATGGAGGCTGATTTCACTCCCTGAATATTGCCGCCGTAGGGGACCTTGTTGAGGTAGAGCTGAAGGATCTCGTCCTTGCTGTATTTCCACTCCAGCTGAAAGGCGCGGAAGACCTCTATGGCCTTGGCCCAATATGTACGCTGCCTGGGTTCCAGCGACCGGGCTACCTGCATGGTTATCGTGGAGGCGCCGGAGGTGCGGTGTCCGCGAAGGATGTTCTTGGCGAAAGCCCGCGCCATCGCGAATGGGTTGATACCGGGATGGCGATAGAAATACCGGTCCTCTTTTTCGATGATGGTCTTGCGGAGCAGGGGGGATATCTCGCTGAGCTCGGTCTTCATCCGCCATTGCTGGTCGCGGGTCAGGAAAGCGTGTATCACTTCTCCTTTGTTATCGGTCACGATAGTCGAGTATTCCACTTTGTCGGGTAAAGGGAATAGCCAGTTGAGGAGGAGAAAAAGAAGGAAGCCGCCAACGAAAGTGATCACGCTGATCTTTATCCATCTGAGAAGGCCCGGGGAAAGTCGCCTGTTTCCCCGAAAAGAAATATTCATGGTTTTCCGGTAGTTCCGGCGGTAAAATGTAATTAACAAATTCTTATCACACGCTGACTTGCAAATGAGGATCGCAGTTATGTAATTTCATATCGGAATTTATTTCCACGATATGTCAACTTCACTTCCTCCTTAGCTTCCCACTAATTTCATACTTTCTTTATTTGCCCGCAAGCAAACCTGCTGGTTTTTTTCTCCCTTTTTGTATATTAACAGCGCTTTAGAGTATGAGGAGGTAATGGACCTCTTTGTGCCTGGCCTTCATAAACTCTTATCAGACCCTTTATGCGTAAACTCATTGGCTTGTCAGCCATCCTGATGATCGCCCTTTCCTCGTCCCTCTTTTTTTCCTGTAACCGAAGCATGGTAAGCCTGGAATATACCAATGCGAAGGACGAAGTCCCCACGCTAGGCAACCTGGTCTTCCAGTTCGACCAGTCGCTTGTGAAAGATTCCCTGCTGGATCAGTGGGATTCTACGCAATATGTTTCTTTCGAACCCAAGATCCCCGGCCGTTTTCGCTGGGAGCGTCCGGACAAGCTGGTGTTTTCTCCCTCCCAGCCATTGCCGCCGGCGACGAATTTTAAGGCGACTCTTCAAAGCGATATTCTTCAATTCAGTCATTTCGGCCGCATTAAGAAGGGAGATGACCTGACCTTCCACACGCCTGACCTCCGGCTTGACAATACCAATACGAGCTGGGTGCTTCAGGACGAGAACAGCAGCACGGCCCTGCCGCAGATAGACCTGCAGTTCAATTATCCGGTCAACCCCAATTCCCTGAAGGACAAGCTGACGGTCAAAATAGGCGACCAGACCGCGAACTTTACTTTTCAGACGCTGTCGGTCTCCGACCGCATCTCGCTGCGGCTGACCAATCTGAAGATGGAAGACAAGTCCGTCGATGCGATCGTCTCTATCGACAAAGGACTGCTACCTGATGGGGGAACCAATGGATCGAAGGAAAAGATCGAAACGACCTCTACCATTCCGTCGCCTTTTGTGCTTACCGTTAATGATGTGAACACCCAGCATGATGGGGAAACCGGATCGATCCATGTCCAGACCAGCCAGCAGGTCGTTGCCGGTGGTCTGGCCGCGAATATCTCTTTCAGCCCTGCCGTAAAATTCACGGTAGAGCCGGCCGACGACGGGTTTATCATAAAGAGCGACAATTTTGACCAGTCCAAGAGCTATGCCCTGACGCTGGCTAAGGGCATACGGGGGCGTATCGGCGGGATCCTGCACGAAGAGTACAGCACCAATATCACTTTTGGGGAGCTGGCGCCTTCCATCAGCTTTGCCAATACCAAGGGGGTCTATCTTTCGGGCAAGGGCGCTCAGAATATCGAGGTCAGGATCATCAATGTACCGCGCGTGAAGGTCGTTATTTCCAAGATATATGAGAACAACCTGCTGATGGCGCAGCGATATACTTATTATCCGCAGGAAAGGAACCCTTCTTCCCGCAGCAGCAGCCAGGATGGCGACGAGGAGGGAGACGGCGGGGGGTATTATCCCAGCGGGGGCGACGACGGGGACCCTGTGCTTGGGGACGTAGTTTATGAACAGGAGGTGGATACGAGAAGTCTGCAAAAGAGCGGGAATGCATCGGGCCGCCTGCTCAATCTCAGCATAGCCGACAAGCTGCCCGAGTTCAAAGGCATCTACCATGTCATGATCCGCAGCGCGAAGGACTACTGGGTCAGCGACAAACGATATGTGTCCCTTTCCGATATCGGTCTGATAGCGAAAGAAGGGAAGGAAAAGATACTGGTCTTTGCCAACTCCATCAAGACGGCCGCCGCCCTGCCCGGGATCACCGTCATGGCCTATGGCGCCAATAACCAGCTGCTGGGCACGGGCAGCACCGGCGCGGAAGGCGTCGCCGAGATCAGCTATACGCGCAAAGAGTTTGCGGGCTTTCGTCCGGCGATGATCATCGCCAAGTCGGCGGAAGACTTCAACTACCTGCCGTTCGGAACGACGCGTGTGAACACGTCCCGTTTTGAAGTTGGGGGAGCGCACAGCAACGCTTCCGGACTCGACGCCTTTGTCTATCCCGAGCGGGACATTTACCGTCCGGGTGAAAAGGTCAATTTTTCGGTTATCGTTCGTGACCACCAATGGAAGACGCCCGGCGAGCTGCCGGTCAAGCTGAAATTTCTTCTGCCCAATGGTAAGGAGCTGAAGACCTTCCGCAAGACCCTTAATGCGCAGGGCTCGATGGAAGGCAATATCGACATCGCCCAGTCGGCCATTACCGGCACCTATTCCCTGGAAGTATATACTTCGAATGACGTGCTGCTGGCGACCCAGCCCTTCCGTATCGAGGAGTTTGTGCCCGACAGGATCAAGGTCACGGCCAAACTGGACAAGAATTCTCTGGAAGGCGGGGATGTCTCGCACCTGAATATTCACGCCGTCAATTTCTTTGGTCCTCCGGCAGCCAATCGCAATTACGAGTGCGAGATACAGGTAAAGCGGCGGGCGTTCAGTCCAAAGGAGTATAGCAATTTCGACTTCAGCCTTTCGGACAATAATGTCTCTTTTGACAAAGACAACCGGGAAGGCAAGACGGATGACCAGGGCAATGCCGAAGAGAAATACGAGGTCCCGGAGATCTATAAGAATATTGGCTTGCTGCAGGCCACGTTCTATGCAACCGTTTTTGACGAGACGGGTCGGCCGGTGAGCCGCAGCACGTCCGTTGATATCTTTACCCAGCCCGTCTTTTTTGGGGTTGGGGACGACGGCTATTCGTACTATTCGCTCAACCAGCCCGTACTATTCCCCATCGTTGCGCTGGACCGCAGCGAACGGGTACTGAATGGCATCGCGGCGCGGGTGCAGGTGATCAAGCACGAATACCGCACCGTGCTTACCAAGAGCGGCAACTACTTCCGCTATGAGTCGCAGAAGGAGGACAAGCTGCTCAGCTCGGGTCTTCTCACCGTCAGCGGCAGGCAGACGGTATATTCCTTTGTTCCGCGGTCGCCGGGCGACTATGAGCTGCGGGTGTCTGTGCCCGGGTCCAACAGCTATGTAAGCAGAAGTTTTTACAGTTATGGCAGCTGGGGCGGTGAGAACAATTCCTTTGAGGTCAATAACGAGGGGCATATCGATATTTCGCTTGAAAAGTCCAGCTATTATGCGGGTGAGAGCGTGACGGCCCTGTTCAAGACGCCATTCAGCGGCCGGATGCTGGTGACGATGGAGACTGACAAGGTCGTTTCCTACCAATATGTAAATGTGGACAAGCGTACTGCCTCGCTAAGTCTGCCCCTTACGGTCGAAGATATTCCGAATGTCTATATCACCGCGACGCTGATAAAGCCCCACGAGCTGTCGGACATTCCCCTGACAGTAGCGCATGGCTACCAATCGGTGAAAGTGGAAGAAAAGGACAGAAAGATACCCATTCAGATCACGGCCCAGGCTTCCGTCCGGTCGCATACCCACCAAAAGGTCAGGGTGAAGGCGGCTCCTGGTAGCATGGTGACCCTGGCTGCGGTAGACAATGGTGTACTGCAGGTGTCCGATTTCGAGACCCCCGACCCCTATGGTCATTTTTATGCCAAAAGAGCGCTTGAGGTCAATGGCTATGACCTTTATCCCCTGCTGCTACCAGAGGCCAGGCCTGGTCTCAGCAGCACCGGTGGTGACGGGGAGAGCGATATGAAGAAAAGGGTCAATCCCATGCCGGCCAAGAGAATAAAAATCCTCAGCTACTGGAGCGGAATTACCCAGGCCAATGGCAGCGGAGAGGCTGAATTTGAGTTCGATGTCCCGCAGTTCTCCGGCCAGGTGCGGCTGATGGCGGTAGCCTATAAGAACGAAAGTTTTGGCTCTTCGGCATCCGAGATGACCGTCGCGGACCCGATCGTCCTGAGTCCGGCTCTGCCGCGTTTTATGAGCCCCGGGGATACCGTGACCATGCCGGTGACAGTAACGAATACGACTGGCGGATCAGCCAGCGCGGCGGTGAAGCTTCGGCTGGGAGGTGCGCTGCGGGCCATTGGCGACGAGCAGCAGAATATCAGCATTGGTGCGAACAGCGAGGGACGGGCTGTCTTTCAATTGGTGGCGCCTCCTGCGATGGGTATCGCCAAAGTGGATGTGGAGGTGAATGCACTGGGTGAGCGTTTTACCGACGAGACTGAGATCGGTATCCGTCCGTCCGCGCCTTTGCAGAAAATGACGGGCGGGGGCGCTGTAATGGGTGGCAGCAGCCAGCCGATCGGATGGAACCTGTCGGACTTTATTCCTTCGAGTGTCGACTATAAGCTTGTCGTAAGCCGTAGTCCTGCTGCGGAGCTGGGAAAATATCTCGACCAGCTGGTGCACTATCCTTATGGCTGTACTGAACAAACGGTATCCGCGGCTTTTCCGCAGCTGTATTTTGGCGATCTGGCGGACCTTATGAGGAAGACAAGCGCCCTCGGTAATGCACAGCGGGCCAGCGCCAATTTTAATATACAGGAAGCCATCCGCAAGATCAAGATGCGGCAGCTATACGATGGCGCTGTTACCCTTTGGGATGGCGAAGGTTCCGAGAACTGGTGGGCTACCATCTATTCCGCGCACTTCCTCATCGAGGCGCAGAAGGCGGGTTTTGATGTGGACAAGGGGTTGATCAGCACCATGCTGGGATACATCAACAGTCGTCTCAAGAACAGGGAGACCATCACCTATTACTATAACAGGGATCAGAACCGGAAGATCGTTCCGAAGGAGACCATCTATGGACTTTATGTGCTCGCCCTGGCAGGTCAGCCCAATGTGAGCGTGATGAACTATTACAAGGCCAATCCGTCGCTGCTGGCATTGGATTGTAAATATCTGCTGGCGGCCGCTTATGCCCAGGCAGGAGATAAGAAGAGCTTCCACGAATTCCTTCCTTCGCAGTTTGCGGGGGAAGAATCGGTAGCCCAGACGGGGGGCAGCTTTTACTCGGATATCCGTGATGAGGCGCTTGCGCTGGACGTGCTGGTCGACGTAGACCCCGGCAATTCCCAGATACCTGCTATGGCACAGCATGTAAAGGACAAGCTGAAGGCGCGTTACTGGTATAGCACGCAGGAGCTGGCCTTTGGTTTTTTAGGCCTCGGCAAGATCGCCAAGGCTGCGGGCAATGCTACGGCCGAGGTGCGTGTCGACGGTCGTGTCGCCGGCGCGATGGATGTGGGGGGAGGGGCCATCAGCCTTTCTACCCGGGAGCTTCGTCCACAGAGTGGTCCGGGCCGGGTCGAGATTTTCGCAAAGGGCAGCGGCAGGCTTTATTATTTCTGGGAGGCGGAAGGGATCAGCGCGACGGGGGCCTACAAGGAAGAGGACAGCTATCTTAAGGTCCGCAAGCGATTCTTTGACCGCTGGGGACGTCCCATCAGCGGAAATACCTTTAAGCAGAATGACCTTGTCATTATCCAGTTGTCCCTGGACAAGTCGTTCAGCACCGATGTCGACAATATCGTGATCACCGACATGTTGCCGGCCGGATTCGAGATCGAGAATCCCAGAACCAAGGACCTGCCGGGCATGGATTGGATCAAGAATGAGAGCAGCCCTACGGCGCTGGATGTGAGGGACGACCGGATCAACCTTTTTGTCAGCTCGACGTCGCTGCACCAGACCTATTACTATGCCGTCCGCGCCGTTTCCCCGGGCGTTTATCACATGGGGCCGGTTAGCGCCGACGCTATGTACAATGGGGAATATCATTCGTACAATGGGGCGGGGACGGTGAAGGTGGTGCAATAGGATTTAATACGGTTTTAATTAAACTCTGCCGGAGGCGCCGGGTCTTTGCTACATAACTTTTAACCATGAAAAAGATCGTTCTAATTGCTGTTGTACTGCTTTCTTTTCGAGGAGTTTATGCCCAGACGGCCGAGCTGCCGGCGGAGGAGGCGGATCTTTATTCTACCAGGGCGGAGAAGTTCTCCGATTCTACGGGAGCTCTGATCCAAAAGGAATATATCCGGGTCGGGAATATACTCGACTGCGTGATCGATGTGGTCCACTATACGGATCTGGTGAATGGGACGAAGGTCAGCGCTCTCCGGTTCTCGGATGCCCTGGGTAAGGTAGCCATCCTGGATGAGGATGAGATCGGGGCACTGGTTATTTCGATGAAGATCATCAGGGACACGGTGCTGGTCTCTGCGCCGTCACACTATACGGAGACTTTTTTCAGGAGCCGGTGCGGGTTTGAGGCCGGCTCTTACTATGACAAGGGGGTGTGGAAGTCTTATCTGAAACTAAGGCGGCATGATAACAATTCCTATACGTTCATGAAGAAGGGGGATTTTGATATCTTTCTAAAGATACTGGGGAATGCGAGGGCGAAGATTTAGATGATTTCAAAAAAATGGCGGGAACTCCATCAAAAACTCCTTTATTTCTTCTTCGGTAATGGAGGGGTGGATCGCCTCGAGCCTGACCACGCCTTCTTCAGCGTCGTAATAGGCTGCATATTTTTCGTTGGCTACGTGGAACTGGTGACGAGTGTTGTCCTGTTTCATGTCGTATTCCTGGCATAGCCTGTTGATGATGATGGCGGCCTGTTCCTGATTTGATACGGGGATCCGTGTAATCTCTTTTGCCATAAGGGGTGGCCGGCTGACCTGCGCCGGAGGGTTTACGTGTTTTTGCTTACAGGAAGGTCCTGCAAATCGCGGGCCTGAAGGCGTCGGGCGGGTTCAAATAAGGAGTTTCTGTTCCAAGTTCCTATGGGTAAAAAGCTATATACTCTATTTATTGTTAGGGAATGTAGAAGTAAAGCTATATTTTTATTCCGGATAATAGAATATATCCTTTTTATCTTAGTAATTTTACCTCTTAAATCTATCGGC
>Ga0207695_10000445_pt1 | contig 90509 bp, 69 predicted proteins | sample KBSC54metaG_FD_184354 | JGI IMG/M metagenome (GOLD analysis project Ga0207695, IMG submission 184354) | Corn rhizosphere microbial communities from Kellogg Biological Station, Michigan, USA - KBS C5-4 metaG (SPAdes) (version 2) | ecosystem: Host-associated > Plants > Roots > Rhizosphere > Soil... | reverse complement strand
GTCGTAGTGCCGATGGAGCAGATGCGGTGGTTGCCTACCCGGGCCTTGTTGACGATCTTGCAGGCGTCGTCTTCGATGCGGTAGTATTCGGCGTCCATCTTGTGCTTGCTGAGGTCTTCCACTTCGATGGGGCGGAAGGTGCCTAAGCCGGTATGGAGGGTGATCTCGGCGAACCGGACGCCTTTTATCTCGAGGCGCTTGATCAATTCCTTGCTGAAGTGGAGGCCGGCGGTGGGGGCGGCAACGGCGCCCTCGTGCTTGGCGTATACCGTCTGGTAGCGCTCCTTGTCCTCTTCATCCGGTTTGCGTTTGATGTATTTCGGGAGGGGTGTTTCGCCCAGGAACTCCAGCTGCTGGCGGAACTCGTCGTCGCTGCCGTCCCAGAGGAAGCGGATGGTCCGTCCCCGGCTGGTGGTGTTGTCGATGACCTCTGCTACAAGCTCGTCGTTGTCGCCGAAGTAGAGTTTGTTGCCGACCCTGATCTTTCTTGCGGGATCAACGATCACGTCCCAGAGACGGTTGGGCTTGTTCAGCTCGCGGAGGAGGAATACTTCGATTTTTGCGCCCGTCTTTTCTTTACGGCCATACATGCGGGCGGGAAATACTTTGGTATTGTTAACGACGAATACGTCCTTGTCGTCGAAATAGTCAAGAATGTCGCGGAAGTGTTTGTTTTCGATCAGACCGGTCTTGCGATGTACGACCATCATCCGGCTGTCTTCTCTTTTTTTCGCAGGGTGTTGGGCAATAAGATTCAGAGGAAGGTCAAACTTGAACTGTGAAAGCTTCATGTGCTATTGTATTATTTTATTGGTTTTTCATTGGGGCCCGTGGCCGCCCAATGACTATCGCACATGATACCAGCGAGGTGGTAATAGAGATATCGGAACTTGTCCGGTGCAAACCAGGTCTTACGGCACCCGATTTGATATCATGTTACGGCATGATTTTTTGTAAGCGGGCAAAGGTACAAAGAAAACCCCGTTATTGCAAAAATCATTTTTGGACGGGATCAAAATAATTTTCCTGAATTCCCGTCTTTTATGCATCTTCATGTGAAGCGCTTAATTCTCTTTATGATGAGATGGACCCCGATGAAATATGCCCGGCCAGTGGTTGTTCTATCCTTTATTTTTTGGGGTTTATCTCTGTCGGCCCAAAGACGGACGAGTAGTTCCGCCTCATCTGCAAGATCTTTGACGGCTGCGGTTCCCGACAAAAAATACCCGGCTTTGCTTTGGGAGATCACGGGGAATGGTCTGCAAAAGCCATCCTACCTTTTTGGGACCATGCATGTCAGCAGCAAGCTGGTCTTTCATCTGAGCGACTCTTTCTACCTGGATATCAAGAACGCGGACGTAGTAGCGCTGGAGCTGGACCCTCAGCTGTGGCAGGACCAGATGTTCCGGTTCGAGAGCCTGCAGTCCAATCTGCGGTTCTTTACCCAGGGGGCGCCGGGGGATTTTATCAACGAGAAGTCCTTTCAGCTGGAAAAATACGATGACCGGCTAAAGTCCGCGCTTTCCAATGAGCCCACCATTATCAATGGGCTGCTTTACCGGACCTATCGCAACAGGGCGGATTTTGAGGAAGACACTTATCTGGACCTTTATATCTACCAGACCGGCAAAAAGCTCGGCAAACAGGCTACGGGTGTCGAGAATTTCTTCCAGACCGAGCGACTGATCATGGAGGCCGCCCAGGATATGCTTAAGGACAAGAAGAAAAAGGCCCCCGATGCTGACGGAGAGTCTTCGTTCGACCTCGAGCGCAAGACCCAGGAGGCCTACCGCAAAGGCGATCTCGATCTGCTCGACTCCCTGGAGAAGCTGATGGAGCCTTCTGAAGCCTATATGGAGAAATTCCTTTACCGCCGCAATGAGATACAGGCCGCGTCCATCGACAGCATCGTAAAGAAGCACTCCCTGTTCGTGGGGGTCGGGGCGGCGCATCTGCCGGGGAAAAGAGGGGTGATCGAGCTGCTGCGGCAGAAAGGATATACGCTTCGTCCTGTTGTCATGCCCGACCGTGATGCTCTTCGCCGGGATGATATCGATAAGATCAAGGTGCCGGTCAGCTTTTCGAACTTTTCGTCCGCGGACGGCGATTTTTCTGTTCAGCTGCCCGGGAAGCTCTACCGCCGGTCGGACAGCCGGACCGACGAGACCTGGCAGTATGCGGACATGAGCAACGGCGCCTATTACCTGATCAGCCGCGTAAAGACGCACGGCGGCTTTTACGGGCAGCGGGAGGAGGTGGTCCTGAAGAAGGTCGACAGCCTTCTTTACGAGAACATTCCCGGGAAGATACTCAAGAAGACCGCCATCACGCGCGGTGGTTACAGGGGCTTTGACATAACCGGACGTACCCGTCGGGGGGATATCCAGCGTTACAATATCCTGATCACTCCCTACGAAGTCTGGGTGTTCAAGATCAGCGGCACCAGCGGCTATGCCGACGGTCAGGAGGCGGATCAGTTCTTTAATTCCATCCGTATCCGGAAAAATATCCCGGCGGGATGGGCGAGCTTTACACCGGACAGGGGTGGGTTTACTGTTCGCTGGCCTGGTATTCCGGAGCAGAACAAGAATACGGCGACGCCGGATGGCGTCACAAGGTGGGAATATGAGTGTACCGATACGACTACGGGAGACGCTTTTCTTCTCTGGAAGAAGACGGTCCAGAACTACCGGTTCATGGAGGAAGATACTGCCGACCTGGCGCTGATGGAAAAAAGCTTTAGCATGTCCGACTGGGTCGACAAGCCGTTGAGCCGCCGCATGGGCGTCTGCAATGGTTATCCCTGTCTGGACGCCAGCTACCAGGAGAAGGACGGCGCCTTTATCAGGACAAGGTTTATCATCCGGGGGCCGGACTACTATCTGCTGGCTGCCCGTACGACGGTCAGGGATAAGGCATTCCCCGCCTTTTTTGATCCCTTTTCTTTTACCCCTTACCGTTATCCCAGCTTTCGCAACTATGTCGATACTTTTATAAAAATCAGCGTTACTACGCCGATGGTCCCGGATGTGGATGCGGGCATGCGTGGGATTCTCGAGCGGGCGACCAGCGAAGAATTCCTCAATTCCATACCGGATTATGACAGCTATTGGCCTCGGCCCAAGACGGCGCTTTTCCAGGACGATTCCACGGGTGAGGCGGTCTTTGTTTCGGCGGAGCCTTTCCCCAAATACTATTTCCCAAAGGATACGGCTGCTTTCTGGCTGGAAGAGACCGGTGAAAAGCGGTTGCGTCGTGACCTGATCATTGCGGAAAAGCAGCCGATCTACTCGACGGACAGCCTGTTTGCCGCTGCCGGTGAGGCATCGTCTACCCCTGCCTATCGTCCGGCGGCCGTGGTGGCCGGCTACCGGCTTGTTCTTTCCGACACCAATACGCAGCGGCGTATCCGGATGAACGTTTTTCTGAAAGACAATATACTTTTCCGTATTGTCTCTCTGGGTGATTCGGTGCAGGGTGGCAGTCCTTTCATCAGCCGGTTTTACGGCAGTTTCCGGCCAATCAACCGGTCTTCGGGGAATTCGGTATTTGCGTCCAAGCTGGAATTGTTCTTCAGCGATTTTTACAGCAAGGACTCCATTTCTGCGAGGCATGCCAAGACGGCGATCCCCAACGTATATTTCGGGCCTACCGGGCTCAGCGCCCTGTTGACGGCGATCAACACCCTTCCCTATAACGGGAAGGACTACTTCGAGACGAAGACGAAATTCATCAACGAGCTGGGCTATATCAATGATTCTGCCGTCGTCCAGCGGGTAGTGGACGGGCTAAAGAATATTTACGATCGGGTTGGGGACACCAGCACGTTCCAGAATGCCGTCCTCAAGGCGCTGGCGCATCATAAGACCGTGGCCGCCTATGCGTTGCTGCGGCAGCTGATCGTCCAGGACCCGCCGGTCTTTGACAATGCGTCGGACTATAACTATCTGTTCCAGGATATCGGAGACTCCCTTTCCCTGGCCCGGACGCTCTTCCCGGACCTGCTGCAGCTGGCTACCGTGGACGACTACAAGTCCAATATCCAGTCGCTGCTGGCTTCCTTAGTCGACAGCGGCTATCTGCACGCCTCCGACTATGCCAGTTATTTCAGCCAGGTCTATTTTGACGCCAAGATCCAGTGGAAGAAACAGGAAGGGAAGGACGAGAAAAGGCTGCAGAAAAAGGATGACGATAAAGACGACGACGGCGACTCTGACAGCGATGACAATGGCGCCAATGATCTGGACGACTATGCGATATTGCTGGAGCCTTTTTATGACAAGAACCCTACGGTTCCTCATTTCTTCGACCGGCTGCTGCGGAGCAAGGACGCGGGACTCCGGCTCAGCACGGCAGTCCTTCTTCTCCGGCATAACAGGCCGGTGGCGGATTCTGTTATTCAGGCGCTGGCAGCCAGCGATGCATCCCGCAGCCGGCTTTTGCGCAATCTTATTGCCATCCGCAAAGACGACCGCTTCCCGAAGGTTGGCAGGACACAGGAGGCGATCGCACGCAGTCTGCTGGTCGCGAGCCGTGGCGGGAGCGATCTTGCCGATGTCCAGCTGGTCGACAAGAGACCCAGCCAGTTCAAGACCAATAAGGGCTATGTTTACTACTTCAAGTATAAGGTCAACCGGGATGATGAGTGGATGATCGGTCTCAGCGGTTTTCAGCCGCTCACGCATAAGGATATCAGCACCGATCCGACCTTTGTGTCGCTGACCGGCAAGCGCCTCCGCGCTGATACTCCAGCGCTGGGGCAGTTCGACCAGCAGTGGCAGCGATTGTTGTTCTCGCGCCGTCGCAGCGCCGCCAATTTCTTTATGGACGGGGAGTATTACGGGGTTCGCACGGAGGAGGACTAGACTTCAATTCCCTTTGGGATCGCCTCGATAAGCCTTTTGGTATATGCGCTCCGGGGATGGTTGTATACTTCTTCGGCCGGGCCTATCTCTTCGATGCGTCCTTTGTTCATGACCATTATCCTATCGCTGATATAGCGTATCACTCCCAGGTCGTGCGAGATGAACACCACCGTGAAGCCAAATTCTTTTTTCAGGTCGTTGAGGAGGTTCAGCACCTGCGCCTGTACGCTGACGTCCAGGGCAGAGACCGACTCATCGCAGACGACGAAGGTGGGCTTTAACGCGAGCGCGCGGGCTATCACTATCCGTTGGCGCTGACCGCCCGAGAATTCGTGCGGATACCGGTCGAAATGTTCTGCCTTTAGCCCTACTTTTTCCAGGAGCTCCGTCACCTGCTGGCGGCGCTGCTGTTCGGTCGCTGTCGCTCCATGGACCCTGAGCGCTTCGGCTATCGCCGAGCCAACTGTCAGGCGCGGGTTGAGTGAGGAGTAGGGGTCCTGGAAGATCAGCTGTATGCGTGAGCGAAGCTGCTTCAGGTCGCCTGCCCTGAGGTCCGCCATGTTCCTCCCTTCGAAAATAATGTTGCCGCCGGTCGGCGTGGTGAGCCGCATCAGCGCCCTGCCGAGCGTCGTCTTGCCGCATCCGGATTCTCCTACCAGGCCGAGCGTCTCGCCTTCAAAGACGTCGAAGCTGACGCCGTCCACGGCTTTTGTGTATTCGAGCACTTTTCCAAGCAGGGTCTTGCGTTTGGGATACCATACCCGCAGATCGGTGACCCGGACGATCGGATTGGCCGTGCTGGCTGGTGGGGGAGATGGATTGACGAGGGGTGTGGCTGTTGGTGGATTGACCGGGGTAGTACTCCCCGAGGCAGGGGTTCCTTCCAGAAAATCGCTGACCATCGGGAGCCGTTCTCCTTTTTTATGCAGGGCGGGGCGGCAGGCGAGCAGCCCTTTCGTATAGGGATGCCGGGGGGATCTGAAGAGCGTTTCCACCGCGCCTTCTTCTACGACCTTGCCCCGGAACAGGACCAGCGCCCTGTCGGCTATCTCTGCTACGACGCCCAGGTCGTGCGTGATAAATATCACCCCTATGTCTTCCGTCTGCTGCAGCTGTCGGATCAGCCGGAGGATAGTCTTTTGTACCGTCACGTCGAGTGCGGTCGTCGGCTCGTCGCAGATCAGCAGCGAGGGCCGGCTGCTCATCGCCATGGCGATCATCACGCGCTGCTTTTGGCCGCCACTAAGTTGGTGGGGCCAGCGGGAATAGATATTGGCCGGGTCGGGGAGCTGTACTTTTTCAAAGAGGGCTATGGCTTCTTTCTTTGCCTCGTCGGCAGTTATGTTCCTATGGGCGCGGATGGCCTCTGCGACCTGGTCTCCGCAGGTGAACACCGGGTTGAGGGAGGTCATCGGTTCCTGGAAGATCATGGCTATGCCGGCGCCCCGGACGGACTGCAGCTGATGGGGGAATTGCTGTAAGAGATCGATGGTCTGGCCGTCCCTGCCGGTGAAGAGTATCCTGCCGGAAAGATAACGGGCCGGCGGCTGGGGCAGCAGCTGTAGTATGGACAGCGACGTAATGGACTTGCCCGAGCCTGACTCGCCGACGAGCGCTACGATCTCGCCTTTCCGGACCTCGAGGTTGACGTGTTCGACCCCGGGTATAAGGCCGCCTTCTGTTGAAAAGGAAATACAGAGATCCTGGATCGATAGTAGTTGGGACATAGTGGTGACGGTGGGGCTAAAACCGCAGGTGCCTAACGGTGAGGCCGTTGTTGATCAATTGTTTCAGTGAGTCGATGCCTATTTTGATATGGTTCTCGACGTAGTCGTTGGTCACTTTGAGGTCGCTTTCCGCGGTCTTGACGCCTTCGGGGACCATCGGCTGGTCGCTGACGAGGAGCAGCGCTCCCGTCGGTATCTTGTTGTAGAAGCCTACGGAGAATATGGTGGCTGTTTCCATATCGATGGCGTATGCCCTTATCTTCTGAAGGTATTCTTTGAAGTTTTCGTCGTGTTCCCATACGCGGCGGTTGGTCGTATATACGGTGCCGGTCCAGTAGTCGACGCCGTAGTCCCGGGCGGTCGTCGATATTGCCTTCTGAAGGGCAAATGCGGGGAGGGCAGGCACTTCGGGCGGGAAATAGTCGTTGGAGGTACCTTCTCCCCGGATGGCCGCGATGGGGAGGATCAGGTCGCCTAATTTATTCCTTTTCTTCAGGCCGCCGCATTTCCCCAGGAAAAGGACGGCCTTGGGGGCTATAGCGGTCAGCAGGTCCATGATGGTGGCTGCGCCAGGGCTGCCCATACCAAAGTTGATAATGGTGATGTCCCCGGCAGTGGCGCACTGCATGGCCTTGTGCTCGCCTATCACCTCCACCTTGTGCCACTCGGCGAATAAGTGTACATAGTTATAAAAGTTGGTCAGCAGGATGTACTTGCCAAAATTTTCTAATTTTTCCCCGGTATAACGGGGTAGCCAGTTGCTGACTATTTCTTCTTTGCTTTTCATTCGTAAATTTACCAAATAGTTTTTGCTAATGATCAAAATCTACTATCCACCCTATCCCTTCAAGATCAGAGAGCCTGAGCGAAAGAAAGAGGAGATATGGGACGAACTTCGTAAACAATGGGTCCGGCTTACTCCCGAAGAGTGGGTCCGCCAGAATTTTATACAATACCTGCTGGTCGTAAAGAACTATCCTGCATCCTATATGGCGGTGGAGAGGAAGATGAAGCTGGGTGAGCTGAACAAACGGTTTGACCTCCTTATTTTTGACAAGGCCGCCCAGCCGTGGATGCTGGTCGAGTGTAAGGCGATGAATGAGCGGCTAGACAGCCGCGTCCTCTGGCAGGTGCTCCGCTATAACATGGCCATACCCGTTAAATATCTCGTCATTACCAATGGCGAGGAATGCCATGCGTTCATCCGGGGAGAGAGGGATTTTGAAGACCTTTCTGCCCTTCCTGCTTATAATGAATAGCTATAGTCTGAGGACCCCGCTGTACATCTTTGTATCATATCTGAGGATCACTTTCCCATCGGAGGCGTGCTTTTCGAACAGCATGGCCAGCGCCTCGATCATTTCCGCGTGCCGCTCGCCGGCCTTTGGAATATAGGACGAAGACAGCAGTCTTCCCTGGAGGCCGATGAGGTCGAATTCCTGAGCGTTGTCGAACTGGTCGAGGACGAAGGGTTGTGGCTGGAAGAAGTCTCCGACCTGGAGGTCGGCGATGTTCTTATGGTTGACGGTCCTGTAGTCGCCGGCATATTGGAGGATCAGGTCTTCGTACTCCTGTTCGAAGGGGGTCTCCATCAGGCGCTCGTTCCAGATGAGGGCTACTGTCGCGGAGGGCCGGCTGATGCGTATGAACTCCCGGCGTGCTGCAGCGCGGTCGAACCAGTGAAAGGACTGGCCTGCGACAATGAGGTCGACGGAGCTGTCTTCGAGTCCTGTCTTCTCTGCCGTCCCGTCGATTGAGGTAAAGCCGGGATATTGTCCCAGCAGCTCTTCTGCTTTTTTTCGCATCGCTGCGTTGGGTTCGATGGCGAAGACGCGGTTGTTGTTGCGCAGGAAAGGCCTGGTGGATATACCGGTGCCCGATCCGATGTCGGCCACTATCCAGTCAGGGCTGACCTTTAAAGTGGAGAGGATGGCCTCGGGATAGGTTGGACGATATTTGACGTAGTCTTCGACCCGATCGCTGAATCGTTGGGTGCTGTCCATGGGTAATGAAGGTACGACAAAAAGGCGACGAGGGAGTCGGCCAGGTCTCTGCTGAAGACGGTAGCTCCCGTCTTATTCATATGTTCAAAGTCGTAGAAGTACCGGGTGTTAAAATTAGGAAGGTAAGAGCTGTCCGAAAAATTAAAGAGCCGTATGCCCTGTAGCTGCGCTTCCTGAAGTACTTCCCGCATGACCTTCTGCCGGTCGTTCTCATATTTCCATATTCCCTGGTATTCCGGGGAGAGCACCCCGACGCAGGTGACTCCCGCCGCCTTTTCCTCTTTCATAAACCTGAAGAGCTCCCGGATAACGGAGGAGGATGCGCCCAGTCCATAGCCGTGCGGAACGCTATTGACATAGCCTTCCCATTCCGGTTGTTGCCAGGTGGCATCCGAGGGAAGGTAACCTGCTATATGCGATGGACCGTCGGGGAACTCCAGCTCATAGGCATAGAGCTCTTTATAATAGAAAAAGCCCAGCGGCTTATGATATCGCGTGATGGAAAATTCGGGTTCCTGCGCAACCTGGTCCGAAGCTTTCATAAAAGGATAGAAATACTGGGGAAAGGGAGTTGGGGACTTGCTGTTCAGGCCGGTAAGATCGATGCCGACCAGCAGGACCTTTGGCCGGGGATTACGTTGAAGCCAGTCCTTATACATCCGCTCAAAAAAATCGACCTTGGCTCCTGGGATGGCAATGACCTCGGTACGACAGTGTGTCGCTGCGGAGATGATCTCCGGATCGCAATGGCGGTGGATGCGGGAACTTCCCAGGCACACGAGGGTAGCTCCGCTGGGCTGCTGATAGAACTGGCGCCATCTCGACAGATAGCTGTCTTTGCTGCGCTGGACCATGGCGGGGAGCGTCAAACCGAAAACGAGCTCGAAGACGAGTCCCGACCCAATAATGATCAGCGCTAATTTGACAAATAATGCTTTCATCTAAAACTGGAAGTATATGAACTTATTATTATTGAAGACCCCCAATACCAGGATCGCTGAGAACAGCAGCAGATAACACAATGTCCGTACCGCGCTATGCCATTGCAAAAAATACCGGATGCCACCAAATCTGAACATCAGCGTTTCTACAGTCACCATGGTCGCCAGACCAACAAGGCCAATCCCGAAATTCATCTTGGTGATGATATAGCTGGTAAAATCCGGGTGTTGCCAGTCAAAGCCTTTCACGGTCAGGCAATTTCTCAAAATGACGCCTGCAGTACCCATGTCCGGTGAACGAAAAAGTATCCAGGCGAAGGTCACCAGCAGAAAACAGAGAAGGGTATACAGAAAGCCGGGCGGATGGATCCCTGGCGGATATTTCTTCAACCATCGCTCGCCGATAGTCCAGGTAATGAGGAAGGCTCCGTGAAGGGCTCCCCAGGCCAAAAAGGTCCAGCTGGCTCCATGCCAGATGCCGCTGAGCAGGAATACGAGGAGGATGGAACCGCACCATCGGGACAGGCTGGTCCGGTTGCCGCCCAGCGGAATATATAAATAATCCCGAAACCAGGTGGAGAGGGAAATGTGCCAGCGGGTCCAAAATTCACGGATGCTGCGGGAAAAATAAGGGAAATTAAAATTCCGCATCAGCCGGAATCCCATGACACGGGCGGCGCCGCGTGCGATATCCGAATAGGCGGAGAAATCGCAATAAATCTGGAAGGAAAAGAAAATAACCGCGACAAGGGTCGGGACACCCGGGAATCGGACGGGGGGGCCGTAGATCTTGTCGACATACATGGCCAGGTGGTCGGCCACTACCATTTTCTTGAAATAGCCCCAGGCCATTAGCCGGAGTCCGCTGCCGATCATGGAGGGATCCGGATCGTGCCGTTCCCGAAACTGGTGCAGCAGGTTCTGTGGCCGCTCGATCGGACCGGCGACCAGCTGCGGGTAGAACATGACATAGAGCGCATAGATACCTAAATGGCGTTCGGGCTGCTGGCTGCCCCGGTACACTTCGATGGTATAGCTCATGGCCTGAAAGGTGTGAAAAGACAGCCCAATGGGAAGGATAAGGTGCAGGAGGGGCAGGGAGCCGGTTACGAGACTGGTCAGGTGCAGTAATGAATTGATATTCCCGATAAAGAAGTCGTAGTATTTGAATATGGCCAGGACGCCGATATTGGATACGAGGCTCATGACCAGCAGGGCTTTTCGTCGATGGCCTTTGGCGTTCTCTATCAGGATACCCGCGATGTAGTCGATGATGATGGTAAAGAAGAGGATGAAGATATAGGCCGGGATGAAGGCGCAATAGAAGATGCAGCTTGCCGTCAGCAAGTGGACCCACCGGAAGCGGTAGGGGATAAGGAAATAAAGCAGGGTGACGATCGGGAAAAAAAGGAAGAATTCGAAAGAGTTGAAGAGCATAGGTTCAGGCTTTAAAAAGAAACTCCTGCCTTGGGCAGGAGGTTGCCTCGGGCAGGAATTTCTTTAATATGAGATCGGGACCGGACTCCGTCCGGTTCGAGTTGCCGGGAGCTATTATGGGAAGATACCCAGCTCGGCGTAGGAAGTTCCTACTTTGTTGATAGCCACGACGTAGGCCGCGGTACGCATGTCGGGTATGCTGGGGTTGGCTTTCCAGGCTTCCATGATCTCGCGGGTTGCGGCAATCATGGTCTCTTCCAGTCCGCTGTACACCAGGTCGACCTCGTCTGCGCCGTGCATGATGAACTCTTTTTCTTTCTGGCTGACCTTTTTACCAGTTAGCCCTTCTATCTGGCTCAGGATATGGCTGTTCATATTTTCGGTAAACCTCTTCTCCATCCGGCCATAGCGTACATGGCTGAGGTTCTTCAGCCATTCGAAATAGGACACGGTGACGCCGCCGGCGTTCAGGTACATATCGGGAACGACCAGTATGCCTTTCTTTACGAATACTTCGTCGGCTTCGGGCGTGAGGGGACCGTTGGCGGCCTCGCCGATGATCTTTGCCTTTACGTTGGGGGCGTTGGTGCCGTTGATGACGTTCTCGAGCGCTGCGGGGATGAGGATATCGCATTCGAGCTCGAGCGCGTCTCCTGAGCTGGTCATATTAGTAGCTCCGGGGAAATTGAGGATGCTGCCTGTTTTCTTCCGGTGCTGGAAGACCTCTTCTTCGTTGAGGCCGTTGGGGTTCATGATGGCGCCTTCGTATTCTGCGAGGGCGATCACTTTGGCGCCGCCTTCGCGGAAGAATTTCGCGGCGTGATAGCCGACGTTGCCCATGCCCTGAACGATGACGGTCTTGCCTTCGATACCGGGTTTCATCTTCAGGCGGCTCATGATGTCCGTCATATTACAGACCTCGCGGATGCCGTAGAAGACGCCCAGACCTGTTGCTTCGCGGCGGCCGCGGACTCCGCCCTGTGAAACGGGCTTACCGGTTACGCAGCCAAGGGCGTCTATTTCGCCGGGCCGCATGCTCATGTAGGTGTCGAGTATCCAGGCCATCTCGCGTTCGCCGGTGCCGTAGTCGGGAGCTGGTACGTCGGTGCCGGGGCCGATAAAGTTCTTTTTTATCAGCTCGGAGGTGTACCGGCGGGTGATCTTCTCCAGTTCGTAGGGGGTGTATTTCTTCGGGTCGATGCTGATCCCGCCTTTGGCTCCGCCGAAGGGGACGTTGACGATGGCGCACTTGAAGGTCATCAGCGCGGCCAGGGCCATTACTTCGTCCAGGTTGACGGAGGGAGCGAAACGGATGCCGCCTTTACAGGGGGTCTTGTGGTGAGAATGTTGTACGCGGTATGCCTTTATCACTTCGATCTTGTCCCCGATCTTCACGGGGAAGAACATACGGTACACGGCGTTGCACTGCTTGATCTGCTCGAGGATGCCGGGGTCCCAGCTGGTGTGTTTTGCCGCTTTGTCGAAACTTTTCTCTACGGCTTCAAAAAACTTGTATTCCATTTGGCTTGGTTTAATGTGTGACATCGGAAGTGGAAGCAATCGTTATTTTTTGGGGCGCCCACCTGATCCGAACATTAATTATTATTGAAGTCTTTTTCTAATTTGGTGATCTTTCTGTCCAGTCGGATAACGTAGATGAATAATCCCAGGAGTATCGTTACCAGTACGGCTATTACTACGTATATCTTTCCGTCAGCCCTGAACTTATCGGCCATTTCGACCTTTGACGTGTCGCCGGCGGGCTGAGCCCATGAGTGGACGGCCATCAGACAGGCCAGTAACGTGAATAACGGTTTGTAAATTTTCTTATGCATTACGAAGTTTTCTTGCTTGGTTGCCGGCGGGGTGCAGATCTTCGCGCCTTTCGGTTAAAAGGGCCAGCCGTATTCTCAGGGTTGTGATCCAGACTCCGAGCAGGGTCCATCCGGGGACGGCTCCGGGCCAGAAGACGACTCTCATCCGGGAGTCGATGTCGTGGGTATCCAGTGCGGGGTTGCCCATGCCACCCGGATGGAGGCTTTCCATCAACCTCGGGATGATCCATATCGTTGGCATTAACATCGCAAACGCGAAAATGTTATAGACGGCGCCGATCCTTGCGCGTTTATCCATGTCCGTCATTGAATTGCGAAGCACCAGGTAGGCCAGGTAGATGAGCAGGGCGATGACTGCGCCCAGCTGTTTGGGGTCGCTGCTCCAGAAGGCTCCCCAGGTCCACCTGGCCCAGATAGAGCCGGTCGTGAAGCCCAGAATGCCGAATACGATGCCGCCTTTCGTATATTCGAGGGCATAGATATCGTACTTATTGTTGTTCGTCCGGAGATAGCGTATGGAGTAGATGACCGAGACCGTAAACAGCACCATCATGGCGAACCACATGGCCACGTGGAAATAGAGGTTCCGGATCGTTTCATTGAGAATGGGTTTCGCCGGAACTCCCCCGAGAAACCCTGCTATGAAGGTGTAGACCAGTAAGACCCCGCATAATATTTTCCACCATTTCTGACGAATCATACGACTTTCTTATTTAGAACCGGTGTGCGGACTCCGGTGTAATGTGCGGGCTCCGCTGTGACCGATATGTGAACTCCGCAATGACCGATGTGCGAACTCTGCAATAGCCGATGTGCGAACTCCGCGCAAAGTTAATAGGAAAAACCTCAGTCCTTCCATAAAAAAGGAAAAAGAATCAGCGACAGCGCGACGATCATGAGGTCGAGTCCCAGCAAAACGGCGCTCATGGTTGCCAGTCCCCCCTGTATTATGTCTTCGAAGGCGATGTTCGATATCTTGCTCAGCAGCAGCAGCTGCGGGATGATCAGCGGAAATCCCAGAATAGCCATCAGGGCGGCGTTTTGCTGGGCGCGCGCCGCAATGGCTGCCAGAAAGGTAAAGACCAGGCTGAGGCTTATCCCACCCAGGGAGCTGATCGCAACAAAGGATAAGGGGTTGGGCATCGGATTGCCGAGCATTAGTACAAACAGGGAGAGGCTTACGAGGCTCATAAGGATCATCAGGAGCGCATTGAACAGCAGCTTGGACAGGATAAAGTCTTTGGGGCCGGCGATGGTATAGAAATAGAGGAGGCGGCCTTTTCCTTCCTGCAGAAAGCTCTTGGCGACAGCGTTGACACAGATGAACAGCTGCATCATCCAGAAAAGCCCTTTCCAGACCGTGCTCTCGGGCTCGCCCATCGACAAATAGAGGACAAAAATGGTAGAGGCAACATATAGCAGCACCCCGTAGAAGGTATACTGCTGTCGTATCTCCAGCAGAAGGTCTTTGCGAAAAAGTGTTATTATGTGTTTAGCCGAGCTGATGGTTCGGGATTTGGCCCACAAATGTAGGGGCTGTTCAATTCTAAAGAATCGTTAAATTTTTAATTTCCGAGGATTGCGCCTCATTCCACGATTGCGCTTTCTTTTCCCCCGATCGCTATGGCAAGGTATAGTAGCAATGGCGGCAACGGGGTTCATAGGTATCTTTCTCACCCAATAGTATCTGCCGGGACTGTGCTTTCTTACGGTAGGAATAGTTTGCAATATTTCCACATTTCACACAAATGGCATGTAACTTGGTTATATATTCAGCTTTGGCAAGCAGATGAGGCATCTGTCCGAAGGGTTTGGCTGCGTAGTCCATGTCCAGGCCTGCGACGATCACCCGGGCGCCCCGAACAGCAAGCTGGTCGCAGACTTCCGGCAATTGATCGTCAAAGAACTGGGCCTCGTCAATGCCGATAACGTCGACTTCGTTGGCCATCAGGAGTATCGTCTGGGAGTTGTCGATAGGTGTTGACTGGATAGCATTTTCGTCATGTGATACGATATTCAGCTCATGGTAGCGGGTATCCATGGCTGGCTTAAAGATCTCGACCCGGAGATTGGCAATTTTAGCGCGTTTTAGCCTTCTGATCAGTTCTTCTGTTTTCCCGGAGAACATTGATCCGCAAATGACTTCGATCCAGCCGCGCTTTTCACCCTTGATATGGGGTTCAATGAACATAGACTACTTATAAATTAGGTTCGGAATTTGTTATAACTTTATAGGACACTTGACTTTTTTACGGTTCACACTACACTTTCTAACCCAAAAGTGCTCTTAAACAGTGCTATGGAACGACTTAAAGAACTGATTACCCGACTGAAAGAGCAGTTTGACCACCAGGCCGAACCTGCTCAACTACTTGAGATCACCCGGCTCCTGGAAGCGGAGCTTCGGATTATGGCCAGTCAACCCGCCCCTGCGAAGGTAATGCCGACGAAGATAGCGGTTATGATGCCATCCTCCGCGAAAATAGTTGCCGGTCAGCAGCCGAAGAAAGAATCCGCCCCTGTGGTCAGCACTAGTGTGATCGGCAACGGTCAGACGAATCCTGGTGTTACAGTGGAAGCCGGAGTTGCGGTGGAAGTCCCGGTTACGGCGGCGCCGGCTGTTGCGGTTTCGGCAGTTAACAATGGAAATGTCTCCGGCGTCGCGAGTCTTGGCGTGGCGAGTCCCGGGGTAGCGAATGGCAGTGTTGCCATGAAAACGATCGAAGCTCCTCCCGGTAAGGGTCCGGAGAGGGGGCAGTGGCCATTCGATCCGCTTGCAGAGAAGCCGACGGACCGATATACCCTGTCTCAGAAATCGAGAGAGATCAATGATGTTATAGGCAGCGGCAATTCGTCTCTGAATGACAGGTTGCGGTCGGACGTGACGGACCTCAAGTCCACCCTCAACGATTCGCCCGTTCGTGATCTGAAGAAGGCGATCGGCGTCAATGATAGGTATGTGTTTATTAATCAATTATTTAGGGGTGATGAAGTGATGTACGAGCGGAGTCTGAAGACCATCAATGGCTTCCGGATCCTGCCCGAGGCCGAGTATTGGATGGAGCGTGAGCTGAAGGTAAAATTGGGCTGGGATGAGAACAGGGAGGCCACCCGGCATTTCTATCAGCTGGTCAAGAGACGTTTCTCATAGATATATTGAATGATCCTGTCTGTAGCTCCTTTTTTTGAATGGACATAGTTCCGGGATGCTTCGCCTGTCTCGCGGCACTCCTGCGGGTTTTGAAAGAGTCGGTTGAAGACTTTTTCAGCTTCGAGCGCGCTATCGATGATGAGTCCGCCTCCACACTCGTTGAGCTCAACTGCCTCGATATATTTTTCGATGACCGGTCCGAAGACGACCGGTTTGCCATATACGGCTGCTTCCAGGACGTTATGCACGCCGTCGTCTCCGAATCCACCGCCAACATAAGCAATTGTAGCATAGCGATATAGCCGTGACAGCATGCCTATATTGTCGATGATGAGCACGTTGGGTTCCGGCCATCCTGCCGGTGCTCCGGTGCCGGTCCTTCCATTTTTTTCCCATACCGAGTACCTTACTGCGTGCCTGAAGAGGCTTTCTACTTCCCGCAGTCTGTCTTCGCCGATCTCGTGCGGGGCGATGATAAAGCGGATATCCTGGTGGGTATTGGCGTAGTGGTCCAGCTCTTCTTCGTCTTCCTCCCAGGTGCTGCCGGCGACGACGACGGGCTGGGCGCCGCAGAAGGCTTCGATCTGTGGCAGGGGAGCGCCGCTCTCTGCGATCTCGATCACCCGGTCGAAGCGGGTATCGCCGCTGACGCTTACCTGGTCAGTTAGCCGCAGTCTGCTCAGTAAGGTCTTTGAAGTATCGGTCTGAACGAAGAGATGGGTGAAGCATTCCAGCATATAGCGGTGAAGGCGTCCATACCAGTGAAAAAAAGGCTGGTCGGGCCGGAACACGCCGGATATGAGCAGTGTAGGGATATTCCTTTTTTTCAGCTCTACCAGAAAGTAGTACCAATAGTCGTACTTCACCCAAAGCACCAGGTCTGGTTTTATAAGGTCAATGAATTGTCTTGCATTCCCGGGGCTGTCCAGCGGCAGATAAAAAATATGGTCTGCTCCCGGATAGCTCTTTCTGGTCTCGTAGCCGGAAGGGGAGAAGAAGGTCAGGATGATATGGCATCCTGGTGAGTTGGTGCGCAGCTTTTCAAGGACGGGGCGTCCCTGTTCGAACTCTCCGAGAGAAGAGCAGTGCATCCAGATGGTCTGGCCTGAGACCGGAGATGACGGGAGGTCGGCTTTTATACGATCGAGCAGGTCCTTTCTGCCTTCCAGCCAGAGCTGGGCCTTCCGATTCCAGGGTGCTATGAGGCGGATACCTATCTTATACAGCCATAAAAAAATGTGATAGAAAAGAATGCTCAACGTCTCCGATTTAGTGTTTGAATAGTTACTGACCTATGTCCGCAGCCACTGGTCCCGAAGCCTACAGCATTGGATAAACCACATTTTTGCAGTAGGTTTGTGCCCCCAAGGGAATATAAATCACTACTACAATTCAATAAACGAATAGACTATGCGGCCCATCCAGATGGTAGATCTTAAACGGCAATATACAAATATAAAGAGTGAAGTTGACTCAGCCATCCAGGAGGTTCTGGATAACACGGCATTTATCAATGGAAAGGCTGTCACCGATTTTGCCGCCGGGATTGGCGCCTATGTGGGTTCGAAGCATGTCATTCCCTGTGCCAATGGCACCGACGCCCTCCAGATCGCAATGATGGCGCTGGATCTGCAGCCCGGCGACGAGGTTATCACGCCTTCCTTTACATATATCGCCACGACCGAGGTGATCGCGTTGCTGAAGCTTAAGCCGGTGTTTGTCGAGGTCGATCCGAAGAGCTTCTGTCTCGATCCTGCTGCTGTTGAGCGGGCTGTTACTCCCAGGACCAGGGCCATTGTCCCGGTGCACCTTTACGGGCAGTCGGCTCCGATGGAGGAGCTGCTTCGGATAGCTAAAAAGTTTAATCTTTTTATCATAGAAGATAATGCGCAGGCAATCGGAAGTAATTATATCTTCGCCGACGGCACCACAAAAAAGACGGGGTCGATCGGTACGATCGGGACTACGTCCTTCTTTCCGTCAAAAAATTTGGGTTGTTATGGAGACGGAGGTGCAATATTTACAGATGATGATACGTTAGCTAGCCGGTTGAAAATGATTGCGAACCATGGGCAGAGCAGACGTTATTATCACGATCTTGTAGGCTGCAACAGCCGTCTGGATTCCATCCAGGCAGCCGTGCTGAATGTGAAGCTGAAAAAACTGGACGACTATATTGCCGCCAGACGTGCCGCCGCCGACTATTACGATAATGCCTTCAAGGCTCATCCTAAAATCACAACGCCCTACCGGGCATCCTATAGCCACCATGTATTTCATCAGTATACGCTTGTCCTGGAAGGCGTGGACCGCGACGGTCTGAATACATTCCTGATGGGGAAGAATATACCCTCGATGATCTACTATCCAGTACCCGCGCATCGTCAACAAATGTTTGCGTCCCTTGGTGGGGGAGATTTTCACCTCGAGACCACAGACTGGCTCACCGAAAGGGTAATTTCCCTTCCGATGCATACTGAGCTGGACGAAGAGCAGCTGGAAACCATAACCACAGCAGTTTTGGAATTCATTAACCGGTCGTAGGCCGGTCTGACAATTTTTGGCATGATTCTGACTAACAACAACTGACTTAAAACCTAAATAAGGATTTTTATGAAAATCGCTGTAATTGGAACCGGCTATGTAGGACTCGTTACGGGAACCTGTTTTGCGGAAACCGGGAATGACGTTATTTGTGTGGACATCGACACCAACAAGGTGCAAAAACTTTCCAATGGTCAGATCACCATCTATGAACCAGGTCTGGAAAAGCTCTTTCTTCGGAACCTCAAGGAAGAGCGGCTGAAATTCACTACCAATCTTGAAGACGGCATCAGGGACGCAGAGATCGTATTTCTTGCGCTGCCAACCCCTCCGGGAGAGGACGGGTCTGCCGACCTTAAATATATCCTTGGTGTTTCCGATCAGCTGGGGAAAATATTGAAAGACTATAAAGTGATCGTCGACAAGAGCACCGTACCCGTGGGTACTGCTGAAAAAGTGCGGGCTGCCATCGCCAAGAATTATAAGGGTGAGTTTGACGTGGTCTCCAACCCTGAGTTTCTCCGCGAGGGTGTTGCTGTAGACGATTTCATGAAGCCCGACCGTGTGGTCATCGGGGCTGGGTCGGAGCGTGCCCGCAAGACGATGGGGGATCTGTACGGGCCCTTTGTGCGTCAGGGCAACCCTGTCATCTTTATGGACGAGCGCTCTGCTGAGCTGACCAAATATGCTGCCAACTCTTTCCTGGCCACCAAGATCACCTTTATGAATGAGGTGGCTCTGCTTTGTGAGCGCCTTGGCGCCGATGTGGATATGGTGAGAAGGGGTATCGGCAGCGACGAGCGGATCGGCAAACGGTTTCTCTTTCCGGGTATCGGATATGGCGGCAGTTGCTTCCCCAAGGATGTGCAGGCGCTTGTCAAGTCTTCACAGGAGGTCAGCTATGATTTTCGTATTCTCAATGCCGTTATGGATGTCAACGAAAAGCAGAAGCTGCACCTGATGCCCAAGATCCGGAAATTCTTCGGGGGGAACCTGAAGGGGAAGCATTTTGCTTTGTGGGGTCTGGCCTTTAAGCCCAATACGGACGATATCCGCGAAGCACCGGCCTTATATATGATCGACTCCCTGGTCAAGGAAGGAGCTACGGTCACTGTATTCGATCCGGAGGCCATGAACAATGTCCGAAACCTTATCGGGAACAAGGTTGTCTATGCCGAGAGTCAGTACGAGGCTCTGGAAGGCGCCGACGCGCTGATCATCGCGACGGAATGGAACGAGTTTCGCACTCCCAACTTCCTGAAGATCGTTACTTCTTTGAAGAATAAAGTCATATTTGACGGCCGCAACCTTTTCGATATAGCAGCAATCCGGGAACTGGGATTCTACTATGAGAGCATCGGGCGCGCGCCTGCTAACCCATCGGATAAAAAATAACCAAAACAAGAGAACTACAAATGAGCAACGAACGCGTTTTGATCACGGGTGCCGCAGGTTTTCTTGGCTCCCATCTCTGTGACCGTTTCATCAAAGAAGGCTACCATGTTATTGGAATGGACAATCTCATTACCGGAGATCTCCGGAATATCGAGCATTTGTTCAAGCTGGAGCAATTCGAATTCTATCACCACGACGTAAGCAAGTTCATTCATGTACCGGGGGACCTGAAATATATCCTCCATTTTGCTTCGCCGGCGAGTCCGATAGACTATCTCAAGATCCCTATCCAGACCCTGAAGGTGGGTTCTCTGGGCACGCACAACTGCCTGGGTCTGGCCAAGTCGAAGAAGGCGCGTATGCTCGTGGCCTCTACTTCGGAGATATATGGCGATCCCCTTGTTCATCCGCAGAATGAGGAATACTGGGGGAATGTCAATCCTGTGGGCCCCCGTGGTGTATACGACGAGGCCAAACGTTTCCAGGAAGCGATGACGATGGCCTATCATAATTTCCATGGTCTGGAGACGCGTATCGTGCGCATCTTCAATACCTATGGACCGAGGATGCGGCTCAATGACGGCCGCGCGCTGCCGGCATTTATCGGCCAGGCTTTGCGTGGTGAGGACCTTACGGTCTTTGGCGACGGCAGTCAGACGCGTTCGTTCTGTTATGTAGATGATCTTGTAGAAGGCATCTACCGGCTGCTGATGAGCGACTATCACCTTCCCGTGAATATTGGAAATCCTTCGGAGATAACCCTTAAGCAATTTGCTGAAGAGGTCATTTCGCTGACCGGCACCAGGCAGAAGATCGTTTATAAGCCGCTTCCGGTAGATGATCCCAAGCAGCGTCGCCCGGATATTACCAAAGCCAAGTCGATACTGGGCTGGGAGCCAAAGGTAGAGCGTAAGGACGGCCTGAAGGCGACGTATGAATATTTCAAATCCCTGCCACCCGAAGAATGGGCAAAGCAACCGAAGGAATTTACGAGCAGAACCTAAACCTTAATAAAATATGAGTGAAGCTAAGATCTACGATGACCTCCTCTCAAAAAAGGCCAAGCTGGCTGTTATTGGTCTGGGGTATGTAGGACTGCCTATCGCCCTGGAATTTGCACGAAAGATCTCCGTGATCGGATTTGACATCAATGCCCGTCGTATACAGATGATGCGCGCCGGCATCGATCCCAGCAAGGAAGTTGACGCCGGAGAGTTCAAGGATCGCGATATCGTCTTTACGGATGACCTGGAAGTGCTCCGTGAGGCGAGGTTTTTCATCGTAGCAGTGCCTACGCCCGTAGATAAATACAATGTACCTGATCTCAAGCCGCTGGTCGGCGCTTCGAATACCGTCGGGAAAGTGCTGAAGAAGGGAGACTATGTAGTCTACGAGTCTACCACCTATCCCGGCTGCACCGAGGAGGATTGTCTGCCTGTTCTGGAGAAGCACTCCGACCTGAAGCTGGCCAAAGGAGATTTCAGCCTGGGCTATTCTCCCGAGCGTATCAACCCGGGGGACAAGAAGCACACGCTGCGGACGGTCGTAAAGGTCGTCTCCGGCAATACCGATCTGTCGCTGAACGAAATAGCAAAGACCTACGAGCTGGTTGTAGACGCCGGTGTCCACCGCGCTCCTTCCATCAAGGTTGCCGAAGCTTCCAAGATCATCGAGAACACCCAGCGCGACCTCAACATCGCCTTGATGAACGAATTATCTCTTATCTTTGACCGGATGAGCATCAATACCTATGATGTCATTGAGGCGGCCGGCACCAAGTGGAATTTTCTTAAGTTCCAGCCCGGTCTTGTCGGCGGTCACTGCATTGGTATCGATCCTTATTATCTCACGTATAAGGCGGCTGCGCTGGGCTATGAGTCGAAGGTTATCGCTTCTTCGCGGTATATCAATGACGATATGGCCCGCTATGTTGCCCGTAAGATCATCACCCATGTATTGCGTATATCCAATGATCCGAAGGTTCTGATCATGGGTGTGACCTTTAAGGAGAATGTCAGCGACATCCGCAATTCCCGTATCGTCGACACGGTAAAGGAGCTGCTGGCTTTCAATATTCAGGTGGATGTCGAGGACCCGTATGCGGTGGAAGAAGAGGTGCATGAGGAGTATGGTCTGCATCTTTCGAAGAAGAACACCGGCGACTACGATGCGGTTATCATCACGGTGCCTCACGTTCAGTACAAGGACCTGGACGACGCTTATTTTACATCGATCACCCGGGATGGGGCCATTATCGCCGACCTGAAGGGGACTTATAAGAACAAGATCGCAAAAAGAAAATACTGGAGCCTATAATAGTGACTAAGTACAGGAAAACAATCATGATTACAGGCGGCGCCGGATTTATCGGGTCGCACGTCGTACGCTTATTTGTCCGAAAGTATCCGGATTATCATATTGTCAATCTGGATTCGTTGACCTATGCGGGAAACCTGGCAAACCTCGATGATATAAAGGACGCCCCCAATTATACATTTGAAAAGGGCGATATTGTCGATGAAGCGCGGTTAAAGGAGCTGTTTGCTCAGTATGCTTTTGACGCCGTCATCCATCTCGCCGCGGAGAGTCATGTTGATCGGTCCATCATGGACCCGCTGGCCTTTGTCCGCACCAATGTGATGGGCACCGCTAACCTGCTCTATGTAAGCCGGTCCTTCTGGAAGGACGACTTAGAGGGCAAGCTTTTCTATCATGTTTCGACGGATGAGGTATACGGCTCCCTGGGCGCTGAAGGATTTTTCACCGAGGAGACCCCTTACGATCCCCGGTCACCGTATTCGGCGTCCAAGGCTGCTTCCGACCATTTCGTAATGGCCTGGTATCATACCTATGACATGCCGGTCATTTTATCCAACTGCTCCAATAATTATGGTTCCCACCACTTTCCGGAGAAGCTGATCCCTCTTATGATCAACAATATTCTGCACAATAAGCCACTGCCGGTCTATGGCAAGGGTGAGAATGTGCGGGACTGGCTTTATGTGGAGGATCATGCGCGTGCGATCGATACGATCTTTCATAAGGGCAAGCCGGGAGAGAAGTACAATATCGGCGGCTTCAACGAGTGGAAGAACATCGATATCGTGCACCTGCTCTGTGATATCATGGACAGGAAGCTGAAGCGTCCTGCGGGTGAGTCGGCCAAACTGATCACGTTTGTCAAGGACCGCCCCGGGCATGATCTTCGCTATGCCATCGATGCTACAAAGCTCAATAAAGAGCTGGGCTGGAAGCCTTCTCTCCAGTTCGAGGAGGGCCTGGAAAAGACGGTAGACTGGTATCTCAGCCACCAGGACTGGGTAACGGCCGTTACTTCCGGCGACTATCAGAAATACTATGCGGAGCAGTATATCAAAAGATAATGTAAATGCCTTTTATTACTACCGAGTTTCCGGGGCTACTGGTATTCGACCCCGTCGTATACCAGGACGAGCGGGGCTATTTTTTCGAATCCTACAATGAGCAGGCCTGGGAAAAACAGGGAATATCCATTCGATTTGTCCAGGACAATCAGTCCTTTTCCCGGCGCGGCGTGATCCGTGGTCTTCACTATCAGCTGGAGCCCTATCACCAGGCGAAGCTTATCCGTGTGCTATCGGGCCGGATAATCGACGTGGCCATCGATCTTCGACAGGGCTCTCCATCGTATGGCAGGCATATGGCTATCGAGCTGTCGGCGGAGAACAAAAAGCAATTCTTTATCCCGGCTGGTTTTGCGCATGGCTTCTCAGTCCTTAGCGAGTCGGCGGAAGTATCTTATAAATGCGACGGCTTTTACCATAAGGAAAGCGAAGGCGGCATCCGTTATGACGATCCGGTGCTGAACATTGACTGGAAGGTGGCTGCGGATGAGGCGATCGTTTCCGAAAAGGACAGGGAGCTGCCCCTGTTTGCGGAATGTCGCAACAATTTTGTGTTTAAAGGTTAAGCATAACGCGTCATGCAAAAGGTCATCGTTACAGGAGCAGGAGGTCAGCTGGGCCGGGAGCTACAGGCTCTCGCCGCGGCATTTCCTTCCCTGGAATTTGTATTTGCTGACCGCAGTCAGCTGGCAATTGACGATCCTGGCCGTATTGCTTCTTTTTTTGATGATAACCGCCCTGACTGGTGTATCAATTGTGCTGCGTATACGGCAGTCGACAAGGCCGAGACCGAGAAAGAGGCTGCTTTTCGCATCAATGGGGATGCTCCGGGCTGGCTGGCACGGGCTTGTAAAGTCGTTGGCGCCCGAATGATCCATATCTCCACGGACTATGTATTTGACGGCAGCTCTTCGACCCCGCTGCGGGAGGATGATAAGACTGATCCGATCAATGTTTATGGCGCTTCGAAGCTGGAAGGGGAGGACAAGGCGCTCCGGGAGCATCCTGATGGCACGCTGATCATTCGCACTTCCTGGGTGTATTCAGAATTTGGCAACAATTTCGTCAAGACTATGATGAGGCTGATGGGGGAAAGGCCTAGTATCAGCGTGGTCAATGACCAGATCGGCTCGCCCACTTATGCGGCTGATCTGGCTGCAGCTATTCTTCACATCGTAACCGGCTCCAATTGGTCGCCCGGCATCTATAATTATAGTAATGAGGGTGTTATCAGCTGGTACGATTTTGCCCTGGCAATCCGCACGCTTATCGGCAGCAGCTGCCAGGTCAACCCTATTCCCAGTGCGAGTTTTCCCACTCCTGCGCGCCGGCCGCATTATTCCCTGCTCGATAAGTCCCTGATCGGCAAAACCTATGGCCTATCCATACCGGACTGGCATGATAGCCTCGAGGTATGCATCTCCCGGCTCCTACCTACCCCTAGGAACAAATAAATATTTCCCTTAATGTGGAAAACTTAAAACCCTGGGGTCTTTAACATATGCCTGATTAGCCTCATACATAAATAGATATTAAACCGGGTTAAGCTCCAACAATTTTGACCGGTTGTCTTTTCTAATAGCTTTGCTTATTTCTTGATGATTGTGTGATCGATCAAAGTTTTATAGCTTGCATCGTGAAGGATCAGCTGACGCCTGTCTACGCCAGCGATCGAACGAAATTAATCCATACTTATGAAACCTGTCTACACAATCAGGGTTGTCCTGCTTATCCTAATCAACCTGAGCTGCCTGCTCGGCCCTTCGCGTCTTCTGGCGGACGGTACGAAACAGGTAATGCCGAATAGCACCCAGGGTACGGGTCTCATTGTTTCCACCACTTCAACTTTCCCGCTGGGTAATGTAGGTTCCTATCTCGGCGCTCCTGTGGACCAGCGGATCTATTTTTATATCAAAGACTGGACGAGCGAATCCCTGTATTATGGCTTCCACTGGGAGACGCTTGCACCAGGCGGGACGATCAGTGTCTACAACAACGTTTACATGCGGATCTATGACCCTACAGGGGCGCAGGTCGGCAGTCCCATTCTATTACCCAGCTCGACCGGTAACGGCTACCTGAGCTCGTATGCTACGGCAGCCGCGGGTCCTAAGATCGGTGGTTCGCCTATTGGCTATAATGCGCTGACCTTTAAACCTTCTATGAACGGGGATTACTATGTCTCCTTCTACCAGAGCAATGACGGGGGCGCTACGGATGCGGGCGAGTCGATGCTGTCCAAGTGGTTCGATATGACGGTCGTCAATACGACGTTAAATACAAAGGCCAATGGCCGTTTGCACTGTAATGAATGGGCTTTTTCCGTTTTTAATATCTCCAACGATCTGCAGGACCCTCTTGTTTCGGCCTGCTCCCAATTTATAGCTTATACGGCAGACCATGTTTCGGTGAATGTCCAGTTCCCCACGACCGGTGGCTTTCAGCCCTTGTCCTTTATCGTGGCGTTCAACGATTTTGGCGTTGCCAATAACGGCAACTGGATAACAGATCGTAAGTCCATTGTACTGCCCAAGCTTGTGGCGCCCTATTTGCAGGGTGGCTATCCGGTGTTCCTGATGGCGCCGGACCCTGCGGTGTATCCACCTGCGAGCGTCCCCAATAACCCGGTACTATTGGCCCCTGTCATTGCGGGCTGTCCACCCGGACCCTACAACGTGCGTTTTTCTGCGCCGCAGGATGGGGATTACTATATGCTTTTTGACCTGAATGGGGTGTCCGGTTTTCAGAACAATACGGCTGACCGATTTGTCGAGCTGCCGGCGCAGCATGCGGGTATTATTAACTATGTCTGGGATGGAAAGGATGGCCTGGGCAATATTGTGCCTGCGAATACAGCCTTTAATATCAATTTCTCTTTCCGGCAGGGGCGTATCAATATCCCCATTTATGATGCTGAGCTGAACATCAACGGGTTCACGGTGGGTGGCGTATCCCCTTTGTTGCAAACCAATAACCCATTATTCTGGGATGATACACAGATATACAACAGGGGTAGTGACTGCTCGGACAACAACAACAACTATACCGGCACGGGTTATGACAATTCCGTAGTAGGGGTTTTACCTTCCGCGACATCCGGCCGTGCCTGGAATGGCAATGGCAATCCGACCAATGTCGTCCCTGCGCCGAACGTCAAATACGGAAGCACCTATAACGACGCCGATAACATACAGTGTAACGACTATGGGAATGCCCGTCTGCTGAATACCTGGTCCTGGGGGATCATCCTCAACTCGTCGCAGGCCGTCACCCTGAGCTGTATAACGGTCAGCGGTACCGTCTGGGATGATGCCGACGGCAGCGCCAACGGTGATACGACCCATATTCGTACGAATGGCGAACCCGGTGTCAATGCCGGGGGAACATTGTACGCCAACCTGGTCGACCCTATTACCAATAACGTACTTTATTCAACGGCGGTAGCTTCGGATGGTACATTCACCCTCCTCAACTGTCCTGTCAACGCCAGCGGCATGGAGATCGCTATTACGACCACGCAGGTGGCGAACGGTAGTCCTGTGCCTACTCCGGCCGTCAGCAGCGGCTGGACGAATACCTCTCCGTTGCTGCGTACTTTTAATTCGACAAATTATTCTATCACCGGACAGGATTTTGGCATCGAACGGCTGCCGAATTCCTATGACCAGAACTATACCATCGCCATGCCGGCGCAGAATGCGCTGATCACCCTCAATGGCTCGGGGACTGTGGCGAGTCCGGGTCCTCTGACAGGCACAGATCCGGAGGACGGATCTCTGGGCACGGGGAAGAATGTTGTTATCACTTCTATCCCGGCCAATGAGCAATTATACTATGGCGGCGTCCTGTTGACCAACGGCTACAAGATCACCAACTACAATCCGGCCCTGCTGCAGATGAAGTTCACCACTATCAATTCCATTATTTCTACGTCATTCACTTATGCCTATCTTGATGCTGCGGGCAAGCAGGATCCGTCTCCGGCTACCTACACCATCAATATGTCTATTGTGCTGGCCAATACATTCGGCAGCCTTACCGGCCGCAGCTCTGACTATGGCAACGTGCTCAGCTGGACCTCCTATGACGAGACGCCCGGCGTGCTGTTCACCGTCGAGCGCAGCAGCGATGGTCTAGGCTTTGCGGCTGTCGGCACTGTAGCCGGCACGGGCAATGGAACCGACGTCAACCATGTTTATACGGACAAGAGTCCTACCCCTAATACCACTACTTATTACCGATTGAAATGGACAGATGGCAGTGGCAATGTTGCCTACAGCAATGTGGTGACGATCGCCGCCGCTGCCGGCAGCGCTGTGCTGGATGTTTCACCGAATCCCTTCCGATCTCAGGTGACCGTCCGGCTGAATCTCGCCAGCGCTGAGCGCGTTGCTATCCGGTTGCTCGACGGCAAGGGAATAGCGCTTAAACAGGCGCGTTACCAGGGAGTGAAAGGTGTCAATTCCTTTGTGATCAACGACCTTTCTTCGCTGCCTTCTTCTGTCTATTTTGTTCAGATCGTGCTTGCCGACCAGGTGTTCGTGAAAAAAGTTTTTAACCAGTAGTTGATCATAATGGAGCTTCTCAGGAAGCTCCATTCCCATCCCCTTTGCCCGACCGTGCTTTAACCTTAAATCCAAGCCGGCATGAAATTCCTATTGCCTGCCGTCCTGCTCACGATTACGTGGGGGGAATGCACCTACGCGCAAACCAACCAGGCTGTTTCTTCGACTGAAGTAAACAAGATCCTGTTGGGGACCTACAATCCTGTGACCTACCAGGCGACGACGGTCATCACGGACCCCAACGTCATCTCGGCGGGTCTGCTGAGCGGACTCTCGACCGACAGCCTCAAAGCTGATCTATATGCTCTGGCGGGGTTCAAGAACAGGAATACATTTTCGGATACCAGCTCGACCACGCGAGGCATTGGCGCTGCCCGACGCTGGGTATACAGCAAATTTCAGCAGTACAGTACGGCCAATGAAGGCAGGCTCAGGCCCGGCTATCTTTGGTTCGACTATTCGCCTTCGTCGGCCGGCTGCTCGGGCTCGATCACGCGGCATGCCAATGTCATGGCGGTGTTGCCGGGCAGTCAGACGGCCAATCCTTCGCTGATCATCATCGAAGGGCATATGGACAGCAGGAATGACGACAACTGTGATGTCACGGGCAGCGCCCCCGGAATAGGGGATAATGCTACCGGTGCGGCCCTGGTGATGGAGCTGGCGCGGGTGCTCAGCAAATATACTTTCCGCAGCACGCTTGTATTTGTTGTGCTCACGGGGGAGGAGCAGGGGCTGATCGGCGCGACGGCGCTGGCCAATTATCTCGACAGTAAGAACGTGCTTATAAAGGCAGTCAACAACAATGACGTTTCCGGAGGGGTATTTTGCGGGCATACCGCCTCGGCGCCCGGTTGTCCATTTTACGGAAATATCGACAGCACGGATATCCGGATATTCTCGCTGGGCACCGTCAATTCGGCTTACAAGCAATGGGCGCGTTATATCAAGCTGGAGTATAAGGAGCAGCTGATCAACCAGGTCAGCGTGCCGATGAATATCAACATCATGCAGAACGAGGACCGCACCGGACGGGGCGGCGACCACCAGGCTTTCAGTAAGCTTGGTTATACTGCGGTACGGTTGACGCAGGCCAATGAGGACGGAAATGCGAGCAATGGCAGTGGGTACAGCGACCGGCAACACAATATCCGGGATAGCCTTGGGCGTGATAAGAATGGGGATGGCGTTGTGGACTCGCTATATGTCGACGTAGACTATCTTTCCCGCAATGCGCTTATCAACGGCAATTCCCTTGCGATGGTGGCGCTGGGGCCGGATACGGTGAATATTACGCCGACCGTCCTGACGGCCAACCTGATCAGGGTCAAATTCAATCTGCCATCCGGTGTTTCGAATCCGGGATACCGGATCGCGATACGATCGAACTCCAATGACTGGGATTCGGTATACACCGTCAGTGGGGTTGTCGATACCATTGCGGTGCCTTATCCCATGAATACCAATTTTTATATCAGCGCTGCGGCGATGGATGCCAATAATACGGAAAGTCAGTTTGCGACGGAGTTCACCCTGTCGACCAAGCAGTATACGCTGAGCCTGCCGCCTTCTGATCCGAGTCTCCCGGCGCCCGCTGATGCAGGCTACTATGGCATTCAGCTGATGCCGAACCGGCCAAATCCATTTGACGAGTCGACTACGATCGCGATCACTTCGGGTACCGATATTTTTGCCGATCGGACCTGGCTGCAGTTCACGGCTTTGGATGGACGGGTGATCAGGAGGATGCAGGTGCAGCTGCGGAAGGGGCTGAACCAGGTCTTGCTGGATCATGGGTTTGCGGTGCCGGGGACCTATATATGTTCGCTGATCATCGATGGGTTGCCGGCGCAGAGTACGAAGATGTTGTTTCGCGCCGGCCGCTAGGGGCGCCGCCGATAAATTTTTTGACCTTTCCTGTTACCACGCGCTCATGCCGTATGTCGCCACCGGGTTCTCCGGTTGGCGACTCGGCTTTTTGGGGGGAGGGGACGGGGGGCGCCGCCGGGCTTGTCCCAACCAAAAACAAAAAGCCGGGCTTTGCTTTTCGCTATGCCCGGCCTTTCTGTTCTTCAACTGTAAAACCGTCCGTAGTTTTATGTTTAGAGTCGTACCCTATGGTCTGTTAGGTGAGACAAAGATAGGGTGGCCAGCCCCCGGGGTCAATACAACTAAGTGGTAATTTTTGGGGTGGTGGTCGTTTTGCTGGGTTATGTGGCGTTTTGCCTGCACGTCAATCCGTGAGCGAGCGGTGACTCTTTGGCGGTAATCCTTTTGGGCTTGAGTTAAATGCAATCAAAAAAGCCGTTGCACTAAATGCGAGCGCACCAAATATCCTTGACAATTGAAATGCATTTGCACCCAACGGATCGGCAATAGCCAGGGGAATGTGAATAATAATCAGGAACATAAGTAGCATTATGCCCAGTAAAATAGCTGTTAGCCCGGGTTTTATATGGAGGATAATTGCCAAACCAACGAGTACGAGCGCAACGCCGAAAAAATACGTCCAAAATAGCTTAAATGGTATCCAACCGGGGAATAAGGTTAAAACCCCATCGGGGTAAACGAAATGGAAACAGCCATAGGCGACTATCGTAATGCAAAAGAAAATGGGGCCGAAGACGATCAGTTTCCCGAGCAGCCGGATCATGGGCGCCTTTGTATTGGCTGATTCGTCAGTAAAAGAACCAGCAACCACAAATGCCCCACCTGTGATCGCCAGCCCCGTCAACAGACCACCCCATGAGAAAAGGTGGTAGCGGCCCTGATCGATGAACAGCTCAAAGGTCAAATGGCCACAGACGATCATCGCCGACAGCAATCCGGCCAAAACCAATGCCATCGACCTTCCCTTAATATCGAGAGCTATAGCAACACAGGCTGCAATTGTAAATAGGCTAAAAATCCAGGTCCAAAGGGGAACCCAGGGGAGGCCGGGCCAAGCCGGAAGGAAACTGCTGCTGATCTTCCCATAAAATAATTGGGGTACTACCATTCCTGTCAGTCCTATGCAATAAGCAATGCGTCCTATTTTGCCGGGGGTCGCCATTGATCGGTTTGCAGTTAATGCCCAAATCTCGGAAAAATGGATCAGCCTGGGTATTTATATCCGTTCAAGTTGGAACAAATTGGAACAAGTTGCTAAACTAAATAGAGAATCCGCTGGTCGGCTATCAAAGAAAGTATGATCCAAGCTTTTGAGGACGCAATCATGCGGGGTACCTCCAGGCCGCCGGGTAAGAAATTTATCCTACAAGCTTACTCCGTTACCGAGCAAAAAAAACCCTCAGCAAAGCCGAGGGTCACTTGTTGCCCAACCTGGGGTTGGACACCTTATTGTTAATCAGGTTTATATGGAGTGTTCGGTTTTGCAGGTGTAAAACATTTTGGAGGTGCGTTTTCAGTCGATTTTGAGTCGATTTTTGGGGGTGATTTTGGGCCGAAAATCCTGGCAAAGATAGGCATTTTGGCTTCTTAGAATTGACCATGAGAATTCACTGAATTTCGGGCGCAGCTAGTGACAGCGGACGCGGTATCCATTCAGGAGCGAGAGATTTTGGGGAGGTAGGTTGAGTTGAAGGAGGATTCCTCCATACGAAGGGATTGAAGTTCAATAATTTGAACGAACATTTTACTGCCAAGCTTTATAAATTGCTTATCTCATCCGGCGGCCTCGCAATGGACGAAGTTGCTTGCATCGTACATGCAGAGATCTTTTTGATGATTTATATCAATTTCATTACGGGGTTTTGATTTTAGTTTTATAGCGCAGCAGCTGAATTCTTGCATGTGAACCCTTAGGGCTTTTATGTTAGGGGATGTATGCTTTTCAGTAGCCATATTTTTCTGATTGATAAACCTTATCGTATTATGAAATTTAACGACAAAAACAATGCTGTCCACTTATTGATGGGGGATAGTTTCGGCAAGGCTGGCATATCAAAAGATTCAAGCGGGCTAAATGAGGCTTTATATTTTTGCAATAAGGAGTTTCCTCACCTTAAACCTTTATTTAGAAAATCTATTCAATACTTATGCCGGCCATTCTTCGAAGCGTACCAGAATGCCAAGGAAAAGTTGCTCCATGTGGTGGGAAAGGAACCTCTTCGGAGATGCGGAACATTTATCTACCCAACTTTCAATGAGGAAACCCTCACTACTTTTTATGATCTGAAGACTGAGCATAATGGTCAGGAAATAATAGCAAATGGCGTCGTTGCAATTTTTGCCAATATTCCGAACAATTCTCTGCCTCAATTGATTTTCTATTGTCGAATAACGGATAATAACACTATCACATCTGCGCCTTATCGTATGCTTGAAGATGGGTTCACCGCCGATGCAACTATCAATGACACTTTGGCCCTAATCTTGTTTCTAAAGTATTGCCCGCTTGAGACGAAGACTATTGCGAAAGGGAAAAAGGTCTCCCATTCGAACGAAGAGTATTTAAATAAAACACAACTACCCATCGAAATCTTAGACTCCACCTGGTTTACTACGATCGTTCGGAGCGAAGGATTCACTGTGGGTGGCCATTTTCGAATGCAACCTATTGGTCCCGGAGGATTGGAAAGGAAGCTGATCTGGATCAATTCGTATGAGAAAAAGGGCTACGTAAGGAAAGCTGGAGTCCTAAGAGCTGGGGAGAACTCTGACGAGCAAACGGGGAGTTAGTTTGGCGGGCCGCTCAGCTAACGATCGTCGTCTGGACTATGGCGGATGGAATGCGGAGCGAAGACGGGTTAACTATATGGCTCCCCCGACTATTAATCGCGGCAAACTGACATGATAGAAAAGTTTTAGCTTCGCAATTCAAATTAAGAACATCTATGCTGGATTTCACCCATCTAAGATCAGTCTGTAAAGAGTCAGCCGCCTTTACCAAAATGGTGATCGACGATTTCCTGGTTCCTTATGCCGCCCAAAGGGAGCGGTACGGCCGTGAAATGGATATTCGTTTCGGCAGATTCAAGAAGGCCCTCCAGGAACTCCAGCCTGGCTGGGTAAATCTCTTCAAAGCCCAGTATATAGGGCACCGCATCTTTAGAAAGGGTGGACTCATAAAAAAATATCTGAATCATGCAGCTCTCAAAGAATTGACTTCAGACGAACGAAACTATCTGAACGATCAGGCTGCAGTCGCCTGGCGTTTCTCGTTCAGTGTGATCAAGGCAATGCCGGAAGCTGATTTTTATGAAACGGAGGATGTATTCTCCGGAGAAGCCTTTTTGCTTTTTTCACCATCGGTTTCGAAAACGCTGGCTGAAGGGAACGTATCTTTATGGTTCAATCTGATCGGGTTCAATGGACATTGCTGGCAGTCATTCGGTCCCGTTATCAGCTTGCGGAGTTTTTTGCCTGACGATATCTTCTTTTTCGCCACTGAACTGAATCCTGAAATAGAAACGGAAGATGAATTGCTGGAAGATTTGGAAGCGAACCCCGTTCCATATATGATGCTGATCATGGGATCTGCTTATCCGGTCACTATGCATGGCCAAGATGAAATGATACATGTTCTCGGCGAATATCCCTTGTCTGGCTTTGACAGTAATAAATTTAAGGAAGACTTTACGATCGAGTATGCTCAGGGTGTTTACCGGTTAAAGCTGCACGATTGGGCAGAACCGCCGCATTTTGCGGCAGCCTATTATGCGGAAAAGGAAAGTACATTGCTACTCACCGCCTTGACGGATCGGGGTTACGAAGCGTTGGCTCAGGCGGTAGGCAGGAATGGTTTAAAAATACCAACTGAGCCGGAAATCAGATTGCATTTGCCTATGATCGTTTGTATCGAGGCTATTTTGGGAAAGAGGCTGCAGCTAAACCCCTACGAAGAACTCTTCAATATTAGATCGACTCCCCAGGAAAAGGCCAATTTGGACAGACTAAATCATTTGTTGTCGCTGGCCCTTCCTTATATAAATTCCGGGCAGACCCTAGATGTAACCGCCCTCGCAAAGGAAGCTGGGGTGGATGAAGAGTCGGCCAGAGGTGTGCTGGATCAGATGATCCATCGGATTGGCGCTCTCCGGGATAAGAGAAGATCAGAATAGTGGAAACTAAACTTCTTGTCCGATTGCATTTGTCGCTTGACTGCTGCCGCGGTGGAGCGATTTGATCCATTTTGGTCCTTAGTCGACTCCATTTGACACAAATTTGGTCAAAAATGTGTCAGATTCAAATAAAGCGGTCCCGACAATAGTTACAAAAAATTCTATTTAAGCAATTGATAGGCAATATTTTGCATCCAGTTTTCTAAGACTTTTAAAAACATCAATGTCTTATAGCGTTCAATATTTATCTCCGTTCGCTCATGGTGAACAGGTTAAATAGTGAACGGGGATCGAAAATGTTCATTATATTTGTGTGTTCACTCAAAGTGAACGAGTGGAAAAATGAACGAAAATGAAATTATTGAAGAGGCTGTCAGGCAATTGACTCAGCACACGGGAATTACTGCCCAATGGCAGATGCTACCTAATACAGGTAAGGATCCAGGTATTGATGCGACTATGACGATAAATGCAGAGGGTAAGAAAGCTCTGGTCTTGGTAGAAGTCAAGCATACGGCCCAACCATATCAACTCAACGGGTTTATTCGCCAGGCACAAGAACATCATCCGCTATTGGTGGTAGCGGAGCAGATTTACCCCGGAATGAAGAAATTGCTACGGGAAAACAATATTGGATATATTGATGGGGCAGGCAATATTTATCTGCAGGCCGGTGGCCAACTCATTTGGATCGAAGGACAAAAGCTTTTGAAGAAGAAGGAACCTGCAACCAATCGCGCTTTTACCCGGGCTGGTCTGCAGGCCGTATTTTACTTATTACAGCACCCCGAAGCTATAAACGATCCGTATCGGCAACTAGCAGATAACACGGGAACGGCTCTGGGTAACATTCGACATATCTTCGATGGCCTCGAAACAGCAGGGTATATTCTGCCAGTGGATAAAAAGCAGGTGCAACTCATCAAAAGAAAAGTACTGCAGGATAGGTGGATCGAAGGGTATCGGGAAACACTGAAACCGGCTTTGCACCTGGGAAATTTCCGGCTGAAGGATCCCAATCTTTTTTATGACCGGGACAGACTTATTGGCAAAATGGAAGGCGTAGTTTGGGGTGGCGAACCCGCGGCGGAAATCCTGACCCAACATCTTCAACCAGGGGTACTAACCTTATATACACCCATGGCGGCGAATGCAATTATGCGTGAATGGAAACTGATCCCAGACCCCAAGGGAAACATAAGGATATATCGAAAATTTTGGAAGGAGACTGAATGGGACAACCAGCATATAGCCCCGCCACTATTGGTTTATGCCGATCTTTTGGTGACTGGCGACCCGAGAAACCTGGAAACTGCCGCTCTACTTCATCATCAATACCTCGAAAATGAATTGGAATAATGTTATTCAGAAGGAAATGAGCGAGGTGCTGGAAACCCTGCAAGAAGCCTTCGAAGTCTTACATATAGATTTTTATCTTATCGGCGCCGTGGCGCGCGATATATGGTTTGCAGAGTCGGGGCGGACTACGCGACGAACAAAAGATGTCGATTTTGCAATTTATGTGGGTACCCGGGAGGAATTTGAAGCAGTGAAAGAATATCTAAAAGAAAAAAAGGGATATCAGGATAGTCGCGAGAATATGTTCGTTCTTTTGGCACCCACCGGTTTGCAGGTCGATATTCTTCCCTTCGGAGGTATCGAATTTGACGGCGAGGTGCATCTCGATGGAAAAGGGGTCACGAATATTCGTGTCAGTGGGCTACAGGAAGTATACGAAACCGGTACCGAAACGGTTGCCCAGGCGACGGGCCAGGAATTCCAGGTGGCTTCGTTAGCGGCAATTGTGTTACTAAAACTAGTTGCTTACGATGACCGACCGGAAAAACGACTCAAGGATGCCAAGGATATCGCTAACATAATAGAAGGCTATTTTGATTTGCAGACTGACCTGATCTACGAACAACACAACGACATATTTGCCGTGACTGAGAAAGCGTTAGATCAGTTACTTCTGGAAGAAATTGCCGCTGAAGTGTTAGGCCGGGAAATAAAAAAGATTAGCAAGGGCAATTTAGAACTGCTGCGAAGGGTACAGAAAATTCTGTCTGGTGTGCTTAGCGAGGGGGAGAAAAGTACTTTTGTCCACGAAATGGTAGCCGAGACTGGCCGACCGGTAACTGAACTCCTTCGCTGGCTCGAGAAGATGGCTAGGGGACTTCAATAAGTCAGTTAAAGCCTAGAGAGTTACCTCAACCGGATAGATTTTATGGTTTCAAATATTAGGATACCTGAGTTGCACAAGGGACGTTAAAATCTTGATAGGGTTATTGATCACATATATCAATCAATCGCGTTTTCGTGATCAATAGGCCGCTCGTGGATCATTTTTTCCACTGACGGAGCAGAATGGTGTGGCACATTTCGCCTCTGGGAATGGCCATTATTTTCGTTATTCGTTCGAAAATCTTTTTCACAGAATAGTCTGTGTTTTGCCCTCCCCTATATTACGAGTTCAGATAAAATTATTCTTATTTGTGGCACATTTTATTCGTTTTAGGCAAATGGTTCTGTGTCGAACTGATTCTCATGCCGTTTGTATGATGCAGCATGTCGATCAATCCGTGGGGGCCGAGTAGGTACTACTTTGTTGATTCGAGAAAGTCCACTTCAAAAAAACGCAGCGATTTTGATGGGTATTCAGGCCTGTTGTCCATTTGTCAAAATAAGGCGGAAGGCTCTGTTTTTCGCCATAAATTATAGCTAGTTCAATATGAGGTTACGCAAGAGATTGTTAGGGCATTGAAGGGAATGGCCAAGGCATAACACCCATTCGGATCTTGCTACTGAAGCGCTCTGACTGTTTTGAAAACAAAAGACGTCGAAAACTTGCGGCTCTTTCCGGGTGTATCGGTTTGAAACAATTGTTTGTAATCCTCAGCTGCTGGATATGAGTTCACCGAAAATGGGGAAATGAGCGATAAAGTTGGACTTGTGTCACATGGAGCGTGCTACTTTCGTACATCTTGCGAGGGCTCAGGGGTAGGAGCATTTTGGGGCTTTTAGGCGCTTTTCGGGCAGAGAATGGCAAAGTACCGGCTTCGAGCGAGAATAGGTCAAATTTAAGGGCCTGCGGGCTTTCCTGAGTGGCAACTCGCAGGTCTCAGCAACCGGCGAGAATGTGGGCCGTGATGTTTTGGAATGGCATATACGATTGATGTGCTGATGACCTGGTCGACATGTCACGGTTGTCTGGCTTGACGCTGAAAGCGGATCGAATTTGAAATTAAATAGGCAGCATTAGGAATGAGTGATCGATTAATTCTTTTGACCTGATAATTGGATCGCGGCGGCAATTCGCGAAAACCTCTAATGAGCACCGACCGATTTCTGGGATGAAAGCTTGCGACGGTGGCATTGTCCGGGCAACCCAGGTGATGTCTATTGGTCGGATAAACGAAACTAAAGTTTGGGTCGATAAAGCTAGTATCAATTCCCTTTCAGGAATGAATTCGTGCCACCTGCTAGTCGGTGTGTGGGGTCTGAAATTCTAATATTTCTGCGTCGCTAAGGCGCGGGATAGGCGTTCAAGAAACACTTAGAATTGCTGCGGTCAGACCTTTCTTTGCGCTTAGGTTGTGGCACAAAGAGGTGTCTGCGCTTAGCACTTTAGTCCACCTAAAGTGCTAAGTAGAGAGGGGATCCCTGCCACCTTACCAGATGGCGCCGGACCGGGAACCGCACTTGCTCATCAGCATGTCGATGCGGTAAGGAACGATGTTCTTCAGGATATTGCTCCGGGTTTCTCCGAACAGTGCGCAAGCCAAGTCCAGCACCCCGCCGGTAAGCTTGCCGTGGCTCAGTCTGAACCTATTCTTGTCGTAGTCGACATATAATCTTCCTATTTCCGAGAAAGGGGAGGGGAAGATCGCGTAGCCGCGGCTGCTGACAATGCAGCCATAGCCCAGTATTTCCATGTACGTCTTGACACAGAGGTCATTGATGGATGCGGCTTGTTCCTTGGTCGTCATTTTCTTCTTCATGAGTGCCTGGTTTGAGGTGATTGAAAAATTAAACCTGCGACTCCGGCGGAGTGGCTGGCCGGATGCCAAGGAGGATCGGAATAAATGCTGCGGGTGATACAGGTGAAATGGTGAGGGTGCTGAAGCGGACCCCGCTGATGAGGATTTATACTGAACCGTTTTATGCCGAAGTTCCTTGGCGAGGCCAGGTAGAAGCCGAACTTTGCGGGTTATTTTTCGATCACCCGGTCCAGTTCGAACGGGCGGAGTTTATCTGCAGGAGATAAGTTTCCTGGCGTCATTCGGGAAAAAGCATAGCCCCGCGGGGACAAGATGCCTTGCAGACAGGGTGCCGCATAGACTTACCCTGTGTCTTGTCCCAGCGGGGTGCCAACGGCGAACGGTAATCGGGAAATGTTCTGCAGTCGATCGCCGGCGGCCGCTTGTCCAGCTGGGGGCAAATTCCTACCGCAAGGGTGTATTCGCATGACGTCTGGTAATGCCGTTCCTTGGTTGTAAGGCGGGAGCGAAGCGGACGCCAATAGAAAGGATAGACTGCCTTTTGTATGGGCTGTTGGGCTAAGCGGATGGGTAGTCGCCAGGAATTGGCGTCTTCCGGCCGGGAGGGGAACGGACGGCCGGAAGGGAACCGCCACCTCCGCCACGCGGCGCCCAGTGTTGGACGGGGGAAGGCCGCAGCTAGGGCGTTCCCCTGCAGCGGAGCGCAGGGGTGTATTTTGAACGCCCGACGCGAGGCCGCCGGACAACTACCCGCGGTCGACCCTGGTTGGAGGACGGGAGCGCAGCGGACGTCAGATTAATTGTGGAAGCTGGGCGCCGCACGGCAGGTGGCGGACAAAATGAGGCGGCGGGTGGACTGGATACGCTTTGCGATGTGATCGACGAATGAGCGTGCTACATGAGGAGATGACGAGCGAAGGGTATCGCAGGACACAGGAGCCGCCCGACCAGAGCCCCCCGCAGCGAAAGAACCGTGCCAGACAGCGAACCGGGGTATGAAATTTCGCAGCGAAGCGTAGGTGGGAACCCCGAAGCGCAGCAAGAAATTTTATAGCCCGGCGGACACGATCTTCGAGGAGCCACCGCACCGCAAGAAGATGGTGTCCGGCATGGCACGTGTTCTTGCCGAGGGGGGCGGCGGGAGACCTTTTTACCTGCAGGCGGAAAAAAGGCCGTTTACGGGAGTTAACAGGGTTAACCAAGAACAATGAAAAGATGCCCCATTTTGAATGAGACATCCTTGAAAGGCGCAAGTAAAGCTTTAAATCCGATGAAGGATTTCCAGTAACTCTTTTAGAGCCAATCCAATAGCTACGAAAAGATGGATGGTCTCAAGTACTTCATTGAGAGCATCTTTCACTTTCAATGCCTGCGTAGAATAGCTTGTTACGCCTAATGTTGCGATTCGGTTTTTATAAAGCATAATTAGTAGTTTTTAATGGGCATAAAAGTCCTTCGGCCAACAAGGCTATATCATTGTTTGTCAGTGTTTTTTGAGGGGATATAATCTTAGATTCAAAATTAGTTTCATGACAATAGTCCCCCAATCAAAATGGGGAAGAGCGGCAAACTAACGGGAATTAGGGTCCGAGTATATCGGTCAATGGTAAATGCAAAGCGGAAAAAACCTTTATAGTACAGAACGTACTAGGGGGCCAATTGCTTAATATAAATTAGCCAGATGGGAGTATTAATTTAGTCATGGCTAATAAATTATCAATAATAAACACACAAAGAGGATGGAACGGTGTGGCTGACCCGAATCACCGTGAAATGGCGTTTTTTTAAGTGGATAGATATGCGAAAATCGTGTTCTTTTCGGTACAGCGGTCCTTTTCCGACCAGTTTGAATTCTCAAAAAAGCAGTCGAAGTCTAGTTGACGCTCGCCCTACCCCGACTCTAAGGGAACATTTAGTAGGGTTCGCACGCCCCGCTTGGGCCTTTCTTAGTTCCCTCCGGGTCTCGTCAATAGGTTCCGAAACGTCATCGACCGAATGACATTTTGGAGGAGCGAGTAGGCTGCCGCCCCAACGTTTCGAGAGGAGGGATGGTAAAAATCAATGATCCTGGCTTTTCCCAATGGGGCCACATCAATGGAATAACCGGAGGGTTGCCAGTCTAGCGGCCCAAATAGCTCGGTCGCGAGTCGTTTATCAAAGGAAAGGCCTAACAAAATAATATCCGGATCGATGATTCTAATTTCTTCAGTGATGAATTCCCGATGTTTGCAGACCAATTGATAAATGTCATCTCTATTGGCTGAACCCACACCGCCGCTCTTTTTAACGTTCATGAAGGCAATCTTTCGAAGGGAATCTAATTTATCTTCCTCCTTGAATACATCAAAGGGCGGAAAGTCATGCAAGATACCATGGGCCCACTCCCCAATCCGCAAAGCAAAGCGATAGCGGCCTTTTCGACTGTCCCATTCAGTGACAAAGCTCCGGTCACCGGTTTGATCGTGATTGCGGGCGTTAGGTTCTTTGGCAATGACCAGGAGTCGGCTGCTGCTCGATGCATACAGTGATTCGTTAATGATGCCATCGGCGTAAAAATCGTTGGCCGGCATATCACAGACACGCTGCCACTCGGTAAAAAGCGCATTCAGGGCTTTGGATGCAGACATCAAAGGAAGGTTTCTTCGTAAAGGTAACAATTACCTGAAAATACCCCCCATTTGGGTGCTATTAATCCAATGAATAGATTGATTCACTGAACGTTAGCCAAGAAGCCTGGAAAATTGGTTATTGGCTATCTTATTTCAAATTGTTTGCGTTAATATGACGCAAACAAAAAATGTGTTATATTTGTGAAACAAAAAATGTTAAATAAAATGCCATGAAAGTTGCAATACCCGAGGTGCTATCTGAAAAATGTATTTGTTTTAAGTGTGTAGATGAACCCTATTTAAAGAATGAGATACAATTGCAGGGAGAGCGGCGTAATTGTAGTTATTGCCATAAAACGGCGAAGACCTACACTCTGGACGAGATCGCTGATAAAATGCATGAGGCCATGAGAGTGTTCTACGAACGGACATCGGACGAGCCATCTGATTGGGAATATCTAAAGATTAAAGAGTTTGGTGACATATGGATACGGGATGGCGAGGACATTGTAGATGTGATAGGAGAAGCGGCGGGATTACCAAGGGAGGCAGCCGAGGATATCCAACAGGCTTTAGAGGAATGGCATTCGGATTTTGATCTTAGCGCATTGGGTGAAGAGTCGGAATACGCTAGAGGCAGTTGTTATGCCTCTAAGGTCCATGACGATAGTAGGTGGCGGGAGAAGTGGGACCGGTTCGAGTGGTCCGTTAAACACGAAGCCCGCTTTTTCAATGCTGCCGCGAAGGAAATCCTACTGGAACTTTTTGAAGGCCTTGATCAACTGCGGACCCATAGAGGAACTCCTGTCATTCGAACTGCCGGTCCGGGCACGGACCTGCCTCAACTGTATCGCGCCAGAATGTTCACGACTCCCGGAGCCCTGCACAAGGCGATGGAGGACCCGATTCGGCAGTTCGGTCCACCGCCACCAAAGTATGCGACGGCTGGCCGGATGAATAGTCAGGGCGTGGCGGTGTTCTATGGCGCTACCGATCGGCGGGTGGCGATAAGTGAGGTCAGACCCGTTGTCGGATCCAAGGTCGTCGTAGCAGCCTTTGAGTTCACGCGGCCGGTACGTCTCCTCGATCTAGAAGCTCTGACAAGCCTAATGGGAACCGGAAGCATCTTTGATCCTGTGGAGTTCGAGCGACGCGAAAAGTTGGCCTTTTTACGGAAGCTGACCCGGCTACTCACAACCCCAGTGATGCCGGGGGAGGAAGAGCTAGAATACCTACCAACGCAAGCAGTGGCGGATTTTCTGGCGGAGAAAGCTGATCCGGCTATAGATGGCCTTCAATTTCGGTCGGTTCAATTTGGTGGGAAAGGAACAAACATCGTTCTGTTTCACAAATCTTCGACAATTGCCCCCTTGGGGTTGGCACCCGGTACGAAACTGGAAGCAGAACTCGGCTTTGAGACGGAAGAGTATATGTCGGATTACAGTATTTCTGAGGTAGCAGTAAAGAAAAAGGCGCCAGGGATGCCCCCAGCGGCAAAGTCTCTACCAATGGCAGTATTACGTCTGAATAGGGAGTTGATCACCGTGCATGATGTTCAGGCAATCTCATTTGTAGTGACCGAAAATGCCGTTCAATGGAATCCACTGGACGAAACGGCAAAATTCTTGGACGAGGACGCAGTTTTTGGTTCATGAACGTAGGAGGCCAAAAAAATAAGGGTTAAAATGTTGAGAACGTTATATTTATAACCGTATTTTGTATATTTCGAATATGAAAACCATAGATGTGGGTGAATCAATTGATGTCAAACCGCTGCTAAATAGAATAGAAAGCCTGATAAATACGATGTATTTCGTAAAGGCGGAGGTTGGTCTTTCCCCGGAAAAGGAACACATCATTACATGCCTTAAGTATCAGGGGCTGAATCAAATGCGAAGTGAGTTTATTCACCGGCTGGTCAACTCCATTGTTAAATATGTGTTTTCTGCCACTGAATTGGAACAAAAAGGTCGTGAACTGATCACGGAAGATAGCCTGGATCCCGCGGATGTCCACGGCGAGATATTTCAGCAGGCACGAGCGTATTTCCGGGCTTCCGACGTCAAAGGCCAATTTTCGGAACTGCTCTTATTTAATTTCCTTCAGCACTATTTTGAAGCGCTCCCGGTCGTTCGGAAAATGGGCATAACCACCAATCCGGAAGTAGAGCGGCACGGTTCAGATGCAATTCATCTGGGTTATGATGCGATCCAAGGCAATGTTGTGTTTCTGGGGGAAGCGAAGACATACCCATCTGGATTTAAGCCGGCGTTTGAAAATGCGATAAAAAGCATCATTACTGCCTATAACGAGCATAGGAATGAATTGCAGTTGTACGCGTATGAGGAATTCCTGACCCCGGAGGTTAGGACGCTGATGAAGGACTATCTTAAGGGAAAGATCGATCTGCCGGTAAAGTTGGTGGTAATCGTTAGCTACTGTTCGGGTGAGACACCGGAGAAAACGACAAAAGATGACTGTCACAAACATTATATCGAGCACGTACTGCACGAATGTACGAAGATCAAGGACACTCATTATAAAGACGCAGATGGAAAGAAGATGAACCCGGGGTTGCTAGCCGAACTGAACTATATTCTATTTCCGGTAAACGAGCTGGACAGCCTGCTGAGGGATTTTAGAATTAAAATGGGGCTTAATGATTGATTTATCGGAGATCGAAGACTTGTTTAAATACAATCTAAGGCAGGTCGCCTACAGGTTTGGCTTGATCGAAGGCGCTACAGCGACCTTCCCGATGGCAAGGGCCACGAAGATATTGAATATAGCTGAAGAATTGTCCTTTGCAGCCGACAATGAGGCTCGCCTGATGAGTCTGTTGCTCTGTGCATTGATATGGGAGAACCGGCTGGGGGATTGGCCCGCAATACGACCCTTCATTGGAAGGATTTTAATACGACTGGGGCTAGGGACAACGGCGAAAATGGTAAACTGGGACCGGCAGTTCAACGTGTTCAGCTCGTTGGGCAGTCTGATCAATGAATTGTCCGCAACTGTGAAGTTGATGGAATATGAAGTTCGCATTGGGGATCATAAGATTGTGTTATCGGATTTTCAAAAGCGGATGTGGCAGGCGATCGATCAACACACCCGCGTGGGCATTTCGGCTCCGACATCAGCTGGAAAATCCTTTGTTCTGGTTAACAAAACGCTCGAGATACTCAGCAGGGAAGAGGGGAGGGTGATCTACATTGTACCAACTATCAGCTTGATCAACCAGGTATGCACTGATCTTCGGAAGAAAATAAGGGAGTATGGGCTGTCGAACATATATGTTTCGCAGACTGTGAATGATTCCTCGTTATTCGGTAATGGCCGTATGATTTATGTGCTGACGCAGGAGCGCGCTGCAGCCGCGCTCAACCATCCTAACGCAGATTTCAGCAACCTGAAACTGCTGATCGTAGACGAAATTCAAAACGTAGAAAAGGTGACATTGGAGAGCGAAGAACGGTCGAAAATTCTCTATGACGTCATTCAGGTTTTTAAAAATGACATGAATCCGGAAAAGATCATTATAAGCGGACCAAGATTGGAAAATATTAGTGACTTGGTCAGAAGTTGGTTCGGTGAAGGGGCAAAAAGCGTGAGTGAAGAACTGCCGGCTGTGATCAACATTACCTATAGTTTTAAGACTGCTAGGAAAAGATTGGAATTTCAGCAGTTTCTTCCCCCGAACATTGTCCAGTCGATCGACATAACAGATAATTTCCGGCTGAAAGAGAAGATATTAAAAAGAGTAAGATATTTCGAGGAAGAATACAACTTTATTGCATCGATCGTTAACCGGAACAAGGCTGATGGAAATATCATTTTTTCTGATACAACAGCGCATGCGAACGAGATTGCGCTGGCGATCGCGGACAAGTTGGATAACCAAGGACTATCGGGTAGAATTTCCGGTATTCAAAATTTTATTGAGTCGACAGTTCATCCAATGTATTCCCTCATTCAGTCGGTGGAAAAGGGTGTGGCGTTTCACCATGGCAAAATGCCGAACCATATCCGGAGTTTGGTCGAAAAGCTATTTTCATTAAAATTATTGAATACGATTGTTTCGACAACGACACTGATGCAAGGAGTCAACCTGCCAGCTAAAAACATCATTATCCGCAATCCAAAGATAGGGGATGAGTCGTTGACAGGATACGAATTTGCGAATTTGAAGGGACGTGCGGGTCGGCTGATGAAAGATTTTATCGGCCGGGCTCTGGTCATTGACGAAAAGCGCTGTGCGGAAGCGTCCATCGCCTTGGGCGTGTCAGCTCAGAAGGACCTCAATGTGGGATATGCGACCCGTTTCGAGCGCGATAAAGATGACATTGTCGATATCCTGACGAATAATAGGGTATCCACCAACGAATTGAATAATGATCTGGTCACCTACATTCGGAACATGTGTATCCGGTATGAAGAAGCAGCATTAAATCGGATAAGGGAGGTGGGTATATCGTTGCCCGAAGAGTTATTTACTACAACACTGGAAAGCGTAGCGAATTTGGCAGTTCCCAGGAATATTTGTCTAAGCAATTTTTATTGGGATCCGCTTCTACTCAATCGATTGTACCTCAGCTATGCTTCCAGAGAATGGACTCCTGTGCCTATTAATATTGTCGGAAGTGCGCATGCTATACATGAACTGGTTGTCCAGATGGCGAGCTTCGCTCCGCATTACTTTGAAAAATACCTAGGATCGATTAATGTAAAGGAGGAATATGGAAGCAGGAAAATTCTGTCTCTTTGTATTTATGCGGAGAGCTTCGGAAGTGGCCGTCCATTGAAGGATGTGATTGATCCGGTTAATTTTCCTGTTAAAGTAAGTAGTGATATCGACGACCGAATTGACGACCTGCACACCAAGGTGGTCTATGGTATTCCCAAACTGCTCAAGCCACTATTGAATATTGCGGATGTCATAGATCAAAGAGCTTCCAGCCAGATATTATCCTTTATTGAGGTGGGTGGGGTTGACCCGAAGCTGCGGGCGCTGATAGAAATTGGAGTCCCCCGCGAAACCGCAATCGCGATGCTGAGGACGGGGGTGCCAAGTACGTTTGTGGATGCAGATGGAATGACCAATGAAAGAAGACTCCAAGAGTTTGTCCGCGAATCGAAAAATAGCCCCCAACTGAACGAATGGCATAAACTCCTGATCGAGGATATTTGATGCCGCTAAGCATGTAACAGTATCCCTTTCAATGAAGGTAAATCGTTGTATAAGCGTCAAGATTAAAGTTAGTGTTCCATTGGGCTCTTTCAGCTCGCCTGATGTAGAATTCAGTTGTTGATAAGCGCTTTAATAAGATTCGCTGACTTATTCAAATTAAAAATAAAAGGGTCATGTGATGCATATTGGGCTTCCACTGCATTCAAGGTGGTATTTGGCTCATTCCATAGAATCAACTCAAATTTCACTGATGCGTGAAAAATTACTTTCGATAGAGGCACAAATGTCTCTATAGTTCTTCTATTTAAAGGCGCTCAAATTTGCTTGTGGGAAAGACCTAGTTTAATAGAAATTACAAAGCTATGGGCGCGGAGATATTAACATTAGCTGATTTCAAAGTTTTTGAGTCAAAAATAAATGACAACCTCGAAGCCATCAAGTCTAACCAACTGGATATTTTGAAGCGCCTTAATTGTCTAAGCTATACGGACCTCGGAGCACCCAGTCAGACCGGATATATAACCGCCCAGGAGTTTATGAAAGCAGTGCATATCCGTCGCTGGAAGTTTAACCAGCTGATCTTTGACAACAAGATCAAAACGATCAAAAAGAGCCGGAGGATTTACGTACCCGTTTCCGAAGTGGATAGATTTTTCACTGATCCCTCCGTACGATAAGCCTCACCCTCTTATATCCCCAATTTCTCAAAATCCACATTTCTCGTACCCTCGATCACGTCTCGCAGCCCCACCTCATAATAGGCGTTGGTCGTTTCTTCCTTTTCATGCCCTAGCATCTTCGAGACGATCGGCCGGTGCGCGCCAAAGCGGATATACAGCTGGGTATTGGTGTTCCGGGCAAGCTTATTGTACATATTCCTTTCCCATTTCAGCAGCTCGGCGATGACCTTCAGACGACGGTTGTAGACCTGGCCCACGATAAAAGTATCCCGGGCGAATAGATACGGGGAATTGGGGTTCTTGTTGGCGTATTTCTCGATGATTGTGGCGGCGTAGGGGAATTTCCAGATCGGGACGATGGCCAGGTTGTCGTTCTTGTACCGGCTGGCGTTGATATAGTACCCGTACTCAGGGTCTTTTTTCAGATCAGACTTCAGCAGCTCTTTGACGTCGTTGTAGTAAAATCCGGTATATATCTGAAATAGGAAGATATCCCGGTCCCGTTCGAGGGTGCGGTATTTCTCGGGGAAGCGGAAGTCCTTCCATTGCTGGATTTCTTCGGTCTCCAGGTGCTCCTTTTTCGTCTTGCCGACCTTGATATGGATGTCCTCGAAGATCGATTCCTGGTGCGCTTTGGTGATATGGTTGTCCTTCCGAGCCCAGAAGACGACCTTCTTGATGGCATTGAAGTAACCATTGATGGTCGAGGCGACTAGGGAGGCGTCCGTTTCGCAGTATTTCTTAAAGCGCAGAAAGAGCTCGCTCGAGAGGTCGTTGTACGTGATGGCGGGGTTGAAGCGGTTGAGGTGTTTCAGGCAGGCGCGATACCGTTTCAGGGTTTCGGGGTCGAAGGTTTCGGGCGGGTCCTTGATGAAGTCCTCGAAATAGGCGTTGAACAGATTGGTATTGTTGTTCTTCTGCAGCTCCCGGAAGATAATGGCGAAGTTGATGCTCTTTTTAGCGGCATAGTACCGGCGGACAAGGTTGTCCAGAAGGTCGATAATCTCCTTTATGGCGCCGTTGATCTCAAAGGCGAAGGGGTGGGTGTTTTTGACCCAGTTGTTGGGTTTCCCGGTCCATTCTTCCTTGCGGATATTGCGCGGCACTTCGACGGGATAATATTTGGTTGATCGATTGAGGTTGATGCGGATGTGAATGGGATACTGGCCGTTCTCGTTCGTCTTCTTCCTCCAATTCCACACGGGCCTGTATGTAGGCAGATTCATATAATGAATTTAAAAAATTTGAGTAAAACCGGGTGTAAAACGGGCTGTAAAGAAATCTTAAGAATTCAACGAAATCAACCGGAATCGAAGAAATGAAAAAACCCGCCCAAAGCTAGTGCTGGAGCGGGTTTGAAGTGTTGTTGAGGCTTGTTAGTGATCGTTGAAAAAGCCTCGAAGTTGCCCAACCTGGATTCGAACCAAGACAGACAGATCCAGAATCTGTTGTACTACCATTATACTATTGGGCAATAGATAATAGAAGGGGTGCAAAGGTAGGGATTTTTTACGTTATTTGCCAAATTATTGCATTAGTACTCGTAGTATGAAAAAAATATATCTGTTTGTTGCGCTGGCTGGGGTCGTGGGTTCTGGGTATTGCCAGGATGGGATGGTGGAATCGAAGGTGGGGAATATTGCCGGCCTGGTGCGGGCTTTGCGGTTCGTTGATTCGGTCCTGGGCCGGACGTTTACTTATGGGATTGCCGGGCCGGATATCCCGAAGGACGAGAAGGATATACTTACCCGATTCGATAGCGCCATCGCGGCCAACCGGCAGTGGTTCGAAGAATACCGGAGCAAATTTGCCGCCACCGGGCAGCCTCTTCCCTATAATGAGCGATTTGGGGTCAGCGCGGAAGAGTACCAGCGACTGCAGCAGCTGGGGAAGCAATCTCCGCGGCTGGTGGTCATTGCCCGGAAGAACGTCACCGTCGCGCGGGAAAGGAATGTGCTGCACTTCAGAGGGGAAGACGAGGCGCGGATATTTGGCTATCTCGAGGTCGATCTGCAGCAGCAAAGAATTGTTTTTGCGGGCGACACCCTTCCTTTTGCCGGAGCGATGAAAGCCGATCAGATGGCGGCCTTTCGTCTGACACGGGGTTACAGCTGGAGGTTTCAGAAAGTGGATGTGAACAGCACGATACAGAACTATAAGGTCACTGCCCGTGTCGTTGAGATCGATATGGGGGTGCTCTCGGATGGTGGAGGTAGCGGGGGCTTTCTCCGCATCAAATACCAGGACATGAAGGAAGGGGTGAGCCAGGCCGACCTGGATATGACAGGGTTCATCCTCCAGTGACCCGGGATCATGAGGGCAGCCGGTCGCAGGGGCGAGGATGGTCTCAGGGGCCATGGGTGCTACTTCAGAAATCCGGCCATAGCGTGCAGCTGCTGCGGCTGATACACCACTCCATCCTTTATTACGGTCCTTACTTTTCGCAGGTCACTTATTTGTGTGAGCGGGTCGCCGTCGACGATGACGAGGTCCGCCTGTTTGCCCGGCTCGACGGAGCCGGTGACGGCGTCCTTTTTCATAACCTGTGCGGGAATGATGGTGGCCGTCTGCAGCGCCTGCAGCGGCGTCAGGCCCGCTTCGACATAAAGCTCCAGTTCCCGGTCGACGCTAAAACCGGGGAAGCCCATGTCGGTGCCTGCGACGATCGTGATGCCTCTGTCGTGCAGCAGCCGGACGATCTTCTCCATGTCGCGGAAGACGGGCTTGAATTTTTCGGCGCGGTCGGGGGGCATGCCCATATTGACGAACAACACCTGAAGGGGTGCGGGTAGCGTGTTGTAGGCCGGCTCCATTTTGGTGATGGTATCCTTCTGCGAACGGAAGATCATTTCGAATACGCCGAGGGTTGGGTCGATCACGACATGGTGCGAGGCGATAAAGTCCAGAGCGGCTGTAGTCTGGGGATCGGCGAAGTCCACAGTGCGGTCGCTGTTCCTTTTCACGATGGAATACACGTACTGGATATGATTGACCATATCCATTCCCGAGTCTACGCCCTGTATCAGGGTCATCCCTTCAGGAATATGCCCAGTAACGGTCATCCCCAGCCGGTGGGCTTCGTCGCAGATCGCCTTGACCACTTCCGGCTGTACGCTGCTGTATATCTTTATCTGATCGAAGCCGGAATCCTTGTATGTGCGCACGACCTCTGCGGCCTCGCGGGGCGTGGTCGCCCGGATGATGCCGATGCCTTCCGGGCCGGGTCCGTCGACGATGCCGGCTCTCAGAATATGCGGGCCGACGCCGCGCCCGTCGTCGATGGTTCTTTTGACGGCATTGATATAGGCGAACTCGTTGCCGCAGTCCCTTACTGTCGTTACGCCGGCTGCGAGGTAGGCCGGACCCCATTCTGCCTGTTCAAAATGTGCGTGCATGTCCCACAATCCGGGCAGGATCGTTCTTCCTTCTGCGTGTATGACACGGGCGCCGGCCGGGATGGGAACGGCCCCTTGCGCGCCGGTCTTTGTTATCTTCCCATTTTCTACCAGGACGACCGAATGGTCGATGGCGCTACCGTTGTTGATATCGATCAGCCTTCCTCCGACGATGGCTATGAGCTTGTCTCTTGGGGCGGCAGCCGAGGAGAACAGCTGCATCCCATATGTCGCTGCCCTGGCGATCAGCTGCGGCAGCAGGTATTCATAGTGCTCGGCCATCATCTCCAGCTTGTCCCCTTCCGCGTCATTGGTGATCAGACATATCAGGTTGCCCTGCCGGTCGGTCCAGACCAGCTCGTTGCCCCAGATAAGGCCGGTGATGACAAATCTGTCCAATAGAAGGGAGGACCGGCCGGGGGTAGTGGAACCGCCGGAAGTAGCGGGTTGATTGGTGGTGGTGAGCGTATCGGTGCCGGCTAACCGAATATGAACCGAGCCCGTAGGCAACAGATGCACGAGGGAGGGGCGGCCATGTCTCCGCCAGTATTGTAAGAGCGCCATCTGTACAGTACCCGGCGCATAGCCGCTGACGGTAAAAAAGGGCGGTTTCGGCGCTGACCCGGCGCTGACCACGACCGAATCGTGGATGGTCGAGAACCGTGAGGTATTGCCATTGATCCAGAAACTCAGCGGTTCATAGTTGGTGGTGACGCTGAGCTTAGCCTGCAGCGGTACGGGCGAACCGCGGTCGACGAACCGGAAGCGGATATCGAAATCAATGCTTTTTTCATTCTTCTTCACCCAGTAGGTTTCCCTGCCAATGTTCTGTGCAAATTTGTGCAGGAAGAAGCTGGTGCTGTCTCCGGAGGGGGGCGGGGCAGGCTGGGCCATCGTGGCTGTCAGTCCCCCGCAGAGGAGGATCAGGAGAAGGTATTTTATCATAGTAAGGGAAAATACAAAAATTTTCCCTTACCTGCTGTGAGCTGTTTATCTTCTTTCGTCGTATACACCAAACTCTGCGATGGCGGGCGGCGTCGCGAATCCTTCCATCACGATCCGAATCCCGTCACCCCAGACCCTATCGAAGCGATGTATCTTTACCCGCCCTTTCTTTTCGCCGGTGAACAGTGGCTTCCACTGGCCGTGTATCCGGTATTCCAGGCGGTAGCGGCTGATATTGTCTTTCTCTTCCGTGACGACTACGGCGTTGAATGGTTTTTCCGCTCCGAGCTCGACCTCGTACCAGGGCTGTTTGACGGTGGTGTTCGACTGCCAGGCCGTATGGAAATTATCGTCGTTGCCAAAATCCATGATATTCATGTCGTCGCTCCAACTGGCGTTGGCCGGCTGGTGTTTGGCGAGGTTGGGAGAGATGATGGGGGCTTCCGCCGGCGGCAGCGTCGCGACGGGGCCGTCGTTCTTCCAGGTGCGTCCTATCTCAGCCAGGGCCGCCAGCGCGTTGTCGTCGATCAGTCCGTCGCGGTTGGGCGCTACATTGAGGATGAAGTTGTCGTAGATCTTGTTGTAGGGAACGATGTCCTCGTCGACGAGCATCTTCGGGTCTTTTACCGGCGAGGTCGGAAAATCTGTTTTCCAGAACCAGGCCGAGTTCAGTGGCAGACAGGACAATGCGGGAAGCCTGTTGGTCGCCGTGGATATCTTTTGGCCCGCACCCTGTTCGTAGGACTTGATATCCGTGTAGAAAAGGGCTTCCGGCGGATATTTGGCCGAATTGAGGTCCATCACCACGCAATTGGGCTGTAAGGACTTGATGAGCCGGTAGATGTCTTCGAATGGAACGTCGTCATAGGATATCCGGGACCAGGGGGCGTCCCAGCCGTCGATGATCAGGGCGGTTATCTCTCCGTAGTTGGTCAGCAGCTCGGTGAGCTGCGCCTTTATCATTTCGATATGCTGCCTGGTGATGAAGCCGGGTCTTAGCTTGTGGTGGGTATCGAGTATGGAATAGTAGAGACAGGTCTTGAGTCCCTGCGCGCGGAAGGCGTCCACGTATTCCCGGACCACGTCCCGGTGAAGGGGGCTGTGCATCACATTATAGTCGGTAGTCTTCGTGTCCCAGATGCAGAAGCCGCTGTGGTGTTTGGTTGTCAGGCAGCCATAGGACATATGCGCCGATTTGGCCGCCCGCGCCCACTGGGCGCAGTCCAGCTTGCCGGGATTAAAGATAGACGGAGACGCCTCGGGGTCGGCCCAGTCCTGGTTCATGAAGGTAGGGATGTTGAAATGGATGAACATCCCAAAACGCAGGTCGACAAATCGCTGCTGAAGGCTATGCAGATCGCCGCCGGTCTGCGCCATTCCGGATACGAACAAAAAGAAGAGGGCCAGGCCTAAAAAGTACTTTCTCATGGCTTGAAGGTATGGGATTAATTATACGTCAGCGACAGGGCCGGGGCGGCGGCATATTCCTTCCACAGCTGTTCCACTGAAGATCCTGTAAGCGTTGCCCACAGCTGCGGCTGATAGGTCCCATCCCGCAGAGCCGCGTCCAGACGGTCCACGATCTTTTTGTTCTTTGTCTTTTCCACCCACACAAGGAATCTCGCTGTTATGCGGTAGGCGTTGTCATAGTTCTGGCTCGACTTGTAGTCCGGAAGCGTCCACCTGCTCTTTACATTGTTGACGCCATATTGATACCGGACGTAGTCGGCGATGCCTTCCGTCAGCCATCCCGGGTTTGCGTGCCGGTAGTCCTGCACGATATGCATTACTTCGTGGGTCACGACGTCGATGTCCTCGGGGTTCTTCTTGAGCCATTCGGGGTTGTACCTGGCCTGGCCGTTGTCCGTCTCCGCGACTCCTTTATAGGTTGGGTCGACGAAGAACGTGACCGTCCGCAGCGTGTTCTTATTGAAGCGTTTTGCTTCCCGGGGGTAAACGTTAAAAAAGGCGTCGATCATCTGCTGTTTCGTCTCAGGGCTGAAGGCCGGATCCTTGTTGATAAAGATCAGGGTATACTTGCTCTTTCTGATCGTGTCCACTGAGAGATCGTGGTGAGCAGGGTGCAATGGGTTGTCCTTATCCGTGGAGAAAGAGTAGGGGTATGCGCTTTCGTCGGTCCCCTTCGTCTTGTTCGGCGTCTCGCCCATGGTCAGCTGAAACTCGCCGCCCTGCTGTATATCGGTATGAGAGATCCAGTTCTTTTCGTAGGGTTGTCCCTGCAGCGTTGCGCTCTGAATGTAGAGGTTGGTTGCGCTGTTGGCCGGCGCGCTGATGACAAAGTCTTTTCCGTTCTCCAGGTGGATCGTCGCTTTTTTGAACAGGGGAGTACCCAGCACATACTGATCAGTACCCGGACAGACGGAATAGAAACCCAGGGCAGAGAACACGTACCAGGCCGAGGTCTGGCCGTTGTCTTCGTCGCCGCAGTATCCATCGGAGGTAGCCTGGTAGAGGCGGCTCATGGCCTGCCGTACCCAGTACTGCGTCTTCCAGGGTTCGCCGGCATAGTTATACAAATAAAGCATGTGCTGAATGGGCTGGTTGCCGTGCGCATACTGGCCCATGCCTGCTATCTGCATTTCTCTTATCTCGTGGATGACGCCGCCGTAGTAGCTGTCGTCAAAGGTTGGCGGCATGATGAATATGGAATCCAGCATTTTTATAAATTCCGGCTTTCCGCCCATCAGGTCGATCAGGCCCTGTATATCGTGGAAGACGCTCCAGCTGTAGTGCCAGCTGTTGCCTTCTGTAAAGGCGTCTCCCCATTTGAAAGGGTTGAATGGTGTCTGGAACTTCCCGTCCTTGTTCTTTCCTCTCATCAGCTTGTGTTCAGGGTCGAAGAGGTTCTTATAGTTCATGGCCCTGCCGGCGTAAAGCTTTAGTTCCGAAGCCGGCCGTCCCAGGGCTTTTGCGAGGCGGTAGATGCTGAAGTCGTCGAAGGCATATTCCAGGGTGCGGGCGGCGTTCTCGTTGATCTTGACGTCGTAGGGCACATAACCGAGCGTATTGTAGTATTCTACGCCTGTGCGTCCGACGGCTTCGATGGGACCCATGTTATTGGCGTCCTTTTTCAGCGCTTCGTACAGGAGGTTGATGTCATAGCCTTTGATCCCTTTCAGCCACGCGTCCGCTACGACGGAAGCCGAGTTATTGCCCACCATTACACTGCGATAGCCGGGGCTGGACCACTCGGGCAGCCATCCTCCTTCTTTATAGTCGTTGACCAGGCCCTGCTGCATTTCCTTGTTGATCGAAGGATAGACCAGGTTGAGGAAGGGGTAGAGGGCGCGGAAGGTGTCCCAGAAGCCGGTGCCTGCAAACAGATAACCTTCCTCTACCTTTCCGTTGTACACACTGTAGTGCACGATCTTGCCGGTCTTGTCCTTCTCATAGAGCTTCAGCGGGAAGAACAGCATCCGGTAAAGGCAGGAATAGAAGGTGCGCATCTGGTCGATGGTGCCCCCCTGTACTTCCACACGGTTGAGGGTCTTGTTCCATATGTCACGACCTTTTTGGGCCGTGGTCTCAAAACTGTCGTTGCCCAGTTCCTTCAGGTTTTCCTCCGCCTGTTCGATGCTGATAAAGGAGGAGGCGACACGCGCATGGATGACCGTGCCGCGCTGTACGGCCCCAAAACCAACCACGGCTCCTGAGTGCTTGCTGGTCTGCTCGAGCGCGTCCGTCAGGTCTTTCTCTTTCCAGGTATGTATGCTGGCGAAGGGCTTGTCGAAGACGATCACGAAATAGTTCCTGAAGTTGGAAGGCACTCCGCCGCTGTTGCGTGTGGAATAGCCAACGACCTTGTTCTCTCCCGGTATCACCTTTATGTAAGAGCCTTTGTCATAGGCGTCAACAACGACGTAAGTGCTGTCCGTCCGGGGGAAAGTAAAGCGAAACTGGGCTGCGCGTTCCGTGGGCGTGATCTCCGTTGTGACGTCGTGGTCGGCTAGGTATACGCTGTAATAATAGGGCTTTACGACCTCCGCCTTGTGGGAGAACCAGGAGGCCCGGCTGTCTTCGGTATAGCGAAGGGCGCCCGTGACCGGCATGATGCTGAACTCTCCGTAATCATTCATCCAGGGGGAAGGCTGGTGAGTCTGTTTGAAGCCTTTTATCTTTTCAGCCGTATAGGTGTATTGCCAGCCGTCTCCCATCTTACCTGTCTGAGGTGTCCAGAAATTCATGCCCCAGGGCAGGGCGATGGAGGGGTAGGTATTGCCGCTGGAAAGGCCACCGGTCGACTGCGTGCCCATCAGGGGATTTACAAAGTCCACGGGGTCGGTTACCTTGTCTATGAACTGGCCGGTCGCGCCAAGCTGTAGCATCAGCGCTGCGCTGAGAAGAAGAAGTGGGATTCTGTGCATTTTAAATGGCTTAATAATGACTGAATTTAAAGGTATTATTGCGTTTAACGGCATGTTGTCAACGGACTTCAAATAGATTGTTAACGGATATTAAAGAGCGGTAAAGGTATTGCAGATAAGAGATAAATTCGCAGGTAGATACTATTACTGACTGCTAAACTTTTTGTTTGAGATATTCCAGCACGACCCATATCATCATTGCGATCTTCAGCTTCCTGATACTTTCGTCGGTACAGTTCTTTCTCCTGTACAATACCTACGAGCTGAAGAACGACCATTTTTATCTTGAGGAACGTTCGATACTAAACTCGGAATATGGTGCGGCTATTCGCAACGACAAGGTGATGCCGGGCGGGCAGCAGGTGATCGACAGTTTCCTGATCCCCCACACGCAGCAGCTGGAGCAGCTTTACAGGAATGATCGTCCGGCATTCGAGACGCTAAAGCAAAAGATCTGTGACAGCATTTTTACTACCCTGCGAAAGGGCAATACGGCGGCCGGCGTTCTTGCCCGGATCATCCGAACGCACCATTTGCAGCGCGACCTCGAATACATGTTGCTTATCGATGACATCTCGGTGATGTTCAGCGACCTGAAATATGTCAACCTCTATAGCAATAAAAGCCGTTATCCGCTGATCGACTCCGCCATCCAGACAAAATATGGCATCCGTATCGGTGGATCTTTAAAAGTGCCGCTGCCGAGGAACAAGGTGATCGCTGTGGCTGTGTTCAATTCCCAGGCATATTCCAACAGGGTCAGTTTTGGGCTTTATATGGACATTCGCAACAGGCGCGCTACTATCCTTCGGCTGATGATGCCGACTTTTTTGCTGGCGCTGTTCTCTATTTTGTCGGTCGTTTTTTTATTCTTTGTCACTTTTCGGAACTGGATGCACCAGAAGAAGCTATCGGAGATGAAGTCAGATTTTATCAACAGCATTACGCATGAGTTTCATACGCCGCTGACCGCGATCATCGTAGCCAACAAGACCATGCAGAAGGAGAAGATCATTTCGAACCCCACCCACCTCAGGCCTCTTATAGAGGTCGTGCAACGACAGTCGCTGCGGCTGCAGGCGCTGATCAGCCAGGTGCTGGATATTACAACCCTGAACAAGATATCGCTTAATAAGGAAGAGTACTCGCTGCATCTTTTATTGGACGAGATACTGCTGGACTACCGGCTCAAGCTTTCCGGCAGCAATGTCCGGTTTTGCCTCCAGAAGGACGCGGCCAGGGATACGGTCTGGCTCGACCGGTTCTGGTTCACTACTATCCTGCAGAATATCTTCGACAATGCGATCAAATACAACCGGAGAGAGGAGAAAGAGCTGACGGTCACCACTTTCGACGATAAAAAGGGCATACATATCAGCATACGGGACAATGGCATCGGGATGACGCAGGATATTCAGCGGCATGTATTTGATAAGTTTTACCGGCATGTTGGTCCCGAGGGCGTTACGAATACCGTCAAGGGGCTGGGCCTGGGGCTTTTCTATGTGAAGCATGCGGTCGAGGCGCACGGCTGGGCCATTGACATCGTTAGCGAAGAGGGACGGGGAAGCACCTTTATCATCAATATTCCTTTGTAACAAAATCAGACCCTGACCGGGCGGAGTCCGGTCAATAAGATCATATGAAGAGACCTCGTTTACTCCTGGTCGAAGACGAGATCGATCTGGGCAATGTCGTCCGGCAGTACCTGGAGATATCCGATTTTGACGTCGACTGGGCAACCGACGGCCGTCAGGCCTTTGACCGTCTCCGTTCGCCGGGAAATGATTATTCCCTTGCGTTGATCGATATCGCCATGCCTGAAATGGATGGTTTCCAGCTGGCCGACCGGATCGTTCAGCTGGGGCTCAGGCTTCCTTTTCTTTTTTTGACTGCCCGCAATGAAAAGAGCGACAGGCTGCACGGTCTCCGGCTGGGCGCCGACGATTATATCAGCAAGCCGTTCGATATCGACGAGCTGGTGTTGCGGATAAGGAACATTATCAAGCGGAGCACGGGTTCCCAGGTGGCTTCTTCTTCCGCTGTCATCCAGTGTAAGGACGTCATCTTCTCAAAAGATGCGCTTCGGCTTTCGATCGACGGGAGGAAGGACGTCTCTCTGACGCCGCGTGAAGCCGAGCTTCTCGAGTTTCTTTTTCGCAATGAGAACAGGATACTCCGACGGGAAGAGATACTCAGCCAGCTGTGGGGCGAGAATGATTATTTTCTTGGCAGGAGCCTCGACGTATTTATTTCGCGGCTCCGCAAGCATCTGGGTGCGTCCAGCCATATCAGCATCGACAACGTTTATGGCGTTGGGTTTGTGTTCAGCGTGCGGCGTTGATCCGCGGTGTCCTCCAATTGTTCGAGTCTGCGGATCCGGTTATAGATGATCGGATGGGTGCTGTTGAAAACGATAAAATAGGGTCTTACGGGCTGCTCTCTTTTTTCCGCCAGCTTTACCAGCACGTCGTGAAGCTCCTTTCCAAAGCCCAGGCGCTGGGCGTAGGCGTCCTGCCGGTACTCTGTCATTCTCGACAGCAGCAGGTCGAAGAAGTGGACTATCCGGTTGAGTATTGTGAAGGTTAGCACGAATGCGGCAAGCGCGATAGGTCCGAACAGAGTGTGTATGTGAAAAAGGAAAAGGACTGCCAGGATCAACCAGACAATAACAATGGCACGCGTCAGGAAGGGTCTCCTTATCTGAATTGGTCCCCAGGTCGTCAGGATCGTGCGTTTTTCCAAAGAACCGAGGGTCAGGATACGGACGATCCACCCGAAGACGACACCGGGCCAGTAGGTCAGCAGCCTTGCCTGCAAATAAGCGGCGGCGATTACCGTGTCATGGCTGACAAGATGGCCCAGCTCGTGCGCCATCACCCCTTCCAGCTCGGCGGGGGAAAGGTCCCGGAGCATCTCTTTTGAGATAGCGATAGTGCAGACGCCTGTGGCGAAGGCCTCCCATTCATCGGATTCGACGACGCGCAGACAGATGCGTTTGTTATACCCGGCATTTTTGCTGACGGTTGCAAATGCAGATCGCAGCTGCTCTTCTTCCACCCGTATCGGCCGGCGTGTCCGGGCGAAGAAAGGGCGCAGGCAAGAGAAAAGCCAGGCGGAGCTGAAACAATACAGGGTCCAGCCTATGACGATCGACCAACCCAGCAGATCAGAGATGTACACACCTGACAGGATCAAAATCAGCAGGCCGCCAAAGATCGTCAGAAGAACATAAAAAAGTACCAGCGCAATTTTGAGATACCGGCTCATAGAAAGAGGTTTTGATGATCCCCAAAACAACGACAACCGGTTTGATCGGCGCTTGATCTTTGTCATCAAAAACTGTTAGCAAACTTTAGCTGTTTGACAGGGTGCGCGGATTCTGCGCCTTCGTATCTTTAACCCATGAAACTCGTTCTTACTGTTCTTGCTATTGGGTTTAGTGTTGTTCTTTATGCTCAGTCCGGAGATGCTCAACGTCCCGGGAATTTGAAATATGTTGATCCATATATCGGGACTGGCGGGCACGGGCATGTCTTCCTCGGCGCGAGTGTGCCCTTTGGGGCTGTACAAGTTGGGCCCAGCAATATCAACAAAGGTTGGGACTGGTGTTCCGGCTATCACTATTCGGATAGTATTGTAAAGGGTTTTGCTCAGAACCACCTGAATGGTACGGGTATCCCTGACCTCGGCGATATTCTGATCATGCCTTACACGGGTGCAGTAAGGACGGAGACAGGCAGCCAGGCCAATCCCGGTCAGGGCTATTCATCGCATTATTCGCATGCACAGGAGGTCGCCCGTCCCAGCTATTACTCTGTCTGGTTAAAGGACCATCGGGTCAGGGTCGAGCTCACGGCAACAGAACGGGTGGCTTTTCATCGCTATACTTTTCCGGCGGATCGTCCCGGTCATATTATCATCGACCTGCTGCAAGGAAATTTTGACGCGGGCTGGCAGCATCCGAAGGTTAAGGCGCACCTGCTGAAGCTGAACGACTCGACGCTCATCGGCTGGCGCAATTCTTCCCAGTGGGCAAAGGACAGGCGCATCTATTTTGCCATTCGCAGCAGCGTCCCTTTAAAGAACTTTACACTGCTTGACGGCGATCGTCCCATCCAGGAGCTAACGCTGGAGGCCGATACGATCAAAGGACTTATCTCCTTCCAGCATACGCCGCGGGTGGTGATGCTTAAGATTGGCGTCTCCAATATCAGCGGAGAGAAGGCGCTCGCCAATATCGATGCGGAGATCCCCAGGTGGAATTTTGCCGGCGTCGTCCGTGAGGGGAATGCAAAATGGGCAAAGGCACTTGGCAAGATACAGGCGACGATACCGGACCCCGGGCGACGCACCGTCTTTTATACCGCCCTTTATCATACCATGGTGGCTCCGGCTCTTTACAATGATCACGACAGCAGCTATCGCGGCACCGACGGGAATGTGGTAGAGAAGGCGCCGTTCAATAACTATACGATCTTCTCTCTCTGGGATACCTACCGGACCCTCAATCCGCTGATGACCGTTATCCATCCTGAGCGGGTAAGCGATATCGTCAACTCGATGCTTTCCATTTACCAGCAACAGGGCAAGCTGCCCATCTGGCATCTGCAGGGCCGGGAGACCGATTGCATGGTTGGCTACAGCGCGGTACCCATTATCGCCGACGCCTATCTGAAGGGCTTCAAGGGCTTTGATCCGGAGCTTGCGCTGGATGCGATGAAGGCCTCTTCCACCCGGGACGACTATGGGATGAAATATCTCAAAGAAGAGGGGTATATCCCTGCCGACAAGGAAAGGGAATCGGTCAGCAAGGCCTTGGAGTATGCCATCGACGACTGGTGCATCTCGCGAGTTGCGGCAAAACTGGGTAAGAAGGATGACGAGCAATACTATGCGAAGCGGGCACGCTATTTTACGCGTTATTTCGATACGGTCACCAAATTTATGCGGCCGGTGCTGGCGAACGGGTCGTTCCGCGAGCCTTTTGATCCCTTCCAGTCGATCCATGAGTGGGGGGATTATACGGAAGGCAATGCCTGGCAGTATACCTGGCTGGTCCCGCAGGATGTAGAATCCCTGATCCGGATGGTCGGAGGAGACAAGGCGTTCATCACGAAGCTGGACAGTCTTTTTGTGGTCAGCAAGAGCATGGGCAGCCAGGCCTCACCGGATATTTCCGGGCTACTGGGCATGTACGCGCAGGGAAATGAGCCCAACCACCATATCCCCTATCTCTATGCTTTTGCCGGGGCGCCCTGGAAGACGGCCAGCCAGATCAAAAAGATAACCGACTCCTTCTATACCAATAAGAATGACGGCCTTTGTGGCAATGACGATGCGGGGCAGATGAGCGCCTGGTATGTAATGACGGCTGTCGGTCTTTACCCGGTCAATCCGGCCAATGGGATCTTTGTCTTTGGCACTCCCCTGGTGCAGGAGGCGCGTCTGGAAGTAGGTGGAGGGAAAGTATTTACTGTTCAGGCCGACAATTGGGGACCGAAGAATATTTATATACAGCGGGCTACGCTTAATGGGGCGCCTTACCGGAAGTCCTATATCGGGTTTCGGGATATAAAGGCGGGGGCCACGCTGAAGCTGTATATGGGGGATAAGCCGAACCCGGTTTTTGGGCAGGCTCAGGGCGACAGGCCGATGTCTTTGCCATCGGGGGAGATTGGCGGAGGGTTGGCTGGGGCGGGAAGATAGTTGTCCCGGGCTGGTTGTTTGTCTCAAAATGGAGTGATGTTCTCTTTTTGGGAATGGACGGTTTGGGCTGGACCTTGATAAACAACGTTTTACGGGTGGCATATGGCTTGCCTTTTCAGAAGCAAATGTACCACTATGAAAAAACTCTTCATCATCCTGTCCAGGGACCATATTTCGCCTGCTGGTCTTTTGTTCTCCTTTCTTTTTGGAGTTTTTACGGCTCTGCTCTATTTTGCAATCTGGCTTTAGCCGGTGCTGCCCCGGCCTGGTATTGATGCAGGCCCCCGGCAATTGTCCCGGATGTTGCCCCCGACGCTCTTTTGGAGGGGAAATCCGCAGATGCAGTAGTAATGAAGGGGTACCCGGATTGCGTCTGGTAACCCCGACTGATTAGATTTGTTATCTTTCTTACACTAATAAATCTGATCAGGTGAAAAAAGCCAGCTTGCTGTTTACTGCGCTTATCGTTGTCTTCCGGTTGTCTGTTCAAGGTCGTGAGCTTCCGCGATCTGTTTTTACGCAAAGGCCCGATGATCCCTCGGCCACTTATTTTACTCCTGACCAATTTCACATTACGGCTGATGGCCGAACTGATGTCTCCGATGCTCTTCAGGCGGCTATCCGTGACATAAAGATCAAACGTAATTTTGGGATCCTTTTTATCCCCGAAGGCAGGTATCTTATTACAAAAACTATTTATATCCCAACGGCGATCCGTCTTATCGGTTATGGTAAGAACCGGCCGGTTTTTATCCTTGGTCAATCGTCGCCGGGTTTCCAGACGGCAGATTCTACTGATAAGGGCCGCGCAAAATACATGTTCTGGTTTACCAGCAGCCTGCCGGCCGAGGGGGGGAAGGTCCCGGACGCGGGCGCTTCTACTTTCTACAGCGCGATGTCGAATATCGATCTGCGTATTGAAGACGGGAATCCAGCGGCGGTAGCCCTCCGTACTCATTTTGCCCAGCATAGCTATATCTCCCATATCGATATTTTTATAGGCAACGGAAAAGCCGGGCTCTATGATGTCGGAAATGAAATGGAGGATGTCCGGTTCTTTGGGGGTGACTATGGCATCTATACAACCAAGCCTTCTCCCGGCTGGCCCTTTATGATGGTCGACACCTGGTTCGAGGGGCAGCGTAAGGCGGCTATCCGTACACGGGAGGCGGGGCTCGCCATCGTCCGTATGACGGCGAAGAATGTTCCCGTGGTGATCGATATCGATTCCAACTATGCTGAGAAACTGTTGATGGAGGATTGTCGTTTTGACGGGGTTCGCGGTCCTGCTATTCGTATCAGCAACGAGGAGAATGCGCAGGTCCAGGTGAATCTCCGGCGTGTCATCTGCCGGGATGTCCCCGTGCTGACTTCGAGTATTGTCAACGATCATCTGATCCCGGGTATAGGGGCGATCTATGAAGTCCGCAGCCTGACCGCGGGCCTTCAGATCAACGGCTGGACTGCCGACCCGGCCTATGCGACGACAAAGGATCTTCAGCCGCTGGGCTCATTTCCTGATCCGTCCCGCAGTGATATTCCTGCCTTTCCATCGATGGGGGGCTGGGCCAATCTGCTGCAGCTGGGGGCCAAAGGTGACGGGGAGACCGATGATACGAAGGCCATCCAGGACGCGATCGATAAATATCCCGTCATCTATGTACCGCAGGGCTGGTATCGTATCAGCAATACCCTGCGGTTAAAGCCCAATACTGTGCTTATCGGGCTTAATCCCGTCGCCACGCAGCTGCAGCTGGCGGACAATACGCCGGCCTTCGGTGGTTTTGGAAGTCCTGTGCCTTTGCTGGAGTCATCACATGGAGGCAGCAATATCGTCAGCGGCATCGGGCTTTCTACGGGGGCTTCGAACCCCAGGGCGGTAGGCTGCAAGTGGATGGCGGGAGAGGGCTCATATCTCAATGACGTCAAGTTTATTGGCGGTCATGGCGGCTTATCCCGTCCCGGAACACCGCGTTCGCCCATATACCAGGGGCCGCAGGACAAGGATTGGGATTCGCAATATTGGAGTTTGTGGGTCACGGATGGCGGAGGCGGTACTTTCAAGGACATATGGAGCGCCAGCACCTACTGTACGTCCGGGGCTTATATATCCAATACGTCAACTCCCGGCCGGATCTATGCCATGTCTATCGAGCACCATATGCGCAATGAGATAAGATTCAACAAGGTATCAAACTGGAAAGTATATGCGCTCCAACTGGAGGAAGAAAGCCGCGAGAGCTCAGAGTGCCAGCCTGTGGAGATGCAGGACTGTCACGATATGGTCTTTGCCAATCTGTATATGTTCCGGGTCATCCGGGTCATCAAACCATATCCCTGGTCTGTCAGACTTTGGGGCTGTTCGGGACTGGAGTTTCTCAACGTGCATAATTTCAGCCAGATCAAGTATACTACTACGTCGCCTCTTTATGATGTGAATACCAATACGGAGGTGCGGCCGTGGGAGTTTGCCCGGTTGGTGATTTCGGCGGGTGGTGTGGGGTTGGCGGGGACGGATGGTTCGGGAGGTGGTGGTGAGGTGGGGTTGGCGGGGACGGGTGGTTCCGGAGTTGCGAATGGCTCAGGGGTTGGTGCAGGGCGGGCGCGGCTGCTTGCTACCGGGTTTGAGTTCGCGCAGAGCGCGGTTACGGATAGCCGTGGCAACGTGTACTTCTGCGAGTCCCGGATGCGCCGTATCTATCGCTGGTCGCCGTCAACCCAAAGCATGACCCTGATCGCGGACTTTCCCTGGGAGCCGCTGTCGCTGGCCTGCGATCAAAAAGATAATCTTCTTGTCGTCTTCAAGTATGTTCCCAAACAGGGCTGGATGGTTGATGGCCATCAGGAAAGCTTTTCCAATCCGCCAGACGCTGCGGGTACGTCGTTTAGCGGCTGGGGCAATTCCGGTTTTGCCACCCGGGTCTATTCCATCGATCCCGAACACCCGGATGAAACGATCAGGCTACTGCCCCGTGCGCCGATGGGTAGCATTGCGCATCCTTATAAGATATTATATCCTTCTCATCGCTGGAGGGATTTTCACGATTTCAATACCGTCACTGTCAACAGGCCGGCTGAATGTTTTGTCGCTCCGGACGGGGTTACCGTCGTCCCCGACGTTTATGACCTTGCCCGCAGCACTGCGCTTGCGGCGGCTTTTCCCGGGCAGCCTTTCTATGCGACGGACGAATATGATAAACGCACAGTGCGGCTCAGCGTTAGTCCGGACGGCTATCTTTCCCTTCTGACGTATTTTGTGGAGAGAGGGGAGTTTGTTGCCGTTACCGATAAGGCCGGGAACGTCTATATTGCCGATGGTGAAGTGTACCGCTATGACCCTCAGGGTCGACAGAGCCTGCTGATCCGTACGCCCGAGCGACCTACCGGGATCACGCTCAGCGGAGATCAGAAGACTTTGTATGTAACGGGACATAATGGATTGTATGAAATCACTCTACCCTGAGGGGCCGGATGGGGAGATGTACTCTGATGAGTGGGCGATGCGGCAGATGGGGTTTGTGGGTTGAATGTAAAAAATATCGATATGCGCTATAGTCTTTTGTTTATCGCACTGCTGCCCTGCTGGCTGTTTGCTCAGTCGACCCGCGTCCTCGTCAACCAGGTTGGCTATGAGGCTTCCGGAAACAAACGGGCGGTGATCGAGGCCGTCGGCCGTCCGGCCATCTCTGTCTTTGAGCTCGTCAATGACAGCACCGGTAAGGTCGTCTATACGGGTAAGCCGGTCTTTAGTGGCCCTGTAGACAAATGGAAGCGCTGGCTGTTCTGGACCATTGATTTCAGTGGATACAGGACGGCTGGGGTGTACAGGCTGCGGGCAGGCGCAGTCAGCTCACATCCATTCGTCATCGGCGTGAACGTGCTCGAGAAGGCGACACTTTCCGATATTGTTTATTATTTTAAAGGCCAGCGCTCAGCCGGACTTATCGATAATGCGGATCATCATCTGCCATTTCTCGGGGGGAAGGGCGACACAGCAGACCTTCATGGCGGCTGGTACGATGCGACCGGCGACTACGGTAAACATCTTTCGCATCTTTCATTTTCTTCCTATTTCAACCCGCAGCAGATACCCCTTGTTGAGTACAGCCTGCTCAAGACCAGCGAGCTACTGGCGACGAGGCCAGGTACCGATCTTCGTCAGATCATCCGGAGGATCACCGATGAGGCCATGTATGGTGCGGACTATCTCTGCCGGGTACACGCAAAAGGCGGGTCATTCTATCGGTCCGTATCGGCGCCGGGACCGGGAAAACTGCCAAAGGACAGGGGCGTAGGGCCAGAGCAGCAGAGCTATCGGATAAAGCAGTCGAAGGACCAATCGTTTGGCGGAGATCGCACCGTCAATGACTGGCGCAGCTATCAGTGCAGCTACCGGTCCGGCGGAGGCATGGCCATTGCCGCCCTCGCCATGGCATACACCGCGCGCATCCCGGGGGACTATACCTGCGCTGACTACCTGAAGGCTGCGGAGGAGGCCTTTGCTTTTTTAGAGAAGGAGAACTCTGCGATGACAAATGACGGGAAGGAGAATATACTTGACGACTATTGCGCGCTCAGCGCTGCGACAGAGCTTTTCAGGGCTACGCAAAATACTGTTTATAAAGAGGCGGCAGGGCGGAGGGCTGGTCAGCTGTTGCATCGTTTTGCCGCCTGGAAGAACTATGATGGCTACTGGCGTGCGGATGACCAGGATCGTCCTTTCTTTCATCCCTCCGACGCCGGTCTGCCGCTGGTAAGCCTGCTTTATTATTACCCGTATGCTGACGAGGGCGCGAGGTTGTCGATAAAGGCTGCAGTCCGCCGATCGCTGGAATATGAGCTGAGGATCACTCATGAGGTGACCAATCCTTTTGGATATAGCAGGCAGCTGGTGCAGGATACGCTGGGTCAAAGGCGGAGTGCGTTCTTCTTTCCGCATGGCAGCGAGGCTTCGCCCTGGTGGCAGGGTGAGAATGCCCGTCTGGGCTCGATGGCCGCGGCGGCTCGCCTGGCGGCGCCATTGTTTGCGGAGGACAAGCCATTTGCCGATTCGCTGCAGGGGTTTGCGCTCGATCAGCTGAACTGGATACTCGGGTTGAATCCTTTCGACGCCGGGATGCTGCAAGGGACGGGGCTGAACAATCCGGCTTACGGGTTCTTCGGGACCTTTGAATATACCAATGCGCCGGGTGGGATCGTCAACGGCATTACATCGGGTCTTGATGATGAGCACGATATTGATCTCAATCTTTCCTACGCTGCTACCGGGAGGGACTATGACTGGCGCTGGGCCGAGCAGTGGCTGCCCCACGCATCCTGGTATCTGCTGGCGGTGGCGGCGGGGCGGGGCCTGCGCGATAAATAGTACACAATCAAGCGTAACCCAAACATTGCCGGAACCTCTCCCCGGTGCTAGCTTTGCATAAAAAACGGTATGAAAGCAATTCGTTTACATGTCCAGGGAGGACCGGAAAAGGTCGTCTTTGAGGACGCGCCGCAGCCGACTTTGAGGGCTGGCGACGCGCTGGTGCGGGTGCTGGCTTCGGGTCTGACGCGCGGCGAGCTAACATGGGGGCCGACCTATACAGACGAGCAGGGTAATAGCCGGGTGCCCACGATCCCCGGTCACGAGCTGTGTGGCGTGATAGAAGCCGTTGCGCAGGGTGTGTTGGGTGTTGTTGCCGGCGAGACGGTCTATGGTCTTACCTCTTTCTTCCGTGACGGTACGGCAGCAGAATATGTCGCGGTGACCGCGGCCGATCTGGCGCCCAAGCCGGAGTCGATAGATGCTGTACAGGCGGCCTCTGTTCCTTTGTCTGCGCTTACGGCCTGGCAGGCCCTTTTTGACCATGCCAACCTTCAGCCTGGTCAGAAGATACTCATTCATGGTGCGGCGGGCGGAGTGGGGATATTTGCTGTGCAGATGGCACGCTGGCGGGGTGCGCATGTCTTTGTCACGGCAGCGGGGGATAGTGCAGACCTATTAAAAGGGCTTGGCGCGGAGAGGGTGATCGACTATCGGTCGCAGGCTTTTGAAAAGGAGGTCAGCAATGTAGATGTTGTCCTGGACAGCATCGGCGGTGACACCCAGGCTCGCAGCTGGCAGGTGTTGAAGCGGGGTGGTGTGTTGGTGTCCATCGCGGGCGAGTCAATCGGGCAGCCTTCACCGGAGCTTGGAGTAAAGGGGATCTTTTTTATCGTCCGGCCGAGCCGTCGCCAGCTGATGGAGATCGGTGGTCTTATCGACGGCGGGTCTATCCGGACGGTTGTAGGGAATGTCTTTCCACTGGCAGAGGCCCGTCAGGCTTTTGAGCTATTGTCTGAGCCCGGGAGGCAGGGGAAGATCGTTTTGAAGGTGAGGTAGATTTTTTACCTTTACGGAAATGGTCGGAAAGATTGCTACATATAGTATTTCCAGGCTTCAGAAAATATTTGAGCAGTCCGGTGATAGGAAGGATTTTCTTTTCATCGATGAGAGTCAGTATAGTCCTTCGACCGATGAGCCATTCAGGACTGACACTTACGTCATCACGTTCATAAAAGAGGGAAGCCTGCGGGTCACCACCGGTCTTTATCAGCGGCTTGTCACTGGTCCCGCCCTGAAGACTATCGGTCCCTCCATCATTCGGGCTATCGAAAGAGGGGATGCTGATCCCCGGATCGACCTGCTTTTTTTCAGAGAAAGCTTTTTTCTGGAGGACAGCGCCAATATTTTTTCTCTTCGGAAGTACAGTTTTTTTGAAGACAGCGAGGCACATGTTCTGCCGCTGAACGATGAGGCGCTGGAGAAGTTCAGATCTATCTATGGACTGCTGAAGGGTGCGCTTGAGGGGCATCATATGCACGAAAAGGTCCTGTTGCGCAATTATATCCATATCATCCTCTGCGAGATAGATGCGGCCGGACATCGGCAGGGCGCAGCCCTTTCCCCTTTGCTGGCAGGTTTTAAAAGCTTGTTGTCCCGTGACGTGATACGCGAGCGTACGGTCCGTTATTATGCAGACCAGCTGCACGTGACACCCAAATATCTTTCTGAGCTGGTGAAGGAACAGACTGGCCGGACTGCGGGTGAATGGATAGACCAGACTGTGATCCTGGAAGCAAAGGTGCTTCTTCAGCGAAATGACCTTTCCATTTCGCAGGTGGCTGACACGCTCAACTTTTCTGATCAATCCGTTTTTGGAAAATTCTTCAAGGTAAATACCGGTCTCTCTCCCCTACATTATCGCAATTCGCTGGACTAGCCCCTGTCTGCTATCCAGGCGAAGTTTTGACCAAAGCTTCCGAGGTTTTGCCCTTTTACGGCCCCGCCTGCTGTTGCAATTTTGTATCAGCAAACCGACAGTTAAATGAAAAGCAATATTACAGCCACCCGGACGAGCATTATGGAGAATGCGGAGATCCAGTTTGCGGAGAAAGGCTACGAGGGTAGCTCCGTAAGAGATATCGCCGACCGTGCCAACGTTAATGCTGCTGTCATCTATTATCATTTCAAATCGAAAGAGCAGCTATACAAGGCAATATTTACGCTGCGGCTTGCGCAGCTGAACGAAGCCCTTCGGAGCAACTGTCCGGACGAATCCCAGACCAGTTATTCCCGGCTTGGCAGCTATGTGAGCATATATATACGGAAGATCAGAGAGAACTTCTATTTCCACCGTCTTCTGAATGCCGAGATATTCTCCTTCCGGGATGGTTTTTTCAAAAGAAGCATTCTTGGCAGCGTCAGCGGAAATGCCAATATTTTCAAGGAAGTGTTGAAGCAAGGAATCGCACGCAAGGAATTTCGGCCTGTTGATATCGATCTTTTTTTGATGTCATTGTTCCATCTTCTTCACCAGGTCATCGGCAGGTCGCCGCTGGCGAGCGAGCTACTGTCTATAGAAGAAATCCCGGAGGAAGAGATGATCGGGAGGATCCGTGACTTTCTATTCTATCTATTGTATCCTCAAACCGGTATCTCTGGTGCATCGTTCAATTAATAAAAATTGTATATGGAAAAGATATATCGACTAGTCCTCATGCTTCTGACCTTTTTCCTGCTTGTGCATCTTGTGTCCCGCGCGCAGTCCGGCGCTGAGCCAGCCCTGTCGCTGTCCCTGCGTGACGCGCTTTCGATGGTCAAAGAGAAAAATAAATTGATTGGCGCAGCCCGGACAGAACAGGATGCTGTCGAGGAGGATTATAAAGATGCGCGGACGGCGCAGCTGCCTTCGATCGGTCTTGGCGGCAGCTACCAGCGTTTTAGCAAAGTTACGCTCTTTCGGGAAGGTCTTACGGGAGGGCACAATGTGCCGAGGTATCCCGAGCAGAATAGCGCCAATGTCGGTCTGGATGCTTCTCTGACCCTTTTCGCAGGGGGGCGTATCCGGAATGCGATCGAAGAGCAGCATATCCGTAAAGACATAGCATCGCTGAACACCCTGGACCAGACGGGCAGCCTATCTCTGCAGGTCGTATCAAACTATCTCGACATCCTGCGCCTGAATGAGCAGGATTCGGTGATCATGGACCAGATACGCCGCGCGGAGACCAGGCTAAAAAATATCCGTACTTTATATGAGAACCAAAAGGTCACCCGGAGCGACGTCCTTCGTGCAGAGGTCATTCTTGCCAATCAGAAGCTCAGCCGGGAACAGAACGAAAATGATATCTCCATTGCCATCCAGCATCTCGATGTTCTGCTCAATCTTCCAACGACTACGGTTCTCCAGCTGACCGACAGCGCGGGGTCCAATATACCCGATGCATCTGGTCTGACGGCTTATGTCAGCGGCGCTGCCGCGCACTCCTACACCATTTTGAGGGCACAGCAGCTGATAAAGCTGCAGGATAACAGGATCAGGAGCATCAGGTCCGGCTATTCCCCTACCGTGCAGTTCTATTCTGCGTATGGGCTTAACTATCCCAATTACCTGGGCTTCCCGCCCGTCGACCAGTTCTATCTGCTGGGTTTTGTAGGCATCCGGATGACCTATAATATCTCTTCATTCTATCAGAACAGGCACAAGGCGGCAGCGGCGCATATCCGAGAGGCCGGGCTGGAACTGCAGAAGTCTGCGATCGAGGACGAGGTCAACCAGCAAACCCGCGCCCTTGCCACCAAATACAGCGAGGCCCTGGACAGGATCAGCGTTGCGGAATCGACCATTGACCAGACAAGGGTCAACTACAGGATCGTAAGCGTCAAATATTTCAACCAGCTGGCCCTGCTGACCGATCTGCTGGATGCAGATAATCTTTACCTCGAATCGCGTTTTAACCTGATCAGGTCGCAGACCGACGCCCTGGCCTATTACTATCGCCTGCTCTGTGTCAGCGGAAACCTTTAAAAATCTTTTTTATGACACCAACACCATCTACATCCAAAGGGCGTAAGAAAAACGTACTGAATACCATTGTTACTTTTTTTGCGCTTGTCGTGCTTGTCATTGCCGGCGTCTATTTCGCCGGGATATATGCTCATAACAGCAGGGTCGAGGAGACCAATGACGCACAGGTGGAGGCATATATCAATCCTATCAGCGCCCGTGCGGCGGGTTATATCCAGCATGTTCTTTTTGAAGAGAATCAGTGGGTGCACCAGGGAGATACTCTGGTCGTTCTGGATGACCGGGAGTATCGCAACAAGGTAGAGGAGGCCGAGGCTGCTGTTGAGGACGCCCGGGCCCAACTGGTCGTTCTTGCTGCAAGCATCTCTGCTGCCGAGACAGGCACATCGGTCAATAAGGACCAGATAGAATCGGCCAAAGCCCGGCTCTGGCAGCAGCAGCAGGATATCCGCCGGTATGAGAACCTGGTGAAGGAAGAGGCTGCCACCGGCCAGGAATACGAGCAGGTAAAGGCCCGCTACGACGTGGCTGTCAGCGAGTTTAGCGCTGCCGGCAACACCCTGCGCACCAGCTATACAAAGATCGAAGAGCTCAGGAGCCGCCGCGCCCTGCTGGTCGCTGACCTCCGACGCAAACAGACCCAGCTGGAGTTCGCCCGGATCAACCTTTCTTACACGGTCGTGACGGCGCCTTATAGCGGACGTCTCGGAAGAAAGACGATCCAGGAGGGCCAGCAGATACAGGCCGGCCAGCCTCTGGTATCCATTGTCAGCGAGAACGAGAAGTGGGTTATTGCCAATTTCAAGGAGACCCAGCTCTATGCGCTGCGAACGGGCAAGCAAGTATCGATAGAGCTGGATGCTATACCTGGCCGGGTATTCAAGGGGCGGGTAGAATCCCTTTCTCCCGGCACTGGCGCAAAATTCTCCCTGCTGCCTCCGGACAATGCTACCGGAAATTTTGTCAAGATCGTGCAGCGTGTGCCCGTTAAGCTGATCTTCACCGATACCAGCCTCAGCGACGTGCGTATAGGCATGAACGCTGTTGTAACCGTAAAAAAATAACGACATGAACCAGCCAAATTTCTTCAAGCCGTGGTTGGGTGGTAACAAGCTGACTATCGGCCTGCTGCTATTCCCGATGTTAATGGCCGCGCTCATCGGCTTTGGGCTTTTTGCGTTGAATCAGCAATACGTTGTCGGCTATTTTGGAGCTCAGGCGGAAGACATCAGCTTTTCTTTTCAGCTAACCTATGTCGGTATCATTGCACTGCTGGTCATCCAGTTTCGTTTTCAGCAATATTTTCAGCGACGCTCTTACCTGATCGTCGTCATCCTGGCAGGAATGGTGCTCAGCACGGCCAGCTATTTTACAAAGGACCTTTTTTCCTTTATGGTGCTCCGCTTCCTATTTGGATTACAGGCCGTAGCCATGGCGGGGTGTATACTGACGCTCTATATGTCCCTTGTGCCACCGCCTGCTACGATCCTTGTCGCATCTACTATTTTTTACGGCGCCATTCTGAGCAACGGGCCTGTTATCGGGCTCTTTTCCGCCTGGGTCACCGATCATATGGACTGGCAGGATATCTACCGGTATCTTTTTCTTTTTCAGGCTGGCTGTCTGGGTATCGCTCTGATACTGCTGAACCGAGATTCAGGACAAAAGAGGTTCCCTCTCTACCAGATCGACTGGGCCAGCCCGGTATTCTGGAGCATTGGAGGTATCGCGCTGGCCTATACCGTGATCTACGGCCCCAAATATTATTGGTTCTCGGACGAGCGCATCGTCGTCTCTGCCCTTATTGCTCTCGGAATGCTGCTGCTGCTTTTCAGCCGTCAGCCCAGGCTGAAAAGACCCTACTGGCACCCAGATGTATTCAAGAGCGGCCAGTTCGTAGGTGGGGTTATCCTTTTGTTTATTTACTATACTATTAAAGACAGCATCAATCTTATTTATGCCTATTGTTTTGGTATTGTTCGCTGGGATACCTTCCATGTCATGCTGCTGGGTTGTGTCAACCTTGCCGGAATCGTGAGTTTCATCATCCTTGCGCTTCGGCTGATGGCGAAAAAGAGCATGGGTTTCCGGAACTTTTTTCTTCTTGGGCTCGGCCTGCTGCTTGTCTATCATCATTGGATGTATTACATTTTTACGCCGGACCTTTCGTTTGGGGATCTGGCGATACCGGTATTCCTTCAGGGGGCTGCTTCTGGTTTTCTGTTTGTGCCCGTCATCATCTATGCTATATCCGGATTGCCGTCTTATACTGGCTTTACCGGAATTGCCATGGCGGCTCTTACCCGTTTTGCGGCCACGATTGTCAGCATCGCCGGGTTCTATCTGCTGCAATTGTATTTCAACCAGCTCAATAAGGAAAGCTTTCTCTTCCATTTCTCCCAGCTGGACGTGAATTTTGCTGACCGGGTGAATCAATATACGCAGTTGTTCCGGGGCCGTGGCTTTACGCCCGGGCAAAGCGATGCGCTTGTTTCGGCGAATATTTCCCGTGCCCTTTCCATCCAGGGGCAGCTGCTTACGGATATTCAGGTCTTTAAGACCATGGCAGTGCTGATCGGTATCACGCTGGTCGTTATTGGCGTTGCGCCGCTCAGAAATCTTACAAATAGACATCAGGCGCCGCGATCTGAACATTGATCGAGAGCATTGACTTGACTAGCTTTGTAGTGTTGGAATGAGGAAATAAAGACAAAAAACTCCTTTATTAGGCAAATGTCGTACTTTTGTCCTCTAAAGAGAGCGTATGTTTTCAAAGGCTTGTGAATATGCTATCCGCGCCCTGTTGTTCATTGCGCAAAAGACGGAAGACGGGTCGAAGGTCGGGATAAAAGAGATCGCCAAAGGCATCGATTCACCCGAACATTTTATTGCCAAGATCCTGCAGGATCTTAGCCGGAAGGGATTGGTCCAGTCTCAGAAGGGGCCATCCGGGGGGTTTTATCTTGACCATTTAAATGCTACCCTGGCTGATGTCGTTCGCGTCGTCGACGGCGACAGCATTTTCTCGGGGTGTGCGCTGGGGCTGAAACAGTGCTCTGAGGCCAAGCCCTGTCCGCTGCACTATGAATTCAAGAAGATCCGCGACAGCATCTCGCAGATGCTGCAGACAGCTACGCTGGGGGAATTCAATCAGCAACTTGAGAAAAGTAAATTATTCTTAAAAAGGTGAAAATCCTTTTTAGTCGCTGATTAAGGATAAAAAGGTCTTTATATACTTTTTTATGATCACGCCAAAATTATAAGATATGATAGCCGCCGTATTTTTTTCTTTTCATTCAGTTGCCGGTCTGGCCTTTATTTTATTTGTGCTTTTGCTGGTATTGCTGCTTGTGGCCTTTTATCTCTATGGACAGGCTCTGCAGCTCAAGCGGCTGTCCAGGACCCGCAAAAAGAAGTTTGATCCTTCCCGTCTGGAAGAGTATCTCAGCGGGCTTGACAGCGAGAAGATCGGTGATTTGGTGAAGGCTCGCCGTAGGGGGACTGAGGTTGACGTTGATGCCGTTAAAATGGGGGGAGACGGTGCAACGCCTCGTGAGGCTCAGCGGTCTGCGCGTCCCCTGCTGCTCGTTCTTTTTCTGCTGGGAAGCCTGGCGGCCTTTTCGCAGGATGGGGCTCGGGGATCATCTTCATTGCTGACGCAACCGGGGATCATCATTCTTCTTATTCTTATCCTCGTCCCGGTGCTGGCCGCCATATTGTTCATGGCTGTGCGGGTTTCCCGGATGGTTGGCAACTATCGCCGCCGGCAGACTAATCGTGAAGCAGCGGATTTTGACGAGTACCTGGATTCGTTGAGCGGTCAGGAGGCTGAGGCTGCCCTTGCCCGGCGCCAGCAGGCGCTCGGCTACCAGCTGCGTCCCAATGCGCTTTCGGGCGACGCTCCTGCGCTGGACAATACCGGGTTGTTGCACAATATCGACAGCGAGGCAGGGCTGCATCCTGTCTCTACCAAGAAGAAGGCCTCACGCCGTCCCCCGATCGATCCCCGGCTATCGAAGCTGGTGGCAGCATATATAGTCGCCGCGGCGTTCTGGCTGTTATTTGGCACTACTATTGGCGAATATCTCGGCATCAAATTCGTCTCGCCCGATGTGGACCATCTGAGCTGGCTCAGTTTTGGCCGGCTGCGGCCCACGCATACCAATGCGGTGTTCTGGGGATGGGCGTCTCTGGGCATGCTGGGGTTGGGGCACTATGTGATACCACGCGTCAGCAATGCTCCGCTGTTCAGCATAAAGAAAGGCTGGTACAGTCTTATCCTCATCAATGCCGCCGTTGTGCTGGGTTCCATCTGTCTCATGGCGGGTATCAACAACGGAGGAGGGGAATATCGCGAATATGTATGGCCGGTCATGGCATTATTTGGGCTGGGCCTGATCCTTACGCTGCAGAATTTTTTGAAGACCATTGCCCGGAGGACCACCAAAGAGATCTATATCTCCTGCTGGTATATGGTCAGCGCCCTGATATTTGTGCTGGTCATTTCGGCCATTGCCTATCTTCCCTGGTGGCAGCAGGGGCTGAGCGAGACCATTGTTCAGGGTTATTATATGCACCAGGGCGTGGGCATGTGGTTCATGCTTTTTACCTTAGGCATCGTTTACTACTTCCTTCCGCAGCAGCTGAATAAGCCTATCTATTCCTATAGTCTCGGGATACTGGCATTCTGGACACAGATCTTATTTTACACTACTATCGGCACCCACCATTTCGTCTTCAGCCCTATTCCCTGGTGGCTGCAGACCGTTGCCATCGTCGGCAGCGTGGGCATGATCATCCCGGTAACAGCCGGTACGACCAATTTCCTGATGACGATCAGGGGCTCCTGGCATAGCGTGGGATCGAGCTATACGCTGCCTTTTTTTATAACTGGTATCCTCTTTTATTTCACCGGCTCGATGCAGGGTACGGCAGAGGCTTTTCGTGCGACGAATCTCGTCTGGCATTTTACTGATTTTACGGTCGCTCACTCCCACCTGACGATGTACGGCATTATCAGTTTTTTCCTGTGGGCCTCGATCTATGCGGTGGTTCCCCGGCTGACGGGTAAGGAGGCGCCGCAGTCGACGATCGGGGTGCATTTCTGGCTGGCGCTGATCGGTCTGCTTTTCTACACCATTCCGCTGATGTATGGCGCGACCCTTAAGGGGCTGCTCTGGTCGGAAGGTAAGCCCTTTGTCGACAGTGTCGTTCTTATGGCGCCTTACTGGCTTTGGCGCGCCATCGGCGGAAGCCTCATGTGGTTCTCGCATATCGTATTCTGCTATAACCTGTATCGAATGATGGCCGGCAGCGGGGTGCTCAGCTGGCGCCGGGCGGCTGTGACCGATAATAAGACTGAAACCTTAAAACAACTTGACCATGCAATTCTTTGATGATCATAAAAAACTGTTTACATCGGCTTTTCTCTTCTTTTTAACCCTTAGCCTTTTCGTGGTCATTTTCCCGGCTTTCGAGCTGCAGAAGAGCATTGCTCCTCTGCCGGGAACCGTGGCGCTCAGCGATGACGCCCGGAAGGGTAAAGAAATATTTATCGCCAATGGATGTGTGGCCTGTCATACTCAGCAGGTGCGCAACGTCGAGATGGATAAGGTCTGGGGCTCCCGGCCTTCTGTCGCTGCCGACTATGCGCGGATACATCGAACGAGCTTTTTGCAGAATACGGCCACGCTGATGGGATCCGAGCGTACCGGGCCGGACCTTTCCAATATCGGCGCAAGGCAGCCGCTGGAAAGCTGGCATCTCTTGCACCTGTTCAACCCGCGTGCTGTCGTGAAAGAGTCCATCATGCCGGCCTACCCCTGGCTTTTTGCGATCAAGGATTCTGCGGAAAAAGGCGATGTGGTAGTCTCAGTTCCAGACGAATTTATGGAGGGCGAGAAGGGAAAGGTAGTAGCGACGCCGGAGGCAATGCAGCTGGTGGCCTATCTGCAGTCGCTCAAACAGGTGGAGCTGCCGGACGGACGCGCCGTGCCGGTATTCCTCTATCCGGTGAAGAGGGGGCAGACGCCGGCTGGTGGCGGGGGCAACGGTGGTCAGCCTGCTCTTGACGGGGCGGCGCTGTATGCTACCAACTGCCAGTCCTGCCACCAGGCGAACGGCGAGGGGCTGAAAGGGGCATTCCCACCGTTGAAGGGCAGCTCCATAGTGCTGGACGACAATCCGGAGCAACAGCTGAGCATTATCCTTAACGGATATACAGGCAGGATCAGCGAGGGCTATGGTCCGATGCCGCCGGTCGGCACCAATAATAATCTTACGGCTGCCGAGATCACGGCCATCATGAATCACGAACGGTCGAGCTGGGGCAACAACGGGAAGAAAGTCGATCTGGCCGATATCGACAAGCTGATACTATCTCTTAAAGCAAATTCAACCGAGAAAAAATGATCTATCTTCTTTTTTGCCCCGCCTGTGAAGAGGCGCAGCCACGTATCCTCCGGGGGATCACACATGGCGCGGGCCCGCAGAGCCAGTGGGACTATCTTATCGTATGGGTCACCGTTGTCATTACCGTGCTTACCCTGTACTATTCTGTTAAATGGCTGATCCGTCCGGGGGAGAAGTCTGCAAACCATATTAAAAATTTCATCCTAAACGACGAACGCTATGATGGATAAAAGCACACTCTTCCTCTTCATCGATGACGAGCCCCGCCCTATTGCGGAACTCGCTGCGCCGGTGACATTCGAGCTGGATACGACCCGGCTTGTGGATGGCAGACACACGCTGAAGATCGTCAGCCGCGACCCTTCGGGTAAGGAAGGCATTCGTATCATTCCCTTCGAAGTCCGCAATGGCCCCGCCATCGCGGTTGAAGGGCTTCGCGATGACGCCGTTGTCGACGGTGTCCTGCCGCTCATGATCAATGCCTATGGGAAGGGCGACCAGAAAAGCTTTCTCATCACCGGTAGCGAAACGCCTCAAAGCATACCCTACTGGATATACGTTCTGCTTATTCTGTTCGTGGCCTGGGCGCTTTATTATGAGTTCAGTACTTCCTCCGTAAATCTTTTTAAATAGATAATATCATGTCTGTTACCACTGCCATTACTGTAGGGGAGCTTGCAGCTTCCGATGCACATATCACTGAGGTGTTCACCCGGCTGGGAATTGATTTCTGCTGTGGCGGAAAGCAGAAAATGGGATGCGCCCTTTCTGGCCGATTATATCGTTAATGTGCATCACCGCTATATCCGGGAGAGCGCGCCAGTGATCGAAACGCTTGTCTTCAAGGTCGCCGGTGTCCATGGTCAGCAACACCCTGAGCTGGTATTGCTCGCAAAAGAGGTAGATGGTTTTCTCAAGGAGATGTTGGAGCATCTTGATAAGGAGGAGGGTGATCTTTTTCCAGCTATTAAGAGTGGGGCGCCCCTCAGTGAGTCTATCGCCCTGATGGAAGACGAGCATTCGGCGGCGGGTCTTCAGCTGCGGCGTTTCCGTCAGCTCACCCGGGACTATACCCTGCCGGAAGATGCCTGCAATTCTTACCGCCTGCTGTTCGAAAAGCTGAAGGAATTTGAGAGTGATCTGTTCCAGCATGTGCATCTTGAGAATAATATTTTGTTCCCTAAGGCAAGACCCGGGAGATCGAGCGAATGACGGAGGAGGGGAAGCAGTACGATTACGCTGCTCTCTTAATTACCTAACCACTCCTTGAAGCCATTCACCCTTTCCCGGCTCACTACGGTATCGACGCCTGTCTTGGGGGCCAGCTCTACTTTCAGGCGGCCGCCGAGCCAGGTGTGTACTTTTTTGATGCTTTCGATGTTTACGAGGAGCTGGCGGTTCATCCGGAAGAACTGGCTTGGTTCGAGGCAGCCTTCGAGCTGTCCGAGCGTATGATCGAGCAGGTAGTTGTTGCCGCTGAAGTCGGTGGCGAAGCAGAGCTTGCCGTCAGCATGGCAATAGGCGATGTCCGCCGTCTTTATGGATTGCAGCTGCTGTCCGCGGCGGATGAGCAGGCGTTGTTTGTATCTAGCGGTGGTCATCTCCTGCATCAGCCGACCGATCTTGCCGGCCAGGCCGTTGCCGTTGTCTGCATATAGCTGGTTGTATTTTTGTACTGCCTGGCTTAGCTCTTTCTCGTCGATAGGCTTTAGCAGGTAGTCGATGCTGTTGACCTTGAAGGCCTTCAGCACGTAGTTGTCAAACGCCGTTGTGAATATGACGGGTGTACTCAGCTGGACCTGTTCGAAGATGGAGAAGCTAAGGCCGTCTGCGAGCTGGATATCCATAAAGATGAGGTCTGGTCGTTCGGATGTTTCCAGGTATTTCACTGACGCCTCGACGCTGTCCAGCTTTCTAACGATCTCGATGCCGGAGTCGATGCCCTGTAGCATTTTTGCCAGGCGGCTGGCTGCCGGTGTCTCGTCTTCTATGATGACTACGCGCATAGTTGTTACATCAATGGTATGGCCACGGTAAAGCTGCCGGGGCCTTCCGCCACTTCCACCACCCTGTCGCCGAGCAGCCGGTACCGGTTGCGGATATTGTCCAGTCCTATTCCGGTCGACTCCATCGATTGATTTTTCTTTTGCAGGGTATTTTTGACGATCAGCCTTCCTTCCTCCGTGCTGATATCGATGTGCAGGGGTTTGGCGGATGAGACGATATTGTGCTTTATGGCATTTTCCATGAGTATCTGCAGCGACAGCGGTACTATCCGCTGGTGCAGTTTTTCCTCGGAGACCCGGATGGAGATATCGAGGTTCTCCCCAAACCTGGTCTTCATCAGGAAGGCGTAGGACTCGAGCACTTCCAGCTCTTCCTTCAACAGTATGCTCTGCTCGTCCTTTACTTCGAGGATATGACGATAGACCTTTGACAGCTGCTGCACAAAGTCGACGGCTTGTGAAGGGTTGTCCGGGATAACGGCGCTCAGCGTATTCAGGTTGTTGAACAGGAAATGCGGGTTTACCTGGATGCGAAGGGCATTCAGCTGGGCTTGCAGCGTATCTCTTTTCAGCTGTTCTTTTTCGATGACGGACTTCCTCAGCTCATTGATAAAGTAAATGCTTTCGTAAATGGCTACGACCAGGAGGGTACACAGTATGGCTGCGGCGTTCGATCCGACGAGAACATCCGTTGTCGAATGCGAGTGCTTCCGTAGTCGGAGCAGCGGCTCGCAGATGCCGTCTGTCAGCGTTCCGATCCCGTTGTTCACCAACAAAGCATACAGCAGGATCACCGAATTCTGGACCCAGAGACGCCGCCTGACGTCTGCGAATCGGGGATAACGTATGCGCGACCAGACCATGATATAGCGACAGCCGATCCAGATAGTAGTAGTGATAAGGAAACAGGGCCAGAAGGCTTGCCAGGGGAGATAGGGCGGTTCCCAGATATGCCAGTTGAAGAAGACAACGGGGACCATCACGGAAAACCCCAGAATGCCGAGTACGATGACCAGCCGGTCGTCAAAACCTATTTTATCGTTAGCCCATCGCATGGGTTAAAAGTACGACAAGAACCCAGGATTCTAAAGGCCTCCGGCTACGGTTCACTCCGAAAATCCGACAGCTCACTCCTTTTTGATTGTCGCCCCCTGGTAGTGAGAGTATGTTTGGGTTCAAAATCAGCTGTTATGAAGATGTTCGCTGCGCTTATTTTAACTCTACTGGTTGCGGGGACCAGGGCCCAGGAGGTCTTCCCAACCCAGGATGCGGCGCCCAGGCATTTCCGGCCGGGCCGGGTCTTATTGACCGACAGCACCCTTCTCACGGGTTATGTCCGCGACTATATTCACGCCAATGCTTCCGTCGTCTTTTTGGATGCGAAGACCGGCGCCAAACGCAGCCTTACGGGTTCGCAGCTGCTGGCCGTCGACATCGACACTACCCGCTGGCTATGTGTAAAGGGGGATTTCTTTAGGGTACTTGTAACTGGCGATCATTGGGTTATACAGAAGTCCAGCGACGCTTCCGGCAAGCCCGTCTTCAATGGAACCGAGCCGATACTGGTCAATGGAACCGCAGGACGGCTCAATGACTATTTCCTTTACGATCCTGCGGCACATACGCTCAAGCCAGTCAAATGAAAAACCTGTTCATACTCATCGCCTGTTGCGCCATAACGGCTGTAACCACGGCTCAGTCGACACAAACGGTACGCGGCATCATTACCGACCGCATCTCGGAGAAGCCTCTGCCCGGCGTCACGATCACCGTCGTAGGGTTCAATATTGGCGCCGTATCTGACTCTCTTGGGCGGTATGCTCTGGCGGCGGTGCCGCTGGGTCGTCATCAGCTGAATTATGGAAGCGCCGGCTATTATCCGGCTTCTATTCCTTCGGTCCTGGTCACGGCGGGGAAGGAGGTTATCCTTGACGTCTCCCTGGAACAGCGCCTGGTGACGCTGAAGACGCTGACCGTGACGGCCTCAAAGACCAAAAGGGGCGCCGCCACCAATGAGTTTACGGCGGGAAGCTCCCGGTCGTTCAGCGTGGAGGATATCACGCGCTATGCCGGTGGACGCAACGATCCGAGCAAGCTGGTCAGCAATTTTGCGGGAGTATCGGCCAATAGCGATGCCCGCAACGACATCGTTGTGAGGGGGAATTCCCCTGCCGGGGTCTTATGGAAGATAGAGGGCAGTCCTTCGCCGAGCCCCAACCATTTCGCTACGCTGGGGACGAGCGGGGGGCCCGTCAGCGCTCTCAATACCAATGTGCTGAAGACCTCCGATTTTCTTACCGGCGCCTTTCCGGCGGAATATGGCAATGCCACGGCGGCAGTATTCGATATCTCGTTGCGCAGCGGCAACAGCAGCAGGCATGAGCAGACCCTGCAGCTGAATGCGTTCAGCGGTTTTGAGGCTACCGTCGAGGGGCCGCTTAATGACAAGAACAATGGTGCTGCCTATCTGGCCAGCTATCGGTATTCTTTTGCGCAGGTGGCGCAGTCGATCGGTGTCAATATCGGAACCAAGGCCGTGCCCAAATACCAGGACTGGGCCTTTAACATCACCAGCGGTGCATCCCGGGCTGGTAAGTTCTCCTTTTTTGGAATGGGAGGACTTAGCAATATCAATTTTATCGGCAAGGACGTAGATTCTACGGACTTCTATGCGCAGTCGGACCAGGACGCCTACGATAAAAGCAATTTCTATTTCCTGGGGGTCAAGCACAACCTGGACATAGACAGCCGTACCTATCTCCGGACGGTCGTCTCTTTTGCCAATACGCTCGACAAATACGACCAGTACCGATATCCCGACCCCGTTCCACCCTATGCCAACCGATGGCTGAATTTTACCAATACCAATAAGACCAATACCTGGCGTTTCTCTTCCTATATCAATCAAAAGGTCAATAGCCGTCTTTCCTACCGGATCGGTTTCACCGGCGAAAGCATGGGAATGGACCTGTTGGTCCTCGACAAGACGGCGCGCCCGGCCACCGCCCCATTCGATACGGTGAGCGACTACAAGGGATCGCCATTCCTGTGGCAGTATTTTGGACAATTTAAATATCGCGCCAGCGAACGGTTCAGCATCGTCGGTGGTCTGCACGGAACTTATTTCAACCTTAACAACAGCGGCGCTATCGAGCCCCGGCTTTCGTTCTCTTATCAGCTGCCGGCCGCGCAAACCGTCTATCTGAGCTATGGTCTTCATAGCCAGCTGCAGCCTCTGCCTGTGTATTTCAAGACTGTCGACGAAGAGACGGGGCAGAGGGATCCATCCAATCGCAACCTGGACCTCACGCGGGCCCACCATTTTGTGCTGGGCTATGAGTGGCGTTTCCGGCCCGAGTGGCGCGTGAAGGCGGAATTCTATTATCAGTATTTGTTTGACGTGCCTGTGGAGCGGCAGCTCAGCGGTTTCTCCATGTTGAATGCCGGCGCCGATTTTGGATTTCCTGATAAGGTCGGATTGGTCAACAAAGGATCCGGCATCAATAGGGGTATGGAATGGACGGTCGAGCGATTTCTTAACCGGGGGTATTACCTGCTGCTCACGGCCTCGATATTCGATTCGAAGTACAAAGGCAGCGATGGGATCGAGCGGAATACGGCGTTCAACTATAAATATGTCTTCAATGCGCTTGCCGGCAAAGAGTGGAGGATATCTGAGAGCAATACGTTCACGCTGGATGTCCGGCTGTCTACTATCGGGGGACGTTATACTACGCCGATCGATGTCGCTGCCTCTCTTCATTCCGGCTATGAGATACTCGATACCCTGCACTACAATTCGCAGCAGCTGGATTCTTATTTAAGGATGGATACCAAGTTCGGTTTCCGGATGAACAGCCGCCGGCACCGGTTGAGCCAGACCTTTTATCTCGACCTTCAGAATGTAACGAACCGGAAGAATATCTTTTTGCTGCAATACAATCAGGCGAAAGGGATCGCGGCGCCTATCTACCAGATACGGTTCTTTCCCGATATTTTGTACCGGATACAATTTTAACGACGGGACCGGGAGCTTGCGGCCCCGGGGTGAAGTGGAACCGCCGGGGATCAGTCCAGATATTTTGGGTACACTGCTTTATACCCTGCCAGGCGTGCAAACGGCGTCAGCAGGGAGAAGATAAATCGCTGGATCACTAATGGAGGCGACACGAATCTTGTTTCACGGTTATACTTACCCGATGTAAGGGCCACCTGCAGGAGACCGGGCATGCCTTTTTTGTTGCATTTTCCGTCTGTTGCCAGCCCCATAATGGTCTCCAGCAGCTCTTCCGTATTGAGTGCGGGGCGGACCTGCCAGTTGACAACCGCCTTTTGTTTGGAGGCATTCCACATGGAGTGGATCTGGCCACGGGGTATCTGAAGGGTGTCGCCGGCTTGTAGCGTGTGGGTTTCTTCGCCATCCAGCCGGACCCTCAGCTCGCCGGAAATGACGGTGAAGTTTTCGTCCTGGTAGGGGTGATAGTGAGAGACTGGCTCTTTGGACATCGGGTTATAGGTCGATTCCATTTCCAGTACCTGTCCGTTCGTGTCTTTGCTCGTCTGAATAAACCGGATCTGCTGACCGGTGATGGGGTTCCTGATCGTCTTGTTTTTGTAGGCCATGGCCAATCGTTTTAGTGAGAGTATAACCTGGGGCGCAGAAAAAGAGTGTGACTCTGCGGCGCAGCAAAGTTACTTCTTTTTGTCGATAGGTAGATGATCGGGTTGGTCACGTTGTCGGGTACCCCGTGGGACTGACTGGTCTATATGGCGCCCGCGACCGCCGGGTTGGGCTGGTAAGAGATATGCCGGGGAAATGGGGATGGGGGACGTTGCCGGGGTGTTTTTGGAAGGCGAGGGGCGAGAGGCCTGTAAATTTTTTGAAGTCCCGGATGAAGTGGGACTGGTCAGCATAGCCATTGTCGTAAGCGACGTCGGACAGCTTAAAGAAATTCCCGTTCCTCAGCTGACCCAGCGCGGACTGGAACTGGGAGATCTTTGAGAACAGCCTGGGTGGAATGCCGATACATTGTTCAAATTTTCGCTGGAAGGTACGTTCGCTTTGGTTGAGCGTCTGCTGCAAATTTTTCAGGGACAGCTGCCGGCCGGACTGCCAGAGCTGAGTGGCGGCGTATTCCATACCGGCATCGATCGTCGACCTGTTGCGGGTGATCACCTGCTGCATATAGTCAAAGAGTATATCTGTCTGTTTTTCCAGGGTCACCGTATTCCACAGCTGTTCTGTGAGGTTGATCCCTGGCACCGGCGGCAGCAGGCTCAGGTCGAGACAGTCGTCGGTAATTTCCTTTGCGCTTAGCCGGAAGATGGAGTGCACTACGTGAGGATGAAAACAGACTACGATCATCTTTACATTGCCCTCCGCCGTCATGCGGATGGGCTGGACAGTCTGGCCGTATAAGAACACGGGAGAGAGCTTCTTGTTGTCATTGAGGATAAGGCTACTATCCGTCTGCTGGAAGATAATGCCCGGGGATCCGTCCGCATAGACGGAGAGGTCACGTGAATCCAGTGTCCAGACATGGCGGACAAAGGCCCTGAGCCTTTCGGGAATGGATATGTTCTGTTGTTCGGTCATCTCGATCAATGCATATTTCTCCGGATGCGGCTTAGCGATTGGGGGGTGATGCCGAGGTAGGAGGCGATGTCTTTCATCGGGACGCGCAGTGCAATATCGGGTTGGCGTTCGACGAAGAGCTTGTACTGGGTCTCTGCGTCTACACCGAGATAGGCATTGCGGGTCTCTACCTTCTCCAGCAGCTGGCGCTGGAAGACCCGGTCCAGCACGTCCTTCAGCCACGGAAGGGTGATGATCAACTGATCCAGCCGGGGCCTGGCAATCACGAGCACTTCAGCGTCGCAGGCAGCCTGTATACCCGCGTCTGCGATCGTAGCTTCCTCAAAACTCTTTAAGATAGTACATATTTGGTTCTCCTTATAGAAATAGTGCGTCCTGTCTGTGCCTTTGTCGCTGGTAGACACGATGCGCAAGATACCGCTGCAGATATAATACAGCTGTGTACAGATCTTGCCTTCCCGGGACAGGAACTGGCCTTCTTCCACTGTGGCTGGTGAAAAGAAGGAGAGGATGGTGTCCCTGTCTGCCGCCGATATGGGTCTGAATTGCTGCAGATAGTCTGTGACTGTGCTGTTCATGACAGTAAAGATATCAAAACCCTCAATTCGGAAACCGATATCTACCGTTGGTACAGTCTCCCTGCCGGGCTTTATCCAAACCTTGTACTTTTACGTGCAACCTGAAAAATGACCAAAAAATGAACCATTTTACCCGACTCTTGTGCGGCGCCCTTCTTGCTCTAGTGGCTTTTGAAGCCTGCAAGAAAGACCATCCGGCCCCTCCCGCTCCTCCGAGGACCATACAGTACCAGCTGTATACGGACCAGAATTTTTCCAGTGATCTGCACACCATTACTTTCCGGCTCACGATTCATGGGAAGAATAGTACCATATTCGACTCCGCACTGGCCCCAATGCTGATAAAGGACATCCCCGACAAGGCTCATCAGCTGCTCTTTAAGAAGCTGGTCCCGGCGGGTCACGACAAGGACACGCTCCTGGTCGGATTTGTTTATGACATAAAGGATGTTGGTGAGTCCTGGTTCTTCGATACCTGCGGGCCTGGCGCTACGCTGAAGGTTATCGACTATAATTTCCGGTAAGCATATAATTGTTGTGATCGCCCGGATCATTCCGATCGCAGGCTACGGATCGGGTTGGCTCTGGCGGCTGTCATCGACTGCCAGAAGACTGTCGCCAGGGCAATCGCTGCGGCGAGTGCACCGGCGGCCGCAAATGTCCACCAGGGCATATTCGTTCTATATGCATATCCCTGTAGCCAGACATGCATGGCCCACCAGCCCAGTGGCGCGGCTATGACAAAGGCGATCCCGACGAGTCCGAGGAAGCTGCGGGAAAGCAGGGCGAAGAGGGCAGGGACGCTTGCTCCCAGTACCTTTCGGATACCGATCTCTTTTATACGCTGTTCGGCTGTAAACATTGACAGACCCAGCAGTCCCAGGCAGGAAATAAATATCGCCAGGGCTGCGAAGATCACGGAGAGCCGGCCTATGATGGCTTCGCCGGTGTAGAGGTTGGCGTATTCCTGGTCGGAGAATATATAGGTGAACGGGAATGCCGGGTTCAGGCGTTTGCAAAGGTCTGCGAGACCTGCAAGGGCGACGGGCGTCTTGCCAGGCAGGGTTCTTATCAGCGCCATTCCGAAATTCTTTTTTTGTCCGAATAGCACCAGCGGCAGGATCGTCTCGTGCAGCGACTGAAAATGGAAGTCCTTGACTACGCCGATGATGTGCAGCGGATAGTCTCCGCTATAGATGGTCTTCCCGATAGGGTCGCTCCTGAGGCCCATAAGCGAGGCCGCGGTCTCGTTGATAATGACACCCGATGAATCCGTAGGGAAGTCGGCAGAGAAATCGCGCCCCGCGACCATCCGGATCTTCATCACCTTCATGAAGTCCGGGCCGATGCCTGCGTGTATAAAACGAGTGCTGACATTGGGGTCTTTTCCCGGCCAGCGCATCGACAGGGTGCCGCTGTTCAGTGTCGTCGGATTGTCGGACATGAGCGTGAGGTCCTGTATGCCAGGCATGTTCCTGACGCTGGCAGCAAATACGTCCTGCTTTGGTCGCAGGTCGCCATCGAGCGGGACATAGATGAGGTTCTCGCGGTCATAACCCAGCCGGGCGGTCTGCAGATAGTTGATCTGACGGGAGATCAGGAAAGTGGAAAGTATCAGTACGATCGATAGTACGAACTGGAATACGACCAGTCCCTGCCTGAAACGGGCGTCCCCGCGGGCGCCCGACGGAAGGGCTGCTTTCAGGACACGTATCGGATTGAAGGCAGAGAGGTAGAATGCGGGATAGCTACCCGAGAGAAGGCCGGTAAAGCCAATAAGCGCAGTCAGCCCGAGCCAGAATATAGGAGAAGCGACGGGTAGGACGAGGTGCTTGCCGGTGATCTGGTTGAACAGAGGCAACAACAGGATGACGATCGCCAGCGCCAGGAGGACCGATAAAAAGGCCATGAGGATGGCCTCTCCGATAAATTGCCTGATCAGCCGGCTGCGCAGTGCGCCCATTACTTTCCGGACGCCTATCTCCTTTGCCCTTCGTACCGAGCGGGCGGTGGTCAGGTTCATGAAATTGATGCAGGCGATCAGAAGGATGAACAAGGCTACAATGCTGAACAGCTGTACGTATTCAATTTTCCCCGTGGAGGGTGCGCCATCCCGGAACTCTGAACGGAGATAGTAGTCGCTAAATCGCTGGAGGGCCAGCTCGATCCGGATGTTCTTCTGTTCCGTTTCGAATCGGTCGAGGAGATGGGTCATCTTTTTTTCCAGCGCCGCGGCGTTTGCGCCCGGTCGTAGGAGGATCACTGTGCGGGGGTCAACGGACTGCCATCGTTTGGCCCAGTCGTTGCCGTCCTCTATATAGGCCATCCAGCTCATGATGAAGCTGGCCTTATCAGCCACGTGGTCACCCATGTCTTCGAAGACGGCGGATATGGTGAAGTCTTTGCGGTTCTCATACCTGATGGTCTTGCCGATGGCGGCGGAGGGACTGCCGAAAAAATCGATGGCCATCTTCCGGGATATAGCCAGGCTATTGGGGGTATTCAAGGCCTGTCTTGCGGAACCTTCCAGCAGGGGGTGGCTGAACATCGTAAAGAAGTCGGAGCCGGCACTGAATCCTGATTCCTTTAACGCCTTTTCTCCCACAGAGAATGTATTGGTTCCGGACCAGGAGATGGCGGTCGCCTGTTCGACCTCGGGAAATTCTTTTTTCAGCTGTTCCCATAACGGTCCCTGGGTCCAGTACCAGGGCTGCAGCTTGCCTCCCATGTAATTGCGTTCATAGACATAATAGAGGCGGTCGGAATTGCTGTGAAAGGCGTCTACACTTTTTTCGTCCTGCACCCACAGGAGTATGAGCAGGGTACAGGCTATACCGAGGGCCAGTCCTATGAGGTTGATCGCGGAGAAGCTCTTGTGTTTCCAGAGGTTCCGCAGGGCGATGAAGAGATAGTTCCTTAGCATGCCTTTGGTACAATAAAAAGGGTGCCGGGTTTGTATCTGTTTAATAGTCAATAAAATATACAGGGATTTGGATGGTGAATGTCCGCTTTTGATACGAACGGTGTTCATTTCCGTTGTCAATTGTGTATTTTGCTTTTCTATGAGCAAGCTATCTACTATTATGATCCGTTCGATTGTCGTTGGCCTTTTGCTGGTGGTTGTCTTTTCTTCCAATGCGGAAACTCCGGCGTTGCACCTTATTCCGCAGCCAGTATCTGTGAAGCAACAGGCTGGTTCCTTTAGTCTTGACAAGTCTACTGTATTGTCGATCGAGGAGGCCGGTTTTGATCAGGCTTCGGCCTGGTTTATCGACCAGGTAGCGGTGCGCACCGGCATCCGGATGCAGAAGGGCAAGGGTGGAAAGGATATCAGGATAACTATGATGGCGGATAGAAATATGCTTGGAAAGGAAGGCTACACGCTTGCCGTCAGCCCTTCCCATATCGTCCTGCGGGCAAATGATGCGTCGGGTGTCTTTTATGGGCTGCAGACCTTGCTGCAGCTGTTGCCGCCCGATTTTACGACCAAGCCGGACGGGGCCGTCGTGCCGGGCAGCAGCTCGAAGATCGCGATTCCCTGTGCTGAAATAATGGACTATCCCCGATTTGGCTGGAGGGGGCTCATGCTTGATGTGAGCCGTCATTTCTTTACCAAGCAGGAGGTGATGCGGTATATCGACGAGATGGTCCGTTATAAATACAATACACTGCATCTTCATCTCAGCGATGATCAGGGATGGCGCATCGAGATCAAGAGTCTGCCGCAGCTGACACAACATGGCGCCTGGCGTGTATCCCGCACCGGCCGCTGGGGTGAGTTCCTGCCTTCGCTGGCAGGAGAAGCGACTCCCTATGGTGGTTACTATACCCAGGACGATATGCGCGAGATCATTCGTTATGCGCAAGACAGGTTTGTGACCATTCTGCCGGAGATCGACGTACCGGCGCATAGTCTTGCGCTGATATCATCTTATAACAATCTTTCCTGCACCCAGCTGCCCTATAGTGTCAATCCGGGTTCGCGTGGTCCGGTACGTGAAGACAATGCGCTCTGTATCGGCAATGATTCGGTGTTCCTGGTCCTTGACAAGATCTTTACTGAGCTGGCGACACTGTTTCCGTGTGAATACATGCATATCGGTGGTGATGAGGCTTACAAAGGCTTTTGGGCGACCTGTCCGAAATGTCAGCGGCGGATGGCGGACGAGCATTTGAAGAATGTCGACGAATTGCAGAGCTATTTTGTGAAACGTATGGAGAAAATGCTCAATTCGAAGGGTAAGAAGCTGATCGGCTGGGACGAGATACTCGAAGGTGGTCTGGCGCCTGAAGCGACGGTCATGAGCTGGAGGGGTATGTCCGGCGGTGTTACTGCGGCGCGGATGGGGCATAAGGTAGTGATGACTCCCTGGGACTTTACCTATCTCGATCTTTACCAGGGAGAGAACACGGTGGAACCGCCGACCTATGGGATATGCCGCCTGAGAGATTCCTACAACTATGATCCGGTCCCCGACAGTGTGGATGAGAAGCTTATTCTTGGCGGGCAGGGAAATCTCTGGACGGAATCGGTGCCTACTTTCCGCCAGGTGGAGTACATGACCTGGCCCCGGGCGCTTGCGCTGTCCGAAGTTTACTGGAGTCCAAAGCCGGCGCGCAACTGGGATGATTTTACCCGTCGTATGGAAGAGGAGTTCCATTATTTTGATGCGGCAGGCGTCAAGTATGCACGCAGCTCCTTTAATGTCATCTTTACTCCCAAGCGTACGCCGGACAGAGATTTTACGGTTGATATGACCACCGAGGTCAACGGGCTCGATATTTATTATACTTTTGACAATACGAACCCGGATCTCTACAGCACCAGATACGATGGCACACCGGTAAGATTTCCGCTTGGGGCCGCGCAACTAAATGTTATTACTTATCGGAATGGTCGTCCTATCGGCCAGCAGGTGAATATCAGGAAAGATGAATTGTCGCGTCGTATCGACCAGGGCAGGCACGTCTATTAAAAAATATAAATTTATCTTATGCGTAAGCTAACCTTGTTTGTCTCCATCGGTCTTCTGCTGGCCGGTTTGCCGGTCATCGCCCAACAGGCTAAGACACCCGCCACGTTGAAGTCGACCCTGCTTCATCAGTTTCAGAACACCTGGAATCAGCAGGACTGGTTCGTACCTGTCAGCAGGGCTGTCGAAGGCCTTACCGCACAGCAGGCTATGTGGAAACCTTCTGACTCTTCTCACTCTGTGGGGCAGCTTGCCTATCATCTAATGTTCTGGAACCGGCAGGAACTGGATAAATTCTATGGCCGGAAGCCGGCATCATTCGATGGAAATAATGACGAGACGTTCACTGCTTTTACCGAAGCGACCTGGGCGTCTACGGTGCAGCAGCTCAACCAGGTGATGAAGGACTGGGAAACAGCCATCAGCAATTCCGATGAGGCCAAGCTTCAAGGCTGGTACGACATTATCGCCCATATCAGTACACATAATGCTTATCATACCGGTCAGATACTTTATATCCGAAAACTCGCCGGCAACTGGGATTCCAACAAGGGAGTAAAATAAGATTACCACTAATCCCAATTAGTTTCCCCTTATCCGGAATAGCATCCGCACAGGTATAATTCATCCCTGGAAGAAACAAAATTCCTCTTTGATCAACTAATAAATAGGAACTTTGCGAGCATTTTTTTTGCCGACAGTTTTGCGCCGTTTACCGCGTTTTTTGCTCCGTTTGCAGCATTGGTATAGACGGACTGAATTGATCAAATTAGTTTTGTCTTCAAATTTTACA
>Ga0207695_10000444_pt1 | contig 90772 bp, 79 predicted proteins | sample KBSC54metaG_FD_184354 | JGI IMG/M metagenome (GOLD analysis project Ga0207695, IMG submission 184354) | Corn rhizosphere microbial communities from Kellogg Biological Station, Michigan, USA - KBS C5-4 metaG (SPAdes) (version 2) | ecosystem: Host-associated > Plants > Roots > Rhizosphere > Soil... | reverse complement strand
GAGATCCGATGGCGATGTCCGTTTGGTGAGCGGAACGTGGGAATTTGCCCTTGAATGAACCTTCGGGCGAGCGCGTGCCGTATGATCGGCGTTAGCCATGATCAACTCCAAGTCAGTTGGTTGTGGTTAGCGGATCGTATGGGCTCCAACCCCTGCGATCCGCGCTTCTTACACTGCATCGAGCAGCATCGACTTCGTGCATGCTTTTGACAGCGCGCGCGATCGACACCCGAATTTCTCATAGGGCGACGTAAAAGTCTGTAGGGCGGCATTGGAAAATTGCGGCTGTGATGCGCGAGTGACCTGCTCTGCGGTGAGTATTAGGACTTGTCCTAATCTGCGCCAGCGAATCCTATTGATTGAGCATTTACGCGCTAGATTCCCCTGCTTTGCTCAGACGTCTGGAAACTTCTGTAAGCGACGACTAGTGGGAGCCTCGAACAATCCTTGTTCTGCGGGAGTGACTTCGGTTGCCTCGAATAACCTCCGCCTCCATCCTCATCCCGGCGAAGGCCGGGATCCAGTGGCGTTGCGATCAGTTCTCGCGAGACCAATCAGGGATTTATCACACAGCGAGAATCGCAAACCGGAGCCACTGGATTCCGGCCTGCGCCGGAATGACGGGTAGGAGAGGATTTTTTAATGCCCTTCAATCGCTGCGGTCATGCCTTGCTGCGTGTTGTGTTGCGACTGAAGGGACCTCGAATAACCTCCGCCTCCATCGTCATCCCGGCGAAGGCCGGGATCCAGTGGCGTTGCGATCAGTTCTCGCGAGACCAATCAGGGATTTATCACACGGCGAGAATCGCAAACCGGAGCCACTGGATTCCGGCCTGCGCCGGAATGACGGGTAGGAGAGGATTTTTTAATGCCCTTCAATCGCTGCGGTCGTGTCTTGCTGCGTGTTGTGTCGCGACTGAAGGGACCTCGAATAACCTGCGCCTCCATCGTCATCCCGGCGCAGGCCGGGATCCAGTGGCGTTGCGATCAGTTCTCGCCAGACCAATCAGGGATTTATCACACAGCGAGAATCGCAAACCGGAGCCACTGGATTCCGGCCTGCGCCGGAATGACGGGTGGGGGAGGATTTTTTTAATGCCCTTCAATCGCTACGGTCGTGCCTTACTGCGTGTTGTGTTGCGACTGAAGCGCTCCTGCAGGTGCAAGCTTGCTGCAGCTGTGGATGAGCTTTTGCTCTATGCCGGCAGGAGCCCGGCCGCTTGGTAGTTCTTGATGAGAACATCGAACAGCTTGATGTCAGAACGGCCGCGCGCCATCAGCTGTGCGCCTGCAACTGCGGCAAAGATGGCATGGGCGCGCTTCTTGGAATCCCTGCTACCAACGATTCCAGCTGCCACGAGTGTCTTGCTGAGCCATGCAACATTGACGTCCGTGAATGTTTCGACTTCTTTCTTCACCGTTTCAGGCAGGTCGTCGAACTCCGCCGTCATGAAGCTGCACAGGCATATGCGGTTGTCGCTTTCCAGTGACGCGCGAAATGTTGACGGAAAGCGCCGCAGACGCTCGGCGGGGTCCGACGTTTTGGATGACAGGACTTCAAGGCCTTTTGCAGCATCTTCCCAATAGCGCTTGGCCACCGCGGTGGCGAGGTCGGCCTTGCTCGGAAAGTGATGGTAGAGGCTGGCAGCCTTGATGCCGACTTCATCTGCAAGCGCACGTAGGTTCAAGCCACCGTAGCCATGCGCCTGCGCAATCTTCGTCGCGACATCCAGGATTCTGTCCCTGGAGCTCGTGCCTGTCTGACTGTCCACGAATCGATCCTCGATGAAACGAGCCACTGCGGAAATCGCGGAGGCTCGTTGATGGTGTTCATATGCAAGTTGCCAGTGCGCGGCTGGCGCAACAGTAGGCAACGAACTCTGGGTTTTGCGCTTTTGGCTCTGCTTGTTCTCTGGCCATTCTCTCAAGCGGCCGGGCCGAAGCCAAACGCGGCCCCAGAAAAAGTGGTTGACGGGGCACATTATGATCCTTATTCTCCGTCCTAACAAACGTTAGGTAGGTGACCACCTGGCGTTGTTAACCCCCGCTCAACACTTCAAGAGACGCCCCTATGAACTCCGAACTTGTCTACCAAGACGCGACCAAACTTGCCGAACTCATCCGCACCAAGGAAATTTCGCCCGTAGAGGTCGTGCAAGCGCATCTCGACCGCATCGAAGCGGTCAACCCGAACATCAACGCGATCGTCACCGTGGCTCAGGACGCTCTGAAGGAGGCCAAGGTTGCAGAGGCCGCCGTGCTGGCTGGCCACGAGCTGGGGCCGCTGCACGGTGTTCCCTTCTCGGCGAAGGATTCGTTCGATACAGCCGGGGTGCTCACCCAGTTGGGCTCGCCGATCTTCAAGGGCCGTGTCCCTGACACCGACGCGCCCAGCATTGCGCGCATGAAGAAGGCAGGCGGGATTCTTCTGGCCAAGACCAATCTTCCCGAATTCTCCTATTGGATCGAGAGTGACAACCTGCTCTCGGGTCGTACGCTGAACCCCTGGAACCGCGATCGCACTCCGGGTGGATCAAGTGGTGGCGAATCGGCTGCCATTGCAGCGGGCATGTCGCCGATCGGTCTTGCCACTGACGTGGCCATCTCTGTTCGCGGCCCTGCGGCCCTGACGGGTGTTATCGGCCTCAAGCCGACACACGGGCGCATCCCGATGACTGGCATCTGGCCGCGCGTACCGCGTCGCTTCTGGCACGCCGGCCCAATGGCCCGCTCTGTTCGCGATATCGCTCTTGCTTATTCGCTGCTGGCAGGCCCGGACGGCGCTGACGGCTTCTCCACGAGCCCGCTTAGCCTGGATGCCGGCGTTGGCGCCGCACCGAACCGCCCGGTCCGCGTCGGCTGGCTCGTCGAGCCTGGCTTTGGGCTGGTCGACAACGACGTCGCGGCAACCGTCAAGGCGGCGGCTGAGGCGTTGAAGAGCGCGGGTGTCATCGTGGAAGAAGTGCGCATCCCCGTGCTTGAGCAGATCAATGCGCTTGAGCTCCTTTGGAAGCTTCAAGCCATGGAAACCAAGCCCGCCTTCAGGAAGGCGACGGCCGGGCATGAAGATCTGATCTACAAGCATGTCCAGGGCGTCTTCGATACCCCCGATACTTCTATCGAAGATTTCGTCATCGCCGAACAGCAGATCGAGACGATGCGCGACGGCTTCGCTCAGTACTTCTCTCGCTACGACGCGCTGCTGTGCCCCGTGACGCCGGTGCCGGCGCATGCCCATGACGCCGCGGAGTTCATCATCAATGGTCAGACGGTTTCTTCCTTGCACGTGATGGACGCGACTGCACCACTGAGCGTAACCGGGTTACCGGGTCTCTCGATGCGTTTTGGCACGAGCAAGGATGGCCTGCCGATCGGTGTGCAGCTGGTGTCGCCATGGTTGGCGGAGTCCACGATTCTGCATTTGGGTTCGCTGCTGGAAAGCCTGAGCCCGGTGCGGGATTTGCACCCCAGCATGGCCAATATGGGTGTTCTGTCGTGACAGCGCTTCGGTAAGGCGTCAGTCGGCTTTTTTCTCGAGCGCCGTTCCGTGTGACGGCGCTCGGTAAGAACACTTACCTGTAAGGAATCGGGAATGTCCAATTCAGTTGACGATCAACGCCGCCGCTTCCTCGGCGGCACTACCGCTTTGGCTGGCCTTATGTTGTTGAATATGTCTGGCCTGGAGATAGCAGGTATGGCCAACGCCAGCGTGGCACCGGTATCTGCCTTGCCCCCACGCGCGGCGCCGCTCGTCTCATTTGGTCCTGTTCGACAGGTCGAGGCCGGCAGGTTGAACATGGGTTACGTTGAGCTAGGTCCGTCTGATGGACAGGTCGTCATCCTGCTGCATGGCTGGCCTCATGACATTCATAGTTTCGTCGATGTGGCCCCGTTGCTGGCAGCAAAAGGCTACCGAATCATCGTGCCGTACCTGCGGGGCTTCGGCTCAACGCGATTCCTTTCGGCGGACGTGCCGCGTAACGGCCAGCAATCCGTATTCGCGATGGACGTGATTGCACTGATGGACGCATTGAAGATCGAGCATGCGGTGATCGCCGGCTTCGACTGGGGCGGCCGTGCGGGCAACATCATCGCTGCCATGTGGCCAGAGCGTTGCCGTGCACTGGTGTCGGTCAGTGGTTATTTGATCGGAAGCCAGGAAGCCTATCGTAAGTCAGCTGCACCGCAGGCGGAGCTGCAAGCCTGGTTCCAGTATTACTTCGCCACGGAGCGCGGTGCCGCAGGCTACGCGGAGCACCGCAACGAGTTCAACAGATTGATCTGGCAGAACGCGTCACCTCAGTACAAGTTCGATGACGAAATCTATCTGCGTACTGCCGAATCGTTCGACAACCCGGATCATGCAAGCATCGTCATTGACAACTATCGCTGGCGGCTAGGGCTGACCCACGGCGAATCGCAGTTCGACAGCCTGGAGAAGCAACTGGCGCGCGCACCCACGATTTCAGTGCCGACCATTACCATGGAGGGCGACGCAAACGGCGCGCCGCACCAGCCAGCTGCTGCTTATGCAAAGCAATTCACGGGCAGATATCAGCATCGAGAAATTAGTGGCGGCATCGGTCATAACTTGCCGCAAGAAGCGCCGAGGGCATTTGCCGACGCGGTATTGCAGGTTGCAGGCCTTTGAGTGGCTGATCTGGGCTTGTAGAAACCTTCAGCGCGGGAGCTGGCCATACGTTGTCTTACAAACGAGGGTCGAGGAATGGGTCCCGGCCTTCGCCGGGACGACGATGAAAACTGAGGTTATTCGAGATTCCCGAAGTCGCTCTCTCAAGGAAATTGCGATCGTCGAGCACATCCCTACGGGATCTTTCCACGCCTCGTAGAGGCGACACGTAAGTTAACTGGGTATCTGCTTCGAATATCCGTGACCTCTGGCATATACGACACCGGGCCGTGCGGCTCCACCATCGGGACTTCATCCGCCGATCGGACCATCCCATGCGCCCTGCTCTACGCCGTGCTTCGCTCGCCACCGCTATCGCGCTGGCAACTATCGCTCCCGCCGCCTTCGCGCAGGATCTCCCCGCCCCGGTCGATCACCCGTACAAGGGCAACCTTGCGGTGACGGTGGACCTGACCGATCAGGCGCGGCATCTGTTGCATGTGCGTGAGAGCATCCCGGTGTCGTCGGGCCCTATGGTGCTGTACTACCCGAAGTGGATTCCAGGCGAGCATGGCCCAAGCGGCCCGTTGGCCAACGTGGCCAGCTTCATCATTACGGCTAACGGCAAGAAGATTCCCTGGCGTCGCGATCTCAAGGAGATGTTCGCGTTTCACGTGGACGTACCGGAAGGCGTGGACAAGCTCGATCTGAGTTTCGACTATCTCGACTCCGCCACGCCGCACTACGTCCCACTGGAATTCAACGAAGTGTCGTTCTACCCAGCCGGCTATTACACCAGCCGCATCACGATCGAGCCGACGGTAAAGCTGCCCGCTGGCTGGAAGTTCGCGACCGCGCTGGAAACTGCATCGCAGTCAGGTGATACCGTGACGTTCAAGCCGGTGAGCTACGAGAACTTCGTGGATTCGCCGCTGATCGCGGGCCAGTACTTCAACCGTGCGGACCTTGCGCCGGGCAAGTCGGTACCCGTGCACCTGGATATCGTGGGCGAAGACGAAGCGAGCGTGAAGATCTCCGACAAGCAGATCGCACCGCAACGCAACCTCGTGGAGCAGGCGAACAAGTTGTTTGGCGCGCACCACTACGGGCACTACGACTTCCTGCTCGTTGTTTCCGACCACACCGGCCACTTCGGCCTGGAACACCACCAGTCGAGCGACGACCGTCTGTTCGCCAACTTCCTCACCGATCCGAAGGTGCATTCCGCAGCCGGCACGCTGCTGCCGCATGAGTACATCCACTCCTGGAACGGCAAGTTTCGCCGCCCGGCCGACTTGTGGACGCCGACGTATACCGAGCCGATGCAGGACGACTTGCTGTGGGTGTATGAAGGCCTCACCGACTACTGGGCCGGCGTGCTGACCGCGCGCTCCGGTATCTGGACTACCGACCAGTGGCGCGATTCGTTGGCATCCATCGCCGCGGACATGGGCGCGCGCACCGGCCGTGAATGGCGCTCGCTGCAGGATACCGCCGACGGCATCCCGCTTTCCTCGCGCGGCAGCAACGGCTGGGTGAACCTGCGCCGCAGCTCGGATTACTACCCGGAAGGCCAGATGCTTTGGCTGGATGTGGACACCAAGATCCGCGACCTCTCCGGCGGCAAGCACACGCTGGATGAGTTCGCAAAAGCCTTCTACGGCATGGACAACGGCAGCTATGTGCCGAAGACCTACACGTTCGAAGATGTTGTGAAGACGCTCAACGGCGTGCAGCCGTACGACTGGGCGACATTCCTGCGTCAGCGCCTCGATTACACCGGCGACACCATGCCCGAGAAGGGCATCGAAGGCGGCGGCTGGAAGCTGGCCTTCGACGATAAGCCGACCGAGTTCGCCATGACGCAGGAGAAGCTGCGCAAGTCGATCAACCTGGCCTACTCGCTGGGCATCCAGGTATCGGACAAGGGCGAAGTACGCGACGCGCAGTGGGAAGGCGCGGCGGCGAAAGCCGGCCTGGTACCGGGCGTGACCATCGTGGCGGTGAACGGCAAGGACTTCTCGCCGCAGTCGCTGAAGGACGCGGTGGCCGATGCCAAGAAAACCACCACGCCGATCGAGTTCCTTATCAAGGACGTGGATGACTACCGTACCGTGAAGGTCGACTATCACGGCGGCCTGAAATATCCCCACCTGGTGCGCGGTGAAGGCAAGGACCTGATCGGCGCCATCGCCACACCGAAGAAGTAAGCCTCAACGCCGGAGGAGCTCGCTCTTTGCGCGAGCTCCTTTGGGGAGGGACGAGCTGGCTTGAGACGTTGCGATAAGAGTTCAGCGGCCGCACTATTCCCAGTGTCGATATCTGAGCACATCTGGTTATGACGCCTTCCTCCCCGCAACCCTCGCCTCAGGTGCTCTTTTCCAGCGCCGGCAGAGCATGGAACGGGCTCGATGCCGCTCTTGTACATATCCCGCGCGGCTTGTCGCAGGTGCCTGGTCGCGAAATGCATACGGTAGGCATGCATTTCGGCCCACCCGTGAACGCGGATTGTTCGGTTGACGGCACGCGGATGCGCCGTGTGCAGAAGCCAGGCGATATTGATTTCGTTCCAGCGGGAATGGACGGCTCCTGGGAGGATGATGCGGATTGCCAGATTCTGCGGCTGAGCCTTCGCCCATCGCTTGTGCACGAGGTTGCCGAGGAGTTGGGAAGAGATACCGCAACTATCGAGCTGCTCCCGCGGCTTCAACTTCGCGATACACGCATCGAGGCGATCGGCTGGGCTATCAAAGCGGATATTGAAGCGGATACACCGTCCGATCCGCTTTATGTCGAGCTTCTGGCCAATGCACTGGCGGTCCGGCTGATCGAGATAGCCACTGATCGTCCGCTCGCGAAACGCCCCAGCGCACCGCGCATGTCTACTCGTCAACTGAACATGCTGGTCGACTTTATCGAGACGAATCTTGATCAGCGACTTCATCTCACCGATCTGGCGGTGGTCGCCGGTGTCAGCGTTACAAGCCTCAAGACGCTGTTTCGCAATAGCACTGGGACATCCGTCCATCAGTATGTGATACGCCGCCGTGTTGAGTATGCACGTGCACTGATCGCCACGACGACGATGCCGGCAAGTGATATCGCTCTGGCTGCCGGTTTTACTCATCAGAGTCATATGGCCTCGACGATGCGTCGCATCCTCGGCCAGACGCCTGGAGAGATTGCGCGGCGGCCACTCGGCATCTGACCGAAATTGCAAAGCTCTGTCTGAATTTGAGCGACCCCTCCGGGCCTGTTCCTTGATGCTTGCTTATCGCAACCGAGGAATCAGATATGTATGCCATCGTCGGAGCCGCCGGAAACGTCGGCTATGCAACAGCATCGGCATTGCGCAAGGCGGGTATGCCGGTCAGGGCAATTCTGCGCGATGCAGCAAAGGCGGCGCGACTAACAGAGATCGGGTGCGAGATCGCCCTGGGCGATCTACAGGATGCCGACTCCCTGGCCAAGGCAGTCGGCGATGCGGATACCGTCCAGATCATCCTCCCGGCATCGCTGCAGGCTGAAGATATCGCCGGAGACATGCACAGGACGATCGAAAGCCTTGTCGAAGGCATCAAGCGAGCACGCCCGCAACGGGTATTGGCGATTTCCGACTATGGCGCTCACGTGGCTGATGACATCGGGATGCCCTCCATGTTTCACGCCTTCGAGAAGCGGCTGGGCCAAGTCGATGGCCATACGCTGATTCTTCGATCGGCCGAACATATGCACAATTGGGGACGCGTCATACCGGTAGCCATGGCGTCCGGCATCTTGCCGAGCTTTCATGCGCCGCTCGATCGTGTGTTTCCTACCATCGCAGCGCCAGACCTCGGCCTGATTGCCGCTGATCTTTTGCTGCTGCCCGCAAAAGGAAAAAGCCTGGACATTATCCATGCCGAGGGGCCTCGTCGTTATAGCGCCAACGATGCGGCGGCGGTGCTGACCCAGCTATTGGGCCAGTCCATCCGCGCACAAGCCGTACCTCGCTCGCAATGGAAAGAGGCCCTTGCGCGAGGCATGAGCGCCAGCTTTGCCGATCTCCTGATCAAAACCAACGATGCCCATAATCAGGGCGGCTTGATCGACGTCGAGCCGGGCGCTGGCGAGGTTCGCCATGGAACTACGGAGTTGGTGGACGCGCTTCGATCGCTTTGTCGGCCGCATTGAGCTGGAACCGGAGCTATAGCGCCGGCTCCGCCATCGCCACGCCGAAGGAGCTCGCCTTACGTGCGAGCTCCTTTCTGCGTCCCGATGAAACTATGAGCCTGCCACGCTGCAGGCTGCTAAGGTCTCCAGAGATTCAACATGGGCATGTCGATTCGGCGGTGGCCCGTTCGTCGTCATTTCAAACGGGGCAAGAAAAGCGCCCTGTATTGAAGGCCATTGCTGATGCCGCGGCTCCCGAGGATGGCGCCGCACCATCTCGATTACCAGGAGATCCCGATGACGATCACCATTACTGCCTTTGAACGGTCGCCCGATGGCGGCATGGGGCTGGCGCGCGATACACGCGTTCGCTGGGTGCTTGAAGAAGCGGGCCTGCCCTATGAGGTGCGCCCTGTTTCGTTCGCCGCGATGAAGGAGCCCGCGCACCTGGCCATTCATCCCTTCGGCCAGATTCCCACCTATGAGGAAGGCGACCTTGTGCTGTTCGAGTCAGGCGCGATCATTTTTCATGTCGCCTCGCACCATGCAGGCCTGCTGCCGGATGACGCCAACGCCCGGGCGCGCGCGATCACATGGATGTTTGCTGCGCTCAACAGCGTAGAGCCGCCGATTCTTGAGCTCGTCACGGTCAAATTCATGGAGGGCGACAAGCTCTGGAGCAAGGAACGCCTGCCTCTGGTTATGGACCGCATCCGCACCCGGCTGGGCCAACTTTCTGCTCGCCTCGGTGATGCCGAATGGCTCGATGGTGCGTTCAGCGCTGGCGACCTGGTCATGGTGTCGGTACTGCTCAGGCTGAAGCCATCGGGCATCCTGAATGAGTTTCCCAGCTTGGCCGCCTATGTCGCGCGCGGCGAAGCACGGCCTGCATACAAGCGGGCGTTTGCCGCCCAGTTGGCGTTCAACACGGCTCAGCCCACGGCCGGCTGACAAAGGTTATTCACGCGTAACCCGTCTATGGTGCAACGGCCCGGCCAAGTTATGCTTGAACGCACATCTTCAACCCAGATCGCGAATTGCGTTTTGCTGAGCCGGGCTGGCCGCGACCATGGTCGCTCGTGACAAGGAGAATGGATCATGGGATCGGGTTATCGCTTACGCGTATTTTTGATTGCCCTTGTCGCAGGGACGGCCGGCTCGTCACTGCATGCCACAGGCGACCATGGCCAGGGCACACTTGATCAAGGCACAGTAGTGAACATTGCGGTGAAATTGGCCAGGGAGGCAACGCATAGCCACACCTATGCCACCAATGAAATAAGTTTTGAACCATCGACCCGTGAGTGGACGGCACAGATAGAAGCCTCACTGGATCTCAACTCCACGAAACACCTCGTCGTGACAGTGAATGAGTCGACCGGCGTGGCCTGTCTTCAACTTCCACCTGCAGCGGGGTGTGTGGTCAAGGAAGATATCCACCAGTTGGTGGCCGACGCCCAGGCAAAAGCCGAGGCCGCGGATATGGCCAGGAAGCATCCGGCACCTGATTTGCAGAACCTGACAGAAGTGCTGCTGCGGCATCAATTTGACGCCGAAAGGTCCCCGCGTGGCGGCGTGCCACGCGTGCGTTATTTCGTGAGTCTCCCCTCACCGGATGCCAAAGGACTTGCCGATCTGTCACCCGAAATCATAGCCAATCTCAAGCGGGACGGGATTGAGACTTATCCCGGGAGTATCTGGAAACAGGATGCCAAGAATGGCTCCATGGACATGCGCTTTTCCGTTGGCCTCCCCGTTAGCCGCGCCGACGGAAACTATGACGTGCCTTACAACTATTACTGTGGTCCCCTTTGTGCGGGCTGGTACACCGCCGTGATGAAGCACGATGCGGAAGGCTGGCATATCGTCTCTACCGTGATGAATGCGATTTCGTAGACGACGCGACAGTATTGGAGAGTTGTTGGAGCATCCATTCCGTTAGTCGATGGGATGTATAGCGCAGCGTCCGCGACCCGCCTGCCAGATTCTCGTTAGCAGCTCGCCCCCGCTCGCATAGCCGGGGGGTTTTGGGGCGGAACTTCTACTCCTCGTATCAGTCAATGAGCCTGCAACAACCATGTTGCTTTCCAGGCGGATCGGGTGCGCCTGGGCATCAGGGAGAGTCGCCTGTGTGGGGAGGAAGAGCGAAGTCCAGCATTGTGCGCGACTCGGTACGCCGGATTACGGCGATGGTCGTAGCAATCGGTTTTCATCTGGCCTTGTTGGCGCTTTTGATGCGCCCTGCGGCCCATCAACAGGGCGCAATGTCGTCTGAAGAAAGCGATGTGCTCTCGCTCAAACTTCGATTTATACCGCCATGGCCGACCTTTATACCGCCGGCGTCGCAGACACGCCGGCAGGTCACACCAGCTCCGGAAATGCACAGGAAGCTATCAGGAAGCGCGCAACCGACACCTGCTCAAGGCGTCGCTCGTGTTATCGCTGCACCGCAGGAGACTCCGGCCCACGGTCGAATCACGATTGTCATACCCACAACACCGTATCAGTACCCCAACAACGATGCTTCCGCCAGCGACGCAGATTTTCAAAAACGATTGCTCGACGCCAAGCACTCCCACGATGTGCATGGGATACCGGGTTCTGACAGGCGTGTCGTCGAAGGCATTCAGTTGGCCGACCCAATGCATCAGGGTATAGGTTCAGTCATGCGCAGCACGCAGCGTCTCTTCGGCATTACAAATCACAACTGTATGGATACGGATACGCTTGGTCACCTCACCCGGGAAGAGTTAAGTGCACGACACACCTCGCCCGAAGACTTGAAAAAAGTGGACGATAAATATGAATGCAATAAGCCGTTGGGGCTGAGCTTCTAGTATCGACCCATCACACAGGCCTCAGGGCTGCTCGGCTGCACGTATCGTCGCCTCATTGATCGCGCGTACCTGGGCTTCGTCCACTTTTTCGATCTTGCGGTCGTAGGTGTACAACCCGTTGTGTTCGCCCTCGACATCGGTGATCTGGGTATAGACGCTTCCGGACATGCCCTTGGCTACGCCTTTATCGCGCAGCACGGCGGTATTGGCGACGTAGCCGGCAATCAACGCGTCGTGGTCTTTCACCGCGCCGTAGGGGTTGATCGGCGTGTTGGGCCAGACGTGATCGGGAATGCCCAGTGTCAGGCCGCCGTGCTCGCCATCGATGGCGGCGCGCTCTGCATCCGGGCTGGGCAGGCCTGGCCCCTGATAGTCATGCACGTCGTAGACGTCGCCGGCATGTGGGTCACCCTTGGTATCGCAGCAATTGGCTCCGCTGCGCGCATCGACCAGGCGCGAAGGGTCGAGTTGCTTGATCTGCGCGGCAAGCTCGGCGGCTGCCGGGATGCTCCACTGGCCCCAGCCTTCATTGAACGGAATCCAGCCGATGATCGACGTCTCACCCTTGAGCTGATCGACGATCGCCGAAACATCGGCGCGGAAGCCAGCCTTGTCGGCGTCGCTGAGCTTGTCGTTGCGCCCGTTCGGCAACGCGGGCATGTCCTGCCACACCATCAGGCCGATGCGGTCGGCCCAGTAGTACCAGCGTGCCGGTTCCACCTTAATGTGCTTGCGGATGGTATTGAAGCCCAGGTCCTTCGTTTTCTGTATGTCGAACTTGAGCGCCGCATCGGTGGGTGCGGTGTAGATGCCATCCGGCCAGTAACCCTGGTCCAGCGTAGCGAGCAGGAAGGTCGGCTTGCCGTTGAGCACGATGCGGTTGTGCCCGCCAATGTTCTTGATCGCGATGGTACGCAGGCCGGCATAGCTGGTCACGTCGTCATGTTGATCGCCCTGCGTGAGCGTAGCCTTGAAGATGTACAGGAAGGGATCTTGCGGGCTCCACAGGCGTGGATGCGCGATGGCTAGATGCAGCGGCTGCCCGGCCGAGCCACTTGCCTCGCCCACCGCCTTGCCATCCGCATAGGCGGTGACATGCAATGTGGCGTTTGCACTGCCGCCTTGCAGCTTTGAAGTGACGGTGAAGGCGTCCATGCTGCGTGTCGGCGTGAAGTTCAGCTGCGCCAGGCTGGTGGCTGGCACGGGCTCAAGCCACACCGATTGCCAGATCCCCGAAGCTGCGGTGTAGAAGATGCCTTCGGGTTTCAGGCGCTGCTTGCCCACCATCACGTTGGCGCCATCTACCGGCGCATGCACAGCAACAATGATCTCCTGCGAGCCATGCGGGCGCAGCGCCGACGTAATGTCCGCGCTGAAGGACGTATAGCCACCGGCATGTTGCGCCAGCTGCTTGCCGTTGACGTACACCGTCGCGTCCTGACTGACTGCACCGAAATTCAATCGTACGTGCTGACCATGCGCGGTGAAGGCGGCAGGGACGTCCACCAACTGGCGATAGAACATGAAGTCCGCGTGCTGTTGCACACCGGACAGCGCCGACTCGATCGGATACGGCACCAGCACCCGGCCCTTCAACGTCTGGCCGAATGGCGGGGCGCCTTGCCCATCGCCCGGTGCGTACTGCCACAGCCCGTTGAGGTTCATCCATTGCGGATGCTCCAGCGAAGGGCGTGCCAGTTGCGGGCGCGGATACTCGGGCAATGCGTTGCCGGGCGACACCTCGGCTGTCCAAGGCGTGGCCAAGGGCGCCACCTTGCCGTTCCAGGCAGTCGCCTGTTTTGGCGTCGCCATCGCTGTCGAAGCGAGACACACGGCCACGGCCATGCCCAACAAGACGCGCGCACTTCGTACCTTGACGTTGCTCGTCATTCGCCCTTCCTCGCTTGCTTGTTTATCGACATCGACGGCGGTGCATCCTGCGCGTCGGCGCCCCAGGCCTTGTTTGGCTCAGGCCCCATCGTAAGCACAAGCGTGGCGCCTTTTGCGATATCGGCATGACTGAACCAGGGCTTGTTCCACGGCTTGCCGTTGAGCGTAGCCGACTGGATATACATGTTCTGCGCCGAGTTGTTGCGCGCGACGATCTCGAAGATCTTGCCGTTGCCCATGTGCAAGCGCACCCGATCGAAGATCGGACTGCCGAGGATGTAATCGGGGCTGGAGGGATCGACCGGATAGAAGCCCATCGCGCTGAGCGCATACCAGGAGGACGTCGAGCCCTGATCGTCCATGCCGGGAAAGCCGTAGCCGGTGGCATCGCTGCCGTACATATCGGACAGGATGCGACGTGCCAGTGCCTGCGTCTTCCAGGGCTGACCGCTCCATGCATAGAGATACGCCGCCTGCTGGTCCGGTTGGTTGCCCTGTACGTACTGCCCGATCAAGCCGGTGCAGTCACGGCAGATACCTTTGGGCTGGTAGGGTGTGGAGAAGAATGCATCGAGCTTGGCGTTGAAAGCGTCGCGCCCGCCGAGCAGATCGATCAAGCCCTCGATATCGTGCGGCACCAGCCACAGAGTGGACCAGCCCGAAGCCTCCTTCATCATGAAGTTGTAGTACGGCTCGCCCGGATCGAACGGCGAGATCCATTTGCCATCCTCGGTGCGGCCGCGGAAAAAACCTACCGACGGATCGAATGCGTTGTGATAGTTCGCGGCCCGACGCATGAACATCTGCGCGTCGTCAGTCTTGCCGAGCCGACGGGCGACATCGGCCAATGCGTAATCGTCCCAGGCATATTCGAGTGTCGTGGCGACGCCGGCTTTGCCGCCGGCATAGGGTGGGCTGGGGTTCCCCGGCGGGACGATGTCGGCGATCCAGCCGTTCTTCATGTATTCGGCCAGGTAACCACGCGGCCCCTTCGGGTCGGTCGCGTTCTTGCGCAGGTACGCATAGACGGCGGCGTAGTCGAACTTGATGCCGCGCTTCCATGCGCCGTCATAAAGGAACACGGCATGGTCGCCGTGAAACGAGGTATTCATGTAGCCGCTTGCGCGTGCCCGATCCAGCTCGGACTGCATGATGTCCTGCACCACTTTCGGCTCGAGCAACATCAGCAGCGTGATCTGATTGCGCCCGGTATCCCAGAAAGGGACTGGGCCGTAACGGTCATAGGCGGCAACTTGCACATGGCCGTCCGTATCGGTGTAACGCTCGCCCTTGCGCGCGATCAGCCGCGGGCTGGCGAAGGCGTGGTACAGCGTCGAGTAGAACAGCATGCGCTGCTTGGGCGTACCGCCCGACACTTCGACGCGATCGAACAGTTGCGACCAGGCTGCGCGCGCCTGGGCATGCACGCGATCGAAGTCCCAATCCTGGTTGATCGCGCGTAGCCGCTGCTCGGCTTCCTCGGCACTGTGGCCGTGGGCGATTCTCACCAACACCTGCTCGCCGTCTTTCGTATCGAAAGTGACGTAGGCGCCTGCATAACTGCCGGATATCGTGCGTCGGTCGGCCTGTACATCTTCGTTGCCGAGTCCGCGGTTCTTGTTGTCGTCATGATCCGCGCGAAAGGTACCGAAGGCGGCGAACGGTCGCGAGAACTCGGCGACGAACCAGGGGCCATCCGAATCCCGCTCCCCGCGCGTACCCGTGGCGACACCGCGAATCGTATGATCACCGACCACTTCGACGTCGCCGCCGGGGCGTCGCAGGTTGACGACGACATTCGAGCGATGGCTTGCCGGAAAGGTAAAGCGCATCAAGCTGGTCCATTGTGTCGCCGTGAGTTCGACACGCGTGTGGAAGGTGGCCAGGTCCACCGCGTAGTAGCCCGGCGAGGCCTTTTCGCTCGCCTTGTCGTAATACGACGGCGCATAGTCGGGTGGCTGGGTCCAGTCGCCCACCACTGGCATGATCATCGGCGCCGCGCGCGCTCCATAGGTCGAGCCGCCGCCCGTGAAGCCGATCATCGTCGGGCGAGCATAAGCGTAGGAGACCGCCACGCCCGAGGGATAACTCAGGTCGGCGTTGACATTGACCGGCGCCGCCTCGGTCGAGCTTTGCGGCAGGCTCGCGCCCGGCGACGTCATGCCCGAATAGAGCGGTTCGCCCGGTGGAGGCGCGTTGCCGATCAGTGCCTGCTGGTCCAATGGCGCGGTGCCGACCAGCGGGTTGGCTTCATCGACGGACGAGTTTGCGGATCGAGATGCATCGACGTCCTGGGCGGTGCTTGAACCGACGCTTCCCAGCGCGACAATCGCCAGTGCGAGGGCCAGGGCGGTATGCCGGTTGAACATGGATGAAGCGCGACGACGAATCTGTGTGGGGAATGGGTTCATGGTTTTCTCTGTACGGAAATGAGCTCGCATCCGCTACCGCGCGGGCGGCATAGGCAGAAAGCCGAATCGCGGGATCAGGCGGCGTGCCCGACCCCGCGAATCCTTGTTCAGCCGCCATCTCCGAATTTGTACGTGACGCCCAGGTAGTACTGGCGCCCGGCATATTCGAGCATGTACAGACGCGCCGTGGTGTCGCCACCCAGGTATTGCCGAGGCGTGGAACGCGTGAGGTTGATGATCGACGCGGTCAACATCAGGTGCTTGTTGAACTCGTAGTCGCCGTTCAAGTCGAGCTGGTGATAAGGCTGCGTATAGATCGGCAGACCCGACGACAACCCTTGCATGGTGCGGCCCGTCCAGTTACTGGTAGCGCGCAGCAGCAGCCCATCCTTTTCATAGAACAACGAAAGATTCGCGGCGAACTTGGCGCTGCCGATCAGCTCGGATTTGCCGACTTCCGTATCGCCAAGCGAGACAGGAGTTTCGTTGGTCTTGTTGAGCGTGTAATTGGCGATGTAGCCAAAGCCCATGTTGAAGGTGTGCTGCGTGTAGAGCTCCACGCCCTTGGACGTACCCGAGCGACCGTTGGCGTTGGTGCTGTACTGCATGAAGTTCTGCTGCGTGCCGCCAACATCCACGTTGATATTGTCGACGGTGACGGGTACGACGAAGTTCTTCACTTTCTTCTGGAACAGATCCACGCCGACGACCGATTCGGGTGCGTAGTACCACTCACCGGCCAGGTCGAACTGCGTGGCCGTAAAAGGCTTCAGGTCTGCGTTGGCACCGCTGCCGTACCACCCGGGCAGGGGTGCGCCGAATTGCTTGCGGTCGTTGTAGTAGTCCTGGGTATTGTTGGTGAGGCTGCCCAACTGGGCCAGGTCGGTGTAGTTGGCGCGAGCCAAGGCCTGCGATCCGGCGGCGCGTATCACGAAGTTGTTCGGCAGCGTCCAGGCGATGTTGAAGCTGGGCAGCAGCTTGTTGTACCGCTTGCTCGTGGAGGCATTGGTAAAGGACTGCACCACCGCCTGTTCCTGCGGACGATACTGGAAGTCGCCCGGCGCGCACGGTCCGCCGGCGATATTCTTGCCGGTGGCCGGACAGATCAGGATGTTGCCGCCACCATCGTGGTAATACACCGCGTTATTGGTCGTGATCTCGTCGGCAACCGTGAGGTCCTGCTTGGTGCTGACAAAGCGCAGGCCGACGTTGCCGCGCAACGTGCCCGTGTCGAAGTTAGCCTGGATATAAGCCGCCGAGATCTTTTCCTGAATCGAGGATTTGTCCTCGGGATGTGGATAAAGCACCCGGTCGTAGGTCGAGTTGAGGTAGTTGTAGTAGGCCGGGAAATTGATCGCCGGGAAGACGTTGTCGTGATAGACCTCGGTGTTGCCGTCGAGCATGGTCGGCTCGAGGAAACCCTGAGGTAGCTGGCCCGCATTCGGGTCGCAGGTCTGGAACTGCGATGTGGTGCCCTTGCAGTACCAGCGCAGTTCGTTGTTCTGCTGCTCGGCGTGGTTGTCACGATACTTCACGCCAAACTGCAGCGATTGCATCCAGCTGTTATCGAAGGCCCAGGTGAAATCGAGCTGGGCGAAGTTCTGCGAGGTGCTGGTGTTGACCATGTTCGAGCCGGTCGAGCCGAGATCTACCTGGCCCTGGCCCGCCAGCATGTTCTGCAAAATGCTCGGCGAAGCGGTAATGGTCGGCGTGCCGTTCAACGTCCAGGCCGCTCCGTTGCTGCCATCCACCCACTGGCCATTGACGAAGTTGCGCGGCTTGGCAGCCATGTTCAGCTCCACCGACGGACCACCCGTTGCCCAGGTGCGGCCGACGTTGAACGAACCACTGAGGCTGCCGCCGTTATCCCACTCGCCTTCGAGGTTGAGAGTCTGCGACGTGGTCTTTTCCACCGAGTAGTTGCCATTGAGCCACGGTATCTCCGTGGAGCAGACGTCCACGGCCTGTCGTTGCGCACCGGTAACGGGGTTCGTCGTCGCGTTGCAGCCCTGGCCCGCGGGCGGAAGGACGTAGTTCGCACCGGTGACGATCGTATGCGACGGATCGAACGTCAGGCCATTGGGAGCGAGCAACCTGCCTTGTTGGTCGGAGTAGTTGTTGTTGCTGGGCAGCCCCCACTCGGGGACCTCCAGGGTGTTGGTGATCTGTGTCTGCTGACGCTCGAAGCGGAAGTAATTGCCCGTCAGCATGAAATGATCGGTGGGCTTGAACTGCAAGGTGGCCTGGGCACCCTTGGACTTCAGGTCCAACTGGTTTCGGCTGGTCGCGAACTGCTGCGGCATCCAGTAGCCCGAGTAACCTTTGCCCGCCTGGTCGACCACACCGCCTCCTGGCCACAGGGCCAGGTTGGGTGCTACGTCTGGGCCATACGTCTGGCCATGCACATTCGTCGGCTGGTGGGTACACGTTGTCGGATCGGTGCAGTTGTCGTCCCACCAGTGCCAGCTCGAGGCATTGGCTGTGTAGTCGACATCCCGGCGCTTCAGATACGAGCCGGCAACGAGGACGCCGAAAGTCTGGTCCTTGTTCTTCCATGACCACAGCGCCGAGCCCTGGGGTGTGATCTTGCTGCTGTTATCGGAGCCTGCGCCATTGATGGAGACGAAGCCGTCATTGGCTGCCATCTCCAGCGGACGGCGGGTATGCAGGTCCACATTGCCGCCGATGCCGCCTTCGTCCAGGCGCGCTTCCAGGCTCTTGTAGAGCTTGATGTCCGAAAACATGTTGGCCGGCATCAGCGTGTAATTGAACGAACGCGTCAGGCCCGCAGAGGTATCGCCCGAGGCTACGTAGTTACCGTTCAATTCGGTCAGCGTGAGTTCGGGTGCGAGGCCACGAATGCTGACCGTCTTTCCTTCGCCGGACTCGCGAGTGATGACCACGCCAGGCACGTGCGCAAGGGCGTCGGCGATGTTCTTGGCGGGAAACTGCGCGATGTTCTGCGCGTTGATCACCTCGACGATGGAATTGGAATCGCGCTTGTCCTGCATGTTCTGGTCGACCGACTGGCGAAAGCTCGTGACGACGACTGTCTGCAGCGTCGTGGGATTGTTTGCGTCCCCGCTTTTCTTGTCCTTGTCGTCCTTCTTCGCCTTCGCGCTATCGGATGATGGCGTCGGCGCAGGTGTCGTCGTTGAAGTGGCAGGAGGCGTAGACGTCTGCGCAAAGGCGACCGTCGGTAGGCCAAGGCAGCCCCCCAGCGACAATGTCGCCAAGGCGAGTGCGGTGGGCAATGGCTTGCGCGTAAACACGTGTGGCAGGTAGGTCATTTTCTCAATTCCCCTCTCAGTGCGCGCCTTTTTTTGAGTTGGCGCGGTGATCCCCCGTTTGATCACTTGCATGCTCGATTTATGCGGCAGATACCCCCAAATTGGATCGATCTAAATTTTCGGTGATCAGCGGCTACCCGGATGGCCACCGTTGAAAGCTTCAAGGTTTCGGATGCGCTACGGCGAAGAGCAGGACTGGAACGAATGCATGCGTTCCGAGGTAGCGACAGCGCCCACGAACGCGGGCACACGCGTTGCATTAGTGCCTGTCATGACGGGACTGCGGGCGGTTTCTGGCTTCATATGACAGCTCCCCACTTACCTCGACCTAATCCGGCGGGAAGCAGAACCCCAGGACTGCGCCAGCGCGCACGCCCTAAGCTCTCCCCGCCCCCAGTCCAAGCCGTTCAGTCCGTTCGCTACTGCGATGTGGTCTGAATCACACTCAACTTGGATCGATCCAAATCCCCTGGTGCCAGATTAAGACGCCGAAAACGCAAGGTGTCACGCTGCGGCGCAAAAACGCGACGCCGGGCTGATGGGTTTTTACAGCGGCTACGTCGTTAAAGTGCGAACGGCGTCCTCTCCAGCCCGTGAATTGGGTCTGTCGAGTACGCCATCGGAAGACAGCACGTATCAGTTCGAAAAGTCATTCCGACTGTGCGGATGCGCCCTCACCCGGCCAGGTTGCCTTATAGGCCACACGTCGATAGACCGTTCTCGACTGTCTCCAGACAGCCGCGCGTTGCGCGTCCGGGCATGGCTTTCCATGACTCCCGGTGTCAGATCCTCATGGCAGATCAGCCATCTCGTGAAACGGGCGAATCTCGATTTCGCTCGGTCCCGGCATGGGATTGGGGCAGCGTTTTACCCACGCGATCGCCTCGTCCATGTCCTTGACGTCCCAGATCCAGAAGCCGGCTACCAGCTCGTGAGTTTCAGCGAATGGGCCGTCGATCACCCTGCGGCCTGGGCCATCGAATGCGACGCGCTTGGCCTGCGAGGTCGGCTTCAGGCCCTCCGCCATGAGCAACAGGCCGGCATCGCGCAGATCGTCGTTGAACTTGCCCATCGCCTCCATCATCTCGGCCGTCCATTCCTTCGGAGCGGTCTCCTTTTCACTGTCTTCAGTGGCTTTTACGAACACGATGACGCGCATGCCTGTCTCCTGATTCGAGCCGGTAGCCCCTTACCTTAGCGACGAACGGGAGCTTCGGAAATCGACATGCAGGTCCATACAAAGGATCGTTCGCAGGTCCGCAGTGACGTACCACACATGCAACACCACTCGCTCAATCCGGACCCTGCCAATCGCCAGATCGAGTGGCCCAGAGCAGAACGAAATACGCACAAGCGAGCCCGGCAATGTGTCGTGTCGACTGGCTGAACTCGCGACCCGGTGAATCCCGCTAGACCTTCCTCAAAAGCAAACCCTTCAGATAATCGCCTTCCGGAAAATTCAGCGATACAGGGTGATCGATATCCGCGGTGAATCGGCCGACCAGTTGCATGTCGGATTTCGCGTCCCAGGCACTGGCCGCCACGACCTTCTGGAACAGGTCGGCAGTCATGCCTCCTGAGCAGGTAAAGGTGGCGAGGTGACCGTTTGGGCGAAGCAGTTTCATGGCCCACAGGTTGATGTCTTTGTATGCGCGCGAAGCGCGTTCTACATGCTGTGCCGTAGGTGCGAACTTCGGCGGATCGAGCACGATCAGGTCGTAGCTTCGCCCGCCATCGCGCAGCCTGCGCAGGTACTGAAAGACATCGGCTTCCACCCATTCGGCGTGCTCGCTGGACAGGTCATTCAAGCTCAGATTGATGCGAGCGGCATCGAGAGCGTCGCCGGAACTGTCGACCGACAACACCGAACGCGCACCGCCACGCAGGGCAGCCAGGGAGAAACCACCGGTGTAGCAGAAGCAATTAAGCACATCGGCGCCATCGGCCAGGCTGCCTATGCGTTGCCGATTAGCGCGTTGATCGAGATAGAACCCGGTCTTCTGGCCTGCCTCGACATTGACGCGATAACGAAGCCCATGCTCGGTGATATCGATGGTCGGCGGCAGTTCGCCACGCAGGAGGCCGCTGCGTTGCGGTAAGCCTTCGAGTTCTCGCACGTCGGCATCGGAACGCTCAAAGATGGCCCGCGCGCCCGTGATTGCGTGCAGTTCATCGCAAAGGACATCGCGCCACGATTCCGGGCCAGCGGAGAGCAACTGCATGACCAGAACCTCGCCATAGCGATCGACGATCAGGCCGGGAAGGCCATCCGATTCGCTGTTCACCAGACGCATGGCATCGCCTGCCTGAGCCAGGCCACTGCGCAGCTGTACGGCCCGGCTTAAACGACGGGAAAAGAACTCCCGATCGATGGTGTCGTGTTCGTCGAAACTCCAGAAGCGCAGGCGTATCTGCGACTCGCCGCTCCATGCCGCCCAGCCCAGGAAGCGGCCGTTGTCGTCCATCACCTTGACTGTTTCACCTGATTTCGGCGTGCCTGTCATGGGTGCAAGCGCACCGGAAAATAACCAAGGGTGCCGGCGTAATGCGGATTTTTCGCGGCCTGGCTTGATTTTCACAACATGCATGATGGTTTTTCCGAAATGCCACGACACCCAACAGTGGAGAGTATGCCTGGGTTGTTGCAAGCAGCGATGCGGAGATCGCGTAAATTAATCGCTACTTTCTTGAGGCGATTTAAGGGACGCTTGAATATTTCGTTCTCCAGCGAACAACCATTGAGACGTGGCATCGCAGGCGCGATAGCCGCGCGCATCGTGATATTGGAGCGGAGCGGTCGCGACGGAAAAGAACCTCGATTAACCCCTGTTTCCATCGTCGCCCCGGCGAACGCCGGGGCCCAGCGTCTTCCGTACACTGGGGCCTAAGGCACTGGATCCCGGCGTTCGCCGGGACGACGGATAGGAAAGGCTATTAGAAGTTACCCAACGCCGCGGCCCAAATGCCCGAAAAGAATACGGGCGTCGCATTATTGCCCAATGGATGAAGCCAACTGGCTTTATTCCATTGCGGGCCAATTTGGATGGGTCTATATGGGGACAGTCGGCATTGCACATGCCGGAGTCAAGGGCACGTCTCTGGCCGTTTTGCTTTATCAAACTGTGCCCGCCAAGAAGGGAGAACACCGTTATGAAAATGGTCTTCGCTGGACTGGTTCTGATCGCTGGGACATTGACGATGAATGTCGATGACATAGGCAACACAAGGGAGCAGCAACAGGGCCTTGCCAACGCGCCGGTGTGCCCGCCGGGTCAAGTGGCTAAGTTTGTCGGTGTGATCAACGGCCATGCCACGTGGGAATGTGTGCCTATCGGCAGTTGAATGTCATGAACCAGGCCAAGTCGCCGCTCCGTGTTTCGAAGCGGCGACTTGTCACCTTTAGACGCCGAGCGCCATCGGCACGCCCCGTTGCCTGACGCGCGCCACTTCGTTCTCACCCATAAGCTCCGATCATTTCCCCTTCGGGCCAGAGCCTTGACTTTGGGGCCATCACGCAACATATGATGTTGCATGAGACGAGATAGCAGATTGTCTGGGGCACTCCATCTTCTGCTGCACATGGCCGAGCAGAGCGGCCCTGCGACGTCAGAGGCGCTGGCCAGATCGATGGACACGCACCCGGTCGTGATCCGGCGGGTCATGGCCGGCCTCAGGGACCAGGGATATGTTCGATCGGAGAAGGGCCACGGCGGTGGCTGGACGCTCGCCTGTGATCTATCGGAGGTCACCTTGCGCGACGTCTACACCGCGCTCGGCTCACCCTCCCTGTTCGCCATGGAAAACCGGACGGAGTCGCCCGGTTGCCTGGTCGAACAGGCCGTAAATTCCGCTCTCAACCAGGCCTTCCATGACGCGGAAACGCTGCTGCTTTCACGCCTTGGCGAAGTGACGCTGGCCGCGCTGAACGCCGATGTTCGAGGCCGCCTGGCGACGCGTCGCGCCTCTCGGACCAGGTCACTGAAGAAAGCATCATGAGCAAGCCCATGGATCCCTTCGCCGACTCGCAGGCCGTAGCCAGATACACGGAAGGTCCTCCACGCATCGTGCCCGGCTATGACGGCATGCAGCGCATGACGACGCTTCTGCTTGCCGAACGCGCCCACGAAGAGGCTCGCGTGCTGGTGGTGGGCGCTGGCGGCGGGCTGGAGTTGAAGGCGTTCGCGCAGGCGCATCCGGGTTGGACTTTCGACGGTGTCGACCCTGCGCCCGAGATGCTGAAGTTGGCCGAACAGGTGCTTGGCCCGTTCGCTTCACGCGCAACGCTACATCAGGGTTACATCGACGACGCGCCGATCGGGCCGTTCGATGCGGCCACCTGCCTTCTGACCCTGCACTTTCTGGCTCCCGAAGAACGGCGACGAACCATCGCCGAAGTTCACCGCCGCCTGAAGCCCGGCGCGCCTTTCGTGATCGCGCACCTCAGCATTCCCCAAGGTGAAGGCGAGGGTGAAGGCGAGGGTGACGGCGAGCGCGGACTCTGGCTGTCGCGATACGCTGCCTTCGCGGTCGGTTCGGGCATCGAACCCGACAAAGCAGCGAATGCGCGCGCGGCGATCGACGCGCAGTTGACCATCCTCACGCCAGAGCAGGACGAAGCCATGTTGCGCGAAGCGGGCTTCTCGCATGTCAGCCTGTTCTATGTTGGCTTCACTTTCCGCGGCTGGGTGGGCTACGCCTGAGGCTATCGAGATAGGCACAGAACATGTCGGCCATGGCGCCTGCGTAGGTCTCGATCTCCGCAGGCGTCCTGGGGCTTTCTGAAAAATCCTTGCCAACTGCGCTGAGTGTCGTCGTGACAAGGTCGCCGACCAGGGTGCGTATCGCTTCCGATGCATCGGGCAATACTTCCTGCATGAACACCTGGATCGTGTGGTGTCCGGACGCTCTTGCCGCATGCGCCTCGGGTGCGTCGCGATAAAGCGGGGCGCTGTCACTGAGCGCGACCCGCATCTGGGCCTCTTCACACTCCGAACGGACGAAGGCGTGCACGAGAATGCGCAACCGTTCGAGTGGCGCTCGCTGGTAGTCCTCGAGAATGTCGCGCAATAAATCGGTCGTCTGCCGCCATTCGTCGCTTTGCAGCCGAAACAGGATCGCCGCCTTGTTGGGGAAATACTGATACAGCGACCCGACACTGACGCCAGCCTTCTCGGCCACCCGCGCCGTGGTGAAACGCTGCGCACCTTCCTTCGCCAAAACCTGAGCAGCGGCCTCCAGGATGATGGCGATGAGCTCCGTCGAACGAGCCTGTTTAGGCTGTTTTCGCGGGGAAATCTCGGGATTTCTGCGATCGGACATGGCGGCCTGGCAATGCGAATAGTGAATCTGACGAATTCGTCGCATTCTATTCCAGCGCAAAGACAGACGCACTTCCTACCGGAGATTTTGCATGACTACCCTCGCTGCTACCCCGCTCGCCCCCTTGCTGGATCGCCTGTTCGACGAGGCCGCCGATGTATCGCCGGCGACGATTCCTGCATTGGCCACCCTCTCCGCCCAGGAACACGAGCGCCTGATGCGGAGCAAGACCGATTACCTCGACTTCTACGGACATCTCAAGGATCTCCCGCTTGCCATCTCGCGAGAGACCGGCGTGCTGCTCTACATGCTGGCGCGCAGCAGCGGTGCACGGACGATCGTCGAGTTCGGAACCTCGTTCGCCATCTCGACCCTGCATCTGGCCGCTGCCCTGCGGGACAACGGTGGTGGTCGCCTGATTACTACCGAGTTCGAGCCGTCGAAGGTGGTGCGTGCCCGTGAGCACCTGACGGCAGGCGGCCTCATCGATCTCGTGGAGATTCGGGAAGGCGACGCACTGCAGACGTTGAGCGTCGATCTCCCCGAAACGATCGACCTGCTGCTGCTCGACGGCGCCAAGGCGCTCTACCCGGAAATTCTCAGCCTGGTGGAGAGCCGCCTCAAGCCGGGTGCCTTTATCGTCGCGGACAACGCCGATTACAGCCCCGACTATCTGGCCCGCGTGCGCTCACGGGCAAACGGCTACATGTCCACGCCATTTGGCGGAGACGTCGAGTTGTCCATGCGCATCGGCTAAAGCTCATCTTCGGGCGCTGGCAGAACACCGCTCAGCGCCCGACTCACACTTCCAGCCGGTCATCAGGACGCGCGACAAGCGCGTAAAGCACCGGCATGAGGAAGATACTGATCAGCAACCGCGTGAACAGACCGCTGACGATGACCAGGGCGAACGGCCGTTGTGTATCAGTGCCGACGCCAGTGGCCAACGCGGCCGGCAACAAGCCCAGCGCCGCGACCAGAGCCGTCATCATGATCGGTCGCAATCGCAAGATGGCGCCTTCGCGAATAGCTTCATTGAGCGTGGTGCCGCCACGGCGAAGTTCGTTGACGTAGGAGATATAGACGACAGCCGTCTGCACCGAAACGCCGAACAAGGCGAGAAAGCCGACGCCGGACGATACCGAGAATGGCGTGCCGGTAATCCAGAGTGCCACGATGCCGCCGACCGGCGCGGACAACAGCACGCCGAGCACGGTGATGAAGGGAAACTTGAAATTGCTGTAGAGCGTGAACAGCAGCAGGAAGATCAAGGCCAGCGTCAGCGGCAGAATGATATTCAACTGTGCTCGCGAAGCCGTGTACTCCGTATATTCGCCGCCCCAGTCCAGACGATAGCCTTGCGGCAACTTCACCTTGGCGTTGACCTGTTGAATGGCGTCTTCCACCGCGCCGGCAAGATCGCGGCCTTCCACCGAGAACTGCACGCCGATATAGCGCGAGTTGTCTTCGCGATAGATGAACGACGCGCCATTGGTGACCTGGATATTCGCAAATTCCTTGAGCGGAATCTGCTGTCCGGCGGACGTGGTCACGAGCAGGTTGCGTATCTCTTCGGGGTTGTTGCGGTAAGGCTCATCGAGCCGGACAACGAGATCGAATTCCTTTTCGCCCTGCACTACCTGCGTCGCCACGTCGCCACCGATGGCCGTCTGGATCAGCCCATTGATGTCGGAGACGTTCAGGCCATAACGAGCGATCTGGGCACGATTGATGTCGATGGTGAGGCTTGGCTGCCCCAGTTCACGCACAAGCGTCACGTCGCGAATACCACGTACCTTTTCCAGCAGTTGCTTGATGGCTTTGCCTTTCTGCTCGAGCGTATCGAGATTGGAGCCGAAGACCTTGACGGCTAGGGCGCTCTTCAAGCCGGTTTCCGCTTCGTCCACCGCATCCTCTGCCGGCTGGGTGTAGTTGAAGATGATGCCGGGAAAGGCCTGCAGCTTGCTGTTGATGGCTTCGATCAAGGCGGCCTTGGTGCGATACGAGCCTGTCCATTGCGAATAAGGCTTGAGGCCGACATAGAACTCGACATTGAAGAAACCGGTCGAGTCCGTACCATCATCGGGGCGACCCAGTTCCGAAGCGACGGTGGTGACTTCCGGGAAGGAGCGCAGTACATCGCGCACCTTCGGCGTCACTTTCGACGCTTCCTCGAACGAGATGGTGTAAGGCATCGTTGCGCGGACCCACAATGCGCCTTCATCCAGTTGCGGCATGAACTCGGCACCAATCCGTGGAATGAGCAACAGCGAGATGGCAAGTACGATGGCCGAAGCAATCGCGGTGGGCCAGGGGCGCACCAGGCAGAAATCGAGGCCCCGGATATAGACCGACTTGATCGCCTCGAACACGCGGTTGCGCCGTTCGCGCACGCCTTTGCGCATGAAGACAGCGCAAAGCACAGGCAGCAACGTCAGCGTGACGACCAACGAACCGACCAGCGCAAAGATCATGGTGTCGGCCATCGGCTTGAACAGCGTGCCGGAAGGCCCTGACAATACATAGATCGGCAAGAAGCTGACCACGATGACCGCAACGGCATAGAACAGTGGGCGGTCCACCTCCGCGGCGGCATCGCGGATGATCTCCCGGACATTGATCGGCGAACCCTCGCGCTCGGCAATCTGGCGGAAGATGTTCTCGACCATGACGACGGCGGCATCGACAAGGATGCCGAAATCCACCGCGCCGATGGATAGCAGGTTGGCCGAAGCGCCTTGCAGGTCCAGGCAGATGAATGCAAAAAACAATGCCAGCGGGATGGTGGTGGCGACGATCAGGCCCGCACGAAAGTCGTAGAGAAAGAAGATCAGGATCACGACGACAAGCAACATGCCGCGCAACAGATTGTCTTCGACGATCTTGGTGGTCAGCGTGATGAGGTCGGTGCGATCGTAGAACGGAACGACCTTGACGTCCTTGGGCAGGATCTGGTCGTTGAGCTCCCTGGTTTTCGCCTCGACGCGCTTCAGGACATCCTGGGTTTTCTCGCCGGTGCGCAACAGGATCACGCCTTCTACGGCATCGTCCTGCTTTTCGTAACCGAATTCACCCAGGCGGGGCGCGATGCCGATGGTTACGCGCCCGACGTCTTTTACCAGCACCGGAACGCCGTCGTGCACCGCCACCACCACGTTGCCGATGTCCTCCAGCGTCTCCATGCGTCCAGCGCCACGCACGTAGTAAAACTGTCCACCTTGCGAGTAGAAGCCACCACCCGCGTTTGCATTGTTGGCCGTCAGTGCGGCCTCGACCTGGACAGCGGACAGTCCTACCGAAGCGATCTTGGTCTGGTCGAGCAGCACCTGATATTGCATGGTGCCGCCGCCGAACCCGGAGTCGTCCGCGACGCCCGGAACGGATCGATATTGCGGCTCGACCGTCCAGTCCTCCAGCGTCTTCAGATCCATCGGCGAGCGATCGGTGCTCTGCAGGACGTAGCGATAGATCAGACCCGAGGGCGCGGACAGCGGCGATACCGAGGGCGTCACGCCACTGGGCAAACTCAGGTCGCCCAGGCGATTGAAGACTTCCTGGCGGGCGAAGTTGTTATCCGTGCCGTTCTGGAACGTGAGGATGACGTCGGACAGACCATAGAGCGAAATCGATCGCGTCGTGGTGGTCTTGGGTACACCGTTCATGCCCCGCTCGACCGGCACCGTGATCAAGCGCTCCACTTCTTCGGCAGCGTGCCCGGGCCATTGCGTGATGATCTCCACAATGGGTGGAGAAAGATCGGGATAGGCGTCTACCGGCAGGCGCTGGAGCGAGTGCACTCCCGCACCCGTCAACAGCAGCATCATGAGGATCACCAGGAATCGCTGCGCCAGGGAAGCGGCCACGATCCGGTTCATGAACGACGCCGTTCGCGACGTCGGAGAGGTGGATGGCTGCTGGTCGCTCATTGGTTCTGCATGAACTGGACGAAGATGCCGCCATCAACCACGACCTGGTCCCCAACCTGCAAGCCAGAAGGAATCTCGAACTGATCGCCAGTGCGGTAGCCCACGGTGACCGATCGTCGCGCAAAGCTGCCATCGTGCTGGACGACATAGACGAATGGCAGATTCTCCTCATCGCGAAGCATGGCCGAGACCGGAATCAGCAAGCCTTCCATCTCCTGTCGCGAATGGATTTTCACGCTGACGTACATCTGCTTTCTCAGCACGCTTTGCGGGTTGTCGGCAACGACACGCACCGGCACCAGACGCGTATCCGGATTGACCAGCGATGAAATATTGGTCACCTTGCCGATCACGCTTTTGGAATCGGCAGCTGGCAGCACATCGGCCATGTCGCCGAGGCTCACCGATGGAAGATCGGAGGCGGAAACCTGCGCCATCACCCATACGCGCGACAGGTCGGCCACGGTAAAGGCCGGCGTGGTTCCGGCCTGCAAAAGCTGACCGGGCGTGATCTGCCTGTCCACGACGGTACCGGTGATCGGCGAGCGAATGACGCCGTCGATGTGCGATATCGATCGGCCCTGTTCGATGGCCTTGATCGTTTGCGGATCGACGTTCAATGAAACCAGCCCCTGTCGGGCGGCCTCGAGATCGGCTTCGGCGTTGGCGGCATCGGTCTGCGCCTGGTCCTCTTCGCGCTTGGCCACGCCCTCATGCTCGACCAGATCCTTTTCCAGGTCGGCGAGTCGACGGGCGGTGTGCGCTGTGGTCAGCGCCTTGCGATAGGTGCTGATGGCGGCGGCAAAATCCGGCGAATCCACTATCGCCAGCGGATCGCCCTTCTTTACGCGGTCGCCGATGTCGACCAGCAGGCGAGACACCGGGCCGGAGATCGGCGCGAGCACCGCGGTGGCATGCTCGTTGTCGAAGTCCACCGAACCGGTGGCCTCTACCGTTCGCTGGAACCTGGAGCGCGCCACTGTATGCAGGCCGATGTTTTTTCGCTGGTCCGGTGTCAGCGTAATGTTGGTAGCCGTTACGGAGGCAGCCGCTGCGCTGTCATCCTTTTTGCCGGCGCAGCCAGCCATCATCAGCGTCGCCACAAGCACAAAGGCGCTGAGAGGAACCGGCGCAAAGTGTCGCCCGCGCCTCCCGGAGGAGGCTCCGCAAAACAGCTTATTTTTCATTTTTTTCCTGTGCTAGATCTGCGCGATTCCACCATCCGCCGCCAAGCGCCTGGAACAGCGCTGCGGTATCGGCATAGCGGCTGGCCATGGCTTGCACCAGATTGATCTGCGTTTGCTGATAGGCCTGTTCCGCGTTCAACAACGACAGATAGTTCGCGTAGCCGCCCTTCAACTGGCGCTGCGACAGCTCCAACGTGCGCTTGGCGGCTACCGCGGCGGCGGCATTGGCCTTCAGGCTTGCGGCATCCTGGTCAAGCGCCACGAGCGTGTCGGCGACGTTCTGGAAAGCCGTCATGACCGTGCTGCGATACTGCTCGACGGCTTCCACATAAGCCGCTTTGGCGGCGCGTTCCTGGTGCATCAGCGTGCCGCCCTGGAAAATCGGCGCGGTGATATCCGCACCCACACCCCAGAAACCCGTGCCCGACTTGAACAGCTGATCCATCGCCAACGCCGTGCTGCCGGCATTTGCACTCAACACGATATTGGGTAGCCGATTCGCGGTCGCGATGCCGATCTGCGCACTGGCGGCATGCATATTTGCCTCGGCCTGCAGCACGTCCGGGCGTTGCGCCACGATCGCCGAAGGCAGGCTCAGCGGCAGCTCCTGCGGCAAATCCAGGCTCGAAAGGTCAAATGAAAGATCACCCGCCTGACTAGGGAATCGGCCGACCAGCACAGCCAACAAATCGCGCTGCTGCTCCAGTTGCTTGATCAGGGGCGGCAATGTCGCTTTGGTTTGCTCCAGCTGCGATTGCTGCGCGGCCAGATCCACACCGCTGGCATAACCTCTGTCCACCTGGGCGCGCAGGATCTTCTCCATGTGCGCATTCAGGGCAATCAACTCGCGCGTCGCGTCCACCTGCGACTGCAACGCGGCAAGCTGCACAGCAGCGGCCACCACGTTCGTGCTCAAGGTGATCTGTGTCGCGATCGTCTGGAAGCGAACTGCTTGCTCCTGCGCCTGGACCGACTCCACCGTCCTGCGGTTCAGGCCGAAGATGTCGGGCACGTAGGACACGCTGACCTGTGGCGTGAACAGGTTGTACAGAAACGCATTCGAGCTGGGCGTCGGCGCGATGGTGCCGGATTGTTTCTGGCGGGTGGCCGAGAAATTCGCCGTTACGCTCGGGTAGTAGGCGCCCCGTTGCGCCAGCACATTTTCCCTGGCCGCCGACAACGCCGCCTGTGCCGCCTTGAGGTCGTGATTGTTGGCGAGCGACTGTTCGATCAGCTCATTGAGCGGCTTGGAGTGAAAGAGTGTCCACCAGTCTCCGGGAATCTCCGCTCCGCTAGCGAAACGCTGCGCCTCGCCACCCTGGACGTTCGGGCTGGCGACGGTGGCGGTGACGGGCTTGGCTGTGTACTGCTCGACCTCCGGCGCGGCCGGCCGCTTGAAGTCGGGCCCCACGGCACACCCGGTCATCAGCGATGAAGCCAGCAAGGCGGCCGCATACACGCGGGGCAGTGACGACGCATTGGCGAACCAGGAACCAGTCATGAGATCACCCCCGTCTATCCGTCCGCATGGGCCTGGCCGCACTTTACCGCCACTTTGATGGTCCCCGATGGTCGCGGAGATATAACACATGGCGATCGGACATCTTCACGGGCTCGTGGCGAAAGTTTTCACGATGGTTGGTGGGGCTTGGGAGCCCCCTCGGCCCGGTCCTCTCCATCAAAGCGAGGAGTGAGTGGAGAGGAGTGAGGAGTGAGTGAGCGCTGCTGTGCTCGAGTCCTGCCTCACCGCGCACGCTGAGCTTCTCTCTCGGCGCTTTGCCGGGGTTGGGGGCGAGGCGAGGCTGCCGTTTCGATCTCATATTCTAGGCGTCCTTGCGATTCCACCATCCGCCACCCAGCGCCTGGAACAGCGCCGCCGTGTCGGCAAATCGGACGGCCCTGGCCTGGATGAGAGCCAGGCTTGCCTGTTGCCAGGCCAGCTCGGCGACAAGCAGAGTGCTTTCGCTGATATCACCCACCGACTGCTGCTTTCGAGCGATCTGCAGGCTCTGCATCGCCGCGCGTTCCGTGTTCTGCGCAGCGGTCAATGTTTCTGCGTCCGCCTGGATCGCCTGGAGTACGTCGGCGACGTTCTGGGCGGCGGAGATAACCGTGCTTCGATACTGCGCTGCAGCCTGGCGGTAGTCCGCTTCGGCCGCCCGCTGCTTGTGCTTCAACGTGCCGCCATCAAATAGTGGCTGCGTCAGATTGGCCCCAATGCTCCACAGCCCGGTTCCGCTGGTGAACAGCGAGCTGGTCTTTTCCGACGCGCTACCCAGACTGGCATCGATCTGCACGTTGGGAAGGCGATTGGCCAATGCCACGCCGATCGCTGCGCTGGCGGCATGGAGCTGCTCTTCGCTGGCGCGTACGTCCGGTCGCTGCTCGATCAGTTGCGCCGGCAAGCTGAGCGGCAATTCAGCCGGCAGATGCAGGCTGTCCAGATCGAACCGCGCATCGACAGGCTGATCGGGCATACGCCCGCTCAGGGCCGCGATCAGATCGCGCTGCTGACCGAGCTGCTTGCGAAGCGGCGGCAGGCTCTGGCGCGTTTGCTCCAGCACCGTCACTTGCGCTGCGACTGCGGCGTCGGCCACATCGCCCAATGCCTGTTGGCGTCGCAATGTCTTCAGTACCGTGGCCTGTACATCGATCATGCGCCGCGTCACATCGATCTGCGCACGCAGCGATGCTTCCTCGATCGCCGCGTTGACCAGATTGGCGGTGAGGGTGAGATACGTCGCCTCCAACTGGAAGCGCTGAGCGTGGGCTTGCGCAACCATCGACTCCACCTGTCGCCGTGTTCCTCCCCACAGGTCGGGCGCATAGGACACACTCACCTGTGCGGTGGTAAGGGTGTAAAGATTGGCGTTCGACGAAACGGCGCTGGCCACGTCCGTGGCGTTCTTCTGGCGTGTTGGATTGATGCCTGCCGAGACCGCCGGGAAATAGGCGCCGCGCTCGGCGTATGCGTTTTCCCAGGCGGCCTGTAGCGCAGCGTGCGCGGCTTCTACGTCGGCGTTGTGTTTCAACGCATCGTCGATAAGCGCATCCAATGAGGCAGAGCCGAACAAGGTCCACCACTGGCCAGGTATGTCCATCGACTTGATCAGCTGCTGTGCCTCGCCAGGCGCGACACCGGGTTGTGGCGTAGGCACATAGTCCGTGGAGTCCGGGGCTTTTGGGCGATGATAATCAGGGCCAACCGCACAGCCGGCAAGCATGGCAAGCGATAGCAACCAGATGACTCTTGTCTGCAAGGAATGCATGATCAGATCTCCCTTGCGGGGTTCGGGTGGCGTCGACGGCGCTCGACTGTACGTTCGAGCACGTCGTAGAACGCGGGAAGAATGAAGAGCGTGAGCAGCGTCGCGATAACCAGTCCACCGACGACCACAGTCGCCAGGCCACGCTGCACGTCTGTGCCGATGCCGGTGGCGAGCGCTGCCGGCAACATACCCACGCTGGCAACGGTTGCCGTCATCAACACGGGGCGGAAACGTTCCTTGGCGCCCAGCAATACCGCATCGCGAACGCCGTGGCCGTCACGGCGCATGCGGTTGAAATTGGCGACCATGATGATGCCGTTCTGCACCGCCACACCAAACAGCGCGATAAATCCCACGGCGGTGGCAATATTCAACGTCTCGCCCTTCACGTGCAGCGAGATCAGGCCACCCAGCGTCGCCAGCGGCACGACCGCCAGCACCAGGAGCGCCTGGCGCAGGTTGCCGAACTCGGCAAACAGCAGCACCGCCATCACCGCGAGTACCAGGCTCATCACCAGTACCAGCCGTGCTTGCGCGCGCTGCTGGTTTTCGAACTGGCCGGCCCATTCAAGCCGGTATTTTTGCGGATCGAACTTGACCGTCTTGCCGATCCTGTCCTGGGCATCGGTCAGGTACTCGGACAAAGCGCGCCCACGATTGTCGATGCGAATGGTCAACTGGCGCTGCCCGCTTTCGTGCGCGATCGTGCTTTCGCCCGTTTGCAACGAGATGTGGGTGAGCATGGCCAACGGTACGCGCGCACCGGAGGGTGCGGTGACCACCAACTGACCCAGCAAGGCGGGATCGGCCGCCACCTGATGCGGTACGCGTGCGGTGACGTTGTAGACCCGGTCCTCGACATAGGCCTGCGTGATGGGCGCTCCGCCCACGCCGGTTTCGATCAGCGTATTGATGTCGGCCACATTGATCCCATAGCGCGCGGCCGCTTCGCGATCCACGGTTACGGTGAGCTGCGGGATAGGCGCTTCCTGAAAAATCGATGCATCGGCGGTGCCGCGCGTGTCGTGCAGCACGTCAACGATCTGGTTGCCGATACGCCGAAGTTCCTTGAAGTCGTCGCCATAGATGCGCAGCACCAAGGGGCTATGCGCGCCGCCGACCATGTCGTTCTCGCCATCGATGATCGGTTGGCTGATGCCGACACTGATGCCGGGAATCTGTTGCAGGCGCTGATTGAGGCGGTGCACGAAATCAGCCTTGTTCTCACCCGATGGCCACTTGTCATAGGGCTTGAGCCCAACGCCCGACTCGATATGCGAGGGTGTCCAGGGATCGCTGCCGGTATCGTTGCGACCGAGCTGGGTTACGACGTAGCTGACTTCGGGAAAGTCGCCGACGACTTTCCGATACTCGCTCGCCATCTCGCTGGCTTTTTCGAGCGACAGACCGCTCGGCAGCTGCACCTGCACCCACAGCGATCCTTCATCGAGATCAGGCAGGAACTCGCGCCCAATGCTTACGCCAAGCACGGCAACCGCGATCAGGGCGGCGCCCGCGATGCTGTAGGAGATACGCGGGCGCCGCAGCAACTGCTCCAGCCATTTGAGATAACCCGACTGCAGCCGTTCCAAGGGCTTGTTGTGAAACATCTTGCGTGGTTTGCGCAATGCCAGAAAAGCCAGCGCCGGCACCAGGGTCAGCGAACACAGCAGTGCACCGAGCAATGCATAGCCCACCGTATGGGCCATAGGCGAGAACAGCTTGCCTTCGGCGCGCTCGAACGCCAGCAGCGGCGCATAGGCGGTGACGATGATAAGCGTGGCAAAGAAAATCGACCGCGCTACGGGCTTGGTGGCGGCCATGATGTCCGACTCATGCAACATGGACTGCGGCCGCGCTTCGCGCTTGCGCAGGATCGCCTCGGTCACGACGATGGCACCATCCACGATGACACCAAAATCGATCGCACCGAGCGAGAAAAGATTCGCCGGCATCCTGGTGAAATGCATGACGATGAACACGGTGACCAGCGCGAACGGAATCGTCACCGCCGCGACCATCGCACTGCGCGGGCTACCCAGGAAAAGAATCAGCACGATGCACACCAGCACCACGCCTTCGATCACCGTGTGCGATACCTTGCTCACCGTCGCCTGTACCAGGTCGTCGCGGTCGATAAACGGCACGATGCGAACGTCCAACGGCGCGAGCTGCTTGTTCAATGTGTCTACTTTGGCGTGAATGCCCTTGAGCACCAGCGAAGGGTTCTCGTACTTGAGCAGGTCGACGATGCCTTCGACGGTATCCGGATTATTGTCCTTGCCGAGAATGCCTTCGCGAATCTGATGGCCGTACTGCAACTTTCCGAGGTCGCTTACCCGGATCGGGTTACCGTCGTGCTGGGTGACGACGATATCGCCCATGTCCTTGAGTGAGCGCATCAGTCCCTCGCCGCGGATCACATAGGACTGCTCGCCGCGCGTCACCCGCCCACCGCCGGCGTTGGTGTTGTTGGCACTGATGGCGGTAATGACGTCATTCATGCCCACGCCGTACTGCAGCAGCCTCTGCGGATCGACTTCGAGCTGAAACTCCTTGGTGAAGCCGCCGAAATTATCGACATTGGCCACACCTGGCACCTGTTGCAGGGCAGGAATCACTTTCCACCGCTGCAGCTCGGATAGCTGCATCAGGTTCTGGCTGTCCGATTCGAGCGTGTAGCGATAGATCTCACCGGCCGGACCCGATACCGGATCGAGCGATGGTGTGACCCCCGCGGGCAGGGTTACGCCCGATAACCTTTCCATCACGCGCTGACGCGACCAGTAGTCTTCTGCGCCATCGCGAAACACCAGCGTGATCAACGACAATCCAAATGTGCTGCTCGAACGCATCGACACCAGGCCGGGCGTGCCGGCCAGTGCGCGTTCCAGCGGCGTGGTGATCTGCTGTTCGATTTCTTCTGCAGCCAGGCCGGGCACCTGGGTCGTGACCTGCGCGGTCACATCGCTGAGTTCCGGATAGGCCTCCACAGCCAGTTGCGTCCAGGCGTAATGGCCGTAGATCACCACCAGGATCGCTACGCCGAACATCAACGTGCGGTTGTGCAGACACCATTTGATCAGCTTCTCAATCATTGATCAGCACCCCGCCGGCGACCACGATGCGGTCACCCGGCTGCAATCCCGTGGTGATGCGTGCCTCGTTGCCGATATCCTGGCCAAGCTCCACCACGCGGCGCACGAACACCCAGGGCGACACCTCGACCAGGACGGTGACGCTGTCGTTGTTCATCAACAAGGCTGACTGCGGCACCAGCAGGGCCTGGGGTTGCGGCACCTGGAAGGTTGCCGTGGCGAACATGTTCGGCTTCAACGCACCGTCTGCGTTCGGTACGACGATGCGCGCCTTGATGCGACGGGAGTCGGCATCGAGCACCGCACTCACCGATTGCACGGTGCCGTGAAAATCGCGACCCGGCCATGCCGGCAAGGTCACCTCCACGCGCTGGTTCGGCGCGATCAGCCTGGCTTCGTTTTCAGCCACGTTCGCCGTGACCCAGACATGGTCCAGATTGGTCACGGTCATCAGTGCGGCGTTCGTATCATTGGCAAACGAACCTGCTGCCGTCGACAACGCCGTGATGCTGCCGTCTGTGGGCGACAGGACTTCCATGCGACGCGTATCGCCCTTGCCAGAGGACGTATTGCCCAGCGACGCCAGCCGTGCCTGTACACGCATGTATTCCGCCTGCGCCTGCACGAATGCGCTACGCGCCGCTTCCAGATCTTTCTCGGCAGCACCGCCGGCTTCCTTCACCGCTTCGGCGCGCTCCAGCGCTTTCTTCGCCAGGACGAGTGCATCATTCGCCTTGGCGTTATCGGACGTTGCCTGTGCGTAGTCGCCGGAGATGAGGACGGCAAGCACCTGCCCTCGCGATACGCGGTCGCCCAATGCCACCTTCAGTTCGGCAACTTGCCCGGTCAGTGGCGTGAGCACATTGACCGTATGAGCCGGGTCGGCTTCCACCATGGCCGGAGCCGTCAGCGGCTGGCTCACGTCACGCGATGTCACGCTCTGCACTTTCAGGCGTGTGCGTAACGGGGACTTGTCGGGCACGCGCCACTGGCCGTGTTCGGCTATGACCGCTGGCGCACTGCCTTGTCGATCGATCGTGTCGTGAGAACACGCGGCCATCGACAACGACAAGGCTACGACAAGGGACATGCCCGGCGATTTTTTCTCTGAGCGAAACAACATGGGGATTCCCCTGATGGCATCGGGCACAAGCCTCCCGCTGCAGCCGGTGGCTACAGGGAGGGCATGCAGAGGGGAGGCGTGAGGCTCAAGGGCCTTGAGCGCACCCGTCCGCGGTCAGACCGCTAACGGTCGCCGCATCCGGGCATGGCTCGGAGACAACGTCAGCGCGGTCGGTAGATCGGCGTGAGATCGTTGGTAGGGTCTGGGTCCAAGGTCGTCTATTTCCTCAGGGCATCAAGAACGCTGTTCAAGCGGCCTGCCTGCGCTCATCCATCGACGCTGCCTGCGCCTGCGGCTTCGGTAGGGGCAATTCGGGCGAGCCAGGTGTGAATCGATGCGCGCGAACGTCTTGAGCGACCACGGCTTCACTCAACGGCTTGGGCACCGTTACCTTCAGGACAACTTGAGAGCGTGCGCGGCGACCGCCCAGCAAACGCTGGCTCGCGGCATGCAAGCGCAAGAAAACTTCGCGAAGGAGCTTCATAGCCCACCTCCTCGTCATGGCGCCTGCGGCGCCCGGAGGAGTCGGGCCGGACTTCCCTAGTCGAGGAAAGCGCCAGCCGACCGCAGGCGGTCGCCGCAGACAATCAGCTTGTTATGCAATGCCGGCACCCGATGCTCGCGGATGTCGACGTTGCGACTAGGGTAAACGTCCATATGCCTTGGTTTGATCAGACAGAAAACCGGTCACGCAAAGTGTCCGGTGGCGTGCATTGTCGTGCTGCGTTGCGGCAGAGTCAACCGGCGATGAAGCGAAAATCCATGCATCCGAACTGCCTGTCGAAAACGCTCGTGGCACCCGTATTTCCAGGGAAAATCCGCACATCTGCGCGTTTGGACCCATCGCCTCCACGGCACAAATACCTTGTCGACGACAGAAAACTTTACGCATTTTATATGCGCCGTTTTGCATCGAGCCGAGTATCGAAGCACGACGAAAAAGTGCACATCACAGCAACAACTATCACGGGTATTTTCTGAGGTTCCGCTGTCGCGTAACTGACAAGAGGCGGATTCGTTGTGCGGCATATCGATCATCGGACGTGCGAGTTAGTTCTTGCGACAGCCTCACGTCCGTGGCCGACGCAGGTGTGCGTCGCTTATGTGGCGTTGCCTTTGATCGGCCTATTCATCAAGCAATCTGCGCTCGATACGTTGATCGGGAATGAACCACATGGCGGCAACAGCAGCGTACAGCAGGCAGGAAATGATCGGGTTGTAGAACGCCAGCACGATGGCGAGCGCGTAGATGAAAACCGATGCCTTGCCTTTCCAGTCGGCCCCGAAAGCCTCGCCCAACTCGGATCGATCGCCGCCGTTGCAGTTGATCAACGAGCGGGACAGCGGCATCCAGGAAATCGCCGTCAACAGAAGAATGAAACCGTAGAAGACCGTAGGCACCAGCGCAGGACGCGGGTGTGCCTCGTTGAGCCATGCCGTGCCCAAGGGAAGAAGTGACAGGCAGAACAGGAAGAACAAGTTGGCCCACATCACTTTGCCATTGATGCGCTTCACCATCTGCAGCATGTGATGGTGGTTGTTCCAGTAGATCCCGACATAAATAAAGCTGAGGATGTAGCTCAGGAAGATCGGCCACGATTTGAGCAGCGCCGGCCAGGTCGGCTCGGCTGGAACTTTCAGTTCCAGCACCATGATGGTGATGATGACGGCGATCACGCCGTCGGTAAACGCCTCAAGCCGGTTTGTTTTCACGCTGCTCCCCCGGAATCACTTGAACGGGGACAGTGTGCAACAGTGCGGCGAGATCGTAAATCGGACATGCCCCGCGCCAAACTTGCCGACCTTCGTGGCCAAGAGGCATGCTATGTGCACAGGCCTTCCCGGGCGCACGCGCGCCATCATGACTCAAGGAGGAAAGACATGGGGCTTCGCTTCGTCGCATCGATCGTCATGCTGATGGCTTTAGCCTCGAGCACGGGTTGCTCAATCAAGCAGGAAGCCGATGCCAAGTTCGGCGACCAGGGCTTCAAGACGGTTATTTCGCTGATCGAACTTCACAAGATACGTTTCGGCCACTATCCCGAGTCGCTCCGTGAGCTGAAGTACACCGGCGACTGGGATCCCATAGCGATCAACTCGGTGCACTACCAGCGCATCGGCGATGGCTATGAACTGGACATCGTCCGTGGCTGGGTCGGACAACCGACGCTGTCTTATCCAGCGGATTTCTGGCACGGGCTTGGGGTGGTGTCCTCGAACGTGGGTGGCGCGCCGCATGCGAGTCAGGCTCCGGCAAGCGGCCCACTCAGTCAGACGCCTTGAAAGTGGTCAATTTATCTCGCAGGAAGCTCGCCGAATCGACCGTACGGCCACTGGAAAAGCGAATCATGTACTTGCTTCCGGTGACCGAAGATTCGGTAGCGCAGTAGACAATGAAATCCTCGGCTGTCTTTACCCGGCTGCCAGCCATGCGCAACTTGAGGCGCATATGCGATGCCGCCTGTTCGGCATCGTAGGACGATCCGTTGCGGATAAAGGAGGCGTCTTTCAGCGCCGCCACGGATGCAATCAGATAGTTGATCTTCTGCTGCTCGATGTCCTGCTGGGCGACCACCGGCCTTGATATCGACAGACACAACAGCAGCACGATCAGAGCGGCGCGGATAAGCCCGCGGTGTCGATGCACCTCGCAGTCGGTGGGATTGCTGGCTGGAAACACGGGCTGTTCCTTTATCCTGGGACTCAAAGCATGTCGTCGATCGGCAGCAGCTTGAGCAGATCCACCTCCAGCCGACGCTGCAGGGCTGCATCCGGGTCGCGGTTGTAGTGCAGCGGCTTATCGCCATTGCTTGCCTGCCACTGCAAGGCGTGGCTGCGGGGTGAATCTGGATTCCGCAGCACCACGTGATAGGCGTTGGCAGGCAATACCGCAGAGTCGAAGAACTGTTCGACTGCCTGGGCCAGCTTCGGCGAGTCCACAATAATGCCCATCTCCGTGTTCAACAGCTTGGAGCGCTGGTCCATGTTCATCGAGCCGATGAAAACCTGTTCCTGGTCAACGACAATGGCTTTGGCATGCAGGCTGACGCCCGAAGAAGTGCCGCGTCCGGTGACCTTCTGGGCCGCGCCGGCCGCTGGTCGAAGCTCATAGATCGATACGCCCTTGTGGAGCAGCGGCGCGCGATAGTGTGCGTAGCCTGCATGCACCGCCGGCTCATCCGTGGACGCGAGTGAATTGGTCAGTACTTTCACCGTCACGCCGCGCGAAACCAGGCTCCCCAGGTAATCCACGCCCTTGTCGCCGGGAATGAAGTACGGCGATATCAGCAGCAACTGCTGCTGCGCGCCGTCGCTGAGGGCCCTGATCTGCGGGCCGATGCGCAACGCAGGCTCGTCATGATCGGTTTCGATTTTTTCCGGCTGATCAGCGACCAGCACCGCGGTACCCCAGAACCATGCACCCGGATGATCTGCCGAAGGTCCGTTGGGAAGCTCGTCCAGTGTCGACTGTGCATAGTCCGATTGCGCAAATGTGCGCGCATCGCGGGCGAGATCCGTACGCAGCTTCGCCAGCTCGTAGTGATCGGCGTGGTTGCCCTGGAATGCCTTGAGCGGATAGGCCGCATCGCAGTTCCAGTAATCGTCGAAGGTTCGCGATGCTTCCTTTACCACCGGTCCGATGGCAATCAGATCGAGGTCGCGGAAATTGGTGTTGTCGCCGGCATCGAAATATCCGTTGCCGATGTTGCGCCCACCGACGACAGCCACATTGCCGTCCACGATAAACGACTTGTTGTGCATCCGCCGATTGAGACGGTGCGCATCGAGCATGAACTGCATCGCCTTGGACAAGAATGAGGGGTTGTGCGTGGAGAAAGGGTTGAAGAGCCGTATCTCGATATTCGGATGCGCGTCGAGCGCATCGAGCATGTCGACTTCATTACGCACGTTGATGTCGTCCAGCAGCAGGCGTATCCGCACACCGCGATCTGCGGCCTGCAGGAGATGTAGCGCCACCAGTCGACCTGTCTCGTCGTTGTCGAAAATGTAGTACTGCAGATCGATCGAGTGCTGCGCGTGATCGGCCAGGGCGATGCGGCTAAGCAGTGCATTTGTGTTGAGCGTCAACAAGCGGAATCCGGACTGGTCCTGGTGCTGGTCCACCTGGGCATGGATATAGCTGCCTGTTGGCGTCGCCGTGGCTGGCGGCAATGCCTTTGACGGATGCTTGGTATCGGTTGGCAGCGATGAGCAGGCGCCCATCGCAAGCGCGACTATCGTGACAGCCAGAGCGCGTGCACATCGCAACATGAAGTCACCGGGATCGGATAGACCACTTACGGCATGAACCAGGAGGGCTGCCGAACTCAACGTACGTCCTGGTCAATGAACCTTGTCGTACGGGACGCAAACCGCCCCCGGGCGGTCCACGGCCATACACTTTGCCAAGATGATCCAGAAGCCGTGAAGACGAAGCGAGGCGCCCACCGGCAAGATGGACGCCCAAGGCTCAGCTATATCGATCGGCCAGGGCATCCGTGGCTTTGACCAGTACGTCGACAATCGCCGGGTCGGCGGCGCTGTGGCCCGCCATTACGATATGAAAGTCGGCCTCCGGCCAGGCGGTAGCAAGGTCGTAGGCACTTTTTACTGGACAAATGATGTCGTAGCGCCCTTGCACGATGGTCGCCGGGATATGGCGGATGCGTTCGACGTCTCGCAGCAGCTGATCGGGCTCCAGAAAAACCGCATGGCGAAAATAATGCGCCTCGGCCCGCGCCACGCTTATCGCTACCTGTGGGTCCTCGAAGTTGCCCGGCTCGTGGGGGTCATGCAACAAGGTGGTGCTGCCGCCCTCCCAATAGCCCCAGGCCTTGGCCGCCGCCAGACGCACCGTCTGGTCAGGGCTATCGAGTCGACGCCAGTACGCTTCGACCATGGCATCGCGCTCTTCCACCGGAATGTGCTCAAGGTAGTGTGCCCAGCGTTCGGGAAAGATCCACGAGGCACCGCCATCGAGTTCGTTGAACCAGCGTAGCTCGCCCGGCCGGCCGAGAAAGATGCCGCGCAAGACCAGGCCTATCACGGGTTCCGGATGCTTCTGCGCATACGCCAGCGCCAGCGTCGAACCCCATGAGCCACCAAAGACCACCCAGCGTTCGATGCCGAAATGCGCGCGAATGCGTTCGATGTCCGCGACCAGGTGCCAGGTCGTGTTATTGCGCAACTCCGCATGCGGTGTCGACTTGCCCGCGCCGCGCTGGTCGAACAATACGATGCGATAGCGTGCCGGATCGAAGAAGCGCCGATGGTAAGGAGACACCCCCGCGCCAGGGCCGCCGTGAAGAAAGATCACCGGCAGTCCATCGGGGTTGCCGCATTCCTCCACATGCAGTTCGTGAAGTTCGTCGACGGCAAGTCGGTGAACAGCGTAGGGCTCGATATCGGGATATAGCTCGCGCACAGGTCCGCTCCAGCATTTTATGTGAGCATACCTGTCCGGACGAGCGAAGGTTCGTTGGCTTGGCGAAAGAAACACCTAAGGGAAGCCTAAGTAATCCGCGGGTCCGCATCACCCTCATGCAACAGAACTGTAAAGCGGCCCTCCCACGCTAACCGGCTTACGTCATCCACTGTGTAGGCCACCATGCAAAGCCGTTTCCGCAGCTCGCGCGCACGCTCTCAATCCCTTGTTCTGCATCCACTGGTTCGCGGTATTCGGCAATGGCATGCCCCTCTTTCCCTGGCGATGCTGGCTGGCTTTTGCCTGAGCAGCCCCGCCTTCGCCGACGATGCGACCACCGCGGCCAATAGTGCCGCGACCACGACGGCCGCCAAGCAGCCCAAGCAGTTGGAGGAGATCGAGGTACAGGGTGCCGTCAGCAATTCCGCGCTGACCCAGGCGCCGACCCAGGCCGACCTGACCATCACCCAGCCCCAATCGGTGATCGGGCTGGACTGGATCAGCAACCACGTGGCGCCGACGGCCGACTACGCCACGATTGCCGCGATCGCCCCGGGTGTCACGAATGTCAGCACGGCCGGGCCAGGCCTGGGCGAATCCAAGCAGATGACCCTGCGCGGCTTCAACGACAACCAATACAACGTTACCTACGACGGCATTCCGTTCGGCGATACCAACGATTTCAGCCATCACACCAGTAGCTACTTCCCGGCCAAGATGATCGGCCAGGTGCTGGTCGATCGCGGCCCCGGCAGCGCCAGCACCATTGGCGAGGCGACCTTCGGTGGCACCGTGGCGCTCAGCTCCAAGGATCCGCTGGACACGTTCTCGTTCATCCCCACCCAGAGCTTCGGCAGCTACGGCACCTCGCTGACGCATCTGGAGGTCAACACGGGCCGCATGGATGACCTGGGCGGCGGCAAACTTATCGCCAGCGCGCAGTACATCAGCACCGACACGGCCAAGACCGATGGGGATACCTCGCGCAAGACCGGCTACATCAAGTACGTGCAGCCGATCGGCACTGGCACCGAGATCACCTTCCTCAGCAACTACAACTACATCCGTTTCAACAACCCGGACCTGAGTTCGCTGACGCTGAAACAGATCGCGCAGCTGGGCCGCAACTTCGGCCTCAACAACGACCCGACCAGCACCAACTGCGCCTGCTACAACTTCCAGACCAAGCAGACCGATCTCGAATACCTGGGCGTGCACAGCGCGCTGTCGGAGAGCTGGTCACTGGACAACAAGGTCTATACATACGCCTACGACAACACCAGTCACGAAAGCCCGTACGTAGGCACCAAGGCGTCGCCGACCAATATCGGCGGCTATATCAAGATCAACAACTATCGTGCATGGGGCGACACCTTCGCGCTGGTGCATGCGGACGACTACGGTCAGTTCCGCACGGGCGGCTGGTACGAATACACCAACAACCAGCGCAGCAGCGTTGCCGTCGACTACGGCCGTGACCAGGCCATCGACGTCAAGGCCGGCCAGCCCTTGCAGGGCAGTTTCAATGCCAAGGGCGTGTATAGCGGGCCGTACAAGTACACCATGAAAGATCAGCTGCACACGGGGCAGCTCTATGCCGAATACGAGTGGCATCCGATCAGTGCACTGAGTATCACCCCCGGCATCAAGTACCTGGATATCAGCCGCGACATCGAGGCGCCGATCAACCAGACCACCAAGACGCCGCTGCGCTACAGCCAGACCTGGGACAAGACACTCGGTTATCTGACCGCCAATTATCTGCTGCGTGACGACTGGAGCATCTATGCAACCGCGGCACAAGGCTTCCTGACCCCGAACCTCGATGAGTTCTATGTGCCCGATCCGTCGCTGAACAAGGCGCATCCGGAGCAGACGATGAACTACCAGTTCGGCTCGGTCTACAAGACCGATCGCTTCAATGCCGATGCCGACGTCTACTTCATCAACTTCAAGAACTACGCTTTCTCCACCACCATCCCGGGCACGACGGATGCGGTCTACTACGTCGCCAAGGGCGCCTACATCAAGGGTATCGAAGCGGAAATGACCTATTACGTCGGCGCGGGCACCAGCCTGTTCGTCAACGGGTCGCTACAGGACGCTACCTTCAAGGGCTCGCGACTGGACATCCCCAACGTGCCCGATCGCACGGCGGCGATCGGCGTGCTGTACGAGCACGATGGCTTCTTCGCGTCCCTGTTCGACAAATATGCCGGTAGCCAGAAAGCCTATAACTCAAGCTTCAGCCCCGACCAGGCGTCGTCGGTGACCTCCACCATTTCCACCGGCGGCTTCTGGCAGGCGGCCATGAGCGTCGGCTACGGCCAGAACCTGAGTGGCTCGGTGATCAAGAGCTACAAGGTTCGCCTGCAGGTGGACAACCTGTTCGACGCGCACAACCTGGTGATCAACTCGGTCAGCGGCAGCACCGGCTCGTATTACGTGCTGCCCGGCCGCAGCTGGTTCGCTTCCGTGTCGCTGGCACTCTGATAAGGCAACCGGAACCGACTCATGAAGCAGACCCCTAACCGTCTGGCGATCTTTCTGATCGCATCCCTCGCTTGCGGCGTATCTCATGCACGCGACACACGCCCGGTCGACGCTTACCTCAGTGCCGCCCAGGTCAATACCGTGCTCACCATGCTCCCGCCACCCAGCGTGCCGGGCAGCGCGGAGGACCAGGCCGATCGTGCCACTACCGATCGCGCTTTTGCACAACGATCCAGCGCGGATTTCAGCGCAGCCGAACAGGAAGAAAAGTTCGATGCGTTTGCGTTCGCGTCTGTGGTAGGCCCCGGGTTCCAGGCCGACAAACTCCCGCATGTCGCAGCACTCTTCAAGGAAGCCGAACACGAGACCAAGGAAGCCGTCGACACGTCCAAGAATCATTGGAGGCGCCTGCGTCCTTGTCCGCCCGCTTCGGCCTGCGCATTGAATCCCGAGCAGGCGAAGAAAAAGAGCTTCGGCTATCCGAGTGGGCATTCCAGTCGCGCGACGGTCGACGCCATCCTGCTCGCACAATTGTTCCCGCAGGACAGCGATGCCCTCATGCAGCATGCCCGGGATATCGGATGGCGACGCGTGGTCAAGGGTGTCCATACGCTGCAGGACATCTATGCGGGGAGGATGTTCGGCCAGGCGCTGGCCAGCGCGATGCTGACCTCGCCAGCCATGCAGCACGATCTTGCGGCCGCGGCGGAGGAACTGCGTGCGGCAGGCCTGACCCGCAGCAGCGCCAGTTCGGCGCCTTAAGCCGGCGCAGCGTGTTGTCCGCTTACCCGCGACTGTCACAAAGCTGTAAGACAATCGATGCGGCGTCGCGTCCGATCCGACCAACGACGCGACGACCGTATCGGTGGAGTGACACTTGCATATCATCCTGATTGAAGACGACCAGGAGCTCGGCGCCGCCATACGCCGAGCCCTCGAACGTCTCTCGTATACGGTGACATGGCTGTTCGATGGCGAAAGCGCCGTGGCGGCCATGCGCGATGAAACCGCCGACCTCGTACTGCTCGACCTCGGCCTACCCGGCAAGGACGGCCTGGACGTGCTGCTCGAAGCACGCCGCGCACAGATCAGAACTCCGGTACTGATCCTTACCGCGCGTGATGCGGTGCAGGCGCGCGTGCATGGCCTCGATGCGGGTGCGGACGACTATCTCACCAAGCCGTTTCACCTCGACCAACTGGGCGCACGTATCCGTTCGCTCACCCGCCGCATGCAGGGCCTGGCGGACAACCGCATCGAAGTGGGCGCGTTATGCCTCGACCTTGCGACGCTGGAGGTAACGTTTCGCGGCCAGCGCGTCGACCTGACCCGGCGCGAGTTCTCCCTGCTACAGGCCTTGATGGAACGCGCCGGGAGGCTGGTGCGTCGCGACTTTCTGGAGAGCTCGCTGTATGGCAACGAGAAGATCGTAGGCGACAGCGCGCTGGACGTCATCGTCCATTCGCTGCGACGCAAGCTGAGCTTCGAAACTATCCAGAACATACGCGCCTTCGGCTACATGATTCCGCGAGAGCCGCAATGAGATTGCCCAGCCTGCGCGCGCGGCTACGTTGGTTGATCGTGACCATGCTGGTGCTCGTGCTGCTTCCGCTCGCGCTTTACAGCTTTCGCCGCACCACGGCCGAAATGGAAGAGCTCTCCGACGGTCGGCTTGCACAGGCCGCACACACGATCAGCTCCCTGATCCAGCGCGCGGGCGTTCGCGCCATGATCGGCGACGAGACCTTGCTGGTTCCCGTGCAAAAGAAATCGACGTTGCGCGACTTGGGACAGGCGCGCACCGATGAATCGGAAGTCGGCTTTCAGGTTTTCAACAGCCAGGGGCAATTGCTCCTGGGCACGGCCAATCTTTCGACATTGCCTTCATCGGCGATGGATCGCTCCGAATTTCTGGACCTGAAAAAGGGCCATCACATCTGGCGCGTCTTTACTTTTGTCGACAAGACCAACGACATGGTGATACGCGTAGCAGACCGCTACGACACCCGCGAGGAGATCGTCCACGCGCTATGGCTCGATCACGGCCTGCCCTTTCTGCTCGGCCTGCCCGTGCTTGCGCTGCTGGTGGGATGGGCGGTCAAGCGCGGCCTGCAACCCCTGACCGGCCTGGCGTCGGCACTGGCTTCCCGCGAGCCGGGCAACCGCGAGCCGATTACGCTCGACCATTCCCCACTGGAGCTTCAACCGGTGCTCGCCGCGCTCAATGAGCAGCTCGAACGCCAGGAAAATGCGCTGGAACGCGAGCGGCGCTTCAGCGCCGATGTAGCCCACGAGCTGCGTACACCGGCCGCATCCATCACGCTCAACCTGGAGAGTGCGATGGCGACGACGGACCTGACTGAAATCTACGACAGCATCGCCGGTGCGCAAAACAGCGTCCGTGCGCTCTCGCGTCGCATCGAGCAACTGCTTGCCCTGGCGAAACTCGAAGCCAACGTCGCCGCCAACCAGCCCGCCACCATCGACCTGCTCGAGATCGCCAGCGATGTCATCGCGGAGCTGAGTCCCGCTATCGCGGGCAGCGGCGTGGAGCTGGGCCTGCCGCAACGGCAGGCGCCGGTGCTGATCCAGGGCTACGATGCAGCACTCGCGGCATTGCTGCGCAATCTTCTGGAGAACGCGCTTCGACATGTTCCGCGCGGCGGGCAAATCCAGCTTGCCATCGAACAGAACGCCCACGAGACGACGCTGGAAGTGATCGACGACGGCCCCGGTATTCCACCGGAGCGTCGTAGTGCCGTATTCACCCGCTTCCATCGCGAAGCATCCAGCCGCGGCGATGGTTATGGCCTGGGGCTATCCATCGTGCAACGCGTTGCATGGTTGCATCGCGCATCGATCGAGCTGCTCGATTCGCCCTTCGGCAAAGGGCTGAGGGTCAGGGTCGCCATTCCTGCCGGAACCTAGCGACTCACATCCTTCGACGACACCCTCACGATGCCTCTCGCCACTCCCGTATGACTACGGGAACGGACTTGTACGACGGCGTGCCCGATTCGGGATCGTGGTCGTCCAGGCCTACCAGGCAGTTGCCCTCGGGGTAGTACATCGCCACGGTGCCACGGGCGATCGGATAGGACACGGCGGTGAAACCGCTGACCGAACGCTTGGCCCGGCTCGCCGACGTTTCGACCACGATACGATCGCCATGTTTCAGGCCGCGCGCGGCGAGGTCGTCGGCATGCATGAAGATCACATCGCGACGACCGGTAATGCCGCGATAGCGGTCGTTGAGACTATAGATCGTGGTGTTGTACTGATCATGCGCGCGCAGCGTGGTCAGCACCAGCGTGTCATCTTCCAGGCCATCGTCTTCCTCGATGCCCGGCGCGACCAGGAAACGCGCCTTGCCGTCGGGCGTGTTCCACTTGCGTTCGGAGGCTGCAATAAACAGGCGGAAACCGCCCGGCTCGCGCACGCGCCGGTTGAAATCCGCAAATGCCGGAAACACGATTTCGATCTTGTCGCGGATGCGATCGTAGTCGGCGATCAGATGATCCCAATCCACCTTCGTATCGGGTAACGTCGCCTTCGCCATCTGCGCGACGATCCACGGTTCCGAACGGAGATGTTCGGAAGCGGGGGTAAGCCCGCCCCGCGAGGCGTGAACCATCGACATGGAGTCTTCCACCGTAACCGACTGTGCGCCTTCGGCCTGCATATCGGTCTCGGTGCGACCCAGGCACGGCAGGATGATCGACTCCTTGGCCAGGATCAGGTGCGAGCGATTGAGCTTGGTGGCGATATGCACGGCCAGGTCGAGCTTGCGCATCGCATCGAAGGTGGCATCAGGATCGGGCATCGCCACGGCAAGGTTGCCGCCAAGGCATATGAGCGCCCTGGATTGACCATCGCGTATCGCCTTGACCGCGGCGACCGCATCGTGGCCGTGTTCCGGTGACGTGTCGAAGCCGAACGCGAGCTTCATGCCCTTGATGAGCGCGGCATCGGGTTTCTCGGTGATGCCGACGGTTCGGTCACCCTGCACATTGGAATGGCCGCGCAACGGGCAGATACCAGCGCCTTCGCGGCCGAGGTTGCCGCGCAGCATCAACAGGTTCGCCAGCTGCTGCACGTTCTGCGTGCCATGGCGATGCTGGGTGATGCCCATGCCATAGCAGATGATGACACGCTTGGCCTGTGCGTAGATCGAGCCGGCGTGCTCGATGTCGGCACGGGCAAGCCCGCTCTTGCGTTCGATATCATCCCACTGCGTGGCACGGACATCGTCGGCCAGCTGATCGAAGCCGGTCGTGTTCTCGGTGATGAACTGGCGATCGAGCAAGCCCTGGCCACCACCGGCGATGTCCTGGGCATCGGCATCGAGCAACCACTTCATCATGCCCTTGAGAAACGCCAGGTCGCCGCCGCAACTCACTTGATAATACGTCGTGGCCAACGGCGTCTCGCCACCCGTCATCATCTCGACCGGGCTTTGCGGCGAGGTGAATCGCTCCAGTCCGCGTTCGGGCAATGGATTGATCGCAACGATGGGGACGTTGCGCTTGGCGACTTCACGCAAGGTCGCAAGCATGCGTGGATGATTGGTGCCGGGATTGTGGCCGATGCAGAACACTGCATCGCAATGATCGAAGTCCTCGATCGTGACCGTGCCCTTGCCCACGCCGATCGACTTGGGCAGGCCGACGCTGGTCGCCTCGTGACACATGTTCGAACAATCGGGGAAGTTGTTGCAGCCGTATTCGCGCACAAACGCCTGGTACAGGAATGCCGCTTCGTTCGACGTGCGGCCCGAGGTATAGAACTCGGCCATGCGTGGATCGGGTAGCGCCCGCAACGCCGCGCCGATGCGTTGCATCGCTTCGTCCCAACCGATCGCGACATAGGTATCGCTGCCTGCATCGTAGGCCAGCGGATGAGTCAGGCGACCAAGCCCTTCCAGCGCGTAATCGCTCAGCTTCCATAGCGACGCGACCGTGTTGGCCTGGAAGAACTCAGGCTTGACGCGCTTGGCGGTGGCTTCCCACGAAACCGCCTTGGCGCCGTTCTCGCAGAACTCGAACGAACTGGTGTGCTTAGGATCGGGCCATGCGCAGCCGGGGCAGTCGAAGCCATCGGGCTGATTCATCTTCCTCAGCGCCAGGGTTTCCCGGCCCACGGCGAGCTGGCCGCTGATGGCCTTGGCCACGGCCCGCAAAGCACCCCAACCGCCGGCAGGGCCTTCGTATTCGGATACGCCAGGGATCTCGGTTTCGTTACTCATTGCGCGTACTCGGCGGGGTTTCGTGGGCAGGTTGCCTTCGGCGTGTGGCGAAGGCTGGCGGGCCTGGTTATGGCCGGCCAAACAACCAGGTCATTAGGTTAATCCCAGGCGTGTGAAAAAGAGAGGCGCAGATGGTCGCAGCGCCGAAAAATTTCGCCAAACCAAGGAATTACGATCGTAACGAGCGGTGTAACCTTCCTGGCTCCCGGCTCCGGTATAAACAGCCACGTCACGCCATCTCTGTCGAAGGAGTAAATGATGCGTTACGCATGGATGTTGGGCCTGATGGCCATGCTGGGAATGTTCTCGGACTACGCGCGTGCACAAGCGGCGCGGCCTGCGGCTCTGGGTGCCCAAGCCCAGCAGGTCACGGTCCAATGCACGCTTACCCGTACGGATACGGCGGATCCGCCTTGCGCGCAGGAAGCCCGGCGTGAGTGCGCCGGCGATGCAAAACTCAAGCAGATCGTGTCGCACACGGCCATGCCCGTCACCGAAGGCGTGGACCAGCACACCGATGCGCTCGTACGTTACGTGGCGATCTATCGCTGCGACCGCTGAGGCCGTAGCGAGGCCATCGACCGGAGCATGTTCTGCCGGGCCATTTGCTCGAACCGCTCTCGAAAGCAAGGCGTTGCATAGATCGTCGGCCTGGCCAGGAAGCCCTCCAGGATCTCCGCGCGCCTCGCTCGATAGATAGGCCCCGGTACCCAGCGATATTCCCGCCGTACCTGCGCTTCGTACATGTCGAATCGCGAGGCGGGTGCGCCGAGAATCGACAGGTCGATGTCGACCAGCATCTTTGCATCATGCGCATCGGCCGATGCCGTGTGCCGGGTCGCCATGACCAGGGCATGCATCCGCGCAATCGAAGATTCCGGCACGCCGGCGTCGCGCGCTACACGCACCAGCCAATCGGCGCTCGCTGCTTCGTTGTCGCCACGGCGCGGCTTGTAGATCGCATCGTGAAACCACAAGGCGATGGCAACTTCGTCCGGTTGCTCGCATTGCTCGCGCACTTCATCCAGAAGCGCAAGGCAATCTTCCAGATGCTGGCGGGTGTGATAAGCACGACAGGCCTGGGCATAGCCGGCCAGCAGATCGTCGAAGACGCTCCTGGGCGGGGGCGTGACAGCAAGTCCGGCCCAGGCGCGGGACCACCCGGCAAAATCGGTGGCGGCAAAAGCCGCCGGGTAGGAAATATCCTTGGCCAGGGCCTGGTTCATTTCGCGCTCCCTCGAGTCTTGCGCGCGGAAGCATCGGGCCCCGCAGCCTTGCTGCGCGAGTTCGCCGATGGTTCTGCTGCGATATACCGCTGAACCCATTCGTCCGCCATGTCGGCCGCAAAACCGGTTGGGACGATGGTCCGGGCATTGCTGGCCAGTACAAAGACGCCTTCCACAAAAGCCAATAACCCGGCTGCAAAAGCTTCCAGCTTGCGCACGCGTTTGCCGCTATCGACAAGCTGCGCCCTGAGCAATTTTCTGATCAGCGCGATCTCCTGGCTTACTGCCCGCTGATAGATCTCGCGCACGTCGGGATCACGCACAGCCTCCGCACCAATCATCACCCAGGCAGCCACCGCATCGGGGTTGGCGTCCTCGCCATAGGCAAGGCGCGCATCGATATAGGCTCGCAGGCGACCCTCGGCGGTCGTTGCCGAAGCGGCGCGGGATTCGAATCGGCGCGATGCGTAGCTGGCCAACTGGTCCACCAGTGCGACCAGGATCTCGCGCTTGTCATGGAAGTGATAGTGGATAAGCCCCGGTGCCAGGCCGGACGCGGCGGCGATCGCCTGGACGGTGGCTCCCGCATAGCCCTGGGTGGCGATGGTCTTCAACAGCCCATCGACGATCTGCTGCCGGCGAAGTTCGGTGTTGGGTTTGCGTGGCATCGGCGGTCCCTTTTTTATAATTTGGTTATACACCCAATAAATAGTTGATTGCCAGCGCCGGAGCGAGTAGCGTTCATCTTAAATTGGTCAACCAACCAATAAATGGTGCTGCCATGGGTGCAATGAGTCGTCAGGAAACCACGCTTGGATGGGAGCATCCGCTGCCCAGGAGCCTGGGGAGCTGCGTATTGATCCCCGGCTTTTTATCGCCGCCCGAATGCAGGGAGCTGATCTCTGCCGCCGAGGATCGCGGTTTTCGCAGCGCCGAACTGGACTACCCACCCTCTTACAGAAACAACGACAGGCAGGTTCTGAACGACCCGGATCTGGCCGCGCGATTATTGCAGCGTCTGCGCGATGTGGCGCCCAACGACATCGATAGCCTCCTGCCGGAGGACATCTCCAAAAGCTGGACATTGAGCGGGATCAACGAACGGCTTCGTCTCTGCCGATATCTGCCCGGACAACAGTTCCATCTTCATCAGGATGGAGTGCATCACCGAGGTGCCGATTGCCGCTCCATGCTGACCTTCATGATCTACCTGACCGATGGCGACGATTTTGAAGGCGGTGACACCTCGTTCTACGCAGCAGGCCCCTCTGCCGGCGAGGATGAGTCGAACCCCGTGGTGCGCATTCGGCCGCGGGGCGGCAGCCTGATCCTTTTCGATCACGGCATCTGGCATGCGGGCGACGAAGTCACGGCAGGAATGAAATATGTGCTGCGTAGCGATCTACTGTTTCGGCGCAATGCCGGGGAAGATACTGGGCTCGCCGCCATCCCGTCGCATCATCAGGGCTACATCTGGACGTTGGCCGAGCTCAGTGACGGCCGCGTTGCGAGCGGCGGCCGTGATGGAAAGATCCGTATCTGGCGTCCTCACGGCGAACTGAGTGCAACGCTGGAAGGGCATAGCCAGTCCGTCCTCGGGCTGGTTGAATGCGCCCCAGGCGTGATTGCCTCGGTTTCCCGTGATCGCACCTTGCGTTATTGGGACCTGGCGTCGCAGCGTTGCATCCGGTCCATCGCCGCACACGAAGCGGCCGTACTCTCGCTACACCGCTTGCCGGGACACATGGTGGCGACCTGCGGCGCCGATTACACCCTCCGCCTCTGGTCCGCAGAAGGACAATTGCAGCATTCGTGGGTTGGCCACGATGGCTGGGTGTGGGGAATGGCCACCCTGGGTGACAAGCGTTTGGCAAGCGCATCAGAAGACGGCACGGTACGCCTGTGGGACCTCCGTACACACCAATGCCTCGCCACATTGCAGCTTGAACATCCACTGCGGACCATCGACTCTCGACGCTCAGATCAAGAGGATGGCTACACCCTGGCGGTGGGGAACGCGAAGGGTGGATTGACCCTTTGGCAAACGGATCGGGAAGACGCGAGAAAACTCGCGTGCTTCAAGGCGCACGACGCAGCCGTTCGGCGAATCCGGTTTCTCCGCGACGGCTCGCTGGCCACCTGCGGAGAAGACAACCGCCTTCGTATCTGGAGTGCCGAGGACCTGGCACTCGTTCACGAGGAAGTGCATGGAAACTTCGTCACTGACGTGCTCGAACTCCATGGTGGCGCAAGGCTGAGCTGCGGATATGACGGGAAGCTGCACTGGAATTGAGATGCGTGGCCATCCGCACAGTCACGGGCTTTTCCCGTCACTCCTGGATTTCACATCCCCAACCGTCATTCTGACCGGCAAAGGGTGCCGCCTCTTCCCCCAGCAGTCCTTCGTAGCCGGAAATGTTTTCATGGCTGGGAACCATGTAGGCGTGCGCCTGTACTTGCCACGGCAGTTCGTCGTGTTCTTCGTATTCCGAGAACGATACTTTCTGGCCATTGCGCAACAACACGACCGCAAACTTCAGCGCGGCTTCTTCGGTGGGAAAGATGACCGAGAAGTCGATCTCGCGCGGTATCTCCAGGTTGTCGCCCTGCTCGGCCATCTGGCGCAGTACGTCGCCGTTTTCGTCGTCGGGGAAGGTCGCCTGATGGCTGGTCATGAGCTTTGCGTCTGCGCGGGGGTGGCAGCAAGCCTACCGCGATACGGGACAACACGTCAGGGCAACCTCGCAGGCTCGTTCAGTCGGTCGAGGTGAGCCAGTCCACGCAACGATCGACATCGCCCGACGCATGCCAGCCGTGCAGCGCGATACGAAGATAGCCTTCACGGGTGCTTGCGCTGATGCCTTGCGCTTCGCCACGTTGCAGCAATGCATCGATCATGGTTTGTTCCAGCGCGAACGAAAGTATGGAGCCGACGCGATGCGCCTCCACCAGGCGTTTCAGGCGTGTGGCTTCGTTGACCCACGCGGGATATCGCAGGAGCCGGTCAAGCAGGCGAAGCTGCAGCTTGATGACATGGTCGCGAATGGCAACGGCGCCACCTGCCACCAGCAGCAGGTCGATCGACGCAGCCAACGCACCGCAACCGAGAATGGTCGGGCTCCCCGCTTCCAGGTAACGGCCATCGTCGGCCCACAGGTTTTCGTGCGTCGCCTGCGTACCGCCCTGGGAAAAACTGGCGGGTGCCGACAGCCAGGTGCCCAGGGGCAGCAGCTGCCGGCGGAAGCTCGCATCGGTCCACAGCAGGCCCTGACCCTGCCCGCCCAGCAAACCCTTGTGACCGCCGGTAGCAAAGGCGCTTGCGTGCCTGAGATCGGGCACCATCGTGCCCGCTCCCTGGATACCGTCGACGACCAGGTGCACCCCACGTGCACGGCAGCCGTGGCCGAGCTTGGCCAGGTCCAGGCGGATGCCGTCCTGGAAACGCACCCATGAAACCGCAACAATTCGGGTATGGGGCGTGATCGCGTCGAGCAGGAGATGCTCCGGTTCGATCGTGGCGTCCGGCAACCGATGATTCGGCCATAGCTCGACTTCGGTACAACGCACACCGCGCTGGCCCAGCGCCAGCCAGGGCAGGCGATTGCTGGGAAACTCGCCCGCTGGTATGACAACCTCGTCACCGGCCTTCCATGGGAAGCCATAGGCCACGGCTTCCAGCCCGGTCGAGGTGCACGTCACCAGGCTCATGTCCTTCGCGGCCACGCCGAGCAAAGCCGCACCGGCGCTGCGCAGCTTTTGCTGCACATCAAGGAAATCGTTCTGCCAGCGCAACTCCCAGGGGCGCAGCTCTGTTTGCAGCAAGGCGGTCAAGGCATTGGCCGCGACGCGGGGCATCGGGCCGTCCTTGCAGTGCGATAACCAGAGGCCGCCGGCAGGAAACTCAAACTGCGCGGGTGAAATAAGCGGGGCGATATCGGTAGACACGAACGAACCTTTGCTCAAAGCCTATCGCCGCTATCTTGCAGGACGACGCGCTATCTCGCCAGTTCTTCGGCGGCGTTTAGCAAAGGCTGGCCGGATACGCGGATAACGCCGGAGTACGGTGTTTCAAATTCCAGTATCAGGAACACTGAGCCTGCAAAGGCCAACGCCGAGCAGACGAGTACGACGCGCACCGAACGATTGTGCACGGAGAATGCACCCAGGCCGATGAAGATCAGGAATACCCAGGCTGCTACCACGACCAATAACAATACGGGTACCGATTGCACGCTCTGCTCGGAGGTGATGACACGGTCGCGGCTCAGGTCACCGCTCAACGTCAGGGCACGTGCCTGAAACCAGCGTTGTGTGTCGTCGGCAGGCTTCAGCGTCAGGATCGACTTTTGCAACTGTGTGAGCAAGCTGAGGTTGGTCAGCGGAACGCGAAAGACGACTTCTTTAACATTGCCGTCGGATGCAACACGACGTGTCGCCCGATCCAGGAAAGCGCGCAGCTGATCGCGTACCGGGCGCGCCTCGTCGCCATAACCCGATAACGCCCGATCCAGCATCACGATCGAGGTGGATACGGCAACGACATCGTCTGTCGCCCGATCGAACGAGGATCGGGCTGAGGTGATCATGAAACCGAGTACGAGTGCGGCCAGTGTCGACATCATGCCGATGCCGATCTGGGCCGAGTTACGTGCGTCGTTGGACAGATGATCCTGGGGCAACCGCGGTGCCAGCCAGGCACCCAGCCACAGGCCGAGCCAGGCCAGCACAAAGACGCCCAAGCTGATCGCGATGGCAGCCATAACCCCTCGGAGCCCATCCGGCTTCGGTCAGTTTGCCGGCTTGGGTGAGTTTGCCACTTTCGGGCAGCTCGCGCTTGGCGCCTATGGCCTAGGTATGTACTTGCCCGGCCACGGGTTGATCCCCTCACGCAGCCAGCGCAGGGTATCTGTCCAGAAACCCTGCGCATGGCGCGCGTGGAACAGGCCAAAGTGACCGACGCTGTCGTAGCCCAGGTCCCGCGGCGACAACATCACCTCGGTCTTTACTGCGGCTTCGTAGTAATTGAGGGTGCGACGCACGGCGGCCACTGTGCCCAGTTCGTCGTCACTGACGACCACCGCGAGAATCGGCGCGCGAAAGGCGGCGAATCGTTCCAGCACTGCCGCCCGGCTGCCCTTGGGATAACTGCGTTCGGTTCGCGCGCGCTTGAAGCTCCATTCGTTCGCGACACCAGCGGGCAGGTCTTCCAGCCAGCCGAACTTGCGGCCCGGGAAATAGCCGAACAGCGCTGTGGCCGCGGGCATCACAACGTGCCATTTGAAAAACAGCCGCGCTCGCTGTTTTGCCGCATAGTCGGGCCAATATGCATACTGCGCGCCCACCGTGAGCATGCGGTCGACCAGATGTCCATGTTCGGCCAGGCCCGGAAGGAAGCCGCCCACGCTATGGCCGACGACAAGCAAGGAGCCCTGTCGCCGTTGTTGACTGGCAAAGCGGACCGCTGCATCGAAATCGAGCTGTCCCCAATCGCGCCAGCGATAGCCACTGCCACGCAGGCGCTCGGGGCGCGACATGCCAATGCCGCGATAGTCGTAGGTCAGGACATCGAAACCCGATGCGCTCAGGAAGCGCGCGTAGTAGTGGTAGTAACGCGCCAGCACGCCGGTCGCCGGATTGATGACAACCAGGCCAAGCGGCGTCTGCTCCGGTGCACGCCACAGGTGGCCGCCAAGCACGACACCGTCGCTGCAGTGGATCGCGATGGTTTCTGCGGCTTCTGTTACGGGGGACGCGACGGACATGGGTGATGCCTGAAAATGGATTAGCCTGACGGTACGACCGTGCCCTGTGCGATAGCGCACAGGAACTCTTCGCCGTCGCGAACCGCAAATATCTCGCATTGGCATACGGCCTGTCGCTTGCCCACCGCCTTGGCGTGCGCCCGCGCTATCAGGACCGAGCCAAGTGCAGGCTTGAGGTAGTTGATCTTGAACTCGGAGGTCAATGCGTTGCCGCCCAGGGCCAGGCCACCGGCGAAGGTGATGGCATTGTCCGCCAGATAACTAAGGACACCGCCATGAACAAAACCGTGTTGCTGCTTCAGGTGGTCGGCGATCGGCAGGCTTATCGCTGCCGTACCGGGCCCGGCCTGGGTCAGTTGTGCGCCAAGAAACCGGCTGAACGGCTGGGCGTCGAAGACCTCCCGGGCGAATGCCTCTAGATCCTGCACGATCTGGCTCCTTTCACCGAAGCGAATGAGGGAGCCATTCTAGAGGACCTTGATTAACCGTAAAGTCGGCCACTGCGTGGCCTGGGAAGTCGCGCCTTCGGCGCTGTAAAGGGTAAACGGGAAAAGCCAAGCCTCGCTAACTCGACGCTTTTGGCTCTCTCTGTTTACTGTTTACCATTTACAGGCCGCGCAGCGGCCGGATTCACCGTGGCTTTTAGAGATTCCCTCCAGAGGACCTAGGACGACCCGAGAGGGCTATCTGGTTTCCGATGACACTGCGCACAAAGAATCCCCGGCGACCTGCGTCACCGGGGATCGAGGCACTACTGCGCTTTACTTCACGTGTTTACTTCACACCGACAAACGACTTCCATGCAGCGAGCAGGTTGTTGGCATCCACCGAGCCCAGGCCTGTCGCGAAGCTCCAGCCCGGCTGGGCAGCAAAGGCTTCGGTCTTGGCGCTGTACTTCTTGCTCGGATCAGTCGACATCAGGCCAAGCTGGCCCGGGCCGAGCAGGAACTGCGGATTGGTGATGTAGAAGAAGCAATCCGGCGTCGGCGTGCTTGCACCGTTCAATTGATAGCACTGTGTAGAGATGCCGCCGCGTACGACATTGTGGAACACGCACTTGGCCGTGCCCTTGGTGCCGTTATCGGAGCTGCAGCTATCCAACGTGGCGGGCGCGGTTCCGGTTGGACCGCCATATTCCTTCGCGGCCAGCGCATACAAGGTCGGTGCCGCATTGCCCTGGTTGGCCGGCAGGCCCGCCTCGGACAAGCCCTGGTCCATCAATGCCTGGATGCCGGCAAACATCGGCGCCGACAGCGAAGTACCGCCTTCGAGCACCGTGGGGCTGGCGAAGTTCGGCGTACACGGGTCGGCTGCCGTGCACAGGATCACCGCCGAATGCTGGCCATAGGAGCCGGCGAACAAGGACACATCCGGCACATCGCGCGATTGATCCTTGGCCGTACCCTTCACCAGACGCTGCCACACCGGCTTTGCATCCACCGAGGATGGCCCGCCGCTGCCGCCTTCGGACGTGGTGTAGATGCTGAGCGGGTCGAATATCACAGCCTCCTTGCAAAAGGCGATCGAGTCGGTGAAGCCAAGCGATTTGGCCGCCACATCGTTGCCGCAAGACTGGTTCCACGGAATTTCCGGCACGTACGAAAGCGCCGAGCCGTAAACGTCGTTGAACGTCGAACTGAAGTACTTCTTGGTAGTGCCATCCAGTACGTCGGCCGTGTCCGTGCCGCCGACGGTAGTGACATTCGGCGAGGTGCCGAGCGAGTTGGCATCGATGCCCGCACCGTTGATCACGCCTCCGTTGAAGCTCGGGTTGGCTCCGGAGTCACCGCTGGAAACGAACACCGAGATACCTTCGGCATCGGCCTGGGCCCACATCAGGTCGATCGCGCTCTTGCTGGCCGCGTCGGTCGAGCCTTCACCAAAGCCATAGCTCGCGCTGATGATGTTCGGGCGGCTTGTTCCGTTGATCAGGTTGGTAGCCGCGGTAAACACACCACCGAAGAAGTTGTTGCTGTTGCTGCTATCGCAGGTAGCCACCACGATATTCGCGCCCGGTGCCATGGCCGTTGCCCATTCCGCATCGAGCACTGTCTCGGTGAAATCGGAGTTGGGTGCGGCAATGTTCGGGTCCACGCAGTTGGTGAAGCCATCGGCCTGCGGTTGAACCTGCGAGAACGTGCCACCGAAGCTGCCCAGGTTGAACTGGCTGACGAAGTTGGTCCAGTCACCCGGCACCATCGATTCAACGTCCACTACCGCGATGGTGATGCCCTTGCCGGTAATACCGCTGCTCTGCAGTTTGTCCACGCCGTAGATCTTGGCCAGGTCATAAGGTGCAAAACCACGCGTGCCACTGGTGAACGGCACGGCATCCGGACCCAACCCGGCGAGCGAGGCCTTGGCGAAGTTGGTCTTACCGGCGGCCTGCGGCACCGCAAACACCCGCGTCGATGAGTTGAACTGGCCTACCTGGGGCGCGGTGTGCTGCGGATCGGGATGAATATCGTTGAGGCCCGCTACGCCAACCACCACATCGTTCAAGGCCGTGGGAATACTGATATCCCCAGCATTGGCGATATGCATCGCATTGTTGATGCTGTAACGGTTTTCCTGTGTATGGAAGGCACGCTTGACCGCGCCTGCCGTGCCGCTGAAATCGATCTGCATCTTGTTCGGATACACACCGTTGACGGTAAAGCCCTGCGACTTGAGCCAGGACGATACTGCGGCAATATCGGCGTCGCTGACACCGAAGGTCTGCCCGAACTGTGCCGGTGTGAGCCATTGATGGAATTTTGCCGACGAGGGATCGTGCTGGTCGGCAATCAGTTTGCTCAACGCGTTGGCGCGCAGGCCGCTGCGTTTGAGCACCAGCTGCATATGATTCATCGGTAGCGAATCGGCCACGCTCTCGGTGGGCGTAGCTTTTGCGACCAGGCGCAAATGTGTATTGGCTACCGCCGTCAGCGCGCGGTTGTCGACGGTCGCGGTGATACGGGGTGTTTCGTTGGTATTGATACCTGCAAGCGCGGCATTCGCCGTGTCAGTGGCCAGGCCAAGACTCGGCAGAACAGCTAAGGCAGCAGCAATCGATGCACCGATCACAAGCTCGTTTCTCATGACTCTCTCCCAAAAGATAATGCCAAAAGGAAATAACGAGTCCCCCTGTGATGTTGCTTCGTACAATCAACGTTACATGTCTGTCTCGACTCCAGTGATTCATGTGCCTCTTGCTGCAGGACACAGGTTTCCAGCCATCTCATCGGACAGCTATGTCAGTTGCATCGGAAACCCTTTGTACTTCGGCCTGCAGCCAAAGGCAGGCGATCATGCTCGTGCATCGACGAAAGCGTCTAGTGCTTTATCCACGTCAAAGAGCTGAATTTTTATGACGCAAGTTGAAACGGTGAACACGCACGTGAATTTGGACGTCTAAATGATCGATGGCTATATGTAACGATTTGTAACGTGCAGCCATGCGATACACCTCTGCTAGCAGCGCAAGTTTTTCCGTATCAAATGCAACAACAAAGGCCGCTGACGTATCAGCGGCCTTTGCTTTGTGCAGCACGGTGCCGTTAGTAAGTCGACGGCGATCGCTTGCCCAATCAGCTCAATGGATGCTGTTTGCGGTGCCCATGCCATGCCTGACATGCAAGCCCTTTCCAGGACGATCTGGAAGCATCATTTTTTCTACGTGCATGCATGTGCTTTTATGAGTTTCTCGCTTTGATGCGCACATCGAACTCGCTTTGATACCTACAGCGAAGCGATTTCTAAATCCATCATCCAATGGGTTCTACGCCCATAGCGACCCGATATGTCGACGATTATTCTGAGGCTGCGGGAAATTACTGGATGCCCGCAAAACAAACTATGGAGAAATATCCCTTGAAGGCAAAATTGAGCAGTGCTCTTCTTTTGTGCGCAGTAACGCCATCCGCATTCGCAGTGGATTATAGCCTGCGTAGCGAATGCGCGCGTCAAAACCAGAGTTATTCTGAAAGGCGCATTGTTAAGCAAGCTGGCGCCTTGTATAGCAGTCGGCTCGGAGCCAATACAGCAACTTTCAAGATGAGCGGTGATGAGTTCAACTACTACGCCATTACCCAGGCAACCGGCAGCACGATCATCGATCTTTTGAATAAGGCCCACGGTACCCTGTACCCGGTAAATCTTTGCGTTCGCGCCAGCGACGGTTATATCTACGGCGTAGAGTTGACGAAGTAAGGCACTGGAAGCTAAAGACAAGCGAACCTGTCAGATAAAGCTACTGTCTACGCGCTTCACCTGGGTCTCTCTGTCAAAAAAGTTGAGGCGGCCGAGATGTGACCGCGTCTGCGCCAGTGCGCGATTGCGAGTGGCTTGGCGCCTCTCGCAATCGCGCTTGTCGTTAGTTCGAGTTTGGTGACAGATATTTACCGAACCAATTCAACGCACGCTGCAACACGTCACGCTGGTTGGCCGGGTTGACGAAGCCATGGCCTTCGCCCGGATAGACAACCAGCGAAGTCGGAACGTTCTGCGCCCGTAGCGCATGCCAGAACTCGAACGATTGTGGTGCGGGGCATTCGGCATCGCGCTCGCCCACCACGATCAGGGTCGGCGTCTTGGCCTGCTTGATGAAATTGATCGCCGAGCTCTTTGCGTACACCTTCGGGTCGTCATACACGGAAGCGCCGAAGAATGGTGTCATCCACTGGTCGATCAGGTTCTGGCCGTAGTAGCTCTGCCAGTTGGAGATGCCCGCACCGGCGACGGCGGCGTGGAAGCGCTGCGTCTGGGTGACCGAGAACATGGTCATGAAGCCGCCATAGCTCCAACCGGTCAGGCCCAGGCGCTTGTCGTCGACGGGCAGTTTCTTTTCGATCGCGTCGATGCCGGCGAGGACGTCGCGCAGGTCACCGTAACCGAAATCCTTGCGGTTGGCCTGCGTGAATGCCTGGCCTTGTCCGTAGCTGCCACGCGGGTTGGGCATGAACACGAAGTAGCCCAATGCGGAGAGCGGCGCGCCGCCAAACCCGGCCCCCGGCCAGCGCGGAATCACCGCACTCGAGGGGCCACCGTGCACGGTGACGATCATCGGGTACGACTTGGAGGCGTCATAGTTGGCCGGGTACAGCAGCCAACCCTGCACGTGGAAGCCTTCATTGTCCCATTCCACCGACTCGGCCTTGCCCCACGACGGCGTAAGGCCGGCGTTGATCGAGGTCACGGCAGGTGGTGCCTGGGTATCGAGTGCGCCTGCGTGTACTTCGGCGGGATGCGCGTAGTCGCTTTGCACGAAGGCGACCTGCTTGTTGTCGCGGCTGAGCGAAAGCGACATCGACAAGTCACCGCTGCCGATGCTGGAAGGCACGGTAAAGAAGGTGCGTGTCGGCTTGGCCGTGTTACCCGACACCGCGTACTCGGCTACCTGGCTCTGACCGTTGCTGACCTGCGAAACCAGCAGCTGGTTCGCGCCTGTCCAGGCGAACCACACCGGCGTGACGTGCGTGCCGGTGGTGAGGTTGGTTGGCGTGGCGTTGGCACTCGCCGGCGTGCTGTAGATGTCGCCACCGGTTGCACCCTGGTCGCTCATCAGGCCGCCGATAAAGGCGATGCGGCTACCATCGGGCGAAAAGCGGGGAACGGCCATCTGCAGGCCGTGCAGCGGGCCGCTTACGGTTGCCGGGTCGACGACGACGGTGTTCGCCGTGCCCGGCATGGCGTTCTGCACATACAGTTTGGAGATCCACCAGTTGTTATCGCCGGGCGGCGGCGCGGCGGTGTAGGTAAAGCGCTTGCTGTCGGGCGACCAGGCGTATTCGTAGACATGCAGCGTGTCAGGCGTGACCTGCTCGATCGTGCCGCCATCGGCCGGCAAGGTGGCAATGCGCTGCTCGACGATATTGTCGACGCCGATCTCGCCCACCGAAGGATCCGCTGCTGCCGTGGCACTCGCGCGACGGTCGGAGCCTTCGACGTACAGGAACGACAACTTCCTGCCGTCCGGCGACCAGGTCAGCGCATGTGCGTAGCCGTTGAGCGTGCCGAGGCGGCGCGGCTTGTCGCCGGCCTTGCCTGCGTCGACGACATAGATGCCCTTGTCGTGCTTGCTCGGGCCACTGCCGCTGGCGGCGGGCTTGTTGGTACAGTCGGCAATGAACGCCAACTGGCGCGCGTCCGGTGACCACGCGATGGCGCTGCCATTGCAATCGCCTGCGCTGCCCAGGTTGATTTGCTGCGCACCGCTACCGTTCGCCGCCGCCAGTTCGATCTGCGAGTGCTTGTCCTTGTGACGGACCCAGGCGAGCTGACGCCCATCGGGCGACAGTTCGCTTTCGTCGATGCGCTGCGCTTTGGACAGCTCGCCAAGCAACGCGCTGACGCGCGGATCGGAGCCGTTCTGGGTGGCGGTCGGAACATCGGGTGCGGCGTATGCACTGCTGATGCAAAAGGCCAGCAACGCCGGTAGCAGGCGAGCGGATCGGGACATGGTCGAATCTCGTGGGGTGGGCGAAAGTCGCCAAGCTAGCAGCTTGGTTTGGCTCGATCCAAGTCCAAGAAATTACGACTATGCGGCGCAATCCGCGTCTATACCCGCATGCCTGTCGAAAAAACCTTGAAACTCAATGCTTGACGGTCGCCGGCATCGCCGCATGCTGCAGTGCTTCGCGTTCGGCGATCTTGGCACGGATCGCCGGAATGGCCGCCAGCGTAGCGCGCTCGCCTTCCAGGATTGCCCTGTCCTTCTGCTCGAACGCCGTTGCGCCGATGCCACCGACCTTGGGCCGGATGACCACATCGGCGCGCGCCAGCTCCTGCGCGCCGAGCTTCTCGCCCATGATGTTGATCGACTGGCCAATGGTGCCGAGCATGCCGTCGGGCTTGTTGTCCGCCGCCTTGGTCGAGATATCCACGGCAATGACGATGTCGGCGCCGAGCTGGCGTGCCGCGTCCACCGGCACGGGGCTGGACACGCCTCCGTCGACGTAACGCTTGCCGTTGATCACCGTCGGCTCGAACACGCCCGGGATGCTGCTCGAAGCACGTACTGCCTGGCCGGTATTGCCGCGTACGAAGACCACGCGCTGGCCGGTGTCCAGTTCCGTCGACACGGCAGCGAAGGGCAGCTTCAGCTTTTCCATCGGTTGGTTGTTGACCAACTGGTTGACGTAATCCTGCAGCTTCTGCCCTTGCACCAGGCCACCGGAGAACAGGCGCACGTCGCGGACCTTCGACTCGTCCAGTGAAAAGGCCTGCTCCTGCAACTGGAACGCGTCCATGCCGCTGGCATACAGCGCACCGACCACGCTGCCCGCGCTGGTGCCCGAGACCACATCCGGATGAATGCCGCTGGCTTCGAGCATCTTGATCACGCCGATATGCGCAAAGCCTTTCGCCGCACCGCCGCCCAGCGCCAGGCCGATGCGCAGCTTTACTGGCGTCAGCACCGCGGCGGTAGTCGGTGGTGGCGGCTGCTTGTGGCCAAACACGCCACAGCCGCTGACCAGCGCGACGGCAAGCAAAGGCAATAAGCGACGTGCGCGAGCGGCAGGACTCATGGATCACTCATGGGAAAAGGGGGAAGCGCGCGGCATTGTAATGGCCGGCCCGCTGCGCATAGATGGCAAAACTCGGGCGTACTTGCGGCCGTTGCCAGCGGTTAAGAGGCGTACAGCTGCTCGGCGCGCTTGAACAGGATCCAGCTGGTAGCGATGTACTTGTCGCCACCGCGCGGCCGGTTGCCGCGATGCGTATGGGTGAATGCAGCCGGTGCTATCAACAGGCTGCCACGGCGTGGCGCCACTTTGCGGTCCTGGTGCAGAAACTCGGTTTCACCTTCGGCGAAATCGTCGTTGAGGTAGATCGTCCACAGCAGGTGCCGATGCAGCGTCTGCGCATCGGCGTGGCGTGGAAACAGCTCGCAGTGCCAATACGGATAACCGCCCTGATCGGCACGGTAACGCTGCAGGTTGATATCGCCCGGCATGAAGACCTGCCGGGCCAGCGCACCCAGTTCGCTGTCACTCATGGTGGCGATGTCGTCGGCCTGCAGGCGACGCGGCTGGCCGTCGGCACCCGGAACCTGGAGCATCAGCGGGGCAATCAAGGTATACGGATAGCGGCGCAGGTAGGCGGTAAGCCCGGCCAGCATGGCGAGGTTCAAAGCCACCTCGCTGTCGCGCCAGGTCGGCTTGCCGCTGATGGTGATGTCGCTCGAATGCTTTAGCTGCGGATAGACGCCGCCACCGACCTGGCCGGCTACCGCCTGTCCGCTGCCTTCGAAAGCCTCGATCAGCGCCGCGCATTGCGCGGCGCTGAGAGCATCTTCGTAGACCTCGATGAAATCACCGTTCATGCCGCCTCCTTGCGCGACCGTTACGCCTTGGCGCCGTCGGCCTGCTGGTGATAGTGCGTCGCCACCTCGACTTCCTGCTTCGAACCGAGGAACACCGGTACGCGCTGATGCAGGCCGTGCGGCTGGATCTCCATGATACGCTCGCGGCCGGTAGTCGCCGCACCGCCGGCCTGCTCGACGATGAAAGCCATCGGGTTGGCCTCGTACATCAGGCGCAGCTTGCCGCCCTTGGACATGATCTTGGCGTCCAGCGGATAGAAGAACACGCCACCGCGGGTCACGATGCGGTGCACGTCGGCCACCATGGATGCCACCCAGCGCATGTTGAAGTCCTTGCCGCGGGGGCCGTCCTTACCGGCCAGCAACTCACCGACGTAGCGCTGCATCGGCGCTTCCCAGTGGCGCTGGTTGGACATGTTGATGGCGAACTCGGCGGTCTCGTCCGGGATGCGGATATCGCGGCGGCTGAGGATGAAGCTGCCCACTTCGCGATCAAGCGTGAACTCGTGCGTGCCGTGCCCAAAGGTCAACACCAGCAAGGTCGCCGGGCCGTAGACCACATAACCGGCTGCCAGCTGCGTCGTACCCGGCTGCAGGAAATGCTCCATCTTCGGCTCGACCACGCCATCCGGGCAGCGCAGCACGGAGAAGATGGTGCCGACGGAAATGTTGACGTCGATGTTCGACGAACCGTCCAGCGGATCGAACAACAGCAGGTGGTTGCCTTTCGGATACATGTCCGGGATCTGCTGAGGGTCTTCCATTTCTTCCGAGGCGCACGCCGCCAGGTGGCCACCCCAGGCATTGGCTTCGAGCAGGATCTCGTTGGAGATCACATCCAGCTTCTTCTGCGCCTCGCCCTGCACGTTGTCGCTGCCGGCATTTCCCAGCACGCCGCCCAGGGCGCCCTTGTTCGTGGCCACCGCAATGCGTTTGCAGGCACGCGCCACCACCTCGATCAATAGCGACAGCTCGTTATTGATATGACCGGCGCGGCGTTCCTCGATCAGGAACTGGATGAGGGAAATGGACTTCATGGTCGGCCCGATGAGAGAAGGATGGCTATTGTCGCTGGTGGGGCTGAATGCTGCCAGTTTGAGTGGCTGCTTCCTGTGCACGCATGAAGTCCGGGGATTCAAAGCCCCTCACCCCAACCCTCTCCCCTGACGTTGCCGGAGGAGAGCGTTGGGGTGAGGGGGCCGGGTGCTCGCGGGAATCTCTCCAGGGCTGCCGACAGAACGAAGGCCCCACCCTACTGACAACACGTTGGCAGCAGCCCCCCTCCATGATCTCAACATCAGCGGAGGGAGATGTCATGCGAGACACAGTGTATTTCTTGGCCTTTGAAGGATTTGCGGACTGGCAGGCCGCGCTGGCGCTGTGCGAGATCCGCCGCCCCGGGGAGTGGCAGCTGCGTACCGTCGGTTTTTCGATGCAGCCGGTGGTGTCGATGGCCGGCTTGCGCATGCTGCCGGAGCTGACCCTCGACCAACTCGAGGCCGAAAGGGCTGCCCTGCTGATCCTGCCGGGTGGCCATCTGTGGGAACGGCGCCAGAGCGAGCACGCTGTGGAGACCGTCGCACGCATGCACCAGGGTGGGACGACGATCGCGGCGATCGACAATGGTGTACTGCCACTGGCACGCGCCGGGTTGCTCGAAGGCCGCCGTCACACCGCCAGCTGGCTTGGACAGATTGGCATGCACGTACCGCACTACCGCAGCCAGGATCGCTACGACGATCGCGCGCTGGCAGTCGCTGATGATGGCGTGATCACCGCCAGCCATCTGGGCAGCGTGGAGTTTGCACGCGAAGTCATTCGCGCCCTGGATCTGTATAGCCCGATGGATCGCGAACACTGGTATCGCATGTTCAAGCTGGCCGTGCCGCCGCCGTGGTTGGGTGGCGGGCAGGCAGCAGCCTGAAGGAGAGCGTCATGAGCAAAGCATGGCAACACGCACTGCTTGCCGCCTACCGGCCCATGCAGTTGCGCGGAATGATGGTCGAGGGCCAGTACCGCCTGCCCAAGGCCTCGCCCGAACAAGCCAAACCGAAGCGGCGCATGTTGCTGGTCGCACTTATCGCCGGAATGTTTCGGCATCGCTCCAAGGGAAACCCATGATCAAGACGTATCAAGGCAGCTGTCATTGCGGTGCTGTCCGCTACGAGGCCGATCTCGACCTGAGCGCGGGTACGGGCAGGTGCAATTGTTCTTTCTGCGGCAAGACGCGCCAATGGGGCACCATTATCAAGCCCGAAGCGTTTCGCCTGCTCGCCGGCGAAGAAGTGTTGAGCGATTACCAGTTCAACACGTACAGCGGACATCACCTGTTCTGCAAGCATTGCGGCCTGCACGCTTTCGGGCGCGGCCACCTGGATGTCCTCGGTGGCGATTTCGTCTCCATCAACGTAGCCTGCCTGGACAACGCCTCCGATGCCGAACTGGTGTCCTCCCCGGTGCACTATGCGGACGGTCGCAACGATAACTGGCAGAACCCGCCTGCCGAAACGCGGCACCTGTAAGCATGATCACCCGGTCGGCCATTACCCATGACCTGTGTCGCAGGCCCTGCGACCTCGGATCAGTCATGATGCGCGCATGCGCCGTGCCGACCGCCTCTTTCTTATCATCCACGCCCTGCGCGGGCGCCGCACTGCCCTGCCGGCGCGGCAGCTCGCCGAGACGCTCGGCGTCTCGTTGCGCACGGTCTATCGCGACGTGGCCGACCTGCAGCTTTCCGGTGTGCCGATCGAAGGCGAAGCCGGCGTCGGCTACATGCTGCGCAAGGGCTCGGACATCCCTCCGCTGATGTTTACCGCCGACGAACTCGAATCGCTGGTGGTTGGCACGCGCTTTGTTCGCGCGTTTGCCGGCGAGCGCCTGGCCGAAGGTGCGAAGGCGGCACTGCTGAAGATCGAGGCGGTGTTGCCGCCGGAGCTGCGTGAGCGCGCCGCGCATACACGCATCTACGCGCCGGTATGGCGTGGCAAGCAGTCGTCCGATTTTGCCGGCCTGATCGATCGCCTGCACCAGGCCATCGCGCAGTCGCGAGTCTTGCAGCTGGAGTATCGCGACGAAGCCGGCCGCAGTAGCTCGCGCGACATCGAGCCACTTTGCCTGTCGTTCTGGGGTGGCGCATGGACCCTGGGTGCATGGTGCCGGTTACGCAGCGACTTTCGTAACTTTCGGCCGGACCGTATCGCCGAATGCCGGCACCTGGATGAACGCTTCGTCGAACAGGATGGGCGCAACCTGGAAGCGTATCTTCGTTCGGTGCAGAACGACTACACAACGATGGAGTGAGGCGTTCCGGGAATAATGCGATGATTGATCGCATCGTCCCCGGGAATCGGCATCGTGAAGAATCTGCTCCGTAGCGCGCTTTGGCTCACCGTGACCCTGGCGCTCGCCGCACCTGCCTTTGCCGATGCCACGCACGACAGCGATGCACGCTTCCGCCAGATCTATACCCAGGAATGGGCATGGCGCAACGGGCAGGCCGGTGTGCAGACCTCCGGAGAAACGCAGGTCAACAACGGCCGGCTCGATCGCGTCGATGCCGCCAGCCAGATGCAGCGTCAGAACGAATGGCAGCAGGTGCTCAAGCAGCTTGATGGCATCGACATAAAGCAGCTTTCGCCGGAAGAGCAGATCAACTACGCGGTGTATCGCGCGCAGATCCAGAACCTGCTCGCCGCCCAACAGTTCAAGCAGTGGCAGATGCCGTTCAACAGCGACTCGGCGTTCTGGAGTGACGTCGGCTACGAGCTCGACAGCGACAACCTGCATGACCTCAAGGACTACCGCAATTATCTCGACCGACTCGGCCAGGTACCTGCGTATTTCTCGCAGGAGATCGACAACATGCGCGATGGGCTCGCACGTGGTTTCAGCGTGCCGCGCGAAGTGCTCAACGGTCGCGACGTATCGATCGCCGCGGTTGCCGAGCTGAAGGACCCCACCAGGAGCAGCTTCTACAAGCCATTCCTCAAGCTGCCGGACAACATCGAACCTGTCGATGCCGAACAGCTGCGCACGCAGGCGCGCCAGTTGATCGCCGACAAGATCATTCCCGCCTATGCACAGTTGCTCGGCTTCTTCCGCAACGAATACGTACCCAAGGCGCGCACCACCCTGGCCGCCGAGAAAATGCCGGATGGCGAGGCTTGGTATCGCCAGCAGATCATCGAGTACACCACGCTGGACCTGACCCCCGGTGCCGTGCACGAAGTCGGCCTGAACCTGGTCGCAAAGCTGCATGACGAGATGGTCAAGACCATGCAGGAGACTGGCTTCAAGGGCAGCTTCGCGGATTTCCTGCACTATCTGCGCACCGATCCGCAGTTCTACGCGAAGACGCCCGATGAGCTTCTGATGCGTACCGCATGGGTGGCCAAGCAGGTCGATGCACAACTGGGCCATTACTTCGGCCGGCTGCCGCGCCAGCGTTTCGCGATCGTGCCGGTACCCGACGATATCGCGCCTTACTACACCTCCGGCCGTGGCGGCGCGAGCACGTATCTGGTCAATACCTACGACCTGCCCTCGCGCCCGCTCTACAACATGCCCGCACTGACCCTGCACGAATCGATGCCTGGTCACTCGCTGCAGCTGGCACTGGCCCAGGAGCAGCACGGCCAGCCTGATTTTCGCCGCAACGGCTATATCTCCGCCTATGGCGAAGGCTGGGGCCTGTATTCCGAATACCTCGGCAATGAGATGGGCATCTACAAGACGCCTTACGAGCGCTTCGGCTATCTGACGTATCAGATGTGGCGCGCATGTCGCCTGGTGGTGGACACCGGCATTCATCACCTGGGGTGGACGCGCCAGCAGGCGATCGATTACATGACGCAGAACACCGCCCTGTCCGATCGCGAAATCGCCAACGAAGTCGATCGCTACATCAGCTGGCCTGGGCAGGCGTTGAGCTACGAATTGGGTTATCTGAAGTTGTTGGAGTTGCGCAAGAAGGCCGAGCAGGATCTGGGGGCGAAGTTCGATATTCGCCATTTCCATGACACGGTGCTGGCGCTTGGCTCAGTACCGTTGCCGGTGCTTGAGAAGCGGATTGATCGGTTTATTGCTGAGGGTGGGCCGGAGCCTGCCGAGGTTGGGTGTGATTGTGGGAAGAGGAAGTAGGGTCTGGGGTTGAGTTGGCTTGTCTTAGTGCACGAGCTCGAGCGAGTCGCTTCCTTTGACTTTGTCGCCCTATGGTCCCTTCCTACATCGTCATCCCTGCGAACGCCGGGATGACGATGTAGGGGAGGTGGCGGGTACGACATCACACAGCCAAGAACCAAACCGCCACAAACCCTGCTCAACACATACCACCCTAGAACCTCCCTCTCCTCCACGAAGCCATCGCAGAAAACACCCCATCCCTGCGTATCAGGCCATGCACCAACGCCGCCCCCAGGTGTCCAAGCACCACCACAAACAACAACAGCGCCAGCGTCACATGCGCCCCATGCAACAGCGCGTACAACGCCGCGTTGTGCGGCACGATCGGCGGCAAATGGATAGAGCCGAACAAACTGATCGGATAGCCACCAGCGGATAGCATCGCCCAGCCGATCAGCGGCAAAGCAAACATCAGCACGTAAAGCAGTACATGCGAGGCATGCGCGGCGAGCTTCTGGATGGCCGGCAGGTCCGCCGGTAATGGTGGAGCCTTGGTGACCAGCCGCACGATCAAACGTACCGCGGCCAACACCAGAATCAAGATGCCCAGCGGCTTGTGCAACTCATAAAGCCAGCGCCGCGCATCCGAGGCCGTCGACATCATTCCGACGCCGACAAACAGCATGGTCAGGATCAGCAACGCCATCAGCCAGTGCAGTGCGCGCAGAGCAGGCGAGAAACGAGTGGGTGTGCTCATCAGCGTGCTCCTTCCAACGCAGAACGTGCCGCCGCGTCTTTCGACAAGGCGCTCGGTGGCGTGGGCTGTTCGCCGGCACGGCGGGTGAACGAGCGGGCATAGGCGGCAGAGCGTGCCGCAAGCAGCGGGTCATCGGATGCGGATATGCCTGCCGGCAGGATCAAGGGATCGAAGGTGACATCGCGGCATGGGCCGTTGTCTTCGAGCATGGCGCGTTCGAGCACCAACGTGCCTACATCGACTTGTGCGCGGTCGGCGGGCCAGGGTTTGGTGGCGTCGTTGGTCGGATCGCCCGGTTGCGCCAGTGTCACGAAGAGTTCCCAACGCATCGGTTGCTTGCTCAAACGCTCAATCGCATCGTCGAACAGAAAGTTTGGCTGGGTCTTGTTGAGATCGGCCAGCTTGGTTTTGTCGATCTGGACAAAGGGCGCTTCGGGCTTGAGCGACCAGCGCACGGCGCGCGTCTGCCCTTCGCTGTTGGTGAAACGAAACGCGTTGATCGAGTAATACGTGCTGGCTGCAAAGCTCGCCGTGAATGGCGCGTCGTTCAGCCATTTCAGGAAAGCACGCGTTTCCGGATGTGCCGACATATAGGCCTGCACGCGTTGCGGGTCGGGTTTGCCGGTGGCTTTGTCCGGCGCGGTAGCCAACTGAAGATCGATGAACGACTGCGGCGTGGCGATCGGGAAGATCGGCGTGTCGTCCATCGCGGCACGCCAGATTTCGCCATTGGCCTGCTGAAAGTTCAATGCGATGGCATGAAAGCCGGGTACGCCGTCGGGTGAATTGGGATCGCCCACGCCAAGCGAGAACCGTCCGAATACCGGCGTCTGCCCCTGGGCAAACACGCCGGCCCTGGACAAGGCGACACCGTTGCCATTGGCGTCGAAGTGCCCGGCGAAACACAGGCCTTTCTCGTGCGCGCGGCGTACGCCCGGATGGACGCCATGGGTTTCCAGGGCATCGACCATCCGTCCCGGCGATACCCTCGAAGGGCTGAGCCAACCGGCGGCCCAGACAAACAAGCCGGCAATGACGGCGAGGATGGCACCGATCAATGCGCCCTTGGCAAGGATGCCCGGGCGAGGTGGAGGCGTAGGTTCGGACATGGCTTGAGCTCCTGAAGTGGCTGGTACCGACCAGGGCAAGACGCCGCAGACGCCGCTTTATTCCCGATGGAATAATGTCGCGGGTGAGGCGTCACACTACGGTACTCCGGAACTGACCCCATGCACCCGATCAACGACGACGATCTACGCGAGCTGCTGCCGGCCCTGCGCCGGTTCGCACTGTGGCTGGCCCGAGACTCCGCGGCGGCCGACGACCTGGTGCAGACCTGCATGGAAAAGGCGCTGTCACGCTGGGCCTCGCGGCGCGACGGCGACCTGAAGGCCTGGTTGTTCTCTATCTTGTACCGGCAGTTCATCGACGAGAAACGGCGCGCCAAACGCTGGGGTCGCCTGTTCGACGCTTTTCGCCGGGACGACACGGCACTGGAGCCTTCGGCCGAAGACACCTATGCCGCGCGCAACGCACTGGGCCATTTCGATCAGTTGAGCGATGACCAGCGCGCGGTACTGTTGATGGTCACTGTGGAAGGCCTGAGCTACGAAGAAACCGCTGCCGCGCTGGGTCTCCCGCTCGGCACTGTCATGTCGCGCCTGTCTCGGGCGCGCAAGGCGTATCGCGAGCTGACCGGCGACGGCAGCTCAACCGCCGCATTGCGGAGGGTGAAATGAATCCTTTTGTTCCTACTGAAGACGAACTCCACGCTTACGTGGATGGCCAGCTCGACGCCACACGGCGCGGCGATATCGAAACATGGCTGGCGGTGCATCCCGAGCGGGCTGCCGAAGTGACGCTATGGCGGCGCCAGGCCGAGATGCTTCGCACAGCGCTGCCGGCGTATTTGTTGCCGCCCAACCCCGCACTCGATCCGCACGCGGTACGACGCACCGTTCGCCGTCGTCGGCAGCGACGGCTTGCGCTATGCGCGTCCCTGTTGATTACCCTGGGCGCAGGCGGAATGGGGGGTTGGCAGGCGCGCAACGTCAGCCTGGCGGCGGCCCACCCACCCATGCAGGATGCGCTGGAGGCCTATCGAACCTTTGCCACCGACCGGCTGCGCCCGGTGGAAATGGATGGCAGCCATGCCAACGCGCTGGAAAGCTGGCTCTCGGCGCGGATCGGGCGACCCATGTCGCTGCCTGACCTGGACTCCTATGGGTTCAAGTTGCTGGGTGGGCGGCTGCTCTCGACCAGCGACGGCCCGGCCGCCCTGGTGATGTACGAAGACGACCAGGGTCAGCGGATCAGCCTGTACGTGCGACCCAGTACCCGCTTCCCGGGCGACCTCAGTGGCTCGCGGCAGGACAACGGCTTGCTGGCCAAGTACTGGTTTCGCAACGGGTATGGCTTTGCCGTGGTCGGGCGCGCGGACGATCCGCGGACCTCGGTGGTGCAGGCGGCGATCCCTTCGGCAACCTAGGCCCCGTGACAATAACTTCACCCGTGTGGTAAAGTTGCTACCAACTTCACACAGGAAGTTGCCGTGACCATGCATTCTGCCGTCACTCATACGCCGCAAAAGCCCGGCCCCGCCGATCAGCCGATTGAAGAACTGGGTGGCGCCGCGTTGCGCGCTTTTTTCCGTCTTGCCGACGCCTGGGAGTTGCGCATCGTGGATCAGCGCAAGCTGCTTGGCGGGCCGCCCGAATCCACGTTCTACAAGTGGAAGCGCGAGCAAGATGGCACTCCCGGCCGTGACGTGATCGAACGCATCAGTTATCTGCTGGGCATCTACAAGGGTCTGCATATCCTGTTCAGCGACCCGGCCCAGGCCGACGCGTGGGTGCATCGGCCGAACCAGGCGCCGCTGTTCGGTGGGCAGACGGCGATGGAAAGGATGCTTTCAGGCAACGTCGCTGATCTCTATGTCGTACGTCAGTATCTGGACGCGCAGCGCGGCTGGAACTGAGCGCGCAGCATCATGCGCTAACCCGAAAGCGAGTCGCGTCGCAGTCGGCGATACCCCCCGTTGCTACGCTTTGATTTTCCGATTCGCGAGGCAGGGAATCGCCGCATGGCCGAGTTACCGCCCCTCAAACGCATCCGCTGGCTTCACGCCTACCGCATCGTTCCCAGCCGGTTTCCGCCGGTGGGTGTGTTCGATCGCATTGCCGATCCGCGCGATATGGACGCCATCTTCGCGATCGAGGCGATGACCAACCCGCGCCTGCGCCAGCAAGCGGGCGAGCTGAGCCTTGTGCCGCCCGATCGTCGTATCAGCGGCCCCGGCACGACGCCGGTAATGGCTGCATTCACGCACTTGAACCCCGACGGCAGTCGTTTCTCCGATGGCAGCTGGGGCGTGTTCTACGCCGGGCATAGCGTCAATACCGCGGTGGAAGAAACGGTCTATCACCGCGAGCGTTTCCTCGCCGCCACATCCGAGTTGCCGTGCGACCTGGAGGTACGCTGCTATCGCACCAGCATCAATGCCCTGCTGCATGACTTGCGCGGCGGCTGGCCGGCCGAGCACGACCCCGACAGCTACCTCGCCAGCGTGGCCTTGGCACGAAGACTTCGCGCCGAGGGTTCCGACGGGCTGGTCTTCGACAGCGTGCGCGATCCGGGTGGCGAATGCGTCGCCGTGTTCTATCCCGATCGCGTTGCGCCCTGCGTGCAGAGCGAGCACTTCATTTACCGTTGGGACGGCAAGCGTGTCAGCCAGGTGTTGTCGATCAGCGAGTGGAAGCGGCGTTGAGACGTGAAGCCGGCCACGCAGTGGTCGGCTTCACCACTCAAGTATCCGCAGCAGTCGACCAGCCCTCGCGCGTGCCACGAGTAAAGACGCGATCGGCATCGAGCACGTCGCCCGCCGCATGCGCCGGCTCATTGAGCAGCTTGGCGTAGATGGGCGTGAAGTCCGGACGCGTCGCATCGAACAACTGCTCGAAGCTGTCGATCACAAAGTAGGTCTGCTGGAACGTATCGATGCGGTAGCGCGTGCTCATCACACGCTCCAGGCCGAAGCCGATGCGGTTGGGCGCGGCCGAGTCGAGCGAGTAGATCGATTCGCCCTTGGAGCTGACGATACCCGCGCCATAGATGCGCATGCCGGCGGCTGTATTGATCAGGCCGAACTCCACCGTGTACCAATACAGGCGCGTCAGATTCATCAGCGCCTCGGGACCGATCGCGAACGCCTTCATGCCGCCCTTGCCATAGGCCTGCATGTAGTCGGCGAAAACCGGGTTGAGCAACAGCGGTACGTGACCGAACAGGTCGTGGAAAAGATCAGGCTCGCTCAGGTAGTCGAGCTGATCGGGCTTGCGGATCCACCAGCTGACCGGGAAACGGCGATTGGCCAGGTGATCGAAAAACACCTCGTCAGGCAGCAGCCCTTCGACCGCCACCAGCTCCCAACCCGTGGTCTTGCCCAGCACCTTGTTCAGATCGGCAAACTTCGGAATGCCACCGTCACCCAGGCCGAAGCGCTCGACGCCGGCCAGAAATTCATCACAGGCGCGCCCAGGCAGCAGCTCCCGCTGACGCTTGAACAAGGTATCCCACACCTCATGATCGGTGCGGCTGTACCCGGACCAGGGCTGCTCGACCACGCCAGTGGCATAGACGGGTACATAGCCACGATCGGTCTGCTGGTGTTCGACGCGACGGGGTGTGGTGTCCATGGCAGCCTCGATGATTCTCTAAGCGGGATAACAGCATACGTCCGGCAACCCGCACGATGGTTGTTTTATTGCATCTATTGGCCCTACGGGTGCAATATTCGACCATATAGCCGAATATTAACGGTGAGATATTGCATGACCGAGCTTGATCGCACGGACTTACGCATCCTGGCGGTGCTACAGGGCGAGGGTCGTATCACCAACGCCGAACTGGCCGAGCGGGTCAATCTCTCGCCGTCGGCCTGCCTGCGCCGTCTGCAACGGCTGGAAAGCGAGGGTGTGCTCACCGGTTATACCGCCCAGGTCGACCCACAGGCCATTGGTCTGGGTCTGCAGGCATTCGTGCGTGTGCAGTTGGCCAAGCACGAGGCCGAGGCGGTCGAACGATTTGCCGCGCAGGTCAACGCCTGGGATGAGGTCGTCGCCTGCTATGCCCTGACGGGCGACATGGACTATCTCCTGCATATCTACGTAAGCGACCTGCAAGATTTTTCGCGCTTCTTGCTGGATCGGCTGCTCAACGCCACAGGCGTAGCCGACGTCAATTCAAGCTTTGTCCTGCGCACCGTCAAGCGCTCACCGGCGCTGCCGTTGAGGCAGCTGGAGCGTTAGATGGGACGGTCACGACTTCAGGAAATCCCTAAAAACCTGGGTGAATCCGGCCGCTGCGCGGCCTGTCAATGGTCAACAGTAAACAGACGGAGCCAAAAGCGTTGAGCTGGCGAGGCTCGGCTTTTCCTGTTTACCCTTTACAGCGCCGAAGGCGCGATCTGACAGGCCACGCAGTGGCCGACTTTACGGTTTTTCGAGGTTCCCCTCGGTCGCGGCTGCGGGTTCGCAAGACGGCCCAATCGACTCTTTGTATAGGAACAGGGGCCGCAATCGGGTCAACTAACGCTAAACTAACCACACCGATGAGTACCGACACCGTTTCCGCCCGAGCCAGCGACCCGATTCGTCCCTTGCGCTACCTGTGGCGCGTGCCGCTGCTGCTGCTGCACGTCGTACTGGGCGTACTGCTATGCGGCGGTATCCTGACCTGGAACCGCAACCAGGTGATGAAAAACGGCCGTGAACCGTTTACGCACCGAATGATCCGCTGGTGGTCGACCATTCTGCTGCGTATCTTCGGTTTGCGCTCGGTGCGTGTCGGGCAACCGTTGGCCGACCCGGTCATGTTCGTGGCCAACCATACCTCGTGGATCGATATCGAGCTGCTGCACAGCCAGCGCGCAGCCTGCTTCGTCGCCAAGGCTGAAATTGCCCGCTGGCCGCTGGTCGGCTGGCTGGCTGCCGCAGGCGGCACGATCTTCCACCGCCGTGGCAGCAACCATTCGCTGGCCGCGGTCATGCAGGTGATGGTCGATCGTCTGCACGCTGGCCGATCGGTCGCCGTCTTCCCTGAAGGGGGTACCGGCCATAACGGGGTGCTGCGCGTGTTCCATGCCCGCATCTTCCAGGCCGCGCTGGATGCTGACGTTGCCGTACAGCCGGTGGCGTTGCGCTTTGCCCGCAACGGTCGCCGCGTCATCGATGCCGGCTTCCGCGAAAACGAGAACTTCATGCAGAACTTCCTGCGCCTGCTCGGCGAGCCGGCGCTGGACGCGGAAGTGCACTTCCTTGCGCCCGTACCGGCATCGCCCGATGCACGCCGCCGCATGGCGGAATACTCGCGCGAACGCATTGCCGCTGCGCTGGAAGACAGCACGCAATGACGCTGCCTTCAGGTAAGGATTTTCATCCGCCCTGGCCGCTGACCAGTGGCCATATCCAGACCATGCTTTCGTCCAGCGGCGTGCGCCGACAGCTGCTGCCCGGCCGTGCGCACAGCGTGCAGGACGGTGCCGAGCACGTGGTGGTGGACGGCGGTGACGGCGTAAGGCTTACCGGCGCCTACACCGCGCAACGCACGCAAAAGACCGCACGCGGCCTGGCCGTGCTGTTCCATGGCTGGGAAGGCAGTGTCGACTCCACCTATGTACTGCAAACCGGCAGCCGCCTGCTCCAGGATGGCTGGGACGTATTCCGGTTGAATTTTCGCGATCACGGCGACAGCCACCAGCTCAACGAAGCACTGTTTCACTCGTGCCGCATCGACGAGGTCGTCAATGCACTGGCTGATATCGCAAGGCGGTATCCCTTGCGACCGATGGCCCTGGCCGGCTTTTCGCTGGGCGGCAACTTCGCCTTGCGTGCCGCATTGCGCGCGCCACAGGCGGGCATTCCGCTCAGCTATGCGCTCGCTGTGTGCCCGATCATCGATCCAGGCGAAGGCCTGTTCTCGCTGGAAGAAACTGCGCCGTGGTTTTACCAGGCCTACTTCATGCACAAGTGGCGCCGCTCGTTGAAGACCAAGCAGGCCGCGTTCCCCAACCGGGAATTCTTCGAGCTCGCCGAACTCAAGCAGAGCCTGCGTGGCCTTACCGAGGCCCTGGTATTGCGCCACACCGATTTCGGTTCGCTGCAAGCCTATCTGGACGGCTATTCAGTGGCCGGCAACGCGCTGGCCTCGATGCCGATCCCGGCCACCATTCTTACCGCCGAAGACGACCCGGTAATTCCCGTGTCGAGCTTTCGCAATTTACAGCTGCCGCCGAATGTGGAACTGGACATATCCCGCTACGGCGGCCACTGCGGCTTCATCAGCGGCATGAACATGACCAGCTTTACCGATGACTACATCGCGGCCCGGTTCAACGCCATGGCGGACAAACGCTAGCCATTCGCATGCGAATGGCGGTGGAACGAACGTCGCTCTTGACGCCAAGCTGTCGCGCGCCTGACGATGGCAGGCTCAGGGACGGTCCGGGGGGATTTCATGTTGTCAGGTACGCGGATCGCCGCGTTATGTTTCATAACAGCTTTTGGTTTGGCGGCGTTCGCTTCGAAACTACCATCGGCTGTCGCATCGACGGAGAGTCACACCATGACAGAGCACGCCAAAGGTACGTTCGACGTCAAAGTGCTACCGCAGTCTGATGAAGTCGACATCGGCGATCCCTCGATCGGCCGCTTTGCGCTGGACAAGCAATTCCATGGCGACCTCGACGCGATCAGCAAGGGGCAGATGCTTGGTGCGCGTTCGGACAACAGCACCGGTGGCTACGTTGCCATCGAACGCGTCAGCGGCAGCCTGTCGGGTCGCAAGGGCAGTTTTTCATTGCAGCACATCGGCACGATGCAGGGCGGGAAGTCGACCATGGATGTCCAGGTCGTACCCGGATCGGGCTCAGGCGAGCTCGAAGGCATCAACGGCAGCATGAAGATCATCGTCGCCGACGGCAAGCATTCCTACGACTTCCATTACAGCCTGCCGGTTCCCTAGTCGGCGAGCACACAGCGGCCTTGCGCCCATTGCCGCAAGGCCTCGACCTGCTCGCGCATCAGCACCGACAGCGGACGGGTGGAACGCAACGCATCGAGCAAGGCCGGCTGGGCTATGGGCTGGCCGCTGCTGCTGGCATCGTAAAGCGCGCTGACGATGCTCTGCTCGATTTCCGCACCCGAGAATCCATCGCTCGCCGCAGCCAAAGCAGCCAGATCGAATGCTTCGAGGGGTAGCTTGCGGCGCTTCAGATGCAATGCGAATACCTGCTCGCGCACATCCTGATGCGGTAGGTCGACGAAGAAGATCTCATCGAAGCGACCCTTGCGCAGCAGCTCGGCAGGCAACTCGTCGACCGCATTGGCCGTAGCCACGACGAACACCTTGGACTTGCGTTCGGCCATCCAGGTCAGCAGGTAACCGAGTACGCGGCGCGATACGCCGCCGTCGTCACCGCCGCTCGCCAGACCTTTCTCGATCTCGTCAATCCACAACACGCACGGTGTCAACAACTCGGTGCTGGCGAGTGCTTCGCGCAGGTTCTTTTCGGTCTCGCCCTGGTATTTGTTGTAGAGCGAGCCGAAATCGAGCCGCACCAGCGGTACGCCGAACCCTCCGGCGATTGCCTTGGCGGCGAGGCTCTTGCCGCAACCTTGCACGCCCAGCAGCAACACGCCCTTGGGTGGATCGAGCATCGGGTTGGGCTCGGCCGCGAGAAATACAGCTCGCCTGCGCTGCACCCACTCCCGCAGCCGTACGACGCCGGCAATGTCGGCAAAGCTGGCGGTGGCGTATTCGTAGTGCAGCAAGCCTGAGCGATTGAGCAACTCGAACTTCGTCTGCATCAGCTCCGGTAAATCCTCGGCGCTCAACACACCGTCGTTATAGATCAGCTTGCGTACGATGCGCCGCGCATCCGGCGCCGCCAGGCCCAGCAGATTGCGTACGATCGTACGCGCAGCGTCACCATCCACTTCGACTCGGCGTCCGTGTTCGCGCTGATACCCAAGTGCTTCGGCACGCATGATCGCCGCCAGCTCCTTGATGTCGGGCAACGATAGCGGCACGCGCATCGCCAGGGCTTCCAGCTCGTCCGGCAATTCGATCTTCGCCCCGACCAGCACGATGGTGTGCGCGGCCGAGCGCTGGCGCTGCACGATCTCGCGTAACTGGCGCTGGCTCATGGCATAGCGCAGCAACGGGTGCATATCGAACAACAAGTAGATGCCGGCGGTGTTGGCCGCGCGGATGGTTTCCAGGGTGGAATCGACATCCGGTGCGCTGGCGTGATCGTCCTGTCCAAAATCGAGGCGCGATAGACCGTCGGTCAGGGTCCAACGCCATAGTGGCCGCAGCGATTGCGATATGACATGCCGAAAACATTCAATGACGCGTTGCTCGTCGATCGTCTCGATGATCAGCAACGGTGTAGCCGCGCGTACCAGCGTCGTCAGGTCCTGCAATTCGCTCATTACCGTATCCCTGTGCCTGGCGCGCACATTAGCAGAGAGACCCTGTTCGAGGGCGCGCAGACAGGCCGGCGCCGACACCACGCCCCCGGGGTATGATCGGCTCCTGGGCATACTTTGCCCGATGGCAGCCTGCCGGTAAGCGACGATCTCGATGGCGCGTTGTATCGCGTTACCTATCAACCATAAGCTTTCTTCTTCAAGCTTTTCTTCTTTGCCTAAGGAAGGAGTCACTCATGCAGTTGCGCAGCGACAGTTTCCAGAATGGCCAGCCGATCCCAGCCGAGTTCGCCTTCGCCAGGCCGGCCTCGCCGGTCGAGCTCTCCGACAACCGCAGCCCCCATCTGGCGTGGCGCGATGCACCGCACGAGACACGCTCGTTCGTACTCACTGCCATCGACTACGACGTGCCAAGCAAGCCCGATGACGTCAACAAGGAAGGCCGCACCGTGCCGGCCGACTTGCCGCGCGTGGAGTTTGTACATTGGCTGATGGCGAATATTCCGCGCGAGTGCGGCGAGTTCGCAGCCGGCGCTTGCAGCGATGGCATCGTCGCTCACGGCAAGCGTGCGCCGTACGGCCCGCCTGGCAGCGTACAGGGCGTAAACAGCTACACCGGCTGGTTCAAGGGCGACAAGGACATGGCGGGCGAATATCTGGGCTATGACGGCCCCTGCCCGCCCTGGAACGACTCCATCGTGCATCACTATCATTTTCGTATTTACGCGCTCGACACGGACAACCTGAATCTAGCCGATGGATTCACGCTCGACGCGTTACGTGCCGCCATGGCAGGCCATGTGCTGGCTGAGGCCGAAGTCATGGGCACCTACAGCCTCAATCCGGCCGTGAAAGCCTGATTCAAAACGCCGCTTCGTTCGTCAGGTGCCACACCGCAGGCATGAGTGCACGGGTTTATCCGGTGATTTCTCGTTTCGGGAAACCACCGGATGAATCGTGAGACGCATAGAAACTGTGAAGGCTCCTCTCTTCACGCCCACATGGCGCAGGCAAGGGAATGATGGCCCCCACACCCACCGCTTGTCGGCGAGCTGCCGCCATCGGGGTGGCTGCCAAAGAGGAGAACACCCATGCTTCATTACGCCCTGATCTTTCTGGTGATCGCGCTTATCGCCGCGTTCCTCGGCTTCGGCGGTATCGCCGGCACAGCGGCGATGATCGCCAAGGTGCTGTTTGTCATTTTCCTCGTGCTCGCCATCATTGCGTTCTTCCGTCGCGCAAGTTGACCGAACGGTTCCCTACCGCGCTGCGGGCTACGGTCGCCGCAGCGCGGTGTAACCCGCTACAGTGAGGTCCATCATGCCTACGGAGAACGACATGACCAAGCAGATCCCAGCGCGCGAAGCGGAAGTCACCGGCCGCATCGAGGAGGGCGCGGAGCGCATCAAGCAGGCGACCTCCGATGCCGTGGCCAGCACCAAGGACACCGTCAATCGCACCGCCGATCGGGTCGAGGAAGGCCTTCATCGCGCTACCGACAAAGCGGCTGATGCCGCTACGCGGGCGACCGAGAAAGCCGCCGATATCAGCGAACGTGGGCGTGAAGCCTATGACGACGCCATGGATCAAGCCGACCTGTGGCTGGAGCGTGCCCGCGAATATGTTCGGGAGAAGCCCGTGCAGTCGGTGGCCATCGCCCTTGGCGCGGGCTGGCTGTTAGGCCGTATTCTTCGTCGCTGATGCGACGGGGGAGAGCCATACATGCAACAAGCCGGGCCGGAGGAGGCCGCCGGTCCGACCGGCGGCGAAGCATCCCAGCAGCCGAAACCATCGAATCTGCTCGATGACATAGGCCGGCTTGGCCGCGCCTTCAAGCAATTGTTTGGCGCGCAATTGGCGTTGCTTTCGGCCGAGTTGGGGTTGGCCCGTAGCGCGGTATCCTGGATGCTTGTGGCTGGGCTTGCCGCCACTGTGGCTGGTGTAGGGCTTGGTTTGACCCTGTTGGGGCTGATTGGCGTCGCCCTCGCGCAATGGTTTGGATCCTGGCTTTGGGCGTTGGGCGCCTTGGCGATTCTGCAGCTGTTGTTCCTGCTCGGCGCTGTCTGGTTTTTTCGCCGCTGCATGCATTGGATGAGCCTCCCGGCAACGCGTGGCCAATGGCGTGCCATCGTCCATGACACAGTAAAGCGTGCCGACATTCGCGCGGCCGCGGACGCACAGGAACGTGCAGGCGCGCGGCAAGGGGAAAATCCATGAGCATCTTCAAGAAAGTCGCCAAAGTGCGTGAGGCGCAGGCGCGCATGAGCCTTGCGCGCGAAAACATTACCGAGCCCGCGTCAGCTCTGCTGGCTCGCAGCGAGCGCTATCCCTTGCTCACGGTGGGAGCCGCTGCCGGCGCTGGCGTGGTGCTGGGGCGTTTGAACATTCATCCGTTGCGCATCCCTGGCCTCGGCCCGTTGCTCAGCGGCACTGCCGCGGAAATCGTCGCTCAGGTGACGCGGATGATTGCCGAGTTCGCCAGCCACGCAGGCGACACGATGGTAGATGGCGAAGCTGACGACGCGCCATGAACGTGCCCAATCCATCTGATCCGACACCGCTACCTGCTGCGGCCGACCCGATAATCACGATTCCCGCCGAGGCTGTGCCCAAGTTGCAGCGCAAGCTGTCCCAGCGGCTGCAAACGATGCAGGCAACGCGCCGTCACCTGCGCGCGATCCGCGTCATCCTCAATATGCTGCTGGCGCTGGCGCTGCTTTACACCATTACCATCATCAAGGCGCTGTTGATTCCCCTGGTGTTGGCGGGCTTTATCGGCCTTGCGCTCAACCCTATCGTGCATGCCGGCGCGCGTCGGCGCATTCCGCGCTGGCTGACCGCCAGCGTGCTGGTCATCGGCTTGATCGTGGGCATAGGCGCCGGCATCGGCATGCTGGCGCCGTCGGCGATTCACTGGTTTCACGACATGCCGGCGGTCATCAAGAACCTGGTGCCGAAGCTTAAAAGTGTCGTCGCGCCCATCGAGGCGGCCAATCGCGCCACACAAAGCCTGGTCGGCAACCCGGTACGCGCTCAACCGCCGCGGCCGGCTGCCCTGGCGTTCAACGTGTGGGACGTGGCATCGACCACGCCCAAGGTCGTGGCGGCAGTGCTGACGGTGGTGCTGCTGGTGTTTTTCTTTTTGATCTACGGTGACCTGATCCTGCGACGACTGGTCGAGGCATCGCCCGGCTTTGGCTACAAACGTCACGCGGTAAGCATCGTGCGCGGCATCCAGAGCGAAGTTTCGCGCTACCTGCTGACCACGATGCTCATCAACGTGACGCTGGGCGCGCTGACGGCTGGCATGCTCTGGCTGTATCACATCCCCGATCCGCTGTTATGGGGCACTGTGGCGATGACCGCCAATTTTATTCCTTATGTCGGTGCGATCACGACGACCTCGGTGCTCGCGCTGGTTGGCCTGATGAATATCGACAATCCCGGCCAGGCGTTGCTGCCGGCGCTGACGTTCGCCTTTATTACCGCGATCGAAGGCAACCTGATCACACCGTTGATCCAGGGCCGGCGTATGCGCCTGTCACCCATCGCCATTCTGCTGTGGCTGTTGCTGTGGGGCTGGCTCTGGGGCATCCCCGGGGCATTGCTCGCCGTGCCAATGCTGACCAGCACCAAGCTGATTGCCGAACGCGTACGCGGCTGGGGCTGGTTTGCACAGATGGTGCAGCGCTGAGCCTCGCTTAGGGCTGCGACGGCGCGCTGAGTTGCTCGCCTAGTGCATGCGCCATGGCCTGCAACGGATAATTCTGTTCCAGCTGCCGATCCATCTCACCGAAAACGGGCGTTGAGATCGTCCACCCCAATGGAATGGGGTAGTTGCCATGGCACAAACGGAAGTGCCACAGCATGTCGCCGGTGGCCGGGGCGCTATCGGATGCGTGCAACGCGTTCTTCAATTGCACGCGCGCATACTCCCCGCGTGCGCCGCGCGTATCGAGCAACGCCAGCAACGGAGCAGTCGCCTCGCCGCTTTCGGTGTCCTTGGCTATTGGCTCGCTGGCGGGACAAGCCGTAGAGAACCAGGGCAGGAAATGGCTCTTGTCGTGTTGATCGATGAAATCGCTCATGTCCGGATCGTTGCTGATATGCAGCACGACAAAGCGCAGCGCGATGTCTCGCTGCTTGGCGACAGCGCGTAGTTGGCGCATCACTTCCAGCAATGTCGTGGTGCCGGAGTTCTCGAAGTAGCCGCCATCGACCAGCTGCACGCGCGAGGGCAAGGGCGCATTCGCAGCCATGCTCTGCAATGTGCCGGCTGGGCTGACATAAGTAAAACGCGCGCTGTTCAATACTACTTCGCTCAGCGGCACACGCGGGTCGAGCCACGCCGAACCATCGAAAGCTGCAGTCCATGGCTGTGCCTGCGGCGAGGCCATCGGATAGAACGGGTGCTGGATAAAGCGCCGCCCTTCGGCCACGGTGGTGCTATTGAGAAACAATGCCGGCGTGCGTGTATTGGGTTGGCCATTCGCGTCCACGTACATCGCACTGAACGACTCGGAAAAATCGTCCACCTGCCGCGCCTTGGCAGCGCGTTCCCAGGCCCGCGTGAGCGCACGCGAGCGATCGTTGAACCAGGCACCCGGCAACCAGCGCTGAGTAAAGTCGACGAAGAACATGTTGGCCAGCGTCGGTGCGAGGTAATCGTGGCTCAGCAGACGCTGGCTGTCCGCTTCCAGTTCGGCGGCGGAGCGCGCGTGGCGCAGCATCGTTACGTAGGTCGCAAGACCCAGGCTGCCACCTGAAACGCCGCTGCCGCCGAAGAGATAACGGCCAAGCAAGGGTTCGGCCTGTCCGGCGGGGTGCTCGGCATCGACCATCGCCGTGAGCCGGCTGAGAACCAGCGCCGTCCACGCAGCGCCGCGGATGCCGCCACCTTCGGCGGAAACCAGGACCACCGGGCATGGGCTGCGCCCGGCGCAGCGATCGGACAACCATGCGTTGGCGTAATCGGCGAAATGTGGCCGCAGGTCCGGCGGAGGCACTTCCGGAATCTGATGCGTGTTCATGTGCGGGTACTGGCGCACAAGATGGTTGTCGTTCAAATGCAGCGCATGCAGTGCGGCACTGAGCAACAACAACGTGGTGAGCAGGGGCCAGCCGCGCCGGTCGGCGATCATGCACAGAAAGCCGCCGCTGAAACAGAAGAAAGCCGAAGCGATCAGCAGGATCGCCAGCGGACCTATGCCGTCCAACAATTCAGGCCACCAGGCGATCAGCACCAACGCCATGAGATTGCAGGCGACCGCGAGCAGCGAAAGCCGCAACGGGATACTGCCGAGATCGCGTACACGAGCGACGCGGGTCTCCTCGGCGGGCCGCATGGCGACAGCGGTGTTCTTGCGCAACGTGTGCAGCATGGGCCGGCGATACATGAAGAACAGCACCAGGGCGACCGACTCGATCAGCAACAACCACGCACGGCAATCGCGCCGCAAGCAGTCACCGGTCGCCGTGCAGGACAGATGCGGTACCTTGAACAGCGCCAGCAGATAGCCGAGCAATACCAGCGATGGCACCAAGGCGCCCAGGATGCGCGGAGTCCATTCGCGCAAGCCCGCGCCGCTCTCGTCCTGTAACGCTGGCCAGCGTGGGTAGCTCAGGCGGTACGCATTGCGCGCGGCATACCAGATCGTCAGGCCCGTCAGCGCACTGCTGAGCAGCAGCGCCAGGAAACGCCAGTTATTGGGATCGACCCAGACGGCAATGAGGAACAGTTCCGAGGCCTGGTCCACACCGACGGCGACAAAGACGGCGATGACCAGGACCAGCAGCGGAATGCGCACAGGCTTGGCGTGGTCGAGCCACATCGGAACGTGGGAGCCGAGCCAACGCACCGCAACCCACAGGATTCGCGGTAACGCAGCCAGGCCATCGACCAGCCGGGTGGCGAAAGCTTTTGCACCCATCGTTCTTCCCCGACGACATCGGCCCCATGGTACGCCAGGCACCGTGACAACCGACCCTGCGCTGTGTCACACCGCGGGCACTGGGCCTCCCAAAGCCAGCCGGCTGGTGGTTATGATTTACCCGACAAGAGGGGATCTCATGGAGCCTTCCTAGCCGTCATCCCGGCCTGCGTCGGGACGACGACGGAATGACCGAGGGTTGTTCGAGGTTCCCAAAACCGCTCTATCGTGGATATTCCGTCATGCGCTGGATCCTGTTGGCTGCAACGCTCTTTGCCCTGGCCATTTGCTTCACCCGGCACAGCGGTGGTGCCATGGGCGCCTGGCTGATGATTTCCGTGCTCAGCATCTTCGCCACGGTGCTTGCCTTCGTGCAGGCACGCATCAGCGCCAGCTCGCGCGACGATGGCGCGCTTTCGGAATACGACTTGCAGCAACTGCGTGCCGGCAAGAAGCCGTTGAAACATCAGCGTGACGATGCCTGAGTAGATGGGATAAAAAACGGCGGCCCAAGGCCGCCGTTCTGGTATTGGCTTTATGTCGCCGGTTATTGGCGGATATCTACATCCTTGGTCTCGCGCAGGAATAGCAGGCCGATAAAGAAGCACACCACGGCTACGCCGATCGGATACCACAGGCCGTAGTAGATATCGCCTTTCCAAGCCACCAGCATGAAGCCGATGGTCGGTACGAAGCCGCCGAACCAGCCGTTACCGATGTGATACGGCAGGCTCATCGAGGTATAGCGGATACGCGTGGGGAACATCTCCACCAACCAGGCCGCGATCGGTCCGTAGACCATGGTGACGTAGAACACCAGGATCGCCAGCAGGATCACCAGCATCGGATAGTTGGCCTGCGAGAGATCCGCCTTTTCCGGATAGCCCGCGGTCTTCAGGTCAGCACCAAGCTTGGCGACGAAATCCTTGCTTTGGGCAGCGAAGGCCTTGCCGTCCAGCGCACCGCCCTCGAACGAATCGAGCGTGGTGTTGCCGATCTTGATCTGTGCAATGCCGCCTGCCGGACCCGCCTGGTTGCTATACGGAATGCCCTTCTTCGCCAGCGAACTCTTCGCCACATCGCAGGAGCTGGTGAATTTGCTCTTGCCGACCGGATCGAACTGGAAGCTGCAGGCGTTGGGATCGGCGATCACCACGACCGGTGCGGTAGCGGCTGCCTGCTCGATCGCCGGGTTACCGAAATGGGTAATGCCCTTGAAGATCGGAAAGTAGGTGATCGCCGCCAGCAAGCAGCCCGCCAATACCACGGTCTTGCGACCGATGCGGTCGGACAGCCAACCGAAGAAGACGAAGAACGGCGTACCGATAAGCAGCGCCGCGGCAATCAGCAGGTTCGCGGTGGTGCCGTCGATCTTCAGGCTTTGGGTCAGGAAGTACAGCGAGTAGAACTGGCCCGTGTACCACACCACCGCCTGGCCCATGGTGGCGCCAAGCAGTGCCAGGATCACCAGCTTCAAGTTGCCCCACTTGCCGAATGCTTCGGTCAGCGGCGCCTTGGAGCCTTTGCCCTCGGCCTTCATCTGCTGGAACACCGGTGACTCGTGCAGCTGCAAGCGGATATAGACCGACACCGCGACCAGGACTGCCGAGATCAGGAACGGGATGCGCCAACCCCAGGCATCGAACGTTGCGTCGCCCAAGCCCAGGCGGGAGCCCAGTATGACCAGCAGCGACAGGAACAGGCCGAAGGTTGCGGTGATCTGGATAAAGCTGGTGTAGAGGCCACGCTTGCCGGGCGGCGCGTGCTCGGCCACGTAGGTGGCCGCGCCACCGTATTCGCCACCGAGCGCGAGACCCTGCAACAAGCGCAGTGCGATCAGGATGACCGGGGCCACGATACCTATCTGGTCGTAGCCTGGCAGCACGCCGACGAGGAAGGTCGACGTACCCATGATGATGATGGTGATGAGGAAGGTGTACTTGCGGCCGATCAGGTCGCCGATACGCCCGAACACGATGGCGCCGAACGGGCGCACCGCGAAGCCGGCAGCGAACGCAAGCAGCGCAAAGATGAACTGGCTGGTTTCGTTGAGACCGGTGAAGAAGTGCTTGCCGATCAGCGCGGCCAGCGATCCATACAGGTAAAAGTCGTACCACTCGAAAACGGTGCCCAGGCTCGACGCAAAAACCACCCGCTTGTGGCTGACATCGAGACTCGCTTTGGCGCCTGCGGCGGTTGTGGACATGAAACTCCCCTCGTCGATGAATGAGCTGCGTATCGCACCGAAAACAGCGGCGCAGCGTCCGCCTTCTTTGAAGCCGCGCGACGTCGGCCTGCCCCCCGGCATGCCGACGTCACGCGTGGATCAGAACTTGTAGAGGCCGTTCAAGCTGACCTGATTACCGGTCGTCGTACGAACGACCGCGCCATTGGTGGTCGAGTCGAGCTTGTCATGCAGTACCTCGACGCCCAGTTCGTAGGCGCCCGCGGCGTATTGCAGGCTCAACGCGGCCTGGCGGTTCTTCAAGCTGCCCGTCGCACCCTGGCCGATCCAGCGGACCACATCGTCCTTGCTCGGATTGACCATGCTGTAGAACGCGTTGACGCTCCAGTTCTTAGTGAAGTTGTAGCCAGCCTGCACGAAGCCGCCGGTTTCCTTGATGTCGCCAAATTGCGACTCGGCACCGAATACCTGGCCCAGTGCATTGCCGGTATAGACCAGGGCCTTGAGGTTCCACGGGCCCGGCTTCCAGTTCGCGCCGATTTCAAAAGCGGTACTGGTGATGTCCGACTTGATCGGCGGAACGGGCACCGTGTCACCCACGCCATGCAGGTCCATCTTGCTGTAATGGCCCACGGCGAACGCCAGCCAGTTCTCGCCCTGCGCATGCAGGCGCGCTTCCAGCTGCGGCCTGAAACCGGCGCTGCCGGCGGTACCGAAGTTGGTGGTGTTGCCAGGGCCGCTCCAGGAACCTTCGAAGGCTGCAAGATCCAGGCGCCACTGCGTGCCTTCCGCGCCGTGGTTGAGATCCTGCATCAGGATGGCACCGGGGTAACGCCAGCCGATCACACCGGTGGAGAAGCCCAGCGGAAAGGCGATGTGCGAGAGCGAGGTCGGGATCATGTCGAGCGGAAACAGCAGGTCCCATTCCTGGCCGATGCGCACGGTCGTGCCGGAGTTCGGATTGATCAGGTCCATATAAGCCTGGCGCAGGCGCGGGATGGCCTGTTGCTGCGCATAGGCGCCAGTGCCGTTGAAGCCACCGAAGAAGTCCATCTCGATGCGGCCGCCGCCAACCCAGTCGCCAGCGAACTTGGCGCCGGTGAAATCGAGCCAGAAGCGCGTATTGCGAATATCCACGCCGCTCAACGAGCCCTTGTTGCCCGGTACCGGGTACTCGGCATTCTGGCCGTTGCCGTAGTTGAAATTCTTGCTCTGGCTGAACGCACTGGCGTTGACCCAGCCATGCAAGGCGACCGTAACGCCTGGCGCAGTCACGAACTGCGGCTTGGCCGCGGGTGCCGGTGGCGCAGCCGCGACCGTTTGCACCTGTGCCTGTGCGGTCTGCGCCGTCTGTTGCGCCTGCGTGGCGGTTTGCGTCGCTTGCGCGGTTTCGGCCCGCTGCTGCTGGATCATCCCCTTGAGTTCGGCCAGCTCCTGTTCGAGCTGGTCGACACGTTGTTCGAGCTGTTTCTCGCGCGGTGTCGGTGCTTTCTTGTGCTTGGTCTGGTCCGCGGCATGTGCCCCCACCGGCAACGACAGGGCGAGGGCGATACCCAATGCGATCGTCGTATAGCGGCTACCGAAACGTCTGAAAACCATGTTCTTGCCTCCCCAGGCTATGGCTAGCCGAGCATGGGTTTAGCGGCTTTGGCGCGACTATTCCCCAATGGTCGAAACTCGACCAAAGTCGATAAGCCGTG